>WNFI01029166.1_pt1 | contig 17777 bp, 22 predicted proteins | sample 5400471 | NCBI WGS metagenome assembly WNFI01 (sample SAMN13153348, study PRJNA577476) | soil metagenome | isolation source: 100 cm saprolite on Douglas fir-dominated hillslope | place: USA:California | collected 2013-09-17 | reverse complement strand
GGGAGGCGTCGGCCGCGCTGGCGCTGGTGACCGCCAGCACGGAGCCGCACACCTTCATCGCGGGGTTCACTGCGGCGAGCTGGCGGGACACCGGCGTCTCGGTGCTGGACATCAGCCCCCGGCAGCGGCTCGACGACGTGATCCGCAAGGTCGCTAACCTGCCGTTCGGCCGCACCGACTGCGCACTGCCGATGGTCGCGGCGCTGCAGAACAAGATGGAGATCGATCACTTCGCGGTTTACACCGACAATGAGACCTATGCCGGGGGCATTCACCCGCACCAGGCACTCCGCGAGTACCGGGAGAAGACCGGCATCAATGCCCGCATGTCCGTCACCGGCATGACCGCGACCGACTTCACCATCGCCGAACCCGACGACCCCGGCACCCTCGACGTCGCCGGGTTCGACTCCGCCGTCCCGTCACTGCTCGCCGACTTCGCCCGCGGCGACATCTGAGCCCGTGACCTCCGACATCCGCGCCCAGCAGGCCCGGGAGCATCACCGCGAGTCAGCCGGGCTCAGCGAGCAGGCCGCGCGGCACCGTGCCCTGCGTGACCAGCTGGTGCGGCAGCTGCGCGCGGACGACCCGCGTGAGTGGACGTACCCGGCGCTGGCGCGGGCCGTGGGCTGCAGCCCCGAACTGGTCGCGCACATCATCCGGACCAGCTAGCCCCGCCGCCGCCACCAGCTAATTAGCTGGTAATCCGGGCGTCGTCACTAGGGTGGAGCGCATGATTGAGATCCGGGTCAGCACCCAGGAAGAGCAGGACGCCATCCTCACCGCGATGCGGGAAGGACTCGGCAGGCTGCTCGCCGAGCAGGGATTCAGGCTTGAGATCGTGCTCGTGAAAGGCGGCGGAGCAGGAGGATCCGTCACCGTCGAAGGGGGCGGCGGGGGCGCTGGCGGCGCCGGGGTGTACGGCGAGACCAGGGTGGTGACTTATCCCGGCTCGGTCACCGGGGGCGGCGCTGGCAGCACGGCGAAGCTTCACCCCTAGGCATGCGGAAAGCCGCCTCGCCCGGGGAGGAGGGCTACTCGTGCCGCGCGATCGCGGCGTTAGCCCACATCACCGCGTCCTCGAGATGCGTGATCGCCAGGGACTTCTCCCGCGACTCGGGGCATTCGCGGTTGACCAGGTCAGCGAGATCATAGGCGCCATCCCGGATCTCCTGGTAGCGCTCTACCTGGCCGTTCTTCGGCGCGTGGTAGGTGAACCTGTTCTTGAGGTCGTTATCGTCCATGGCCAGCCAGCCTAGACGCACAGAAGCCGCCCCGCCGGTCGGGGGCGGGGCGGCGTTCGGTCGGTAGCTAGTGCGCGTGGTAGCGGGTGAAGTGCATGATCAGGAGCACGAACACGCCCGCGATCGCGGCGATGATGAACGGGCCGATCCCCGGGCTGAAAATCCAGTCGTGCATCTGGCGGGACAGCGTGTTGTGGCGGTGCGTTTTCGCCCACACGTCGTAGGAGATCCACAGGGCGTTGACGATGATGAGCAGGTACAGCCACGCCCACGCCGGGCTGATCCATGACGGGGCCGGGGTGACCGTCGCGAGGCTGGTCACGGCGTCACATCCTCGGCCCGTTCGCCGGGGGCGGTGGTGGCTGCCCGGGTACGACGGTCACGTTCGACGGAACGGGCGGCCCGGTTCGCGGCGGCGGCGCGGGGACGAGCGGCTTGCCGTTGCCGTCGCGCGGGTCGGCAATCGGCGTCACCCGGAATCTCGCATAGACGAAGGCGGCCGCGCCGATGGCGGCGACCAGCACCTGCGGATCGATGACGCCCGCGTGGTGGGTGGCGTGCCACACCATGATCACGGCGGCGTAGATCGCGGCGGCGGCGGCGGCAAGGCCGGTCGCGTTCGTGCTGGGACTCAGGGCTCGTTTCACGGTGGCCTCCCGGGCTGACTAGCAGCCCAGCCGGGACTCGAAGATCTTAAGCCGACGGTACTGCGTTTCCTGCTGCAGTTTCAGCGGTGTGTCTACCGGCGGCTTAGGCGCGTGGACGAACAGCTCGAACGCACTGCACAGCCGCTCGGTTGACTGGTGCGCCACGTCCAGGGACAGCACATAGCTCCCGGCGACTGAGGCGCCGAGCATCAGGAAAACCGCGGCCAGGGCCGCCGCGATCTTCACCGGGGGCCGCCTTCCAGCCTGTCCAGCCGTCCGCCGGTCCGCTCGGCTCTCTCCTCGACGCGGACCAGCCTGACGTTCTGGTCGTCGACTGTCGAGTCCAGCTTCTGCACCGTGGCTTTCAGTTCCAGGAGGGCTGTCGTGTTCGACTCGGTGGCGCTGACCTGCCGGGAGATGGCGCGCACGATGACGGCGATCGCGCCGAGGAATGCGACGACCCCGCCGAGCGACCCGAGGACCGCGAAGATCATGCTTTCTCCCTGTGCGGTCTTACGTTACGGGCATGACGTCCATGAACGAGTACGAGTTAGCCGTCCACGTGTTCGCCCCGTTGCACTGGCCGACCACCCGCAGCGTCCCGCCCGCGGTGAACACGACCAGGCCCCGGAAATCCCAGTAGTTCTGCACGCCCACGGAGAACGCCGGGGTGCTCACGCTCCCGGACAGCGAGCCGAGCACGTTCGCTCCGGTGGCGTACGCGCCGCCGCCCGGGCTGGAGAACCACTCGGCGCCGATCCGCACATGCGACGTCGCCGGGCCGGTGAACCCCACTGCCTGCGTCACGTTGCCGCCAGCGCCCGAGCCCTGCGTCGCGACGATCATGCCGGTGATCCGGTATGCGCCGGCCGCCACCACGGCGGTCAGGCTGGTGAGCGTCACGTCCGTATTTGAGCTGACCACCTGGTCGGCGGTGCTGTACACGGTCGCCCGGCCGGTGTTGTAATAGCCGCCGTCGGAGCTGGCGTACTTGTGCTGCCCGCCGATGCTGTAGTGGATGAGCCCCGCTGCGGGGGTGTTCGGCGGGTCGGTCGAGTCGAGCTTGGTCAGCACCTCACTGAGCCGGTCTACCTGGCCACGGAGGGTGGCGATATCGGTCTCGGCGTCCTCGAGGGTGTAGGCGTCAGTGGCCATCTACGTCACCACCGCCGGAGGTTCGCGGCCGCGACCTGCCACGGCGCCTCGGGCACGCAGTTCCACGTGATGACCCAGGCGGGGCTGCCCTGCCACGGCACCGGGCTGATGTGCTCGTCGTAGCCGATGACCAGCTGCGACGCGGTGGCGGACGGCATCCAGAAGGGCAGGTTCGACAGGACGATCCGGTCGCCCTCCTCGACCCCGGCGACGGCGGACATGAGCGGCGCGAGCGCGTTCCCCGCCAGCGACGCCCGGTCCATGATGACGGTGACCGTGGGGTAGCGCTCGGACAGGTCGGTACCGAGGTTGAGCAGGTGCGCGGCGAGGGCGGCGAGCTGCGCGTCGGCCTGCGCCGCGTAGACCTTGGTGGTGAGCATCGGGCCGCCGGGCTGGGGGGCGTGTGCCGTGGTGACCTTCGAGCCCCTGGCCCGTTTCACGGTGACCTGGGTGGCGGTGAGGTGGTCGTCGACGACGGGCGCCAGCGGCGGCGACAGCGTCCCGGCGGAGTAGTCGAGGGTGACGGCGGCCGGCCGGTTGATGAGGGCCAGCCGGGTGCGGTAGCCGAGGCCGAACAGGATCTTCGACTCTTTCAGGATGCCCTGGTCCAGCGCCTTGATCTCGCGGAGGAATGCGGCGTACTCCTTGCGCGTCTGGACGCCCATGCGGGGCGCGACCCGCACGTTGTCCACGTAGAGAAGCTTCCCGGCGGCGACGGTCTCGTTGTCGATGACCTGGACGGAGAAGAACGCCGCCGTCGCCGGGGCTTTCGCGCTGACCACGTGCACGGTGGTGACGTCCCCGGCGGCCATGGCGACCTGCGCGCCGAACGTGTTCGCGATGTTCGTCCCCGCGGCGTTGTACCAGTTGACGGCGCCGCCGACGGCGCCGAGCGCGGCGGGTGCGTACACGTCGGCGGCGGCGGAGACCAGGTCGCCGGGCAGGACGGGCTGGCCGGACGTGCCGCCGGGGCTCGTCGCCTGCCACGACCCGGCGCCCCCCGCGGAGGTGATCAGCAGCGAGTACGCGCCGTCCGGCGGCCAGGACGCGCCGAAGATCTGGGTGACGGTGTCCGTCGCGTCCATGAGCACGGCGGCCATGGGATAGTAGCTGATGTTGCTGAACCCGAAACCGGGCGCCCCGATCGACTGGACGGTAAACACTTTGCCGGGGTTGAGCACGCTATTGAACTTGTCCCCCGGCTGGATCAGCGCGGCCTCGCCGGTGGAGGTGGTGACGATGGTGCCGTTCCCGGGGGTGCCGGCCGGGGTGAACGACCACGGGGTGCCGCCGGTGGTGACTGCGGACTGCGCCCGGGTCGCGTTCGTGGCCGTCCACGCCGTCGCGTAGGAGGCCAGCTCGAAGCCCCAGTGGTCGTTGGTCTCATTGAACTGCGGCTCCTGGTCGAGGGCCTGCTCGTTCGCCAGGCGGATGAACCGGTCGATGCTCATCTCGGTGTCGTGGCCGTTGAGCGCGCGGGACACGCGCCGGATGTCGACCAGCGCGTACTGGACGCTGATATGCCCGACGGCGGTCTTGGTGATGTCGGCGTTCGGCGCGACGAGGACCTCGGTGACGTTCCCCATGGTCGCCGTGGCCTGCGTTCCGGTGACGCTCCCGAGCGCGGCGGCGGCGCCGGGAACGATGGCGGTCAGTTTCCAGGCGACGTTCGCGCCGGACACCGCCAGCTCCGCCGACACCATCAGTGTCTGTCCGTCTCCCACGGTCAGCGTGCCGGAGGTGAATAGCAGCGCCAGTGCGCCGCTGTAGCCCTTCAGGTAGATCTTCCCGCCCGCCTGATACAGGACGTCGAGCTGGTGGATGGTGCCCGACCCGAGAGCCCGCACGAGGACCCGGTTGCTGTTCCCGCCGTGCTTCGGGACGAACAGGATGAACCGGATCACGTTATTGCTCGGGAGGGTGCCACCTCCTGTAGAGGTGTAGACCAGCTCGACCTTCCCCGGCGCGCCGGGGAAGCCGCCGTGGTATGCGCCCGTGCTGTTGTCAACGCAGCCGCCGCCGCCGCCGCCGCCCGGGGGGAGCCCGGCCTGGCCGCCCGCGTCACCGGGAGAATTGCCGCCGTGACCGCCGTTGCCGCCACCCGCGGGCGCGGTCCCCCCCGCGCCCCCGGTGCCGCCCGTGCTGACAGCGCCGTTAGTTCCCGGGGCCGCGGTGCCGGCAGAGCTGCCACCGCCTGACCCGCCGGTAAAGGCCGAGGCGCCGCCGCCGTTACCGCCGTTGAAATGGACCGTGTTCACTGAGCCCGTGCCGCCCGTGCCGCCGCCGCTGATGCCGGCCTTGCCGCCGTGAGCCCTCACGAGAACCGAGTCGCCCTGGATCGAGGAATCCCCGCCGTTGCTGCCCAGGTTGACGTGGCTGCCGTTGCTGCTGAGCGCGCCGCCCGCACCGGCCGCGCCCACGATCACCGTGTAGGCGGTCCCGGGAGTGACCGCCAGCGTGGCCTCCTGGGCGAACTCCGCGCCGCCTCCGCCAAACTCCTGACCGCCATTCGCGCCACCAGCGCCAGCGCCCCACACCTTCGCGTTCACCGTCGTCGTCGACGCGACCCACGTGGAGCTGCCCGGGATCAGGAAGATGTCATCACCCGACGTGCCGAACGACCCGGTCAGCCCGTCCCACGTCGAGTTGTTCACCACCGGGACCGGCTCGGACCCGTTAAAGCTGCTGATCGCCTTCCACGCCGGCGTGCCGGTGATCACGGCCATGTTCTGGCCGCCGGAGATCCCCGCGCCTATTGTCCCCGAGTTACCGGGCTCCTCCTCGCACGGCCAGTAGGCGACGGGCGCAAGCGAGCCGGCCAGCGAGTTGTAGTAGCGGGTCAGCGCCGACCCCTGCCCGCCGCCCGCGTTGACCTGCCGCAGCGGCCCGCTGGCGATCACCTGCACGTACACGTCACGGCCGGAGATGTCCGACAGCGGCGGCCACTCCGAAACCTGGCCCCAGAACCGGTAGCCCGAATAGAAGTTCCCGCTGGAGGACGTCGCCGTGACCGAGATCCGCACCTGCACGTTCCGCTGCAGGTAGGGGTAGTAGGCACCGGAGGCATAGTTCGGGGTGAACCGGCCGTCGCGGTTGTTGACCGTGAACGTGCACGTCGCGGGCTGCGGCGTGTCACCCCAGTTGACCGCGCCGGCGGTGACGTGGATGCCGTCGCGCTGGTAGAGGTAGCGGGTGATGTCGACGAACGTTCCGTTGATCATTAGCTCGGCGGTGATGCCGAGGGGGAACATGCCCACGTCAGGTGCTCACCCGGCCGTGCCGAACGCGACCTGCGGGCTTCCGCCTCCGGCCACGGCCACATATTTCTTGATCCACGTGGCCATGAACCGGTCGAAGTCGGAGTGGCCGGAGGAGCGCACCTCGAGCACGACCTTCACCGCGCCGCCGCCGCCGCCTCGGTGCGGGATGACCTGTTCCCCGCCCCGGAAATGCACCCACTCCGCGCCGTGCTCGCCGACCCGCGCCCACCCCGGCGCCGCGCTGGATGTGCCGAGGGCGTAGCCGTGGCCCGAGCCGATCTGACCCGGCCCCGGGCCGAAGCCGCGGCCGTTGTGCGCGCCGTAGTTCAGCGCCGCGTAGATGTTGGCGAATGGGTCGACCGACACGCCGTACTCGAACGGGCCGGTACGCGCGAACGGCCCGGCGTACCTCTGGAACGTGCCCGCGATGACCTGCATCAGCCCGACCGACGGGTGCCCGGCCAGCCAGTTCTGGTCCGTGCGGTTCACCGCGAGCGGGTTGCCGCCGGACTCGGTCTGCATCTGGAACAGGACCTCGCCCATCAGGTTCTGCGGCAGGCTCAGCATCGCCAGCGCCTTCGAGACCGGGAGCGCCCACCGGGCCACCCCGGCGCCCGGCGTGCCGCCGCCGCCGAACAGGTCATGCCAGATGTTCTTGAGAGGGCCGAGCACGTCGCCGGCCAGGCCCGTGAAGAAGCCCCGCACGTCGGATGCGCCGTGCGCGATGCCCTTCAGCAGGCCGCCCATGACATGCTTGCCCGCGCTGATGGCCCAGTCAGGTGGCGAGTGGATGCCGAGGGCATGCAGGATCGCCTTCGGCAGCCCAGAGAACCATCCGGTGACGGTGCCCCACACGGACTTGACGCCGTTCAGGAACGCGGTCAGCACCCTGGCGCCGAACAGCTGCAGTGCACCCGCGAGGGCACCCACGGCACGGATCACCCGGCCCGGCATGCCGCTGAACCAGGAAACCGCGACGGCGATGCCGCGCTGGACCCGGCCGATCGTGTTGGCCCAGGTCACCGACCAGTAACGGGCTATGTCGCCGCGGATCCCGTCGAACACGACGGCGGTCCGGTGGCGGAAGCCGTCGAACCTCACCGCGATGTCGTGACCGCCGCGGACAGCCCGGCTGATCGTGTTGGCCCAGGCCAGGTCCCACCAGTGCGCCACGTCGTGGCGGATGCCATCGAATATGTGCGGGACCTTTACCAGCAGACCGCCGGTAATCAGTTCGAGGCGGCCGACGCCTCGGATGGCGGCGCCCGCGGTGTTGTTCCAGATAATGTCCCAGACGTGCTCGATCTGATGACCGAGGCCGACCCAGGTGCTGACACCCTGCTTGGACGGGTCTTTTGACGTCGGGTTAGCCCCGCCCGGGTTGTCCCACCAGTTCTTCCCGCCCGGCCCGGACGACGTGCCTTTCAGGACCATGGCGACGACCACGGTGGCGAGCAGCGCGCCGCTGACCAGCCTGATCCCCGGCAGCAGCTTGCTCCACAGCCCCGCGCTCGCCGCCGCGCCCCCGGCGGCCGCGCCAGCCCCGCCGATGCCGAGCACCTTCAGCCCGACTGAGACCACGCCCAGCTTGTTCAGGATCAGCAATGAGCCTGCCACCTCGCCCAGCGGCTTCGCGAACGCCGGGGGCAGCTTCGCGATCCAGCCGAGGAACCCGGACAGGATCTTTATCTCCAGCGCGCCGCCGGAGGTGAGACCTGGTGCCAGGGCCTTCAGCGCGCCGCCGAGATTAAGCAGCAGCGTCTTAACCAGCGGGCCATTGTCGCGGAACCACTTCAGGAAGCCCTTGATCTGGTCAGATGCCTTCTGCGACCCCGCCCACAGCGCGAACGACAGCGACCATTTCGAGATCCCGTTCGCCGCGCCGGTGATCAGCGGCGTGAACTTGGGAAGCAGGGTCACTATGCCGGTGATCAGGTTCAGGATCGCGGTACCCGCGGAGCCGGCGACCGCCGACCCGGTAGTGCCGACCCACCGCGCGAACGCCGCGAACGCGGGCGACCCCACGAGAATGCCGAACTCGGTACCGAGGGCCGTCACGACCGGCACCATCGGCCTTATCACCCGGCCGAGCAGCCCGATGCCCGTCGTGACGCCCGCCAGCCACGGCTGCAGCGACCCGGCGATCAGCGGCGTGAACGACGCCTTGACGTTCTGCCACGCCTGCGCCATCTTCCCGAGCTGCTGGCTGAGCCTGATCTGCTGCGGCGAAAGGTCGGCGTACGCCTTGCCGATCGCCAGCTGCTCGGCCCGGTACGCCCTGGCGTTGTAAACCCCGGCGTTCGTCGCCGCGTTGTACGTCACCTGGTTCCTGGCCAGGGCCAGATGGTAGGCGGCCAGCGCCTTGGCCGGGTTCCCGCCGCCGGCGAGCGCCGCGTTGTACGTCAGCAGGGCCCTGGCGTTGGCCGCCTGCAGGCTGGCCTGCGCCGCAGCCGTCGGTACCCCGGCCTTGACCGTCGCCTGGTAGGCGTTCTGCGCGACGTTGACCGCCTGCTCGGCCTTCAGCGCACTGGCCAGGACCGGTTTCGCGACGGCGGCGAACCCGGCCACGGCAAGCCCCCCGGCGACGAACGCGCCACCCAGGCCGATGGCCGCGCCCGTGGCCGCGCCGAGCAGGGTGGTGACCGCGGGCAGGGACACCAGCGCGGGACCCAGCCACCACGGGCCGCCGCCTTTCTTCATCTTGTCGGCGATCTTCTGCAGCGACTGGCCGATGGTCACGTTCTTACGGCCCAGCTTGTCCAGCTCCGCGTCCAGGGCCGACAGCTCCACCGCGGCCTTAACCACGCCCTCGACGGTGACGTCCGGGGTGACCTTCCGGCCCAGCCGCAGCAGCTTCAGGTTCAGGGCGTCGATCTTCGCCTTCGCCGCGATGTCGTCGATGCCGATCTTCGGCGTCGCCGACTTGGTCTTCAGCAGGTCCAGCCGGTCCGCCAGCTTCTTCACCTCGCCGGCGGTGGCCTGCGCGCTCTTGCCCGCCGCCGCGAAACCAGCGACCGCCCGGTCAGCATTGGCGAAGATATCGAAGGTGAGACGTTCCGAAGAGGCCATTGAAAACTTCTCCTCTCCGGTAGAATTTGCTCATGAAGCGCGAGTATTACCTTGAAAACCGCAAGAAAATCCTTGAGCAGCGGCGCGAGTATTACCTTAAAAACCGTGAGGCAGTCCGTGAGCGGCAGGCCGCTTACAGGAATAGTCCTGGCAAGCGCGAGGCGCAGCAGCAGCGCGCCGCTGACTGGTACAGGGTTAACGGCGAGAAGACTCGCGCTCGTGCCGCCAGGTGGCAGCGGGTTAATGTCGAGAAGGCTCGTGCTGGCACCATGTTCCGCCGCCACGGAATGCGCCCGGAAGACTGGGCAGCGCTATGGGAGGCGCAGGATGGAAAGTGCTATCTCTGCGGCGACGAGATGGACTGCGAGAGTCGTCCCAGCCAGCGGGGCGTCCATGTTGAGCATGATCATTCATGCTGCGGCATGTATGGGTCTTGCCCAGTATGCCGCCGGGGGCTTGCCTGTGCAGACTGCAATGCCGTGATCGGTTACGCACATGAAGATCCGGCCCGGCTTCGCCGCATAGCTGACGCGCTGGAGGCCGCGCAGGCTGCTTTCGGTGAACGGAAGGCGCTGAGCGCTGCCGGGCAGTTGCAGCTGTTCCCGGGCAGCGCCGTGTCCTAGTCTTCAAACCTTCCTGGTGGCCTTCGCGGCGACCTCGTGCATCGCGGCGAGGATCTTGTCCCGGATCTCCGGCGCCGCCTTCTCCGCCTCATCGCGGAAGAACCCCGCCCGCATACCGCCCCCCAGCGGCCCCTGCGTGAACCAGTGCTCCCGGTCCCCGTACAGCGGGTGGGTCAGGAACCCCTCGTTCAGCCGCTTCAGCTTCCGCTTCTTCCGCCTGCCCTGCGCGACCAGCCGGATCGCCGGGTTCGCCCCGGCCAGCCGCGACACCGTCACCCGCATGTCCTCGCTCAGCACGGCTGCGTACCGGTCCGGCATGTACGGCGCCAGGTGCGCGAACGCGCTGACGTCACGCGCGACCGGCTGCGCAGCGTCACTGATCGCCCGGTACAGCTCCCGGCGCAAGTCCCGCTCACCCGCCGCCTTCAGCCGCCGCGCCAGCGCCGCGAACTCCTCCGCGCCCGCAGCCAGATCCGTCACTTCGGGTCAGCCTCCGTCCCGGTCATTCAGCGCGTCGATGCCCATGGTCAGCTGCGCGAAGTCGGCCAGGGTCAGCTCATCCACCGCCGCCGGGCCGACATGACAGGCGTGCGCCAGGGCGAACAGGTACTCAGCCCGCGCCGCCGTCACCCCGTCGGCGGTGAAGGAAGGCTCAGGGCCGGGATTGAGCCGCCGCCACTCCCGTTCGGCGGCGAGGCTGGCACCGTAGGGCCCGCCGCCTCCGCGGCCTCACGCGCCTTCTCCGCGGCATCCTCTTCCTCTGCGGCCTTCGCGAACGCCTCGCCGAGCTTCCCCATCTTGAAGTCACAGTCATCTATGGCGCTGTCGCGGCCGCCGGCCAGCACCAGCCACCCGAACGCCTGGATCGCGATCGCGGAGCCGCCTTCGGTGAGCGCCTTCCCCCATTCGGTCAGGGTGAGGCCGGTGTGCTTCTCGATCTTGATGGCCTGCTTGACGGTGATCTCATCAAAGTCGAACTCGTGCCGCTGGCCCTCATACTCAATGATCACTTGAAGCCTCTCTCGGCAGCGTCAGCGCCGCGCCAGCCATAGCCCTGTTGACATCCTGTTCAGCTTGCGTATAGTGAGCGTGTAGGCAGCGTCATGAGGCGCAGCCCGTAATCCCGGAAGGGAAATCAGATGGTGTACCAGCAGCAGCCCGTCTACATCCAGCAGCCGAAGACCAGCGGCTTCGCCGTCACCGCGCTCGTCACCGGCATCATCGGCCTCGTCTTTTCCTGGGTGCCCGTCCTCGACCTGGTGCTCGCCATCGTCGCGATCACCTTCGGCAGCCTCGGCTGGCACTACGCCAGCAGCAAGGGCCTCGCCGGCAAGGGCATGGCCATCGCCGGGCTGACCATGGGCATCATCACCGTGGTCATCTTCGCGATCCTGCTCGCCGTTCTCTGACTGCCATGAGCATGCCGCTCGCAGCAGCCGACGCCCGGCGGTGGGCCGCTGACGGCACCGCCCGCCGCGTCCGCGAGGACGCGCGCCTCACCCAGGCCGAGGTCGCCGAGATGACCGGCGTGACACCCGCGGCAGTCGCAGCCTGGGAAGCGGGCAGGCGCACCCCGCGCGGCCAGCCCGCGCGCCGGTACGGGGAACTACTCCGCCGTCTCGCTAAGAAGGACAAGTAGTCTTGATATTGCAAACCTGGCCCTGACCTAGGTGTTTGCTCCTCCGAAGGCGGTGTACCGAATCACGGGCCCGCTAGCATTCCAGGTCGATTTAAAATTAACCGGGCCTGCGACGGCCCCGTCTGCGCTGAAGTCCGGGAGGATGTTCCCGTACCAGTACGTATTGGGATCCGCTGTGATGTTCGGGTACAGGTAGAACTTGCGGGGCAGCCCGTCGACAGCGGCGATGTAGGTCTGACTGGTGGCATCGTCCATGAACCCGCCGAAGTCGCCGCTCGAGTCGGGGAGCCCGGCGACGTAGGAGAGGTTCTGGTCGCCGAATGCGGTGACGTCGGACTTGGCGACGACCATGTTGATCGTCCATGACGCCTGGAATGGCAGCGGCGCCGCCGTCCCGGCTGCGGCTACCGCCAGGTAAATTTGTCCGTTCCGTCCATGAATGCGTGCCACTGTCCGGTTCCTTCCTTACACCTTGACGGGCTGGCGGTCGAGCAGCCGGAGCAGCTGCCTGGCGTTGTTCTCGAACGTGCGCCCGGCTATGGCGGCGCGGGCTTTCTCTGCGGCTGCGGCGCGTTCCGCTGGGTGGGCGAGTGCCCAGCGGATCTGGTCGGACGCCTCGGCCGGGCTCGTGAAACTCGGCAGCATGGGGAACAGGTCGTCGGATTCAGGCCGGGAGTCGCGGGCGAACCACAAGCGGCACGCCGCCATCTCGATCTCGCGGGGCCCGCATGCGTGACCTTCGGCGGTGTCGTCGGAGTCGGCCTCGTGGCGGTACAGGTTCAGGCCCGCGGCCGCGGACCGGTAGATGCCGGCGGCCTGGGTGTTGTCGACGCACTCGGCGAGGTCGTGGGCGACGTGGCTGTGCAGCGGTGAGGTGGCGTCCAGCCACGCCCACGCCCCGGCGAGGAGGACGTCGAGGCCGTCCAGGTTCATGGCCTCGAGGAAGGCGATGCGGCTGGGGAACGCGGTGCCGACGAACGCCAGGTCGCACGCGAGCCCGGGTTCGGCGGGGCCGGGGTGGTGCACTGAGGGGCGGAAGGCGTGGGGCATGTACTCGGCCGGGCCGACAGCGCGGTAGGCGCCGATGTCGACCGGGTCATTGACGAGGCACAGGTCCGCGTACGGCGCCAGCCGCAGTTGCGTCGCGGTCTGGTACGGGCCCTCGGTGAACAGCATGACGATCTTGTGGCCGCGGGCGCGGATGACCTCGAGCGCCGCGGGGGCGATGAAGAACCCAGAGGTGCACAGCACCACCTGCGGCCACCACCGGTAGCACCTGGCGAGCAGGCCCTCGGCGGCCATGCTGATGGCCTCGTCGCGGGTGACGGCCTTGCGGACCTCCGGGTACCCGGCGGAGTCCGCTTTCCCGGTCTCGAGAAGGGCCAGGTCGTAGAACGAGAGCCGCTTGTCGAGCTCGTACTCGTCGACCTGCTCACCGAGGCCGCGCAGCGCCTCAGCCCAGCCATTATGGACATCAGCGACCGACCAGTCCGGGCCCGGGTGGATCAGGAGCCATCTCATCCGGTCATCGCCGTGACGCCATCGATGGCCGCCCAGAGCTTCGCAGTGCTGGCCGGCCAGGTCCACCCGTCCGGCTTGCGGGCGGAGACGAACACGCCCGGCGACGCCGGGTCCGGGTCGGGCCGCAGGTCGAGGATGTCCATCCCGGCCGCTTTCATGATCTCGCCCATGGCGTCGGCGGAGAAGCGCCAGTGGTCGTCGGGGTAGCCGTGCAGCGGGAATCCCTCGCTGCGGGTGGTGAGGATGAGCAGGCCGCCGGGCAGCAGCACGGCCAGCATCCCCGTCAGCGCAGCCTGCCAGTTTTCGGCGTGCTCGAGCATCTCGGTTGACACGATCACGTCCGCGCCGGGCAGGCCCAGCTGGGCGGGGAGGTCCGCCGCGTCGCACACCACGTCGACGCCCGGGCCGGAGCGCATGTCGGTGCCGGTGTACGACGCCGGGCCGAGCGCCTCCACATGGCCGCGGACAGACCCGTTCACGTCGTAGGCGCCAGCCTCGACGACGTGGGCGCCTTTCACGTCGCCCACGGTGAGCGCTGCGGTGGCCCACGCCATCGCCGAAGCGTGCATCGGGCTCTCACCATCCCGTCGAGTAGGCCACGGTGAACGCGATGACGACGGCGCATCCCTGGCCGCCCTGCCGGTAGACCACGACCGCGTCCTGGGTGCCGTCGAACTGGAGACCGGACACGATCCCCGCGGCGGCGGCGGCGTTCTCGCACGCCTGCATGAGGGCCTGCGCGCGGGCCCGCCGCCCGGGCAGGTCGCCGCCGTCACCGATCTGGGACACGGCGACGCAGTGGATGAGGCCGGTTTCCTCGCGGACGGCGGGGAAATCCAGCCACTGCTGGGTGAGGGTGCCGCCCTGGGTGACGCCGGACAGGGCGCCGTCGGGGTCGAGGGTGCCGTCGTGGCCGACGATGATGAAATCCTGATCGGCGGCCGCGGTGGGTGACGGCCCGTCGGCGACGGTGACCCCCGCCAGCGGCGCGGCGGACTGGAACGCGGCGGCCAGGGCAGAGACGGCGTCGGAGAACCGGACAGTGCTCACCAGGCCACCGCCCACGCTTCCTCGATGACCGCGCCGGGCCACGCGGCCGGGTCGTACGGCTCACCCCACGACCACCAGCAGTTCCCGTCGGCGAGCACGGCGTGCGGGCCTTCCGGCAGGCTGAGTCCTAGGATCAGCGGGTGAACGAAGACGAGCACGGGGTCACCCCAGCCGACGTGACCTCCATCACCGTCGAGCGCCGCGACGCCGAATGGCTCGTGACGATCGAGCAGGGCAACGGTGAGGGCATCAAGCAGATCCAGCTCACCGATCTGGAGCACATGCAGCTCGGGTTCATGCTGAACTCCGACATGGGTGCCCGGCACGCCACCACAGAGCACGTCTCTTTCGTGGATTCCCGAGGGCCGTACGCCCGCCAGCCCGCGCGCTGACGCGGCCTCGAGCGTGGCCAGAATCGTTGCTCCCGTGTCGGGGCCGTCCGCCGTCAACTCGTACAGGGCCAGCACGTCCGCGTCGCTCACCGGGCGCCCCGTCAGCCGCAGCGATGCGGCCAGGGCTTCCGCCGCGCAGCACGCCACGCCCTCGCCGAGAGCCAGCTTGCGTTTCGCCGGCTTCTTCTTCGCCGCGGGTTTCCTCGCGGGCGCGGGCATCATCACGCCGCCGGGCTGGATCCAGCGCGACCTGCCCTGCGCCGCGGCCTTCGCGTGCGCGGCCTTCACTGCGGCCCGGTGCTGGCGGATCTGCACGGCGACGGGCACCGGGTGCCACACGGGCGGCGGCGGCGCGGCCTTTCTCGCGGGTGCCGCCTTCTTTCTCACGCGAAAACCTCGAGCCGGAACGGCATTCCCCCCTGGCTGCCGTTCAGCAGCTCAGCGGCGGCGGCGGGAATCGCGAAACCCCACCCGGGCAGCGTCACCAGCTCCTCACCGCCCTGCATCGGCTGCGACGTCTCCCCGCGCTGGGTTCTCCACATGTGCTGCAGCACCATGCGCCCGAACAGGTTGAACGCGGCGGGCATCACGGTGCCCCACCCGGCGACGTAGACGACGGTGACGGCCGCGTTCCAGGAGGAGCCGAGGGTGCGGCCGCCCAGGGCGCGGATGATGCCCGCGCTCTTGTCGATGTCCAGCCCGGCGGTCAGGTCGGCCGCCATCCCGGTGGCGGCCGGGGTGATCGACGTGACGGAGACGACGGGCCGCTGCTGGAGCTGCAGGACCGTGCACGTGCCGTCCAGCTCGGCCCGCTCGGTGACGACGCGGCTGGCGAGAGGACCGCCGGTCGCCCCCTCGAGCGACGTCTCGATGGTGGCGATGTAGGACTGGAGCTCATTGTCGTAGGTGGTGACGGACTGCGGGATGTTGAGCTGGTCCTTGCCGTCCTGCAGGGGCAGCAGCGCGGGCTCGAACGGGTCGAAGACGTCGAAGTCGCCGAAGCTGACCCCGGCGCCGGTCCCGGTCGCGGTCCACGTGTACTGGTAGTGGCCGAGGGTGGCCAGGTCGGCGACGGGGATGTCGAAGTGGTAGAGCCCGGGGCCGTCGTTGACGGGCGACGCGTAAGTGCCGGTGGTGGTCGTGGTGCCGTCCGCGTTCGCGATCTTGACGAGCAGCGTGAGGGTGGTCGCGTTGACCAGCGTCGTGGTGCCGTCGACGTTGAGCTGGCGGACGGTGGTGGACTGGCGCACGGGCTGGCCGAGGGGGAATCTAGCCACCGGGTCCTCCCGTCCGGGTCGTCGCGGCTGTGAGTGATGCGGTGGCGGCCGCGGCGGATGTGACCGCGGTCAGCGTTGCTGCGGGCGCGCTCCCGGCGGTCAGGCGGCCGGTGGTGAACGGTGTCAGCACGACCCCGGCCGCCGTCAGGATCCCGGCGCCTGCCGGTGCCGCGGAAACCTGGAGGACCACTGCCGCGGTGACCGTGCCCGCGCCGGACGGAGCAGCCGCGGCGGCCTGGACGGCTTTCGCCGTCAGGTTCCCGGCGGCGGCCAGGGTGGCGCCTGATACCTGGACGGCCGTGGCGGTCAGCGTCCCGGCACCAGCCGGGGCGGCGGTGCCGGGCTGCGCGCCGCCCGCGAATGCGGTGACCGTCCCGGCGCCGGCGAGGGTGGCCGTGCAGACCTGGACGGCGGGTGAGCTGGCGGTCCCCGCGCCAGCCGGGGCGGCCGTAACGACTTGCACGGCCTTCGCCGTGACGGCACCCGCGCCGGCAAGGGCGGCGGTGGCCTGCTGGGTGACCACCGCTGTCACGGTCCCGGCACCAGTCAGGGTGGCACCCGCGCCCTGGACAGCGGAGGCGGTCAGGCTCCCGGCACCGGCGACGGCAGCGGACCCGGCGATGAAGCCGGCCGCCGTGACGCTGCCCGCAGCGGCCGGGGCGGCGGTGCAGGCCTGAATGACCGGGGTGTCCGCGACCGTGCCCGCGCCAGCCAGTGCGGCCGTGCCGGGAATGGTGACCGCCCCGGCGGGAGCCGGGATCTGGGCTGGCTGCACCCGCCGGAACCGGCGCAGCCAGGTGCGGCCCGGCTGGGCGTACGGCGCGGCCTGCGGCGAGAGGACGGTCCCGCTGGCGCCTGAGCCGTAAGGGTCGAGGTAGGCGTCGCGGTAAGAATCTGAGCCGGTGAACCCGGCACCGGCCAGGGACGCGCCCGCTATGACCGTGGCCACGGCGGTGACCGTCCCGGCACCTGCCAGCGCCGCGGTCCCGGGCGGCGCCGGGGGGGCCACGGGAGCCAGGGCCTGGGGGTGGCGGAACCGGCGCAGCCAGGTGCGGCCCGGCTGGGCGTACGGCGCGGGCGGGCTGCCCCCGCCGCCGGGCAGCTGCGCGGTCCACACGCCTGCGTAGCCGTTGCCGCTGCCGTTCTGCTTCTGCCGCTCGGCCCAGGAGAGTCCCAGCCCCGAGGTGTCGGTCATCCCCATCGTGACGATGCCAGCGCCGCCGTTGGCCGTGACCATGGCAACCAGCAGCGCGCCCGCCGGGGGGTTAAACAAGGCGGTGGTGATCGTGACCGCCGAGGTGATGCTCACCGTGGCGGGGCTGGAGCCGTCCTCGGCCAGCGTCCCCGTGGCATTGATCTCGGCCAGGGAGACGGAGATGCTGTTGACGCCGGCGGTGCCGCCGAGCGTTACCGGGGTGGCGGCGGTCGTCGTGGCCGCAGACCGGAGGGCCACGTGCTGCAGGCCGTCGCCACCGCCCGACGTGGTGGCATTCGACTCGTAGGTGGTCGACCCGTTGGCCGTGTAGGTGCCCGCCAGGCCGAGGTTGGAGCCGTAGACCCACGAGCCGGTGCTGGCCGGGGTGATGGCCAGGCTGGGCGTCGCGGAGTTGACGCCGCCGGTGTTACCCGGCTGAGAAGCTGACGCCCCGGTGATGACCTTGACGGTCAGCGCGATGCCGTTGGAGGTTACCCCGGTGGCGGTGGCGGTGACGGTGAACGTCGCCATGCGTCACCGCTTCCTAGGTCAGGGCGTCCCGACCAGCACGTTCCAGGCCGGCGAGCCGGTGAACGCGAACGACAGCCAGCCACCGGACGGCCAGTCGACAGACCCCGAGGCCGCGGTGCTGACCGACGTCATCGTCGGGTGCGTCGTCGCCGACCCGCCCGTCCCGCCAGCGGT
>WNFI01154059.1_pt1 | contig 17778 bp, 19 predicted proteins | sample 5400471 | NCBI WGS metagenome assembly WNFI01 (sample SAMN13153348, study PRJNA577476) | soil metagenome | isolation source: 100 cm saprolite on Douglas fir-dominated hillslope | place: USA:California | collected 2013-09-17 | reverse complement strand
CCCGCCACACCGACCAGCTGTTCTCGCCGCCCCAGGCCGTGCACCTGTTCCATGACGGGCACTTCGTCGGACCCTTCGTCTATGGGCTCAACTACCGCCTCAACATGGAGAATTTGCGCCGCGAGTATCAGGCGGACCATGGGCGAATCGACAAGTTGCGGTTCTTCTGCACCGGCGATGCCTACGAGCTCTGGGGCTTCTTGCCGATGCGGCTCCACCTGGTCTGCCCGGCGGAAGACGGCAACTTCTTCCTCCTCGGCACCGACCGGCTAGGCCGCGACCTGTTCAGCCGCATGCTCTACGGCACGCGCATCTCGCTCACCGTCGGGCTCATCGGCATCACCATCAGCTTCTCGCTCGGCATCTTCATCGGCGGCCTCGCCGGCTACTATGGCGGCTGGGTCGACTCGCTGGTGCAGCGAACCATCGAATGCCTGCGCTCCTTCCCCGAGCTGCCGCTATGGATGGCGCTGTCGGCGGCGCTGCCGATCGATTGGAGTCCGGTCCTCATCTATTTCGGCATCACCATCATCCTGGGACTGCTCGACTGGACCGGGCTCGCGCGCTCGGTGCGCTCCAAGCTGCTGGCGCTGCGCGAGGAGGATTTCTGCACCGCCGCCGTGCTGATGGGGGCCCGTCCGCGGCGCGTCATTTTCCGTCACCTGCTGCCGAGCTTCACCAGCCACCTGATCGCCTCGGCCACTCTGTCCGTCCCGCATATGATCCTGGGCGAGACCGCCTTGAGCTTCCTCGGCCTCGGTCTGCGTCCGCCGATCGCCTCCTGGGGCGTGCTCTTGAGCGAGGCGCAGAACATCAATGTGGTGGCGCTCTATCCCTGGCTCATGCTGCCGGTGGTGCCGGTCATCATCGTGGTGCTGGCCTTCAACTTCCTCGGCGACGGCCTGCGCGACGCCGCCGATCCGTACCGCTAGGCGGCGCTGTCCCGCTGCGCGCGAGCCCGGCCCGGGGACGCTGGGACGGGCCTAAGTATTTGATTTATCTCTATCGTGCTTTAGCCGAAAACGACATCCGCCGAGAGCAGCCGCACATGCGGGTGGCGGGCGAGAGTTGGGATCAGCGCTTCCAGAAAATCCCACGCCGCCGCGTCGAGCGCCCAGTGATGGGTCAAGATCCCGGTCGCCTCGTCGCCATCGACCGTGCGCTGGCGGCGCTGGCGCAAATGCCCGATGAGATCCGAAGCCGCATCAGCGAGGCCGGAGAAGGCGCGGCCGCGCCGCCAGGCGATCGGATCATAGTGGGTGTTGACCTGGACCAGCCCCGCCGCCGCCTTGCTTGATTGACGCGGGCCGAAGCCGGTGAGCCCGACATAGCCGGCGGCGGGCAGGAGCGGCACCAGCGCCGCATCGATCCGGTTCCAGGGCGGCGCCAGCACCGGCCGGAAGCGGGCGCCGAAGCGTTGCCGCAGCCGCTCGCGGCCGTCCGCCAGCTCACCCAGCACCACCGCGGCGGGCCGATGGCCGCCCAGCTCCCATGCCCCGGCCCGGGGTGCGACCGGGGCATGGTTCACATGGGCGTAGCCGTGCTGGATCACCGTCACCGACGGGGTGGACGCCAACACGGGCACCAGGGCGTCCGACAGGTCTCTTGGCACCACGGCCAAAGCCAGCGGCGCCTCCGCATCGGCGCTGAGACCGAGGAGTCGGTCCAGGCTCGCCGCCGGCAGCGCGGTATCGTCGTCCCGCCACCACAGGCTGGCCGGCGCCTCGCGGCTCCACCGGGCGAGCTCCGTCTCCAGCTCCTGCCAGAACGTCACCGGGCGCGTCTCAGCCGGCCTCGCCGACCAACGCGGTCAGCGCATCCACGCTCTCGGCCTCGATCACTTTGCGGGCGACGTCATAGCCGAAGCCGCCGCGCGCCAGTGCTGCTAGATCGCGCTCCTGGTTGGCGGCGCGGTTTTCGGCCGGCCGATAGGGACCGAGCCGCCGGCGTCTGGCGAGCGCGGCCGCCGCGGCGAGGTCGCCCGGCGCCTGGGCGAGCGTGTCTTGGATCACCTCGCGCGCCACACCCTTGGCGGCAAGCCTCTGGCGGATGCTATGGCCGGACGCACCGCGCCGGCGCAGTGCCGCGACCCTCCCTTCGGCGAAGCGTCGGTCGTTCAACAGGCCGTTGGCGAGGTAGCGCTCAATCAAAGCCTCGACCAGGCGCCCGTCCGCCTCGCGGTCGGTGCCATGCGCCTTGGCCGAGCGGTCGACCCGGCGCATCAGCACCCGCTTTAAACTCTCGGCCGAGGCGGAGAAGCGCTCGAGATAGGCAAGCGCCCACCGCTCCAGCCGCGCCGGCGTCACTTTTCGCGGTGCCTTGGGGCGCGGTCCATGCGGGCGCGGACCCTGCGGCTTCTGGGTTGGCATCGGCATGCCGGACCCTGCCATGGGGCTCGGGGGCGGCGCCAGATGCTAGAATTGGCGGTTATTGAGCCGGAGAGCCTCGAAGCCTAAGGTGCGGCCGCCATGGCCGAGACCCTCCCCGAACACTTGACCCAGCCGATCCCGGCACCGCATCTGGGCCCACGGGAGATCGGCCGGGTCAACTGGATCGGCGTGTGGACCCTCTATGCCCGCGAGGTCAGGCGCTTCCTCAAGGTGATCACCCAGACCGTGGCGGCGCCGATGGTGACCACGCTGCTGTTCCTGTCGGTGTTCTTCTTGGCGCTCGGCTCCCAGGGCGGGCTGGTCGGCGGCGTGCCCTATCTCCAGTTCCTGGCCCCCGGCCTCATCATCATGGCGGTGGCGCAGAACGCGTTTGCCAACACCTCCTCCTCGGTCGTCATCGGCAAGGTGCAGGGCAACATCATCGACATCCTGATGCCGCCCTTGGCGCCGGGCGAGATCACCACGGCCCTGGTCATGGGCGGCATCACCCGCGGCCTCCTGGTCGGTGCGGCAACGGCGCTGGCGATGTCGCTGGTGGTGCCGTTGCGGCTGCCGCATCCTGCCTTCGCCCTCTATCACGGGCTCGCCGCGTCCGGCATGCTGGCGCTGTTGGGCCTCATCGGCGGCATGTGGGCCGACAAGTTCGACCATCTGGCCGCCGTCACCAACTTCGTGGTGACGCCGCTCGCCTTCCTGTCGGGCACCTTCTATTCGGTCGATCGCCTGCCGGCGGCCTGGCGGGTGATCGCGCACGCGAACCCGTTCTTCTACATGATCGACGGATTCCGCTACGGCTTCATCGGCCATGCCGATGGCAACCTTACGGCCGGGTTGGCGGTGCTGGCTGCCGTCAATATCGGCCTGTGGTGGTTGGCGAGCCACCTCTTCCGCATCGGCTACAAGCTGAAGGCGTAGAGCCGACGGGCTGCCGAGGATTTCTCGGTGTTTTTAGCGAATTTCTAAGCGCTTTTCGCTCATTAAGATTGTATTCACAGCCTCAGCTTTTATAGTGCAATCTCGGTTGCCTATGAAACCCGCCTAAGGCTGTGCATGACCTGGCCGACGCGCGATCTTGCCAACACTCTGACACCTCGCGACGGGCGACGGCTCATCGATCCGCAGGGCAAGCTGCGCGATCCTCGCGAGGTCTTGCAGTGTCTTTGCGGCGGTTCGGCTGGAGCCGAAAAGGACTGCGACACCGCCGGCTTCTTTGCACGCAACCTCGGCTATGTCGAGATCGGGTGGGCCAAGGGGGTCGCCCAATGCCGCTTGCGACCGCTCACGGCAACGGCGGAGGCGATGCAGGCCGCGCACCGCTGGCTTGGTACGGTCACCGACCGGGTCGATTTGCATCTGTGGGTCAAAGGATGGATGCTGGAGTCCTATGAGTCGGGCGTGGCAGCGGCCGCGCGCCTCAATGCCCTCCTGCGCTTGTCGACGCCCGAGCGCCCGAGCGAGGCGATCCTCACCCAACGGCGCTCGGTCGACACCATCTTTGGCGATGACCGACACCGCTTCCTGCCGCTTTTGCTGAGGTGGCGGATCTCCGCTGGCCAATTCAATCAGTCCTTCGGGAATTGGCTTGCCCGTTATCCCTTGGGCGATCGATTGACGATAGCGGAGGTTAACCGCGAGCGGCCGGGCGGCGTGATCCGGTATATGGGCTCATCGCTCACCTTCTATGGCTCGGACATTCCATTCCGGGCGATCGGCGAGCCGGTGGAGAATCTGCCGAATAAGGATTACGCCGGCTGGGTCGCGCGCAGCTATGCGGAGGTGGCGAACAGCAACGCGCCGCTTGCCGAACATGTCGATGCGCTGATCAAGGAGCCGTCGGGCAAGGTAAGGCGGTCGCTCCTGCTGCCCTTTGCCGACGGCGGTGGGCGCCGGTTCGTGGCCGGCGTGAGCCTGCTCAACCCGCAGATCGAGCTGCCGCTCTACAGTTGAGCTGCGCCGGGTCACCCCAGCGCGGCTGCTGGCGCCAGACTCGCAACGACGCTCAATCCGCGGCCGACGACATCGCTGCAGCAGCATCGGTCCGCTGCGCGTCACGGTTCCACGCGCGCAGATCGGCCTCGAGCTCGGCGGCATCCATCCACACCAGAGATACCGGATTCTCGGCGGCTCCCGACCTCGCCATCCACGATGAGGTCCATTGAAACTCGTATGCGACCTTGCTGTAGCCATAGGCGGCGGCAATGCCGCGCTCGACATGATGGCGACGCACCGTCGAGATGGTGAAGTTGGTGCCGAAGCGGGCGCGGGCATAGGCGCGCGATAGACGTGGGAATACCCGGGCGAGCCCTTGGCCACGGGCAACTCCAGGCTTGAACCAAGTGCAGCCTGACATGACCACGCGGCCGCGGATGAGATCGGCAGCCGCGGCGGCCTCGCCGGAGAAATAGCAGCGCTCTCCCGGCTCGGCATGGGCCGAAGGATCGGCGTAAAGCAGCTCGAGAGTCCGGCAGGTCTCGGTCAGGCTCTTCATCAGATAGATGCGTCCCGCCTGGGTCGCAACCACGTCGCCGGTTTCGCGATGAACGCCGTAGATGAGATAGGAGTTTGTGGCATCGAGTCCGCCATAGGCCACATCAAACGACGGCAGCAGCGGAAACCAGCTGTCGGCGTTCGCTTCGTTGATGCGCTTCAGCTCGGCGAGGTCGCCCGAATAGTAAAGGTCGATGCCCATATCGGCGACGGCGGCATCGGCGCGCAGACAGAATTCCGAGAGCATCGGCGCATCGCCGAAATTGACGGTAAAGGCGTCAGGTAACCGTTCCGCCGGGCTCGTGCTCCCATCCTGGACGAGATCGACGACCGTGCTCGGCGTCCATGCTGCCGCGGTCTTCCCCACCGCGCTCGCGCTGATCGACATCGACATGGCCCCCTTTTTCAAAGGTCAACAAGCTGATGACTCACATACCTGCGCATGCAGGCCCCATACCAAATCAGGCGCGTGAGCATCTGTGAACCCACTAAATGTAGTAGCAAATCGTTAAAAATTCGTCAACATTTGGTTGTTATTGGTTAATATCCACAATTGATCTGGATTCGACCCAACCAATGCTGGGCAAAATCGACCGACAATCGCGGGAGCAGCGGGCTAGCCTCCGGCGCCCATGACCGCACCCGCAGTCCCGACCGCCGACGTCGCCATGCGCCTGGCCGAACGCGCCTTCGGCCGGAAGGCACGCAGCGCCGAGCGCTTCGTCACCGGCATGATGCATTACGTGTTCGAGGTCGAGTTGGCGGACCGACTCCGGGTGGTGGTCCGCGCCAACACCGCGAACCGCCGCGCGATCGTCCGCGATGCGGCGCTTCTGTCGAAGCAGCTGAGACCCGTCGGCGTGCCCTTGCCGGCGATCCTCGCCGAGGATCTAGACGGCCCCTTTCCGCATCTCATTCTGGAGCGTCTACCCGGCACCGATCTCGGCCGGATCATCGACACGCTGCCGACGGCCAAGCTCGAATCCATTGCCGAGCGCATCGCGGCGATGCAAGCGATCGTGGCGCAGCTACCGTCCGCCGGACGCTACGGCTATGCGGCCACGCCCGCGGCGGCATCGCATGGATGCTGGTCCGAGGTTCTCGATCAGTTGCTCGACCGCTCGGCTCGGCGCATCGCCGCCGCGGGCCTCTTCGGGGCGGGCCCCGTCGAGGCCGTCGCTTCTCTCATCCGCCGCGAGAGAGGCATCCTCGATGCCCTGCCGGCGACGCCGTTCCTGCATGACACCACCACCAAGAACGTCATCGTCACCGCAAGCGGCGAGCTGTCCGGGATCGTCGATGTCGACGATCTCTGCTTCGGCGATCCTCGGTTCACCCCCGCCCTGACGCTCGCCTCGCTCATCGCCTCATCGGACTCCACTTTTTATGTGGAGGCCTGGATGCGCGCCGCCGGCTATGCCGACGACCGCATCTTCCGGCTCTATGTGGCGCACAACCTCGTCGGGTTCATGGCGGAGCATGGCCAGACCTTCAACGGCAATCCGCTGCCGTCGAACATCGGGGATCGCAACCACCTGCTCGCGCAGTTCAACGAAACCCTGCAGCGGGCGCAGCGCTGATGCTGGCTTGGAGCGGATTCCATTCAGGTGGCCCCCCTCCCAAATCCCACCCCCCCCCGGGGGAGGGGGTATCAAGGCGCGCGCCTTTCGCATCCCCGCACATCGTCACAGCCCCGGCATTTTATGGTCACAAATCCCACGGCAATGTCCCTGGAAGCGAGTGCCGCCGCTGGCGTCAATGGAGCCAGCGAATGGAATACCGAATGCGGAGCCGGCGATGATGGCGCGTGCCAAGAGCTCACTCACGGCGCGATCGGAAGAGATCGTGGCGAGACTGTCCGAGCTGCTGCAGCAGGCCCAGCGCGAGCTGAAGCGCTCGAAGGCTCTGGTCGAGCGCCTGGAGGCACGGCAGGATCGAACCCAAAGCCGATCGAAGCCGCCGGCCCGGCGTCCGCGCTCGCATTGAGCCGGCCCTTAGGACCGGCTTTCGCAGATTCCCGCGTCGCTGAACGGAAACCCCCACCCTCCCGCGAAGCGGGAGAGGGTGCCGAGCGAAAGCGAGGCGGGTGAGGGTCCTCGCTCTGCGAATCCTCGATCATTGATACGCGCTGCCTTTCGCCATAGCTGATCACAGCGGCGATCGAGCCCGCCAACGCCCGGCGCCGGTCAGCCTACCCCCAGGTTGACACTCAATCGGGCAATCCCGATACTGGCCGGCTCTTCGCCGGGGCCACCCGGCCCAGCCAGGAGCATCTCTCCGTGATTTCCGCCGTCATGCCGACCTATGGGCGTTACGACCTCGCCTTCGAGCGGGGCGAGGGACCCTATCTGTTTGCGACGGACGGGCGACGCTTCCTCGATTTCGCCTCCGGCATCGCCGTCAACGCGCTCGGCCACAGCCATCCCAAGCTGGTGCAGGCCTTGACCGAGCAGGCCAAGCGCGTCTGGCACACTTCGAACCTCTACCGCATTCCCGAGCAGGAGCGGCTCGCGCAGCGTCTGGTCGAGAGCAGCTTCGCCGACACGGTGTTCTTCTGCAATTCCGGCGCCGAGGCGGTCGAGTGCTCGATCAAGGTCGCGCGCAAATACCACGACGAGTCGGGCAACCCGGAGCGCTACCGCGTCATCGGCTGCAGCGGCTCGTTCCACGGCCGCACCTTGGCCACGCTCGCCGCCGCCGGCAACGAGAAGTACCTGAAGGGCTTCGACCCGGTGGTCGAAGGCTTCGACCAGGTCACCTTCGGCAATCTGAATGAGCTGAAGGCGGCGATCACGCCGGAGACGGCGGCGATCCTGGTCGAGCCGGTGCAGGGCGAAGGCGGCATCCGCCCGGCGAGCCTGGACTATCTGAGGCAGCTGCGCGCGGTCGCCGACGAGTTCGGCCTGCTCCTCATCCGCGGGCAGCCATGGCTCGACCTTCGGCGGCAATCCCCTGGCCATGGCGGTCGCCAATGCGGTGCTCGACGTGGTGCTCGCCGACGGCTTCCTCGAGCGGGTCGATGCCGTCGGCCGCCAGCTCTGGCGCGAGCTCGAGGGGCTGGTCAAGCGGCACCCCAAGGTGCTGGCGGAGGCGCGCGGCGCCGGCCTCATTCTCGGCCTCAAATGCCACGTCACCAACACCACGCTGGTCGACAAGGCGCGCGAGCTCGGGCTGTTGACCGTCGGCGCCGGCGAGAACGTGGTGCGCCTGGTGCCACCCTTGATCATCGAGGAGGGGCATGTGCGCGAGGCGGTCGACACGCTCGACCGCGCCTGCACCCAGCTCGCCGCCTGAGGCGACGCTCGGACCAAGCCTTCTCCTCTTCTCCCGAGATTACCATGACCGTGTCAGCCAACGCGTCCCCTCGGCATTTCATCGATCTCGATGCCTTCGACACCGCCACCTTGCGCCAAATCCTGGCGGACAGCGTCGCCTACAAGAAGCGCAAGGGGGATCCGGCGCGCGAGCGGCCGCTAGGCGGCAAGACCTTGGCGATGATCTTCGAGAAACCGTCGACCCGCACCCGTGTTTCCTTCGATGTGGCCATGCGCAAGCTCGGCGGCGAGACCGTGGTGCTGAACGCCAGCGAGATGCAGACCGGCCGCGGCGAGACGGTGGCCGACACCGCGCGCGTGCTGTCGCGCTATGTGGACGCCATCATGATGCGGACCTTTCAGCCCTGGAAGCTGCACGAGATGGCGGAGTTCGCCACCATACCGGTGATCAACGGATTGACCGACACCAGCCATCCCTGCCAGCTCATGGCCGACGTCATGACCTACGAGGAGCACCGCGGGCCGATCGCCGGCAAGGTGGTGGCGTGGAGCGGCGACAGCAACAATGTCGCCTCATCCTGGGTGCATGCCGCGGTCCGCTTCAACTTCGAGCTCCGGCTCGCCTGCCCGGAGATGCTGATGCCGCATGAGCATCTCTTGCGCTGGGCCCGCGAGCAGGGCGGCCGCGTCTCGGTCGTGCACAAGCCGGAGGAGGCGGTCCGGGACGCCGACTGCATCGTCACCGACACCTGGGTCTCCATGCAGGACGGCAGCAAGGGCGCCACCCGGCACAATCTTCTCGCACCCTACCGGGTCGACGATCGGCTCATGGGCATGGCCAAGTCGGATGCGGTGTTCATGCATTGCCTGCCGGCGCATCGCGGCGAGGAGGTGACCGCCTCGGTCATCGACGGTCCGCAGTCCTTGGTCTGGGACGAGGCCGAGAACCGGCTGCATGTGCAGAAGGCCATTCTCGCCTGGTGCCTCGCCTGACATGGCGCGCCTGGAGCCCCAAGCAGGGCATGCCCCGATCCAGGACGACCTGGTTCAGCCATTTCAAGTCGAGGGCCTCAATTTGCGCGGCCGGCTGGTCCGGCTCGGACCGGCGGTCGATACCATCGTCCGCCAGCATGCCTATCCCGGGGCGGTCGGCGGCCTCTTGGCCGAGGGCATGGCGCTCGCCGCCACCCTCGCCGGCGCGCTCAAATACGAAGGCGTGTTCAGCCTGCAGACGAAGAGCGACGGTCCGGTCCGGCTCCTGGTCGCCGACGTGACCTCGGCCGGCGATCTGCGCGGCTATGCGCAATTCGACGAGGCGCGTCTGGCCGAGCTCGGCCCCAGGACGCGCGACCGCCCGTTCCGCCGGCTCATGGGCAAGGGCTATCTCGCCTTCACCGTCGACCAGGGCCAGCATACCGATCGCTACCAGGGCATCGTCGAGCTCAAGGGTGCCAATCTGGTCGAGTGCGCCCAGCACTATTTTCAGCAATCCGAGCAGCTCGAGACCGGCATCAAGCTCGCCGCCGGGCAGGCGCGGCCGGCGAGAGCCTTGATCGGCGAGCTCGGCTGGCGCGCCGGCGGCCTCATGGTCCAACGCCTGCCGGCCAACGACAATGAGGATGATTGGCGCCGGGCGCTGGCTCTCATCGAGAGCTGCACCTCGGCCGAGCTCCTGGATCCGATGCTGGATCCCTACGACCTGCTCTACCGACTGTTCCACGAGGACGGCGTCAGGGTCTATCGCCCGCACGCGCTGCGCGCCCGCTGCCGCTGCTCGCGCGCCAAGGCCGAATCGGTGCTGAGGCTCTTGCCGGACGTCGATCTCGATGAAATGGTTGTCGACGGCAAGGTGATCGTGACTTGCCAGTTCTGCAACTCGAACCATGTGTTCGAGGAAGCCGAGGTGCGCCGCCTGCGCGCCTCCTGACCGTCCAAGCGGGAGGCAACGCCATGCTGCGCCGAACTTTGCTCATTCTCCTCGTCGCCGGTCTCGCCGGCTGCACCAGCGAGCCGCCGCCGGCCCGCCTGCCGGAGATGACCTTCACCAACCTCCAGAAGATCCCGCTCGAGGTCGCCGTCATCGACATCGTGGACGAGTACAATCCGCCCTTCGCCCCGCCCAATGTCGAGCACAAGATGCCGGTGCCGCCGGCCCGCGCCGCCAGGCGCTGGGCCGAGGACCGGCTCATTGCCGTCGGCAATTCGGGCCGCGCCGTGGTCACCATCCACGACGCGCATGTGACCGAGACCATCTTGAAGAAGGGCTCGTCCGGCCTGACCGGCGCCTTCACCACCGAGCAGACCGCGCGCTACGACGCCGTGCTCGAGATGTCGGTGGCGATCCGCAACGACCGCGGCTTCCAGGACGCCGCCGCGCAGGCGCGCGCCGTCCGCAGCCAGACCGTCCCCGAAGACATCTCGCCCAACAAGCTCGACGAGGTATGGTATGAGATGGTGGAAACCCTCATGCGCGACATCAACGTCGAGCTCGAGCGCAACATGCGGCAGTTCATGGCGCGCTTCATCCGCCAGGGCTGATTCACCCGCCGCCACTCTCCTCCCAACCAAGAAAGAAGCCACGACATGAGCCTTCGCATCTACGGCATCGCCGCCAGCCGCGCCTTCCGCACCATCTGGATCGCCAAGGAACTGGGCATGAAATACGAGCACGTCCCGGTCGGCTGGAGCGATGGCGGCACCAAGACCAAGAAGTTCCTTGGCATCAACCCCAACGCCGCCGTGCCGGCGATCGAGGACGGCGCCTTCAAGCTCTGGGAATCGCTGGCGATCAACCTCTATCTGGCCAAGAAGAAGGGCCTGGGCACGCTCTATCCGAAGAGCCTGAAGGACGAGGCGCTCACCTGGCAATGGAGCTTCTGGGCGGTGAGCGATCTGGAGAAGCCGATGCAGGCGTTTCTCGCCAACACCATCGCGCTGCCGCCGGAAAAGCGCGACGCCAAGCTGGCCGAGTCCGGCTGGGCGACCGCGTCGAAGGCGCTCAAGGTGCTGAACGGCGCGCTTTCGAAGCAGCCCTATCTTCTCGGCAAGAGCTTCAGGGTCGCCGACTTCAACGTCGCCTCGGTGCTCTACGGCGCCTTCAGGATGAAAGCCGATCTCTCGGCCACGCCCAAGGTGGCGAAGTGGCTGAAGGCCTGCCTCACGCGCCCGGCGGCGCTGGAAGCGCGCAAGCTCCGCGGCGAGTAAAGGACCTCAGATAACCGCAGAGGACGCGGAGGAGTCGCGGAGCGCGCCGAGACAGATTTCATGCGCTCCGCGCCAGGCGTCGTTCCCTACTCCGCGTTCTCTGCGCCTCCTCGGCGCCCTCTGCGGTTGAAGCGTCTCATTTCGCCGCCCAGTCGGCGAGCTTCAGCATGAAGGCTTCGCAGGCTTCGACCTGGGCGACATCGATGAACTCGTCGGGCTGGTGCGCCTGGGCGATGTCGCCCGGTCCGAAGATCACTGCCGGCATGCCGCCCTGCTGGAACAGTCCGGCTTCGGTGCCGTAAGCGGCGGTGCCGGACTCGTTCAAGCCGGTCAGCAAGCGAATGAGCGCCTCGGCCGGCGAATCGGCGAGCGGCGTCAAGGGCGGCACCAGCGCCAGCTCCTGCCAGGAAATCCCGGCATGGGAGCCGGCGCGCTTGAGGGCAGGCTCGATCCGGCGCCGGGCGAAGTCTTGGATGCGCTCGATGACCGGCGCCTCGCTGTCGCCCGGCAGCACGCGAAGCTCGAGCTTGAACCGGCACTTGTTCGGGATGATGTTGCCGGCGGTGCCGCCCTCGATGGTGCCGACATTGAAGGTGGCATAGGGCGGCTCGAAGCCGCATTTCGGATCGGCCTTGGCCTTGAACTCCTCCTGGATGCGCAAGACTTCGGCGATCATCTCGACGGCGGCGAAGATCGCATTGGCGCCCCGCTGCGGCGCGCTCGAATGCCCCTCGACCCCGGTGATGGCGACCTCGTAGGAGGCCGCACCTTTATGCGCGTTGACCAGCTTCATCATCGTCGGCTCGCCGACGATGACCATGCGCGGGCGCGGCAGATTGGCGACGATGTCCCGGACCAGGTGCCTGGCGCCGTGGCAGCCCACCTCCTCGTCGAAGGAGAAGGCGAAGTGGATCGGGGTCTTTGGCCGGCGCTTGACGAGCTCCGGCACCAGCGCCAGCGCGACGGCGATGAAGCTCTTCATGTCGGAGGTGCCGCGGCCGTAGAGCCGGCCATCGGCGCGCCTCACCGTGAACGGATCGCCGCTCCAATTCTGACCGGCGACCGGCACCACATCGGTGTGGCCGGAGAGCACGACCCCGCCCTGGTCCTTGGGCCCGATGGTCGCGTAGAGATTGGCCTTGGTCTTCTCGGCATTGTAGGTCAATCGGGACTCGACGCCGAAGCCGGCGAGGTAGCCCCGGACGTCGTCGATCAGCGCCAGATTCGACAAAGCTGAGGTGGTGTCGAACGCCACCAGGCGCTCGATCATCTGGATGCTCGCTGCGGCCATGCCGCTAGCCCGGATTTCTCAAACCCACCGGGAGCAGCGCTTTTCCTAGCCTGTGAGCTCATGAGCACCGTCGCTGCCCCGATGGGTTTGAGAAATCCGGGCTAGACGTTGGCGAGCTTGTCGACCGAGACTTGGCCCACCATCGCCAGGAATTCGCGCCGGGTCGAGGGGTCGGTGCGGAAGGCGCCCAGCATGCGCGATGTCACCATGGTGACGCCGGGCTTATGCACGCCGCGGGTGGTCATGCATTGATGCGCGGCCTCGATGACCACGGCGACGCCCTTCGGCTTCAAGACCTCGTCGATGACATTGGCGATCTGCGCCGTCATCTTCTCCTGGATCTGCAGCCGGCGCGCATAGGCTTCGACCACGCGCGCCAGCTTGGAGATGCCGACGACGCGACGGTCGGGAAGATAGGCGACATGCGCCTTGCCGATGATCGGAGCCAGGTGATGCTCGCAATGCGACTCGAAGCGGATGTCGCGCAGCAACACCATCTCGTCGTAGCCGTCGGTCTCCTCGAAGGTGCGGTTCAGGATCTCGACCGGGTCGACGCGGTAGCCGCCGAAGAATTCCTCGAATGCCTTGGCAACCCGCTTCGGCGTATCGACCAAGCCTTCTCGGCTCGGATCGTCGCCAGCCCAGCGGATCAAGGTGCGGATCGCCGTCTCGACTTCGGTGCGGCTCGGCCGAGGCAGCGCCACGGCGTCAAGGGAAGTGTTCAAGGCCTTGGCCACGGGTCGACTCTCTTTCTGTCTGCGCGCGAACGGCGGCGACGGGCAACGTGGATCTCCGTCGCGTCCGATGGCTCGCGCTGGAATCAGTGCAATTGGCGGGGCTGATGCGGGCTGTCGAGCGAGAAGGCGGGAATTGCGACATCGAAGCGGTCGCCGCCCTCGGTCTCCATCTCGTAGCTGCCGACCATGATGCCGGACGGCGTCGGAAGCGGGACGCCGCTCATGTATTCGTGGGCCTCGCCCGGGCTCAGCACCGGCTCCTTGCCGATCACGCCCGGTCCGCGCACCTCCTCGGTGTGGCCCCTGGCATCGGTGATGCGCCAGTAGCGGTTGCGAAGCTGCACGGTGCGCTTGCCCTCATTCTCGATGCGGACGTGATACGCCCACACATATTTGTTATCCGTCGGCGAGGATTGGTCCTCGAGATAGATCGGCCGCACCGTCACCCTGATGGAGCGCGTCACTTCCGCGTAGGACTTGGTCCCTTCCGATTGAGAAGCGGACATGCCCGAGTAAGTATTGCGATGCATGGCGTACCTTCGGCCCTGGCTTCTTTAAGCGTTCCGGGCACGACCCGCGCCCGCCTCCGCCCCCACGCAGACATTTATAGTCTATTCAGGACATTGTCCAACCCCGGGTTGCCTGGCTTGCCGCATCGCCGATGCGCCCGACGAGGCCCGGTATTAACGCCGAACGCTGAAATGCTTCCTCCAGGGTTGCCATATTTTCCTCGAATTCGCGCCGGCAGCGCGCCGCTTCCGCCGCCTCTGGCCAGACCGGGCTGCGATCGACCCAGCAATCGAAGCGGGCGAGCGCCACGGCGGCAAAGGGCGGATACCGCTCGGCCGCACCGCGGCCGAGGATTTGCACCAGCCGCACGCGGGCTTTTTCCAGCTCCATGCGCGTCGCCTCCGGCAGCCTCGAATCGATCGCTGCAGTGCAAAACTGCGATATTCCCGCGCCAAGGTTTCAGAAAAGTTACCGCCACGGGGTTGCAGCCGGCGGAGCTCGGAGAGATGCGGGGCCGCCGCGCAACCGGCAAGGCCGAGCGCCAGCGCAAAGAGGATTGCCCTCACGGCAGGGCCAGCTCGACCACGGCGCCGCCGGCGGCGGCCGCATCGGCAGGGTCGTGGGTCACCAGCAGGGTCGGCAGGCCCTTGGCACGCGCGTGCTCGAAGACGAAGGCGCGGAAGCGGTGCTTCAAGCTCGCATCGAGCTTGGCGAAGGGCTCATCCAAGAGGAGCGCCTGAGGGTCGGCCAGCAGCGTGCGCATGAGCGCCACGCGCGCCCGCTGGCCGCCGGACAAGGTCGCCGGATCGCGCCCGGCAAAGCCGGCGAGATCGGCTTCTTCCAAGGCGGCTTCGATGCGCTGCCGGCGGAGCTCGCGATCGCGGACGGCCGCCACCAAGCCGAAGGCCAGATTCTCGCCGACCGACAGATGCGGAAACAGCAGGTCGTCCTGAAACAGGATGCCGACCCGGCGCCGTTCCGGCGGCAAGCCGTCGAGCACGACACCGTTCAGCATGACCCGTCCCGAGCAGCGAAAGGCCGGGTCGAGCGTGCCGCAGATGAGCGCCAGCACGCTCGACTTGCCCGAGCCGCTCGGCCCCATCAGGGTCGCCACCTCGCCGGCGGCGATCGACAGCGACAGCCCGTCGATGAGACGCCGCTCGCCGAACGAGAGCGACAGGCGATCGAGCACGAGGCTGCACGCCTCGGCGGGCTCAGCCGGCATCATCGCGCCGCGGCTCCGAGCCCCCGGCGGCGGCGCTGAAGCCAACTCGGCAGCGCCATCGCCAGCATGAATCCCAGGAGCGGCAGCGCGCTCTGGCTGAAGGCATAGACCCCGATCAGCCGCCGATCGCCGCCGGCCGACAAGGTCACCGCCTCGGTGGTCAAGCTCGGCCAGCGGCCGCCGCCGGCAAACAAGGTCGGCAAATACTGCGCCACGCTGACGGCGAAGCCGACGGCAAAGGCGAACAAGGCCGGGCGGAGCAGCATCGGCACTTTGATGCGCCAGAACACGCGATTGGGCGAGGCGCCGAGGCAAAGCGCGGTGCGCTGATAACGCTCATCCAGGCTTCGCCACGGGTCGGAGAGCGACAGGAACACGTAAGGCAGCACGAAGAACAGATGGAACCACACGACCGCGACCCAGCTCGCATCGAGATCGAGCCGAACCAGCAGCACTTGCGCGCCGAAGAGGAAGGCCGCCTGCGGCAGCAACAGCGGCGCGTAGAGCAGCCACAACGCCCGCTTCCCCGGATGCAGCCGGCGTCGCTGCTCGTTCTCCAGACAAGCCAGCGCCAGCGCCAGCGCGAGCATGGCGGCGGCGGCGGCGCCGGTCAGCGTCGTCCAGCCGGGGCCGAGGAGGGCCGGCATCGCCTCCGACCACGTCTTGAGGCTGAGATGCTCCGGCATGCTGTCGGGAAATCGCCACCGCCAGGCAAACGACCACAGCGCCATGCCGGCGAGATTGAGCCCGGAGACGCAGAAGAGCACGACCGCAATGAGCATCGCAGCGAGCCGCATGACGCGGCCGGAGCCACCGCGGCTGCCGCGGCTGAGCCACGCCCGCATCGACCAGGCGGCGAACCGCTCGAAGAGAAGCCAGAGGCCGATGGCGGCGACCACCAGCCCCAAGAGCAAGGTGGCGCCGGCAGCCGCCTGGAAGCTCTTCGCCAAGTCGCGGTCGTTGAACCAGGAGACGACCTCGACGGCGAGCGGCGGCGGCGTGTTCGGCGCCAGGATGATCGCCATGTCGACGACGGACAGCGAAAACGCCAGCACGGCGAAGATCGGCGACCTTGAGCTGGTTGAGCGCCGCCAACACCATCAACAGGAGATACGGCACCTCCTTCAAGACCAGCCCGGCGATCAGCGCCAGGCCGAGCGGATCCTGCACGATCAGGAGATCGGGAGGGCGCTTCCAGCCGGTGGCCCAGGGCGAGAGGGCGCGGGCGAACCAGCCGCTGGGCCCGATGAGGAAGACCAGCCCCAAGGCAAAGGCCGCGTGCGGCGTCGCCAGCAGCGGCGGAATCATCCGGCGCAGCAGGCGGAAGAGACGGCTGCCATGGAGGCTCATGCAGAGCATCAGCGCCAGGGCAAGCGAGAGCAGGGTGGCGCCGAGTCCGGTGGTGAGCGTGAGCCGAACCGAGGTCCCGAGCCCGGGGCTCATGAACAATTGGCGCCACGGCGCGAAGGACAGGCGCTCGCCGCCCAGCGCCGGCAGATAGCCCAAGGCCGGCAGCCAGGTTCCGATGAGCCCGGCCAGGACCGGGACCAGGAACAGACCCAAGGTCAGCGCCGGCGCGAAGCGAAGCATCACATCAACAGTTGGAGCATCACATCAGCGGTTATAGCGCTGCTTCCACGCCTCAGCGATCTTTACCATCCAGCTCGGCTGCGGCTCGGCCAGCGCCTGGCCCAGCTCGGCCGGCGTCAGCGTGGCCACGCCCAGAGGCAGATCGGCGAACAGCTGGCGCGACGGCGCGTCGAGCCGAGCCTGCGAGAGCACCGTCGACACCCCCCAGACGCGGGGATCCTGCTTCTTCGCCTGCGCTTCCGGCGACAGCAGAAAGTCGGCCACGACCATGGCCCCTTCCTTGGCATTGGCATTGAACGGGATGGCGAGGAAGTTCGCATTGCCGATGGTGCCGCGCGTCCAGACGAGCGAGCGGGCGCTTGCCGGCAAGTCGCCGCTGGCGATCGAGGCCGAGGCTTCGGCGGGATTGTAGGAGATGTACATGTCGATCTCGCCATCGGCGAGCAGGCGCCGCTGCGCCGGGCCGCTCTCGGGAAAGGCCTGGCCGCGCCGCCATAGGCTCGGGTGCAAGCGGTCGAGATAGGCCCAGAGCGGCTGGGTCACGCGATCGAAGTTGTGCGCGCTCGCCTTGCGGCCGAGCTCGGCCGCATCGTCCGCGACCTCGTACAGCACCTGCTTCAGGAACGTGGTGCCGAGGAAATTGTTGACGTGCGGATAGGTGAACCGACCCGGATTGGCCATCGACCAGTCGAGCAGCGCCGCCGCCGAGCGCGGCGGTTCGGGCAAGCTCTTGCGGTCGTAGACGAAGACGATCTGCGCCAGGCTCCACGGCGCCTCCAGCCCCTCGACCGGCACGGTGAAATCCGTGGTGACCGCCGGTTGCTCCGCCGGGTCGACCAGGCGCCAGTTCGGCAGCGCCTCGACCCAGGGCCCGAAGAGCAGGCCGTTCTGCTTCATTGCGGCGAAGTTCTCGCCGTTGATCCAGACGAGATCGACGGTGCCGCCGGAGGTCTTGCCCGCGGCCTTCTCGGCGATGACGCGCGAGACCGCATCGGAGGTGGCGTTCAGCTTGGCGTGAATGAGGGTGACGCCATGGCGCTTCAGCACCTCGTTCGACGCCCAGTCGATA
>WNFI01705930.1_pt2 | contig 17780 bp, 9 predicted proteins | sample 5400471 | NCBI WGS metagenome assembly WNFI01 (sample SAMN13153348, study PRJNA577476) | soil metagenome | isolation source: 100 cm saprolite on Douglas fir-dominated hillslope | place: USA:California | collected 2013-09-17 | reverse complement strand
CTTTGGTGTCCCCCTGTCCTTAATCCCGGGCAACTTTTCCGGAATTCGGGGTTATTATCGTCTGATAAGTGAGCGATAGGCACCCGCCCGTCCGGAGAACCGATGCGAACCACCCGCCGAACACTCTTTTTAGCCATGGCCGCAGTTCTTCTGTCAGCGTTTGTGCTGATGGCGGCTGACAAGAAATCCAGATCGAAAAAGACGGCCGATAACACGCCGCAGACGCAGATGGATGCCACCAGGCAGATCCAGCACGCTCTGAACCGCTTCACCTTCGGCCCCCGTCCCGGCGATCTCGAGCGCGTCCGCGCCCAGGGGCTGGACCAGTGGTTTGAAGACCAGCTTCATCCCGACAAGATCGAAGATACCGCGCTGGAAGCGCGCCTTGCACCTTTCCGAACGCTTCGCATGAGCACCCATGAAATGGTGGAGAATTTCCCGCCGCCGCAGGTGGTCAAAGCGCTGCAGGCCGGACGCGTCTCTCTGCCCTCCGATCCGGCCAGGCGGGCGATTTACGAATCGCGCCTTGAAGCTTACGAAAACCGTCAGGAGAAAAAACAGGCCGGCGGCGCGGACGACGCAGAACCCGCCATGAAGACCGCTACGCCCGCAGATGCCGATAAAGCGGCTAAAACCGACGCACCGGCGAATATGGACCAGCAGGGCGACGAGGAGATGTCCCCGAAAAAGCAGGACACACCGCAGACTCCGGAACAGATAGCCCGCCAGAAACAGCTCGAAAATCAGATGTACGCCGAAGTGGACGCGGCGCAGCTGATCGAACTGCCGCCCGATCAGCGTTACCAGAAAATTATCAGGATGAGCCCTGAAGACCGGCTCATCGTGGCGCGTTCGGCGCGGGGCATGCAGACGCAGCAACTGGTCGAGGGCATGAAGCCCGAACAGCGGGAGACCATTCAGGCGATCGTCAATCCGCAGCTGGTGGTTGGCGGCGAACTGGCGCAGGCCAAGATTCTGCGCGCGGTCTACAGCGAGCGCCAGCTCGATGAAGTGATGACCGACTTCTGGCTGAACCATTTCAACATCTTCATCGGCAAAGGCCCCGACCGTTACATGATCAACGCGTACGAGCGCGATGTCATCCGCCCGCGCGCGCTGGGTAAATTTAAGGACCTGCTGGTGGCCACCGCCAAAAGCCCGGCCATGCTGTTTTATCTCGACAACTGGCAGAGCGTAGGCCCCGATTCCGATCTCGCGAAATATGGTCCGCAGCAGCGGCGCAATCCGGGCAGGTTTGGACGCCCTGGCTTTCCGCGGCCTCAGCGGCCGCAGCAGCAACAGCAGAAGCGACCCAGCGGCCTCAATGAAAACTATGCCCGCGAGATCATGGAACTGCACACTCTGGGCGTGGACGGCGGCTACACCCAGAAAGACGTGACCGAACTGGCCAAAGTCCTCACCGGATGGTCCATTGAGCAGCCGCAGCGCGGCGGCGATTTCACTTTCAACGAACGAGCGCACGAACCGGGCACGAAGATGGTTCTCGGACACAAGATCAAAGACCATGGCGAGACCGAAGGCATGGAAGTTCTCGACATCCTCGCCCATCATCCTTCGACTGCCAGATTCATCGCCAAAAAACTGGCGATGCGTTTCGTCTCCGACAATCCGCCGGAACCGCTGGAATTTGTGGCCTCGGCGGTGCGCGCCGGCGGCGTCGATGTGCAGAACGCGATGCCCCTGGTGCAGACCCTGAACCGCATGGGCATGCCGCTGTACGGAATGCAGCCGCCCACTGGTTATTCCATGAAGGCTGAGACGTGGGTCAACTCGTCTTCGCTCGTCAACCGCATGAACTTCGCCATGCAGCTGGGTTCAGGGCGTCTTCCGGGCATGACCAAGACGACGGACGCTCAGGCCATTCTGCGCGGCACGCCGCCTCAGGACCTCGACGGCGCGCTGGCCGCCATGGAGACCGCGATTCTGGCCGGCGATATCTCCGCCCAGACTCACGCGGTGCTGCTGAAGCAGCTGAACGATCCTCAGATTACACAGCGAAAACTGGACGATCCCGATAAAAATCCCAACTATGGCGTGATTGCCGGGTTAATTATGGGGTCACCGGAATTTCAGAGACGCTAGAACCGATTGGGTAATTGAGTAATTTAGTAATTGGGTAATTTCAGGGCAATGGGTGCCCCATCCTTCGCGTTCTTTGCGAAGGGTGGGACGCGAAAAAACTGAGGTACAGACATGAGAATCACACGCAGAGTCTTCGTAAGAAACGGCGCGCTCGCCCTGGTGGGCACCAGCATCATTCCGAGTTTTCTTACCCGCGCCGTCTTCGCCGCTGAAACCGCGGGCGCGGCGGGCAAGCGACTGGTGGTGCTCTTCCAGCGCGGCGCCGCCGACGGACTCAACATCGTGGTGCCTCACGGCGAAGCCGCGTATTACAACATGCGACCGAGCATCGCCATTCCCAGACCGAAAGCCGGCATCGACAGCGCCATCGATCTCGACGGATTTTTCGGCCTGCATCCTTCCATGACGGCGTTCAAGCCGCTGTGGGATTCGGGACATCTGGCCATCGTCCACGCCGCCGGCTCGCCTGACAACACCCGTTCGCATTTTGACGCTCAGGACTACATGGAATCGGGCACGCCCGGCGTGAAATCCACCGAAGACGGATGGCTGAACCGCGCCCTCACCGGCGTGCAGGAGCCGGCCAGTTCGCCCTTCCGCGCCGTAGCCATGGGCGGAGCGCTGCCGCGCACGCTCGCCGGGGCCGCGCCCGCGGTGGCCATGGGCAACATCCGCGAGTTTACGGTGGGCGGCAAAGGACCCGTGGGCCAGGCCGCCAGCAGCAGCTTTGAAGCCATGTACGAGCACTCGGTCGACACGGTGCTGCACGGCACAGGAAACGAAACGTTTGAAGCGGTCAGAATGCTGAAGGCCGCCGATCCTGAAAAATATACGCCCGCCGCGGGCGCCAATTATCCGCGCGGAAGGTTCGGCGACAGCCTGCGGCAGGTGGCGCAGCTCATGAAATCGAACCTGGGCGTGGAAGTGGCCTTCGCCGACATCGGCGGATGGGACCACCACGTGAACGAAGGCAGCGTGCAGGGACAGATCGCCAACCTCACCCGCGAGTTCTCGCAATCGATCGCCTCATTCTGGACCGACCTCGGCGATCTCGCCGGAGAAACCGTCATCGTCACCATGTCGGAATTCGGACGCACGGCGCGGGAGAATGGTAACCGCGGCACCGACCACGGCCACGCCAATGTCATGTTCGTTCTCGGAGGCCCGGTCAAAGGCGGCAAAGTCTACGGACGCTGGCCCGGGCTGCAAACCGAACATCTCTACGAAGGCCGCGACCTCGCCGTAACCACCGATTTCCGCCAGGTGCTCAGCGAAGCCGTCAGTCGTCATCTGGGAAGCAAAGACGTTGCCCGGGTTTTCCCCGGATTCGACAAGAGCGATCCGAAATATTTCCTGCGCTATCTGGGATGAACACAATGCGGGCGCGAAGCGTTGTCATGATTTCTTTTCAGTTCGCGTTCCTTCGCCGGTATTGGCAGGTAATGCTTTCGCATTAGAGAAATCACATTTTAGCGAGTGTACCTTCTTCGCAACGTCGGTTCACCGAAGTAATCTATTCATTACCCCCTGCGACTTAGAATAATCGTTTGTAAGACGGGCGCTGCTCAAGAGCGTCCAGATGAGGCTTTTATGCCGACGGAATATGCAATACCAAGAAAGCACCAGCGGTACTCCTGCGATGTAGGCGTACAAATTCGCTCTGAAAAAACACAAAGCGGAAACTGGGGGGCTCTGGCCGATATCTCGCTCGGAGGATGCTACGTCAACAGTTTTTCGCCGCTGCCACCCGATTCCGCGGTGATACTGCGGGTTAAATCCACCGATGCCGAAATCAATATTTCAGGCAAGGTAGTCACCTGCCATCCCGGCGTGGGAATGGGAATTGAGTTCAGCCGGTTTATTACCCGCGACGATGAGGCCAGACTCAGAGGCCTGGTCAGAGCGCTGGCGATGGGCGCGTAAGAAACAAGCACGCTCAAAGTTTTGGCCGGTGCGTGTAGCGGGCTTGGCTTTAGCCTCTGCAGGTATCAGGGCACGGCTTCCAGCCGTGCCGTTCAGCCGGCAAAGAATCGGGCTTCAGCCCCTGCGCACTTTAGTGCCCCGTTGTTTTTTCCAGGTTGATCGGCACGGATATCCAGTTTCCCTTTGCCCTCCATATAAAATCGAGTTCAACGTTCAGAGAACGGGGCACTAAAGTGCGCAGGGCCTAAAGGCCAACTGATTATCGGGCCTCTGACGGCACGGCTGGAAGCCGTGCCCTGATACCTGCAGGGGCTAAAGCCAATTCGCGTCCGCCGTAAAGTAAGTGACATTAGGCTGAAGCCGCCCTCTTCTACAGTCGCGCCGGCATCGAGACTGCCTCACTTATCCCGATGCACCGTCCCCATCGAGAACGCCGGCAAACAGATCGCGATATACTCCGCGCCTTCGTCGGGCGTTGAATACTGTATCCATTCGCCGGGATGCGTCACTACAGCCTGACCGGCGCTGACATCCATGGTCCCGTCTTTATACGTCACCCGCAAACGCCCCTTGAGGACAATGGTGTACTCCTCAAATTCAGGCGTCTGCCCCGGCTCCACCCATCCGGCGGGACTCCGCATGTGGGCCACGCTGAGGCGGTTTTCCCGATTGTTCAGATGTCCGACATATTCGTCGATGAGCTTGGGTTTGTTTCCGGCGGCGGGTATGCGGGTGGGAGCGGCGATCAGCGTTGGCATAATCAATAACTTACACCGAAAGCCCCCGGGTTCACCACGCGGAGAAAACAAAAAACAGTTTCCACCGCAAAGGACGCAACGGGCGCAAAGGAAAAATAAAAAACAAGTGCTTTTGTTTTCCCGCTTTTCCTTTGCGCCCGTTGCGTCCTTTGCGGTGGAAATCGCTTTTTAGTTACACCACCGGCGCGCTTTTCTCCGGCGGCGCGGACCGCAGAAGGCCGCCTGTTCTCTCCAGCTTGTCCCATGCAAACGGTTTGCCGTCGATTGCGCGCTTCAGCGTCTTAAACAGCACCGCCGAGAAAAGCTGCCGATAAGCGAAGCGTTGCAGCCACAGATGCAGCAGCAGCGACAGGTCTTCGTTGCGGCTGCCATGTCCGGGCTCGCGGCGTTCCAGCATGAAGGCCAGGGCCGAGGCCATGAAATCCACGATCAGGAAGATTCCGAAATAGAGCGCCAGTTTCAGAAAGTTGCCGGCGTCATTGCCGCTTTCGGGGTGGAAGTAGCGGCCCACCAGATACTGAACGCCTCCGAAGAAAAACATCAGATCGATGAAGGGCGAAACCAGCGGCAGCATGATCTGGAAAATAATGATGTTAGGCAGAGCGATCCAGCCCAGACGGCTGCGTTTGCGCATCGCCGAGCCGTGTTTCCACACCGACTGCAGAATCCCAAACGACCAGCGGAAGCGCTGGCGCATCAGGCCGTTGGCGGTGGTGGGCGCCTCGGTAAACGCGAGGGCTTACCGCGCCCAGCACATTCAGCGCGCGGCGCTCGAAGTTCTGGCTGGTGATGTATTCGAGGGCCTGCCAGCGCGTCCAGAGGTTCACACGATTGCCGACTTTGGCGTTACCGGCCACGGCGCCCACTTCCGGGTCGGCAAAATGCGCAACCAGGCGGCCGACCGCATTCGGCGCAATGGACGTGTCGGCATCGATGCCGACGTAGAATTCATCCTTCGTATGCCGCAGGCCATAGTTCAGGGCCTCGGCCTTTCCGCCGTTCTCTTTGGTCAGCAGCAATACCCTGCCCGCCGCAATTTCTCTTTGGAAAACTTCCTGGGCCACGGCAAAGGTCTCGTCTTTTGACCCGTCATCCACCACGATCACCTTGAGATCGGGGTAGTCGGAAGCCAGCACCGAGCGCACTGTCCGCTCAATTACTTTTTCTTCGTTGTAGGCGGGGACGATCACGGTCACACGCGGCCTGAAATTCTCCGCGCCGGGAGGCAGTCCCGACTTGCGCAGCCGGTCGTAAGTGGCCAGCGCGCCGATACCGAGCAGGCGTCCGCTCATCAGAATGTCGCCCACGATAAACACCATATAAATGAAGAGGCTGATCAGGGCGAACATCGTAAAGGTGGCGTAGTTCAGCCGCGCGGCCCAGATCTCTTCGGTATCGAGTTTCACCATGACCTGATCGCGGGTCTTGTCAATCAATTCCTCAACAGGAACAATCTGAAAGCCATTGGCGCGCAGCCCCTCAATGATGCCTGGCAGGGCCTTGATCGTAGCTGCGCGGTCGCCGCCACCATCATGCAGCAGGACAATGTTGCCGCAGATCTGGGGATCGTGATCCCGGCAGGTTTTGACGGCAAACATCCGGGTCTGCGACAAGACGGCGGCCACGATATCTTCTGCTGTCCTTCCGCGCTGCCAGTCGTTCGGGTCGATCTTGGAGCCCACAGTGATATAACCAAGCCCCTGCACCAGTTCCAGCGGGCGCACCTGCTCGCCAATATCGGGCTCCTGGTCGATCGAATAGGGCGGACGGAAATAGATCGGCTTGATCCCCAGCTTGCTGGCGAACAGCCGCTCCGTCATGTTCAGTTCCACCTTCATGTAACTGCCGGGCACGTCGCTGATATCGGGATGAGTGAAGGTGTGGTTGCCGATCGTGTGCCCTTCATCGTAGATGCGGCGGGCCAGACCCGAATATTTCTGCGCTTCAATTCCGATCAGGAAAAATGTGGCCGTCGCGTGCTCGCGTTTCAGGATGTCAAGGATCTGCGGCGTGTTTTGCGGGTCCGGGCCATCGTCGAAGGTGAGCGCAACGCGCCCGGCCACGGCGCCGTTCTGGTCGAGCTGATAGGGCTCCGGCAGCGCCGTCATCTTCTCGGAGGTAATCAGCTCCGAATCCGCGTCGAGTGTCGCTTCCCGGGTGCCGGCTTTCGGCTGATGTTTCACATAGAGAATTTCACCGTAGCCTTCGCGGTCCACATCCTGGCCGGCGGGAACGTTCCTGAGCTTTTGTTCGGCGCCGGCTTCCCGCGGATTGTCCCAGATCGCCCACACGGAGCGGTCTTCCGCGCCCAGCCTCCACAGGGCGAAGGTGCGGATTCCCAGCTTGCGGGCGGCGCGCATCTGGTTCAGCGTGGTAACCGCATCCAGATACCAGACCTGATGCTGCGTGCTGTTGTCATCCTCGTAGGCGAAATGCGGGTTCAGAGAATCGCTGTCGAGTTCTATGTCGGATTCGGATTCGTGGGCATGCAGCCAGGCGTCCTGCACGGTATTGTTTTCGACCCGCGACACGCGCCCGCTCCTGCGATCGATACTCCAGTCGTAACCGTAATTGCCGACGCCGCAGATGATCTTGTCCCGGGGAATGTCCCTGATCGCCTGCTCCACGTTGGAGATGAACCAGTCCTGCGCGGCCAGCGGCCCGGGCGCGCTGGTGGTCTGGTGCTGGTCGTAATTCATGATGACCAGGCCGTCGGAATTGGCGGCCAGCACGGCGTAATCGTAGTCCTTGTCCATGACCGGGACGTTGACGTAGAGCTTCAGGCCGCGGGCGTGCAGGTCCTGGCCAAGTTCCGTGATCAGCGCGCGGAAGCCCGGCTGGGCCGACAACGGGATTTCCTCGAAATCGATGGCCGCGCCCTTGTAACGATCGCCGGCCAGAAACCGCAGAAGCTGCGCGCGGAAATTGCGCCGCCCCTCCTCGTTGCTCAGAAACTCTCCGATGTTGTTCAGCCACTGTCTGCGCACCGGATCGAAGTTGTTGATCAGCGGCACCACGTCCACAGCGGCTTTTTCCGACTTGAGAAAAGGCATGACCTTCTCGTCCACGGACCGCACCGGCGAGCCGTTGGGCGCCACTCCAAAAAGCTGGTTGGCGGCATCCACGCCCTGAACATTTCCATCGGGGCCCAGAACGTGCAGCCATTCCGCGAACAGAATGTCGATCTGAGGATAATATTGCTTCAACGATACAAAGCTGGCGGCATCCCAGGTCACATAGAATCCCGCGCGGATGCCCTCATCGGAATTCAGAACGACGTCTGACGCCGACGACTTCGTCTTGCGATGGGTCGTTTTGACCAGCGGAGCCGGACGGCGCGCGTGTTCCTTCAGAGCACGAAGTTTGCGGCCCTGTTCCTTGAGGACAATCTTCGGCAGCTGTTCGGGACTCAGAGAAACCGAGACGACAAAAAAGACGATCAGCGCGGCCACGGTAACGCCCAGCACGTTGAACAGCAGGCGCAGACGCACCCATCGCTTCTTTTTGGGATCGTAAAATACCGGCTGTGGCATGGTGGGAATTCTTGACTTCAATCGTAAGCCGGATGACGATACAGGTCAATGCGCTCCGTCGGCTCTTGCCGGGGCCGGAAACCCAGGCATACACTGACTGCACTTTCCCATGTGGACCATTCTCGATTTCCTGCGCCGGAATAAAATATTCGTGACCGTCGTTACGCTGGCGGCCCTCGCGCTGCGGCTGTTCTTCGTGTTTCGCTTTCCTCACGTGGCCGGCGACACCTTCATCTATGGTGACATCGCCAAAACCTGGCTCCATCACGGCGTTTACGGATTCACCGAAAACGGCCTGGTTCGCCCTACGCTGATCCGTCTGCCCGGATATCCCGCGTTTCTGGCGGGCATATTTTCTCTTTTCGGCCAGGACCACTACGGCGCCGTCATGATTACCCAGGCGGCGATCGACTCCAACGCCTGTCTCGTCTTCGCCGCTCTGGCCCTGGAACTCACGGGCGAAAAAGCGGCGCGCATCGCCTTTTTGCTGGCCGCGCTGTGTCCGTTTACGGCGAACTACGCGGCCGCCCCTCTGACGGAAACCCTGGCAATTGCCTGCGCCGCCCATGCCCTCTATTACGGCGTCCGCGGGCTTAAGGCCCTCTCGGCAGGCGGTGAGGGCCACCTTCTGTGGCTCGTGGCCGGCCTCTGGGCGGCCGCCGGTATCCTGATCAGGCCGGATGGCGCGCTGGTGCCTGCGGGCCTGGGCCTGGGGCTGGTGTATTGCCTCTGGAAGGCCCCCCGGCAGGCCACACGGACACGCCAGGTCGTTTTGGCGGGCCTCATACTGCTTTCCGTCAGTCTGGCCCCCCTGCTGCCCTGGGCAGCCCGCAATTGGCGTACTTTTCACGTCTTTCAGCCCCTGGCGCCCCGGTACGCCAACGATCCCGGCGAATTCCTGCCCGTGGGCTTCAATCACTGGGTCCGCACCTGGATTGCGGACTATGTTTCCGTGGAGGACGTCTACTGGCCGGTATCGGGCGAATCCGTGGATATCCATCGCCTGCCCCGGCGCGCTTTCGACTCAGACGATGAATATCGGCGGACGGAGGAGCTCATTCGGCAGTACAACGATCAGCTCTATGTGGGCGAAGATCTTGACCCGGAATTCGAACGCCTCGCACGGGAGCGTGTGGCGCGCCATCCCCTGCGCTATTACATCGGCCTGCCTTCCCTGCGGGTGGCCGGAATGTGGCTTCGCCCCCGGACCGAGCTGCTGCCGCTCGATCCTCGATGGTGGCAATACAGCGACCACCCGGTCGAGAGCATTCTCTCCGGCGGCATGGCGGCGCTGAACCTCATCCTGCTGCTTCTGGCGATCGCAGGCTGGAAACGCCGGCCCCTGGATGCCTGCGGTATCGCTCTGGCGGGTTTTGTCGTAGTGCGCTCGGTATTTCTCGGCAGCCTGGAGAATCCCGAGCCCCGGTATATGCTGGAATGCTTTCCGGTCATTCTGGCCCTGGCGGGCGGAGCTCTGGTGAGAAAAGGAAACGGCGATGCGGAGCAGGCCTGAGAGTACAAAATCAAAACCTGAAACACGGAGGGAACGGAGGAATTCTTAAAGATGATGTCTTTGTGTTGAAATCATTGCAGATGGAATGTTTCTCGATTCGTTCGCAATCCCTTTAAGAATTCCTCCGTTCCCTCAGATTTTTATCCTCCGCTCCCTCCGTGTTTCAGGTTTTGACCCATGAAAAAAAGCCCGCCGGCAAAAGCCGGCGGGCCAGATCAGAAAGCGATCTTTGGTTAGAAGGTGAACCGTCCGCTGATGGTGACCAGGCGTCCGTTGGCGGTAGTCTGCGCCGGGTTTGCAAACCCAGCGCCGAACAGACTGGTCGCCGTGCCCAGACCCGCATCTTCCATGTTCGGATCGATGCTGCTGAAATTGAAATGGTTGAGGGCGTTGATGGCCGTCATGCGCATTTCAAAGTTCTTCCGCTCGCCAATTCTGATGTTCTTGAAGAGGGTCGCGTCCAAACGGTTGGAGATGGCGTCGACTTCCCCGTTGCGCGGCACGTTGCCGAACGGGGTACCGAAGACGGTCTGAGCGGTGTGCATGTTGATGATGTACTTCACATCGTTGGTGGTGATGGGCACCAGCGGGCAGGTCAGCGTCCCGCGCAGGCATCCACGAGGATCGGTGGGGCCAGGCGCGTTCAGAGCGTTGAAGCTCAGCAGCTGATTAAGTCCGCCAACGCCGGTGCACGTTGCCGCCGACAGGCCGAGCAGCGAACGCAGATCGCCGCAGTAGATGCCGACGGTGCCGTTCGGTGCGCTCTTGTTGCCAAAGAACGGACGCGCCGGATCGCCGACGAAGGCGAGAGCGTATGAGGTGTCAAAGTAGTTTCCGTTTGCGGCAATTCTGGAGTTGACGTTGCCGAAAATGCCACCCTGACGGGGCGTGTAGGGCTGACCGGAGCCGTAAACATAGGCTGTCGAGAAGGCCCAGCCGCCGAACACATGGCCAACCAGTCCATGCTGTTCTTTGAAGAACGGCAGGAACTCGGTGAGGGTCACGGTGAAGGCGTTGGGAATGTTCAGGCCGGAGGTGGAATTCTCATCCTGGCCGGTTTTGAACGGATTCTGCGCCGCGAACAGGGTGTTACCCGCTGTGCCGGTGGCGAAGATTTCGCTCACGTTGTCGGTGTTTCTGCTGAAGGTGTAACCCGCACGGATGGTGAGCTGCTTGAACAGGTTGGTGGCGCGGAATTCCGTCTGCAACGCATTGTAGGCGGAGAACCCACCGTTGGTGCGGGCGCGAACAACACCCAGACCGCAGGCAACGCGACCGATGTCAGTGCCGTTGCCGGGACCGACCTGGGCGGTCGTAGCGCAACCGGCGGCCGGAGTTCCGGCGGGCAGAAGGCCCGGGAAATCCTGCAACAGACCATGGTTGGCGGCGGTACCCAGGAACGGGTTGCCGTCGACGGTCTGATACAGATCTCTGCCCAGGTTGCCGACATAGCGCGCTTCGAAGGCGGAGTTCTTGGTGATTTCACGCTCGAAGCCCGCGCTCCAGGTGTGGACTTTATCCGGACCAAGGGCAGTGCCCGGAGTACCGAGTACTGTTTCGTTCTGGGTCCGCGGATCGAAGGTGTTGTGGGCGATGAAAGAGCCCAGTGCCGTGCGCACGTTCGGACCGGTCGGGTTGGCAGGCAGCGCCGGACCGCCGGCGATGGTCTGCAGGAATCCGAAGGGCGACGAGGTTGAGGTGTTCAGGAAGATGTTATAGAACGGCGGATCGTAGAGCAGTCGGTAGCCGCCGCGAATAACGGTCTTGCCGTGGCCGGTGACGAAGCCGCCCCACTGCGGGGAGTAGGCAACGCCGATGCTGGGACCCCAGCTGTTTTTGGGCGCGGCATTCGGCGGGTTGGTGCGGACAGACAACGGCAGTGCGTTAGGGCCGGTTGCCAGCCAGAACGCGGTGGCCGGGTTGGATTCCCGCTTGGTGGTTACGTCGGTAAACAACTGCGCCGGGTTGCCGTAATACGTCCAGGTCAGCCCGAGGTTGACGGTCAGGTTCTGCCTGATCTTCCAGTCGTCGCCGCCATAGATGAACGTGTCGTACTCGCGGAAATCGAGGACCGGATTGCCGTCGGCGATCGTGACGCTGGTCGAGGTGCCGTTGATGTAGCTGCCAAGGCTGCCATAAGCGAACTGGCCGTTGATGTTAGGCAGGAAGGTGTTGGGCGAGCGCTGGTAGGTCCAGTTCACGCCCGCCTTGAAGTTATGCTTGCCCTTCACGTAGTTCCAGTTGTCCTGGGCCTGCCACGAGTTGACGAGGCGTCCCTGGGGCAGGTTCGTCGCCGGACCGAAGCCCACCGAGCCGCCGATCGAAACGTTGGTGAAAGCCTGCAGGATGAGGTCCTGGCTGGGTTCCAGCGTATTGCCGACGCTGTTGCCGCCGAAGTTGACATTCAAACGGCCGAAGCCGATGCGCGCTTCGTTGACCATGTGCGAGCTGAAGTTATGGGTTTCGCTGATCAGAATCGCCTGGCTCAGCGCGGTGGTGTTGAACACCCAGCCTGCGGCGCCGTTGTCGGACTGATTGAAGACGTTCTGGCGGTTGAACAGATAGCGGGCCATGATCGTATCGGCGCCGAACTGGCCATCCACCCTGATCGGGAAGTTGAACGCGTGAACCGGCGTATTCACAACACGGAAGACTCCGGCTTCCTGAACGTTCAGGCAGCCCGCTACGGAAAACAGACCGGGAGCACCGTTGGTGACCGGGTTGCCAAAGCTGAAGCCATAGGGCCCGAATTTGGTCAGGGTGGCTACCTGCTGCGCCTGGACGCCCGTGGGGAAGCAGCCGGCAAGGGTTGCAAGACCGGCCGGAGTGGGAGTGTTGGCGGTGGTCGAGTAGATGCTGTTCCCGGAGAACAGATCATTGTCAAGACCGCCGAAGATAAACCACTTGTTCTTCAGGATCGGTCCGCCGACGGTGCCGCCGGTGAATTCGTCGTTGCTGCGGACCGGACCGCGCTGCGGATCGCACTGCGGAACGTTCAGGTCAAGACAGGTCTTCGTTCCCGGCAGGCGGGAGTTGTCCGTGCCGTAAACCGCTCCGTGCCAGGCGTTGGTGCCCGACTTGGTGATGACGTTGACCACCGAACCGGCGTTGCGTCCGTATTCCGGACCGAAGTTGTTGGTGATGATCACGTACTGCTGAACGAAGTTGGTGTCGCTGACGAACAGCGCGGGACCGCCGACGCTGTTGTCGTTGTTGTTCTGGCCGTCGACCTCCTGGTCGTTATTGCGGCCGCGCAGACCGTTGCTCGAAAATCCTCCGCCGTTGGTGTTGGAGAAGTTGTCGCTGCGCGTGGCCACTACGCCCGGAACGAACAGCGCCAGACGATCCAGTCCCTGGTTCTCCTGGATGCCGGCAAATGTTTCCAGCGTGGTGCCCGAAAATGTGCTGGTGATCTGCGCCTGTGTGGTATCGATCAGGGGCGCATCGGCGGTAACGTCAACCGTGGTGCTCGCTTCACCGACGGTCATCTTTACCGTGCCCAGGCCGGCGTCCTGTCCGGCATCGACCTTAACGTTGTTCTCGACCGCCGTCTTGAAACCCTTCGCGCTGATTTCGACGGTGTAGGTCCCGATCTGCAACAGGTTGAACCGGGCAAGCCCGGCGCTGTCGCTCACGGTTGTGGCTGTCGTCCCTGTCTCGTTGTTCTTTGCCTTTACCTGGGCTCCGGAAACCACCGCACCTTGTGCATCGGCAACAGTCAGTGAAATCGAACCTTTAATGACCTGTCCCGCAGATGGGTAGCTCCAAACCAAAGCCAAGGCAACTGTAAACACGAATGCTATATTGCGCAGTCTTCTGTTCATCCTCATTCTCCAGTTGGTTGTTGGTTGGGTGGAACTGCTTGCTTCTAAAGACCTTTCGGTCTGATCGGTATAACCGATGCACGTCAAAATCCAAACGCAGATAATGTTTAAAATCAATAAGTTATGTAAAACTCACCGGACATTTATCCGCAGTTTTGTATCTATAAAATTGAGAATATTCCATTTCTAATATGTTGCCTTTACATTATCAAGTAAAGCGATTTCGTCTTGCCTGATATTCCTGTGATTTTTCTTTAATATTCACAATATTCAATCATTCCCATGCGGCTTGCAGGGCAGTTCGACAACTCCACACTTCACTTTGTCTTTCAATTCGCATGCCCTCCCAGACAATCTCACTGCCCGCATCAAGGTGAGGTGGGCATCAGGCCGGAAATGAGAAAATGCCCGCCGGTTGTAAAAACCGGCGGGCATGAAGGTAAAACCAGGATTTCAGGTTTTAGAAGTTGAACTTACCAGTTGAACTTGCCTCCCAGGAAGATCCTGCGTCCGTTGCCCCCGGTGGTGCTGGGGTCACCGAAGCCGGTGAACGAAGTGGCCAGGCCGGCGTCTGTGACGAATGGGTCCACGCTGCTGAAGTTGAAGTGGTTGAACACATTCGTCATCGTGGCATGGAATTCGAACGAAGTCTTCTCGGAGACCTTGACCCTCTTGAAGACCGCGAAGCTTGCGAAGTTGGTGATAGCATCCTGCGCATCGTTGCGAGGAGTGTTGCCGAACGGCGTACCAAACACACCCTGCGCGGTGAAAGCATTGATGATGTACCGCACATCGTTGCTGGTAATTTTCGTCGGCAGGAAGGTGTTGACGTTGAAGCTGTTGTTCTGCATAGCAGCCTGCAACTGAGTCCAGCTAATGATGTCCGTTTTGTTGAAATTGCTCAAACGACACATCTGAGGGCCGGAGGGGCCGGCCGACATGGGCGCGCCGGTGATGAACAGGTCGCACGCATCAGCCATCATAATTCCCACCGAGGTGACCGGAGCGTTTCTGCTGCCCAGGAACGGGCGAGCCTGCTCCACGCCGCCGTTAAAGTTGCCGAAGTAGCCGGAGTCAAAGTAATCCTTCGAACCGGTGGTGGAAAGACCGCCGCCCGCGAGGGAGAGGTCCGAAGCGGAGGCCTCGAAAATCTGCGACGGAGTGTAGCGCTGACCGGAAGCCAGGATGTAGTTTCCGGAGAACGACCATCCGCCAAACACATGTCCGACAAAGCCTTTCTGGTCCTTGTAGAAGGGCAGCTGCTCGTCGAACAGGATGGTCCACTGGTGCGGAATATCGAGTCCGGAGAGCGAGTATTCACCCTTTTTGAAGTCGGTCGGGTTCTGTGAGAAGGCTACCGTGTTGCCGCCGCCGAAGGTGCTGAAAATCTCGGAGACGTTATCGAGGTTCTTGCTGAAGGTGTAGGAGCTCTTGATCAGCAACTGCTTGAAGAGGTTGGTCGCGCGGAACTCCACCTGCAGGGCGTTGTAGTAGGAGTAACCGGTGTTGGCGCGCGTACGGAGCACGCCCTGTCCGCAGTTTTCGCGGCCAAAGCCCAGGTTCTTGGATAAATCGCTCTGGCCCGGTCCGGTCACGACCTGTCCCAGCGGGCAGGGGGTCGCTCCGGCGGGAACCAGGTTCGGGAAGTCGGCGGCAAGATTGCGGATTTCAGGGTTGCCGTTGATCGACTGGAACAGATCATAGGCGCGGTTTCCGGCGTAACGGGCTTCGATGGCGGAGTTCTTACTCAGCTCACGCGCGACGCCCAGGGTGTAGGAGTGGACCTTATCGGGACCAAAGTTGGGCGACATGTTGGTTTCGGCGAAGGAGCGCGGATCGAACACACCGTGCTGCAGGGCCGAAGCCAGAGATGTACGGACGTTGGGACCGGTCGGTGTGGCCGGGAGCGGGAAGGTGGTCGCGGAAGGACTCGTGTTTCCGCGGGTGCCGCCGGTGAAGGTCTGCAGGAAGACCTGAGGCGAAGAAGTCGCCTGGTTTATGTAGATGTTGTAGAACGGCGGATCGTACAGGAAGCGGTAGCCGCCGCGGATGGTCGTCTTGCCATGACCGGTCAGGAAGCCGCCCCACTGCGGCGAATAAGCGAAGCCCAGGCTCGGGCCAAAGCTGTTCTTGGGCGCCGGGAAAGTGGGGTCGGTGGTGACCGAAGCGGGCAGGCTGGGAATCCAGAACGGATCGGAGCCGGTCTGCTGCTTGGTGGTGATCTGATTGAACAGGTTGGCCGGCTGACCGTAATAGGACCAGGTGAGGCCGAGGTTCAGGGTCAGGTTCTGGCGGATCTTCCAGTCGTCGCCGCCATACACGAAGGTGTCGTACTCGCGGAAGTCGAGAGTGCTGGGACCCTGGGCAACCTGAACGCGGTTGGGAGTATTTGCCACGAAGCCGCTCCCGGCGCCGATATCGCTCCAGCCGTCAAACTGATAGGCACCGTTGACGGAGGGGAGGAAGCTGTTGGGTGAGCGCTGATAGGTCCAGTTCACACCGGCTTTGAAGGTGTGCTTGCCCTTCACAAAGTTCCAGTTGTCCTGGGCCTGCCAGGTATTGACAATACGTCCCTGGGGCAGGTTGGTGGCGGTTCCGAGACTCAGGAAGCCGAGTGCGGGCAGATTGCCTCCGCCGGCCGTCTGGTTGGTGCCCGGGGTTTCAAAGAAGTTCGCCGGGAAGCGGAATGAGATTTTCGCCACTCCCTGGGTCAGGCCGATGTCGGTGGGCACGGTCCCGATGGTGTTGCCGCCGAAGACCACGTTCAGCCGGTTAAAGCTGATGCGCGCTTCGTTGACCATGTGGGAGCTCAGATTGTGGGTCCAGCTCATCAGGATCGCCTGGCTCAGCGCCGGAACGTTCACGGGGTAACCCGCCGCCGCGTCGCCGAAATCCTGATTGAAGAAGTTGCCGCGGTTGAACAGATAGCGGCCGGTAATGGTGTCGCTGCCCAGCTGCCAGTCGAGCCGGTTGACGAAGTTGAAGTTGTGAACCGGCGCCTTCATGATGCGGCTGGTTCCGCCGAACTGCACGTTGTCGCAGCCGTCGACGTTGATAAGCGGTAATTCACGATCGCCGCCCGCTACGCTGGGGTTGACCGGAACCGTCGTCGCAACCGCTCCGCCGATGCCATAGGGACCGAACTTGTCCCAGGCCTGCAGAGATTTGCTGGCCGGGAAGCACCCGTTCAGGGTGGCCAGGCCGGCAGGCGTCGGAGAAAGCGAGTCGGTGTGGTAGTTGGCCAGGAAGTTAATGATTTCCTGGTCGAATCCGCCGAAGAAGAACAGCTTGTTCTTGACCCACGGGCCGCCGATGGTAAAGCCGCCGAATTCGTCGTTCAGGTGCTGCGGCTCGGTGCCCGGGTTGCCGTTGGGATCGACCAGAAAACGCTTTTCCTATCAGCACATACTGCTGCACAAATTCCGTGTCGCTGACGAACAGCCCGGGGCCGCCGACGCTGTTGTCGTTGTTGTTCTGACCGTCAATCTGCTGGTCGTTGTTGCGTCCGCGCAGACCGTTGACGGAGAAGCCGCTGCCGCCGTTGGTGTTGGAGAAACCGTTGTCGCGGGCCGCGACCACGCCCGGCACGAACAGCGCCAGGCTGTCCAGACCCTGATTTTCCTGCAGGCCGGCAAAGGTCGAAAGCGTGGCGCCGGAGAAGGTGCTGGTCACCTGAGGCGTTGTGGTCTCGATCAGCGCCGCATCGGAGGTAACATCAACCGTTTCCGTGATGCCGCCGGCGCTCAGCTTGATCGCGCCAACCGTCACATCGGAGCCCGCCGACGCCAGAATGCCCGTCTGTACCGAGGTCTTGAAACCCTTGAAACTGGCTTCAATCTTGTACGTCCCCGGAGGAATCAGGTTGAAGTGAAATTCACCCGATCCGTCGGTCGTAGTGGTATGAGTCACGTTCGTAGCGGTCTCTGTCGCCTTTACGTCAGCGCCTGCCACCACCGCACCCTGGGTATCGGTCACTGTGCCCCGTATTCCGGACTTCAGTACCTGTCCCATGGCCGGCATGCAAAACGCCACCATCAGGCCGACTGCGACCAAAGCTACTACATTGCGCAGTTTGCTATTCATCCTCTGTCTCCATTTGTAATTTAGAAAAGCGCTCGGGTGCAGA
>WNFI01474600.1_pt1 | contig 17780 bp, 19 predicted proteins | sample 5400471 | NCBI WGS metagenome assembly WNFI01 (sample SAMN13153348, study PRJNA577476) | soil metagenome | isolation source: 100 cm saprolite on Douglas fir-dominated hillslope | place: USA:California | collected 2013-09-17 | reverse complement strand
GTCGCTGCGCGGGCTGGAGAGCGCGTGCGGCTCGGTGACGCAGGTTCGCGAGGTGGGGCACCGGCTGGCGTCGTTCGCCAAGGAGACGGGCACGCCGGTCATCATCGTCGGGCACGTCACCAAGGAGGGGTCCATCGCGGGGCCGCGCGTGCTCGAGCACCTGGTCGACACGGTGCTGTTCTTCGAAGGCGATCGGAGCCACGCCTACCGCGTGCTGCGCGCGCACAAGAACCGCTTCGGCAGCACCAACGAGATCGGCGTCTTCGAGATGAAGACCGAAGGGCTGGTCGAGGTGGCGAACCCGAGCGCGCTCTTCCTCGCCGAGCGGCCGCGCGACGCATCGGGGAGCGCGGTGGTCTCGGTGATGAACGGCTCACGGCCGCTCCTCGTCGAAGTGCAGGCGCTGGTGGCGGACTCGGCCTCGGGCGGGTCTGCGCGGCGGACGGCGGTCGGCGTGGATGCGGCGCGCGTCGCGCTCCTCACCGCGGTGCTGGAGCGCAAGGAAGGCATCGTGCTCGCCGACAAGGACATCTACGTGAGCGTCGCCGGCGGCGCGACGCTGCCGGAGCCGGCGGGCGACCTGGCGGTGGCGGCGGCGCTGATGTCGTCGCTGCGCGACCGGGCCATCGCGGCGGACACCCTGGTGGTCGGCGAAGTCGGTCTCGCGGGCGAGGTACGCGCGGTCGGCCAGATCGAGCAGCGGCTCGCCGAGGCGGCGCAGCTCGGCTTCACGCGCTGCGTGCTGCCCGAGGGAAATCGTGCGCGGGTCCGCAGCCCGCCGCTCGAGCTGTCGGGCGTGTCGACGGTGGGGGAGGCGATGGAAGCCCTCTTCGCATAGGATGCGGGCGTGGTTCCCGACGACAGCGAATCCTCCGACGAGCGGCGGCGCAGTCCGCGCGCGGCGGTCGACGACCTTCGCGTCAACCTGCGCTTCGACTCCGTGCAGCACTTCCTCTCGGCCTACGCCGGCGACATCAGCGAAGGCGGCATGTTCGTCCGCCTGGTCAGCGGGAAGCACGAGGTCGGGCAGACCGTCGCGCTGCGCTTCGAAGCAGGGAAGGAGCGCATCGTGCAGGGCACCGCGCGCATCGTTCGCGTCGATCCGACCGGCATCGCGCTGGAGTTCATCGAGCTGGACGACACCTCGCGCAAGCTGATCGAGATGATCGTCCGCATCAAGCTCGCGGCCGGGTGAGAAAGCGGCCTCGGGCTTCGGGCCTCGGGCCTCGGGAAAAGCGGCCCGCCTCTGTCCCGCAGCGCGGCAGCGCCGCGTCACTCCGGCCAGTGCCAGCGCGGCACTTATCAGCCAACTTTCACGCGCGCTGGACGGCGCTCTTCCAGCGGGCGAGGTGCGCCTCGCGCACGTCGGAGCTCATCTTCGGGCGGAACTGCTTGCCGGGACGCCACGCCCTCTGCAGCTCCTTCAGGCCCGCCCACATCCCCGTGCCGAGCCCGGCGAGGAAGGCCGCGCCCAGCGCGGTGGTCTCGATCATCCGCGGCCGCTCGATCGGCGTCTGCAAGAGATCCGACTGGAACTGCATCAGCAGATCGTTCGCCGAGGCGCCGCCGTCCACCCGGAACATCGGCATCGGCTTGCCGATGTCCTGGGCCATCGCCTGCGCGAGGTCGTAGATCTCGAACGCCACGCCCTCGAGCGCCGCCCGCGCGATGTGCGCCTTGGTCACGCCGCGGTCGATGCCGCAGATGAGCCCGCGCGCCTCCTGGCGCCAGTGCGGCGCGCCGAGGCCTGCCAGCGCCGGCACGAAGGTGACACCGCCCGAGTCCCGCACCGTCTTCGCGAGCGCCTCGACCTCGCCCGACTTCCTGATCAGCCCGAGCCCGTCGCGCAGCCACTGCACCACTGCGCCGGCGATGAAGGCGCTGCCTTCCAGCGCGTACGCCACCTGGTCGCCGATCTGCCACGCCACGGTGCCGAGCAGACCGTGCTTCGAGGTGACCTTGCGCGGGCCGGCGTTCATGAGGAGAAATGCGCCGGTGCCGTAGGTGCACTTCGCCTCGCCTTCCGCGAAGCAGGCCTGCCCCACCATCGCGCTCTGCTGGTCTCCGGCGATGCCCGCGATGGGGATTCCGTCCGGCAAGCCGCGCACGCCCTTGGTGCGTCCGAACTCGCCCGCGGACGGACGGATCTCCGGCAGCACCGCCTTCGGCACTCCGAAGAGCGCGCATAGCTCGTCGTCCCAGGCGCGCTTCTCCAGGTCCATCAGCAGGGTGCGCGAGGCGTTGGTGACGTCGGTCGCGTGCACCGCGCCGCCCGTCAGCTTCCAGAGCAGGGCGGAGTCGATGGTGCCGAAGCAGAGCTCCCCGTTCTCGGCCCGCGCCCGCGCGCCTTTGACGTGGTCGAGCAGCCAGCGGAGCTTTGTGCCGCTGAAATACGCGTCGAGGACGAGACCGGTCTTCTCGCGGATCCACGGCTCCTTCCCCAGCGCCTTGAGCTCGTTGCACATCTCGGCGGTGCGCCGATCTTGCCAGACGATGGCGTTGTGGATGGGCCGCCCCGAGCGGCGGCTCCACAAGAGCGTGGTCTCGCGCTGGTTGGTGATGCCGATCGCTTTCAGATCGGTCGCCTTGGCCGACGCCTGCCGCATCGCCGTGGCGATCGCCTTGAGCGTCGCGGTCCAGATGTCGTCGAGGTCGTGCTCGACCCAGCCGGGCTTGGGGAAGATCTGCCGAAACTCGACGTTGGCCTTGCCTTTCACCGACAACCGCTGGTCGAGGATCAGCGCGGTGGACCCGGTGGTGCCTTCGTCGATCGCGAGGACGTACCTGGCCATCACTGCTCTCCTTGGAAGAACTGGACCACGGCGCCGCAGACTTCGCCGGACTCCACGTCGAGCGGCAGGACGTGGCCGCTGAGCGGGAGGATGCGCAGCTCGACCTTGGTGGAGGCGAGCTGCCGCGCCAGCCGCTGCGCGCCTCGGGGCGAGACGGTGTTGTCGCGGGCGCCGTGGAGGATGAGCGCAGGCGCGCGCACGCGGCGGGCGAGCTGCAGGGCGGCGTGCGAGAGCGCGTGCAGTTCGGGACCCCAGCGCAGCGGAATCGCGCTGTAGGATCCGTCGGCAACCGGTACCCGGTCCTCTGCACCCTGGATGTCCCGCCCGCCCTTGCCGATGATGAACGGCAGCGCCGGCAGCCGGCCCAGGATCTCGGCAAACAGCCAGCTCGTGCCGGCGAACTCGATCGCCGGCGCGAGAAGCGCAAGCGCCGACAGGTCTGGCAGCCCCTCCTGCGCCCAGCTCCTGGCAGCGAGGTGGATGGCCAGCAGCGCGCCCGCGGAGAGCCCGCACAGGTAGATCTGCCGCGCTCCCCGCAGCGACAGCAGCGCAGACTTTGCCGCCTTCACCAGATCTCCGCGGGTCACCGTGTAGAGATCCTCGGCCGAGGTGCCGTGTCCCGGGAGGAGCGGGCCCACTGCGCGAAATCCCGCTTGCGCCAATGCCTCCCCTACCGGGCGTATCTCGGCCGGCGAGCCCGTCAGGCCGTGCAGGAGGAGACAGGCGTCGGGTCCGTCGCCCAGCTCGAAGGGATCCGAAGGGCGCGTCATGCGACCGGCGGCCTACCAAAATTGCAGCAGGTGGGCAAACGCTGCACGCGTCGTGCCGTGCTAGAACCCGACAGACTCCGAGGAGCCCGACATGCCCGAGACCCCACCCGCCGCGCCGCAGATGCAGATCCAGCTCCAGATCGACGAATCCGTCGCCCAGGGGATGTACGTGAACATGGCGATGCTCAATCACAACGACACGGAGTTCGTCATCGACTTCATCTACGTGCAGCCCCAGGCGCCCAAGGCGGTGGTCCGAGCGCGCGTCATCAACAGCCCGAAGCACATGAAGCGGCTGCTGCACGCGCTGCAGGACAACGTCGCCAAGTACGAGGCGCAGTTCGGCAAGATCGACGTGAGCGGCCCTCAGCCGCATCCGTTGGGGATGCCGCACTGAAAGGCTGCAGGCTGCGCGCAGCGGGATGCCTTCAGGCCTCGGGCCTCGGGCCTCGGGCCTCGGGAAAAAATAAAAAAAAATTTTTTTAGCGCGGAGCGTTTTGGACCCCCGTCTCGTTTTCGGCGTCCGATTTCGAGACTCCAGCGGCGCCGCCCCGAGTGGAGCGCGGCTGGCACGCCGCATGCTCCTCCTTCGCCTCGAGCAGCGCCGCAACAGGGCGGCGCGGGAGGGGCACATGGAACAGCAGCAGACTTCGAGTGCGGTCGGGCGCAAGCCCTGGGCGGCTTACAACATCGTCGAGCGCGGCGAGAAGCACTTCTGGAACCGCGTCGGCAGCGCGTTCAAGAACCGCGACGGCAGCTACAACATCTACCTCGATGCGTTACCGCGCGACGGGAAGATTCAGATCCGCGAGATCCGGGACGACGATCGCGAGCAACGCAAGGAGCGCGGCGAGCTGGCGCAGGCGGCGCAGGCGACGGTCGAGGCCTGACCCCACAAGCGCGGGGGCCTGCCATCTGCGGGCCCTCGCGCGAGGAGAACGACATGGTCCTGTCCCTGATCGCGGTGCTCCTCTGCGCCGCAGTGGAACCGTCCGCCCTACCGTTGCCCCCGCCGGCAGTGGAGGCGCAGGCCGCGCCTCGTGCCGAGAAGCCGCGCAAGAAGAAGGGCAAACCTCCCATGGCCGGGGTGCTGAACGTCAACCGCGCGACCGAGGCGGAGCTGCGCCTTCTGCCCGGCATCGGGAAGAAGCGGGCGGAGCAGATCGTCGAGCGGCGCGAGAAGAAGCCGTTCGCGAGCCTCGACGAGCTCGGGCGCATGAAGGGCATGCGCAACCTCGTCCACAAGCTCCGTGCGCAGCTCGCCGTGCAGGGAGACACGACTCTGCGGCCGCTTCGGCCTTGACCGCCGCGGTGCGGAGGCGGTACAGCGGCGTCCACAATTGAAGTCCGCCGCCGTGGCGCCCCCGGAAGGGGGCCTCGAGGGAAGCCGGTCCAACGCCGGCGCGGTCCCGCCACTGTAGCCGGGCAGCCAGTCCCGCAGATCCACTCGTCCGGAAAGGGGCGGGGAAGGAGGGACGGCGCGCAGCGCAGAGTGCGTTGCAGACCCGGGAGCCAGGAGACCTGCCTGGCGGCAGAGAGCTTTCACCTCTTCGAGAGAAAGAGGGGAGCCGCGTGCCGCCGTCCCGCGCTTTCGGGCGCTTCGCAGTCCTGCTCGCCGTCCTCGCCTCGCCGCTGTCGCGCGCGCAGGAGCGTCCGGCTGCGGGCAGTGACGGCGAGCAGCAGCGTCCGGCTGCGGGCAGCGACGGCGAGGGGCAGCGGCCGGCGGCGGGCGAGAGCATCGAGGTCGCGGGCCAGCGTCCCGCTGCCGCACCCGAGGCCCCGGCTGCGCAGGCGACGGTGATCGAGACGTCGCAGTTCGCCGGGGAAGTGCGCAGCGTCTCCGAGATGCTGCTCAGCGCGCCGGGCGTCAGCGTGCACTCGCTGGGTGGGCCGGGCCAGGCGACGACGCTTTCGCTGCGGGGCGCGACGGCGGACCAGTCGTTGGTGCTGCTCGACGGCATCCCGCTGCAGGGAGCGGGCGGCGGAGCAGTCGATCTGGCGGCGCTGCCGGCGGTGCTGCTCGACCGACTGGTGGTGAGCCGCGGCGTGCTGGGCGCGCAATACGGAGCGGGTGCGCTCGGCGGCGTGCTGGAGCTTTTCCCCCGCGCGCCGCGAGAGAAGGTCGCGGGAGGCGCGCAGGCATCGTTCGGATCGTTCGGCACGGCGCAACTCGCCGCCGACGGGGAGGCGCCGGTCGGACGGGCGGGATCCGCGCTCCTCGCCGTGCAGGGCGACAGGACGCAGGGCAACTTCGAGTATGCGCGGCAGCTCACGCCGAGCGTGTCGAACGCTCCGTACTACGCCGACACACGCGCGAACGCCGACGCGGTGCGCGGATCGGCGCTCGCCCGCTACAGCACGGCGCTCTCGCCTGCGACTGAGCTCGACATCCTCCTGCAGGGCTCGGCCGGAGATCGCGGTGTGCCCGGCCCCTGGACGGCGCCGACCAAGCGGACCCGGCAGATCGACGAAGCCGGGCTCGCCGGCCTGCACCTGCGCGGCGAAGCGGGCGATGCCGTCTGGTCGGCGCGCGCCTGGGGCCGGCTCGATCGCATCGAGCTGCGCGGCTCCCAGATCTTCAACGACTGCCAGGATGGCGCGCCCGGCTGCCCGCGCATCGACCAGCGTTCGTCGGCCGCGCGCGGCCAAGGCGAGCTCGCTCTGCCCCTCGGCGCGCACCGGCTCCGGGCGACCCTCTCGGGCGGCGAGGAGTGGACCCACGGCGCGGCCACCGGTCCCCATCGCCGCGCGCTTTTCTCCGCCGCTCTCGCCGACGACTGGGCCGCGACGACGCACCTCTCGCTTCATCCCGCGGTCCGCTTCGACCAGGTCGGCAAGGACAAAGGCCCCAGCCCCGGAGTTGCGGCGCTCTGGAAAGAAGGCCCCTTCGAGCTCCGCGCCGGCTTCGGCCTCTCCTTCCGCGCCCCGACCTTCAGCGAGCTGTACCTCACCTCCGGCGGCGTCGGCCCCAATCCTTCATTGCAACCCGAGCGCGCCTGGTCCGCCGACGCCGGTGCTGCGTGGCGCTCCGGCCGCTTCACCCTATCGGCCGGAGTCTTTTGGTCGCAGTACCACGACCTCGTCATCTATGAGCTGCACCCTGGGGCCAGCGCCGTCACGCCGCTGAACATCGGCTCGGCGCACCTCGCCGGCCTCGAGTTGCAGGCCATCGTCCCGCTGCCGGCAGGATTCCTCGCCGAGGCGGCGTACAGCTTCCTCGACGCCATCAACGATCGCCCCGGCGCCCAGCAAAGCCAGAAGCTCTCGTACCGCCCGCCGCACCGCCTCTTCCTTCGCCTCGCCCGCCGTGGCGACCGCGTCGAAGGCTACGCCGAGACCAGCTTCACCTCCCGACGAAACCCTCGAAGACGTCTTCCAGTACCCCCTGCCGGGACTCTCGATCGCACTGATCGCGCGCGCCCGGCTTTGAACGGAGAATCGCCCATGAAGCGCATCGCCCTCGTCGCACTCGTCCTCGCCGCCTGTGGCGGGAGTTACAAGGCCCCGCCGTCCGTCCCCAGCATCGCGCTTCCCTCCGGCGCGGCACTCCTGCCCTTCGACCCGACCAAGCCCGGTCAGGCGCGCCCTGCCGGAATGGATGCCTTCTCCGGCAAGGTCTACGTCGCCCTGCAGAACTACGACGACAGCTACACCGTGCGCGGCCCCGGATTGCTCGGCGTGATGACCCCGACGACGGGCCACGTCGACACCATCAACCTCGGCACCGCCGACGGCAGCCGGTGCCTCTATCCGTTCTACGTCCGCGACGACGGCTCCAAGCTCTACGTCAGCTGCACCGGCGACATCTTCGGCACCGGCAAGGGCTCGTCGCTGCTCGAAGTCGATCCCGGCACGGGCAGCGTCACCCTCCGGGCACCGGGACCTTCCAGACCACGAACGACGTGATCTCCGTCGGTGGCGACCTCTACGCCGCCTGCTCCAACTCGACCGGCGGCATCTTGAGCCGCCTCGACGCCAACACCGGCGCGGTCAAGATGCAGGCGCAGGTGGGGCCCAACGCCGCCGAGTTCACGCAAACGGGCGACGGCCGCATCGCCGTAGTCTCGGGCACCGACAACAAGCTGCGCCTGGTCAGCATCTCGAGCGGCGCGCTCACCGTCGTGGAGGCGTATACCTTTGGCAGCCAGACCTCTATCCTGAACGACGTCCACGCGCGCGACAACTTCCTCTTCACCGTCGCCACTGGGAGCAACACCGTGCAGAAGCTCGATCTGACGAAGAGCGGCGCACAGATCCTCGTCGGCGAGGCCAACGTCGGCACCAGCGCGTCGCCCTACTCCATCCTGCCGCTCGACGACGACCAGGCGCTGGTCGCGAACCAGATGTCCAACACCGTCGTCTCGGTGAGCAGCGACTGCACCGGCGGCAAAGTGTGCTGGGCCAAGCCACTGTGATGGTCCTCCTCGCGCTGCTTCTCGCCGCCGGGCCGCGGCAGCACCTCGGCCCGCCCCCGCCGGCGAACGCGCAGCGCGTGGTGACGCTGGCGCCGTCGCTCCGGCGCCTTCGAACCGCGGGCCGGTGACGACGCTGGCGCGGCTGGGCGTGCCGGTCGAGGCGTTCCCGCTCTCGACGGTGGCGGACATCGAGAGCGCGATCGTCGGCATCGCGCAGCTCCTCGGCGTCGGCGACGACGGACGCGCGCTCGCTGCCGGACTGGAAGCCGCTCGAGCCACGGCGCGCAAGGCAGCGCGGGGAAAGCCGCGGGTGAAAGCGCTCCTGGTGTTCGGCCTCGAACCGCTGGTGGTCGCGGGACCGCACAGCTTCGCGGGCGAACTGCTCGAGGACGCAGGCGGCGAGAACGCCGCCGGCGACTCGGACCGGCCCTTCTTCCGGCTGAGCGCTGAGTCCGCGGTCCGCGCGGCGCCGGAGGTGATCGTCCTCTGCGGCGTGGAATCGCCAGCGGGGCGCGCGCCCGTGCCCGGGCTCGAGAAGGCGCGCATCGCCACGCTGCGCTCCACCGCGCTGATACATCCCGGCCCGCGCCTGCCCCAAGCGCTCGACGATCTCGCCGCGGCGCTGCGCAAGTGACCCACCGCTCTGCCACGACCCGCGCCGGGCTCGCGGTCGCCTGTCTTCTGCCGCTGGTCGCGCTCGCCTTCGCGGCCGGGCTGGCCACCGGCGCGGGCCAGCTTTCGTTCGGCGCGGCGCTGCACGGGCAGGAGCCCGACGCGACCGTGCTCTTCCGCCTGCGCCTGCCGCGCGTGCTGCTCGCTGCCGAGGTGGGCGCCGCGCTCTCGGTGGCGGGGGTCGCGCTGCAGGCGCTGCTCCGCAATCCGCTGGCGGACCCCTTCGTCTTCGGGCTCTCGGGCGGCGCCGCCATCGGCGCGGCGATCGCGGCCGCGGCTTCGGGCACCGCGGTCGGCGCGGCGGCGATGTCGGCTGCATCCTTCGTCGGCCTGCTCCCCGCGCAACTCGCCGCCGTCGCAGGCGCGCTCACCGCCGCGCTCTTCGTCTTCGCGCTGGGGCGCGCCCGCGGACAGCTCGAGCCCACCCGCGCGCTCCTGGTCGGCGTGGTCTTCAACTCCTTCGCCTCCGCCGTCGTGCTCTCGCTGGAAGCGGTGCTGCAGCCCGACCAGACGCAGGCGGTCCTGCTCTGGCTCTCGGGCACGCTGGGCTACGAAGCGATGCCGCTCCTCGCCGGCGCGGGCGTCGCGCTTCTCCTGCCGGCGCTGGTGCTGGTCGCGCTGGCCGGCAGGTTCAACCTGCTCGCGCTAGGCGACGAAGGAGCGGCGGCGCTGGGCGTCGACGTCTCGCGCACGCGCCTCTTCGCCTTCTTCGCCGCCAGCGCGGCGGTCGGCATCGCGGTGGCGTTCACCGGGCTGGTCGGCTTCGTCGGCCTGGTGGTCCCGCACGCGGTGCGCCTCGTGGTGGGGCCGGACCACCGCGTGGTGCTGCCTGCCTCGGCGCTGGGCGGCGCCGCCTTTCTCATACTCGCCGATGCCCTGGCGCGCGCTCTTTTCCGCGGCCTGGGCGCCGAGCCGCCGGTCGGCGCGGTCACCGCCATCATTGGCGCGCCGCTCTTCGTGATGCTCCTGAGGAGCCGCAAGTGACCGCGCTCCTCGAGGCGCGCGAGGTGCGCTACCGCCATGCCGCCTTCGGGCCCGAGGCCGTTGCCGGCGCCTCGCTGCACGTCGCCAAAGGAGAAGTGGTCGGCGTCATCGGCCCTAACGCCGCCGGCAAGAGCACGCTCGCGCGCGTCTGCTGCGGCCTGCTCGCGGCGCAGGCGGGCGAGGTGCTCCTGCGCGGAGATCCGCTCGCAAAGCTCTCCCGCCGCGAGCGCGCGCGCAGGGTCGCCTTCCTCCCGCAGCAGCAGCCCCAGGATCTGGCCTTCACCGCGCGCGAAGTCGCGCTGATGGGCCGCGCGCCTCACCTCGGCCTCTGGGCGCTGGAAGGGCCGGGCGACCTCGAGCGCGCCTCCTCGGCGCTGCAGGAAGCCGACGCGCTCGACTTCGCCGACCGCCCCGTCTCCCAGCTCTCCGGCGGAGAGCGGCAGCGCGTCTTCCTCGCCCGCGCCTTCGCGCAGGACGCCGCGCTGCTTGTGCTCGACGAGCCGACCGCCAGCCTCGACCTCGCCCATCAAGTGCTGCTGGTCAACGCGCTCCGCAAGCGCGCGCGCAGCGGAGGCGGAGCGCTGCTGGTGTTGCACGATCTGGCCCTGGCGGGCGCTGCCTGCGATCGGCTGGTGCTTTTGCTCGCGGGCCGCGTCATCGCCGAGGGCACGCCCGGCGAGGTGCTGCGCTCCGAGGTGCTCTCGCCTGCTTATGGCACCCAGGTCGACGTGGTGCCCGATCCGGCGACGGGCCAGCCGCTGGTCGCGCCGCGCATCGCCCGCTGAGATGGCGGCTCACTCGAGATACAGCGTCAGCCCCGCCTCGAAGAGCTGATCGTAGGACCCCGACACGCGCCGCCGCCAGACGAGCTGCAGCCCGCCCCGCTCGGTGAGGAGCCCGACGCCCGCTGACGTCCACCACAGGTGATCGGTGCTGTCCCACGTCACTCCGCCACGCAGCGCGATCGATTGGCCCACCAGCAACTCCGCGCCGACGGCGGTCTTGGCCTTCACATGGCTGGTGTCGGAGAGGTCCGCCTTGTAGTCGATGGCGAGGTGCCAGTCGGTGTCCTCGCCCCACGCCACGCCGACCGTGCCGGTGAGGGGAAAGAGCGGAAGCTTCTCGGTGGAGATGTTCTGCACCACCGCTGCCCAGGAAAAACTGCCGCGCTTCGAGAGCACGCCCACGTCCTGCGCCCACTTCGCGACCAGGCCGTCGGGGCCGCGGTAGTGGAGGAACTTGGTCTGGCCGCCGGTGTAGAAACCCGTTCCGATCGGGGTGGAGTATGCGAAGCCGAGCCCCCAGCCTTCGCCGCGCCCGTTCGGCTGGCCGCTGCCCCAGCGCGAGAAGAGGATGCCGCTGCCGACGGGGGTGGAGGCGCTGTCGACGACGCTCGCCATCACGCCCTGGGCGGGAAAGCGCGAGTCGTAGACGCCGTCGAGCTCGAAGTGGTAGCGCTTGGCCTGCGAGAGTCCCGCGGGGTTGACCGTGATCGCGTCGTTGGAGGTGGCGATGGCCGCCTGCGCGCCGCCCATCCCGGTGGCGCGCGGCAGGTCGACGGTGGTGGGCCAGGGCGCGCCGGGGTCGGTCACCGAGTTGGCCGCACGCGCGGCGGTGCAGACGAAGAGGGCGCAGGCGAGGAGACACGTCGGGGCGATCTTCATCGGCGCCCAGCATAACCTCTTGTGGCTGGCGAGTGTCGGACCCCGATGCTAGGTTCGCGCCGCTATGAAGCAGCCCCTCCGCAAGGTCGTCATCCCCGCTGCAGGGCTTGGCACGCGCTTTCTCCCCGCCACCAAGGCGGTGCCCAAGGAGATGCTGCCCATCGTCGACGTTCCGACGCTGCAGCTCATCGTCGAGGAGGCGGTGCGGGCGGGCGTGCAGCAAGTGGTGGTCGTCAACGGGCGCGGCAAAGGCGCCATCGAGGACCACTTCGACCGCAGCTACGAGCTGGAGGACACGCTGCAGAAGAAGGGCAAGAAGGAGCTGTTCGCGCAGGTGCGGCGCATCAGCGACCTGGTGCGGCTTTTGAGCGTGCGGCAGAAAGAGCCGATGGGCCTCGGCCACGCGGTGCTGGCCGCGAGGCCCGCCGTCGGCGACGAATGGTTCGGCGTGCTGCTCGGCGACGACCTGATCGATTCGGAAGAGCCGGGCATCGGGCAGCTCGCGCGCGTCTCGCTGCAGACGGGCAAGGCGGCGGTGGCGCTGATGCCGGTGCCCGACGATCAGGCGCACTTGTACGGCGTCGCGGCAGGGCCGCAGCTCGAAGGCGGCAACGTGCAGGTGGAGAAGATCGTCGAGAAGCCGCCCAGAGGCACGGCGCCGTCGAATCTGGCGGTGATCGGCAGGTACGTGCTGCCGCCGGACGTCTTCGACATCCTCGAGAAAGTGAAGCCCGGCGCCGGCGGGGAGATCCAGCTCACCGACGCGCTGGCCGTGCTGGCGAAGGCGGGCCGGCTCATCGGCGTGCGCTTCAAGGGCGAGCGGTACGACGCGGGCGACCGGCTCGGATATCTGCAGGCCAACATCGCCTGGGCGCTCAAGCGTCTCGAGCTGCGCGAAGGGCTGCTCGCGTACATGAAGAAGGTGACGCAGTGAAGGCAATCCTGCTCGCGGCGCTGCTCGCGTACGTCCCGACGCCGGCGTCGCTCCTCAAGCGCGCCGCCTCGCGCACGTCCAACCTCGGCAAGACGCGCGAGGTCACGCTGGCGGGCACGGTGACGGTCAAGGATCGCGGCTCGCAAGGGGCGGAGCTCACCTTGCACTTTCCGCTCTCGTGCAAGCTGGAGGCGGATGGCGGCCTCTCTCTATCGGTGAAGGGCACGGTGCCGAGGCCTTCGGGGACGGCGGAGGGCACCACCGGGCCGGCGCTGGAACTCTTAACGTTGGCGTGTCCGCTCATCGCCTACCGCGGGCTGCCCGCGAACGAAGCGGAGGAAGCGCTGCGCATGGCGGCGCAAGGCGTCGGCGCCGACGTGGCGGCGGGGGGCGGCGCCCTCGCGCGGCTGGGCGACCGCGTCGTTTACGTGCTCGGCGCGCAGGCGCACGATCTGACGCGGCCGCAGCTCTGGATCTACAAGGACAGCCATGCGCCGGCGCGGCTGATCGCGCAGAACGGCGCGGATCTGAGGTTGCTGGAATACGGCAACCCGGCGGCGGCCGACTGGTTCCCGCGGGTGATCGAGCTGTGGGAAGGCGGCCAGCTCACCGCCAGGTTCGAGGTGCTGGAAGCGCGCGGCGTACGCGGCGCCGGCGCGGAAGAGGAAGACGATTCCGGGCAGTGACCTGTACGCGGTCGCCCTCAATGTTCCGGCGGGCGACGGCGTGTTCACCTACCGCATTCCGGCGGAGCTGGGCGCCGCGGAGCCGGGGCGGCGGGTGGTGGTGCCGCTCGGGCGGCGCACGGAGACAGGGGTCGTGCTGGGACCAGGCGAGGCCGCGGGCGAGGTGCGCTCGGCGCTGCGCCTTCTCGACGAGGCGCCGCTCCTGACGGCAGAAGTGATCGCGCTCGTGCGCTGGGCAGCTCTGCACTATCTCGCGCCGCTCGGTCCGGCGGTGAAGGCGGCGCTGCCGCCCGGGCTCGACGTGCGGGACGCGCTGGTGCCGCAGATCACCGCCGCGGGGCGGGCGCTGCTCGACCGCGGCCAGCTCGACCTGCCGGGGCAGGAGGAAGACGAGCTGCGAGCTCTGCGCAAGGCGGCGAGCGGAGCGAAGCTGTCCCGCGCGCGCCTCGAGTCGCTGAAGCGCCGCGGCCTCCTCACGCTGCAGCGGGCGGAGGCAAAGGCGCGGGTGGCAGCGCCGCAGGTCGAGCTCGCGCAGGCGGCAGAGGGCGCGTCGGCCGAGGTCGTGAAGCGCGCGCCGCGACAAGCGGAGGTGCTGGCGTGGCTGCTCGCGCGCGGCACTGCGGTGCCGGTGGAGGAACTGCTCGCCGCCTTTCCCGGCGCGCGGCCGCAGCTGCGCGCGCTGGTGCGGCGCAGGCTCGCGATGGTCTCGCAGGTCGCTGCAGGCGCGGCGGCTTTTCCCGAGGCGCCGTGGGGATCGCAGCAGCACACCGCGACGCCGGCACAGGCCGCAGCGCTGAGCGAGATCTCCGCCGCGCTCGACGCGCGCGCGTTCGCGCCCTTCCTGCTCCACGGCGTGACCGGCAGCGGGAAGACCTGGGTGTACCTCGAGGCCATCGCGCACGCGCGCGCCGCCGGGATGGGGGCGCTGGCGCTGGTGCCCGAGATCGCGCTGACCCCGCAGCTGGCGGGGCGGTTTCGCGCGAGGTTCGGCGACGACGTGGCGGTCCTCCATTCCGGACTGTCCGAGCGCGAGCGCGTGCAGGAATGGACCCGCGTGCGCGACGGACGCGCAGTCATCGTGGTCGGCGCCCGCAGCGCAGTGTGGGCGCCGGTCGCGCGGCTCGGCATCGTGGTGGTCGACGAGGAGCACGAGCCCTCCTACAAGCAGGAGGATCGGCTGCGCTACCAGGCGCGGGACGTGGCGCTGGTCCGGGCGCAGAAGGCGGGCGCGGTGGCGGTGCTGGGGAGCGCGACGCCGTCGCTGGAGACGCTGCGCCGCGCGCAAGAGGGGAAGCTGCGCACGCTGCGCCTTTCGGAGCGGGTCGATGCGCGGCCGCTGCCGGCGCTGACGCTGGTGAAGCGCCGCGTCTCCGAAGAGCTGCTGACGCCGCAGCTCGCCCTTGCGCTGCGCGAGACGCTGTCGCGCGGCGAGCAGGCGATCCTCTTCCTCAACCGCCGCGGCCACACGCGCACGCTGCTCTGCGCGTCCTGCGGCGCGGGCGTCGGCTGCCCCAACTGCTCGGTCGCGCTGGTCCTGCACCGCTTCGGCCGCGAGCATCTACAGTGCCATCTGTGCGGCCACGACGAGGCGCCTCGCTCCACCTGCGCGGCCTGCGGCGGAACCAAGCTGGTCCCCTTCGGCGGCGGCACCGAGAAGGTCGAAGAAGAGCTGGCCGCGCTGATCCCCGGCGCCCGGGTGGCCCGCCTCGACCGCGACGCCGCGGGCGGCCCCGGACAGGCGGCCGCAATCCTCGCCCGCTTCGCGCGGCGCGAGCTGGATCTCATGGTCGGCACGCAGATGGTCGCCAAGGGCCACGACTTCCCCGGCGTCACGCTGGTCGGCGTGCTCGACGCGGACGGACCGCTCCACCTGCCCGACTTCCGCGCGGCGGAGCGCTGTGTCCAGCTCCTCACGCAGGTTTCCGGCCGCGCCGGCCGCGGCCTCGCGCCGGGGCGGGTGCTGGTGCAGGCGTTCCGGCCGGCAGCCGTCACCACCGACTACGATTCGTTTGCGCTGGCGGAGCTGCACCGGCGCGAGCTGCTCCATTTTCCTCCCTTCGTCCGGCTCGCCGCCCTGCGGCTGCAGGGGAACGCCGAGCCGCGCGTCCGGGGAGCTGCCGAGCGGGTCGCCAGCGCCGCCCGCCGGCTGATCGCGCGCGGGGAAGAGGCAGAAGTGCTGGGCCCCGCTCCCGCGCCTCTCGCGAAGCTGCGCGGCAAGCATCGCTGGCAGCTTTTGCTCCGCGCCCGCGACCACGGCCCGCTTCATCGGCTCGGTCGCGCCCTCCTCGCCGGGCACAGCGTGGCCGGAGTCGAGCTCTCGGTCGACATCGATCCGGGCGCGCTCCTCTGAATCCCGGATGCCCCATCAGGGAAATCTCTTCTGGCGACGCCCGCTCGCCGTGAATATACTGGCGCATTGCAGAACGCCTTGGGAGCGAACAAGCATGGCTTTGCGTGAAATCCTCGTCTGGCCGGACCCCCGTCTGAAGCAGAAGTCGAAGCCTGTCGGCCAGGTGGACGAGGCCGTGCGCAGGCTGTGCGACGATCTGGCCGAGACCATGTACGACGCCAACGGCGTGGGGCTCGCGGCGCCACAGGTGGGCGCTCACCTCAACGTCATCGCCATGGACGTCGAGCAGCGCCCCGCGCAGGAGGGCGAGGAGCGCGTGCAGAAGAAGAAGGGCGAAGGCCTCTTCTGGCTCATCGACCCGGTCCTCAAGCTGGCCGAGGGCGAGTTCACGTACACCGAGGGCTGCCTCTCCATCCCCGACGAGTACGAGGAAGTCACCCGCGCCGCGCACATCGTCTGCGAGTTCACCGGCCGCGACGGCAAGCGCCGGCAGCTGGAAGCGAACAACACGCTGCTCTCCGTGTGCGTGCAGCACGAGATGGACCACCTGCAAGGCAAGCTCTTCGTCGACCACCTGAGCGCGCTCAAGCGCGAGCTGATCCGAAGGCGGATGAAGAAGCTCAAGGCCCAGCGCGAAGCCGAGCGCAAGGGCGAGGCGACCGCGCTGTAGTGCGGACACTGCTCCTCAGCGCAGCGCTTCTCTGCGCGGCTCCCGCCGTCGCGCGCGCTCCCAGGACTGGTCTCGAGCAGGTGGATCGACCGGATCGGTGGGCCCTGGGTTTCATGCTCGGCGATCCCCTCGGCCTCTCTCTCAAGCACTACCTGGGCGGCGCCAACGCCTGGGACGCGTACGTCGCCTTCGCTTACGGCCCCGGCATCCGCTTCGGCGGCGACTGGCTCTGGAACCTCGGCCGTATCGCGCAGCACCGCAAGTTCGACCTCGACCTGTACGCCGGCGTCGGGCCGTTCATCGGCACCTTCCAGGGGCCTTGTGGAGGCTTCTTCAACCGGTGCAACGGCGAGGCCTACTTCGGCGGCCGCGTCCCCTTCGGCATCGAGATGCTGCTCAAGGAAGCACCGCTGACGCTCGGCCTCGAGGTCGCGCCGGGGATCGGCTTTGCCTCCGGCGGGGCGGGCCTGCTCATCGACTTCGTCTTCTTGGTCCGCTTCCTGCTCTGACTTGCGCCGCCCGCGCTTTTAGCGCGACAACTGCGCCATGAAGCCCGACTCCGAGCGCGCCTGCATCTTGCGGCTGCAAGAGATGGACGCGGCGCTGCAGCGGATGGAGCGCGAGCTGCCCGAGGACGTGCGGCAGGTGAGCGTCGAAGCCCGAAAGCGCGTGGCGACATGGCTCGAGCGGCTGGCCGCGGGCGGCGTCGAGCTCTCGCAGTTCACCGAGGCGATGCGGGAGATCTCGGGAATGATGGACGCGCTCACCGCGCGTCTTCTGCTGGCGCCGTGGGACGGCCCCGAGCGCGGCGACTTGAAGAGCTGAGTGGAAGACCCGACGCGAGCGCACCACCGCAAGGACCAGCTCCCGGCGCGGCGCCGCTTCGACGAAGTGGAGTGCACCGTCTCGCACCTCTTGCGCCTGCCTCACCCGGCGCTGCAGGGGCGACGCTACGGCGAGGCGCTGCTGCAAGGCATCGCTGCGCGAGGTATCGGGCCGGGACGCGCGGGCGTGCTCGAGATCGGCGGCGGCGCAGGCCACGTCGCCGAGTCGGGATGGCGCGGCGACGCGGGAGTCTTCACCCAAACGCGATGGACCTCGCTCGATCTGTCCCCCGCGCTCCTCGCTGCCCAGCGCCGGCGCGTGCTCGAGCCATCGCAGCCGCGCGGTTCACACCAGCGCTGGTCGGGCCTGCGCGCCGACGCGCTCGATCTGCCCTTCCGCGCAGGGTCGCTCGACGGGCTGGTGCTGGCGAACGAGGTGATCGCCGATCTGCCCGTCGAGGACGGCCGCAATATCGGCGCGATCCGCCTCGTGCGCGAGCTGTCCCGCGTGCTCGCCCCCGGCGGCGCCGCGGTCCTGACCGAGTTCGGGGGCGACTTCCAGCCCAGCCCGGTCCAGCTCCTCGCTGCCAAAGGCGACGGCGAGCACCTCGAGTGGTCGATCGATTTTCGCCAGCTGCGCGACGCCGCCCGCGGTGCGCGACTCGCCGTCGAGGAGCTTCCCTTGCACGCGCTCCTGGGCGCCGATCTCTCGGTGCGGTGTGCGAGCTACACCGATCTGTGGCGCCTGCGCCGCCTCGCCTCCTGCGACGTCTTCGCCGCGCCCGCGGCGGACGTGCGCCGGCGCTTCCCGCTGCTCTCGCGGATGCTCGCGCTGGAGCTGCCGGAACTGGGCTCGCCGCGCTGGCCCGACGCCACCGCGCCGGCCGGATTCGCGCAGCTTTTCCGCGCACTTCTGCTGCGAAAGTAGGAGTGGCCGCAGAGGTAGTTTCCTCGCTCTCTGTTCAGACCTTGGGTACCGTGAATAGGTCCCCGCCCGAACGGAGCCGACATGTCCTTGC
>WNFI01088089.1_pt1 | contig 17789 bp, 19 predicted proteins | sample 5400471 | NCBI WGS metagenome assembly WNFI01 (sample SAMN13153348, study PRJNA577476) | soil metagenome | isolation source: 100 cm saprolite on Douglas fir-dominated hillslope | place: USA:California | collected 2013-09-17 | reverse complement strand
TCCGGTCCGGTTTGGGGCGATGCCTCCTTCGACGCTCGCGACATCCGCGACCGCCTCGAGTCGCGGGGCTTCACGCCCTCCCAGACGCAGGCGGCCCTGGCCATTCTCGACCGCGCCCAGGGCCACGGACTTCCCGCTTCGACTCTCGTCAACCGCATACGCGAGGGGATCGCCCGCCGGGCCCAGCCTTCGGCCATCCTGCGTGTCCTCACCGATCGCCTGGCCGACCTGGAGAGGGCGGACGAGGTGACGCGCCGTTGCGCCAAGGAGGGGATCACGGTTCGCGATCGGGATCGCTCCGTCATGCGGTTCGCCGATTCGTTCTCGATGGGGGTGACCCCGGGGGATGTCGTCATCCTGCTCCCGGCGGCGGCAAAAGCGGGGCGGGACCTCGAAACCGTCTCAGAGGCCGCGGAAGTCATGGGCCGGCTCAGCCAGAGGGGGTTCGCGCCCGCCGACACCCGGGATGTCCTGGCTGCCGCCACCGGGGCGGGTTGGACGCGAGAACAGATGGATGGGCTGGTTGACATCTTTCTCGAGGCTCAACGGCTCGGTGTCGGGCGCGAGAAAATGCGTCAGATGCTCGCGGAGGGGATTCGAGATCGGAGGGACTCGTCCGGCTTGGTCGACGACTTGAAGCGGAGCACCAGCGCCGCCTCCGCCCATTCGGGTGCCGAGTCACACTCCGCCGGCTCATCGGGCCACGGCTCGTCCACTTCCCCTCCCGGGAGGGGAGGGAAGGGCGGGACGTCCCACGGCCCGGGCCCGAAGGTCATGCCTCCCCACCCCCCGCCGCCCCCGCCGCGCCCCCACCCCTGATTGGGCGTCTTGCCGAGCCGCGGCGGGCTAGCGTGCACGAACGCGCCGCCGGGCCCTGATGAGGACCGCGATCTCATCCGGACGGGGGTTCACGAAGTCGAGGCGAATCTTACCGTCGGGCGTCTCGGAGACCACCGCGGGGATGGAGCTGGCGGTGAGGATCCAGCCCGCCGGCAGCACGACGGCGTTCCGCGGCCGGCCGAAGCCGCGGTCCCACACCAGCTGCTCGCCCTCGAGCCGGTACCGCTCGGGATCGGTGTAGGTTTCGCTGATGCGCAGCCGCACGCTCGCCCCTCGCGCCACCGGCGCGAAGCGGACCAGCACGACCTCGCTGTCGGGCCGGACCGGCTCGCCGATGTCGAGGCGGGCGGTCGTGATGGCTTCGCCCCTGAGGATCTCGGCCTTGAGCGCCTCACCCGTGTCCAGGATCCGGGCCGCGGGGCTCGACACCGTGCTCCCCTTGCGCACGACGTTGACGTAGCGGTCCGTGCCTTCGCGGGCCTCGGTGTAGTCGTGGTAGAGGTCGAAAGCGTGGGTCTCGGGGTCGCGGAGGAAGTACACGATGTCGCGATCCTGGTGCGCGCGCTCCACGAGCCGCGCGGGCGCTTCCTGGGCGAACGCGGCGCTGACGACCGTCGATGCCGCGACGAGCATGCGGAACAAGAAGCCCGCCCTCACGGCAGCCTCCGCCCCTTGACTACCACCGCGGCCTGTCCCGGGAACGTGTTGATGAAGCTGACCACGACACGCCCATCCGCCTCCGTGAGCACTTGGGCGGGCACGCTACAGGCGATCAGCTCGTAACCGGTGGGCAGCGCCACCGCGTTGCGCTTGATGCCGAGCGGGCGCGAGAATACGATGTGGTCGCCTTCGACGAAGTAGCTCTTCGCATCCTGGTAGGTCTTTTCGATGAGCAGGCGCCCCCCGCCCTCGGGCGGCACGGGGCGCGGGAGCTGGACCGCAATGTATTGCTCGCTGGGGTCGGCCTCGGCGAGGCCGCCCGCGGCTGCCTCGCGCCCGCCCACCACGCCAAAGCGCAGAGGGTGGCCCGTGAGACGATCGCTCACCGCCTCGTCCGTGGCCACGCTGCCCTTGCGGATTGGGTTGAAGAACCGGGTGGCCCCCGCCGCGGTCGCCGTCACCTCGTAGCGGATGCGGAAGCGGCCCGTGCCGGGCTCGAGCAGCTCGTAGCGGGTGTACTCGTCGGCTTCCGTCTGCTTTGGCGCCGAGGGCGCGGGGGACGGCCCCTGGGCGGCCGCTGCCGTGGAGACGGCCATGAGCAAGGCCCATGCTCGCAGGGCAATGCACGCTCCCGGCCGAACGGACTTACTGGCTGGATCGCCCAAGCCCGGTCCGCAAATTGGATTGCGCGAGGATTCCCTTCTGAGCGTTTTCACGGCGGCTATCATATGGCGCGCGCCCGGGAAAGTGTACGTCCGGCAGCCGCAGTGAGCGGGCAACCCTGGTTGGGGGTTCCCTCGCTCCCCTCCAAAAGGCGGAACCTTCTCGAGTGCACTTGGCACCACAGCCTTGTTGGCGCTCGCGGTCATATGCGGGGCCCCCTTGAACCACTAAAGCCAGCAAGAGAGGGAGGATGCCCATGACGACCAAGAGCCGAGCCGCAGGTGCGGTGCTTATTTTGATGGTCTCGTCCGCCGCTCCATTGCTGGCCCAGGAGGCAGGGAACTCTCGATCCCCGAACGGAGCCGTTTTGGCCCGCCCGGCCGCAGGCAGCGAGGGCGGTCCACTGGCGGTCGTGGCCGAATTCTTGAGCTTGGCAACGGAGCAGGTCCAGGCCCTCGTGCAGCTGCTCCGGGAGCGCCGGGAGACCCTCCCGCCGATTCTGCAGGAGATCGCCCGGCGTGAGCAGCGGATTGGCGAGCTCATCGCCTCCGGCGGCGACCCGGCCGAAATCGGGGGGCTGGTCATAGAGATCAACCGGCTCCGCCAGCTCGCCGAGGCAGCGCAGGCCCAGTTCCTGGCCCGCTTCCAATCCCTCATGAGCGACGAGCAGCGCGTGCGTTGGCAACAGCTCCGCGTCGCGGCGGGGCTGCAGCCCGTGTTGCCGGCCTTCCAGGTGCTGCAGATGCTTTAGCGGACACCCGACGACTAGACTGCACTGGCGATGTCGAGGGCCCGGCTGGAGTGCGAGTTGGCGGAACTGCATCCGGCCAGCTTTGGCTGGGCCCTCGGCTGCTGCAAGGGCGATCACGGGGAGGCGGAGGAAGTGCTCCAGGCTACCTATCTCAAGGTGCTGGATGGACGAGCCCACTTCGATGGACATTCGGCGTTCAAGACTTGGCTGTTCGCGGTCATCCGCCGGACGGCGGCGGAGAGGCGGCGGCGAAACTGGATGCGGGCCCTGGCCCTAGACCGCTGCTGGACCCGGCGTCTGGAGTCGTTGCCCATGCCCGACCCCGAGCGGCTGGCTTCCCGCTCGGAAGTGACGCGGCGCCTGCGCGAGTCGCTGCGGGCTCTGCCCGCTCGTCAGCGGGAGCTCTTGCACCTGGTGTTCTATCAGGACCTCTCTCTCGCGGAGGCCGCGCAGGTGGTGGGTATTTCCGTGGGGAGCGTGCGAACGCATTACCACCGAGCCAAGATCCGGCTCCGCCAGATGCTCGCCACACGAGGACCATCATGACCTTGGATGACGACGAGACAGATCTGCGGCGCGCCTTCGCGGCGCTCCGCCGCGAGGACGAAGCGGAAGCGCCCCGCTTCGACAGCGTGCTGACGGCCGGCCAGGCCAGTCGAGACCGCCGCCGTCTGCCCCTGCTGGCGGGATCGGCAGCTCTGATGGGCGTCATCGTGTTCGTCGTCGTGGCCGTGGCGGTGCGCCGACCGGCGTCGACGCCGCCGCGAGTGGCTGCCTTCGAGCAGTGGACCGCGCCTACCGACTTTCTGCTCAGGACGCCAGGACGGGAGCTCTTGGAGACCACGCCCCGTTTCGGGGCCCGGCCATTCCTGCGCCCTGAGGGCGCGTTGGCGGATCGACCTCTTCAAAAGTGAAGGAGTCTATCGATGAAGCGTGCCTGGCCGTTAGTCGTGATCACACTGCTGGTCGTGAGTGGGAGGGCGGGCGCCCAGCCGCCCGGCGCCGGGCCGGATCCTCTCGCCCCGTACGTCTTCCCCCCCGAGCTGGTCATGCGCCATGCGCCCGACATCGGCCTGGATGAGAAGCAACGGGCGGCCATCAAGGACCTAGTCGTCAAGACCCAGGCAAGGTTCCTGGACGTCCAATGGGATCTCCAGGCCGAGTCGGAGAAGATGGCCCGTCTGCTGCAGGCGAGCCCGGTCGACGAGGCCGCTGTGCTCGCGCAAGCCGACAAGGTCATGGGACTGGAGCGGGAGGTCAAGAAGGCTCACCTCTCGCTCTTGGTGCGGATTAAGAACCAGCTGACCGAAGCACAGCGCGAAAAGCTGATGGAGCTGCGCCGGCGCGGGGAGGGCAGCCACTAAACGGCGAGCGAATCCCGTGGCGTTCCTTGCGCGGGGCGAGCCCGGAACCGCTTTCCAAGCAAAAGAGGGCTCCGTTGTCTAAGACGGGTGCGGAACTGCAGCGAGCCCCACCGAATTGGAGCGCTCGGGGCTCATTGGCGGCACAACCGTTGGGGACATGAACGGGCGATTGGACCTTTGACCAACCCATTCTGTCCTAAGGCCAGTCTGGGACCTGCATCGACGAACTGCCGCAGAGCTGTCGGACCGCCTTGCTCCTCCGCGACAGTGAGGAGTAGGAAGAGGCCGTCGCCGCCGCGTGCTCGCGCGCGCTGCATGCGAATCCGCAGCTCTTCCTGGATACAAGGCAGGGATTCGGGCCGCGTTTGGCCATTAACCAAAGGAAGAGCAACATGCCGGGCCGCTCCGTGCGTGAACAGAGTAAACGCAAGGCTTCCCGACCAGCGGCTAGGGTCCTGCGGTCCCCTCGCTCAGCGCGCGTCCCGCCGCTACCCTTGGTCGCGGTATTCGAGGCGAGAAAAGGCGCACCGCGAAGAGCCCGGCGAGCACGACGCCAAAGATCGTCGGCTGCAGGAGATCCGCCTTCACCCGCCACGCGAAGTGAATCACGCCGCACACTGCCGCCAGGTACGACAATCGGTGCACACGTTTCCATCCCACGAAACCCAGGCGGCGCACCCAGCGGTCCGTGGACGTGATCGCGAGAGGCACTAAGAGGAGGAAGGCCAATAAGCCGATCGTGATGAACTTGCGCTTCACGATGTCCGCGGCGATGGCGGGCAAATCGAAGAATTGGTCGATGGCGACGTAGGTGGTCAAATGCAACGACGCGTAGAAAAACGCGAAGAGGCCGGCCATCCGCCGGAAGCGCACGGGTGAGGTCCACCCGACGAGTATCTTGAGTGGAGTAGCGGCCAGCGACAACAGGAGAAAACACAGCGCCCAGAACCCGAGGCGATTCATGATGGTGGCGATCGGATTGGCTCCCAATCGACCGCCGAGGCCCTCAATCCCCATGAGGGCGAGCGGTAGACAGAAGCCCGCGAATACCACCGCGCGCACAAGCTGCTTCATCGGCGGGCCTGGCTTGTCCTCAGTAGGACCTCTTCAAGTCCATCCCCTCGTAGAGACGCGCAACCTGGTCCGCGTAACCATTGAACGGCAGCGTCTTCCGTTTGAAGAATTCGCCGATACGGCGCTCCTTGGCCTGGCTCCAACGAGGATGATCTACCTCGGGATTGACGTTCGCGTAGAAGCCGTATTCGTTGGGGGCCATGCGGTTCCACGTGGTCGGAGGCTCTTTCTCGACGAAACGAACTTTCGTTATGGCTTTGATCCCCTTGAAGCCGTACTTGGCCAGTCCAGCACAGGCCGCCGCTGTCCCGGCATCCTCGTGGGATCCAGCCGACTCGTGAAGGCGACATACCTCGCACGCGGAGTCGGCTCGAGCCTTTGGATGAGATCCCCGAGGGGGAAGCCCACCCAGGGGATTACCATGGACCAGGCTTCGACGCATCGCATACGGTAGATTCGCTCCTCGAGGGGGAACCACTTGAGGAGCTCGTCGACATCGACGGACTGGGGATTCTTGATCTCTCCCTCGAACGCGATCTTCCAAGGGCGGGTCGGGAACGCCGAGGCATTCGCCGCCGGATCGGTCTTGTCCGTGCCGAACTCGTAGTAGTTGTTGTAGTGCGTGATGTCTTCGTAGGAATTCTGACGCTCATCGGTGCCGAACGGCCCCTTCTTGAGGTTGGGCAGCGGGGGTAGCGACGGTCCGCTGTCCGACCGCGCAGACCGCGCGAACGACAGCGACATGGCCGCTCCACCGACGACGCCCCCCGCTCCGAGGGCCAGGAACTCGCGGCGCCGAAGGTACAGCGGAACAGGAGTGACTTTCATAGCTCCCACCCCCCGGGGGCAAGGCAGAATCTGACGTGGGTCCTTTCGAGAATGGCAGGGGTTGAAGCCGCTCGACATCGGGGCCCCAACCTCTTACCATGATTTTCGACCCGATGAAGGTCGAAAGGAAGGTCCATCATGGTTCGTGTTGGCATTCTTGCGCAGCTACAGGCCAAGCCTGGGAAAGAGGCCGAGGTGGCGAAGTTCCTCGCGGGCGCCCTTCCCCTCGCCAATGAAGAGCGCGGCACCACGGTGTGGTTCGCCATCCGCCTCGGGCCAGCCACCTTCGGCATCTTCGACGCGTTTCCGGACGAGGCCGGCCGCGAGGCCCACCTGAAGGGTCCGATCGCCGCCGCGCTCATGGCAAAAGCAGCCGAGCTACTCGCAGCGCCGCCGAAGATCGAGAAGGTGGACGTCTTGGCCGCCAAAATCCCTGGCTGATGGGCTTTCGCCGCCGCGGGGAGCTCGCGGTCCATGGTCCGTGCGAAGCTGGGATTGCCTCGTGAACTCTTGTCGGACCCCTGCAAACCGGACTTGGACCTAAGGCGATCCCAAGGCCTCGCGGCTTCGCCGCCCCTGCTGCTGACGCTCATGGGACGGAACCCTAGGCTGTCGCGCAGCAAATGCATGGCCGTGCGTATCCTCGTTTTGATTGTGCCCAAGGGCGCGCCGAGCTTCCTCGCGATGTCAGAGTGGGTCAGTTCTCCATAATAGGCGAGTTCCAACGCTCTGCGCTGGTCCGGGGAGACTAGGTCCAGGGCCTTCCGCACTGCGATCTCATCGTCGCTCCGGGCCCACGCGCTGGTACCAGCAGGCGGATCTCCTAGTTCCTCGCAGCGTACCGCGCGCCGTCGCAGTAGGTGCATGGCACGGGTGCGCGCCATCGCGTACAGCCACCCTTGGGGTGATCCCCGCGAAGGATCGAAGCGCGCGGCCTGGCTCCGGACTTGGACGAACACGTCCTGAACCGCCTCCTCCGCGTCGGACCTGTCCCCGAGGATCCTCAGGGCGAGCCCCTTTACGACGCTCGCGTGGCGATCGTAGAGCTCGCCCAAAGCGTGACCGTTGCCGCTCGCCAACTGACGGAGGATCTTCTCGGCTCCGTCGGGGTCAATGGCGGTCACCCGCAGTCACCAGGGTCGCCATCCTGGTCGCGAAGAGCCGCTGGAACGTGTCCACTTGCGCAGGGTTCTCGCTGACCAGGGCAAGGGTCGAGTCATCCATGAGGAGCAGGCCAACTCTGTTGCCGCGCGTCGTCGCGACATAAGAGCCCGTGAGGCGGAGCCGGCGAGGAATCAAGAACACGGACAGCTGACCTTCCGCCGACGAGTAGTAGACGTGCGGAACAAGAGTGGCATCGGGAAACGGACAGTAGCGAGCACCGAGGAGTTGGAGTCCTCCCGCCCCCGCCGGCAGCCGCGGCATCGCCGTGCCCTGTCTCTCAAACCAGGCGCCCACCGTAGCGGGGTCGCTGCTCCACACCTTGGCCGGGAGCTTCTTCTGGCCGAAACAATGCGCGTGGTCGCGAGAGACCTCCCAGGCCACCACGGTAGGGCTGCCTCGGCCGAGCAGCGCGAGGGCCGTGAGGCCCGCGGCCAAGGGCACGAGCCACAGCCCCCGTCGCCGCCGAGACGACCCGCAACTCCCGCTCCGCCCCGGCCTGTTCACGGCACGCCGGACAGCCCGCGAGGTGCGCCTCTACGCGGGCGACGTCCGCGCCATAGAGGAACCCATCGACGTAGGCGGTAACGCTTTCAGGGTCGCAAGTCACGTCTGTCTGCTTCCCAAGGCCTGCCGCAAAAGCGCTCGCCCGCGGTGGATCCGAGACATTACCGTGCCTATCGGCACCTCAAGGATCTGAGCAATCTCCCCGTAAGAAAACTCGTCGATATCCCGGAGAAGGACCGCCACCCGAAAGGACTCGGGGAGCCGCGCCAGCGCCGGGGCGACGTCCTCAAGCCCGCTGGCCAGGTCGTCCTGGGCCGGAGGAGCAGCGAGCGTGTCTTCGAACAGTTCGACCGCCTCCGGCCTGCGGGCCAAACGCCGGAGGGCATCGGTCCGCACCCGATGGAGGATCGTGTAGAGCCACGCGCGGATGTTTGTACCGGGCGTGTAGCGGTCGAATGACCGGTAGGCGCGCAGGTACGTCTCCTGCACGAGGTCCTCGGCGTCGTGAGCGTTGTGCGTCATGCGGTAGGCGGTCCTGTAAAGACCCTTCAGGTGAGGGAGCGCCTCGGCCTCGAACCTCTCTTGACTCACGCGTGCGGGGCGGTCCCTTTAAGCTGAAACGCCGCCTACCGCCTCCTTATTCCCCGCCCGCCTTTGGGGGCGCTGGGTTGGCACAAACTCTTTCCTTGGATTGGCGGCGCGGGGACGCTCGTTGGCGGATACGGAGCCCAGGTCGCCTTCTCATGCGGGTTTAGGAAGGAGACGATCTTAGCCAGCTTGAGCCATGTGGTCTCCGGCCTCCTGCGATGTTACGGCAGCCATGGTCTGTCAGCGGCGACCGTGAGCTCTCCGAACGCGCCCGTTGGGCCACTGAAGGGCAAGCCACCCGAGACGTGCCGTCAGGCCCCTATGGCCAAGGCGTGGGCCATGCAGGCCGTTCCGAGTCACTGCGCGGAGTAATAGTCGCACAGCGAACCCCGGACGAAGCGAGGAGCCGGCCGGACGTTGGGATCGCATGCTCCTGGCTTGGCCGCAAGTCAAAGCCCTGAATGATTAGCGGGCGCGCGACATCGTCTCGTCTCTCTCCTCACGGACACGACCGATGGCGCCGGCTGTCTATTCCCCACCGCATTGGGGTGGCATTCCCCGCCCAGCCCTGCCACCTGGTTCGTGATCGCGGCGGTTTGGGAATATTCACTTCCGTTCCTCGGTCTAGATAAGCAAGGGGCGCGGGTGACGAAACGGATCGTCACAAGACCAGCTCTGCAGCTGTCGCGCCACAAGGAAAGGGGATAGCGCTCGATGAGAAGGACGCTGGCAGTCCTCGGGTTTCTGTGCGCCGGTATCGTGGTCCTAGCCAACGAGTCCGCGGCGCAGTCGGTCAACCCCGTTCTGCTTTGGAACGGGAAGCTACTCATGATCGTCCGCACGCCGGGCGTACAGCCGGCGACGATTCACCCGACCCGCAGCTTTGCGATCATGCACGCCGCTATCTACGACGCGGTGAACGCCATCGACAAGGGACACAGCCCTTACGCGATTGAGCTGACGGGGGTTTCACGATTCGCCTCGCAGGATGCAGCCGCGGCTACGGCCGCGCACGAAGTCCTGGTCACCCTCTATCCGCAGCTCCAGGCGATGCTTGACGTGGACCTTCAGCAGTCGCTGGCAGCCATACCGGAGGACGAGCACAGGGCCGAGGGAATCAGCGTAGGCCAGACCGTTGCTGGCCGCATACTGAAGCTGCGGAGCCAGGACGGGTCCGGGGCTCGGCCGCGCCCGTACGTATTTGGCGACAAACCCGGAGACTACCAATCAACGCCTCCGAATTTTCCACCGCAGCCTCAATTCACGCACTGGGCCGGCGTGACGCCGTTTACGCTCGCGCGTGCCGATCAGTTTCGTCCCGGCCCTCCGCCCGCCCTCTCCAGCCACCAGTACAGCCGCGCGGTCAACGAGGTGCAGGTATTCGGGGTCGCCGCCGGCACCGCCGCTTCACCGGACCAGGCCTTGACGGGTCGTTTCTGGAATGGCGCGATCCAGAACTACTGGAACGAGATCGCACAGACCGCGAGCCTCGCACACGGACTTACGACTGCGCAGAACGCGCGCCTGTTTGCGCAGCTGAACCTGACCTTCGCGGATGCCGTGATTGCCTTCTACGACGCGAAATACACCTACAACTTCTGGCGGCCGGTCACGGCGATCCGCGCCGGTTCGGATAACCCCGACACGATCGCCGATCCGAACTGGCTTCCGGAAGTCGTCAAGACGCCCCCGGATCCCTCTTACCCTGGCGCGCACGCGGTCATCAGCGCGGCCGGCGAAGTGGTACTGAATGAGTTCTTCGAGAAGGATCGCTTCGACTTTGCCGTGACCTCTGAGGTTCTGCCGTCGGTCCAGCGCTCATTCGACAGCTTCGCCGCCGCCGCGACAGAAGCCTCGTTCAGTCGCATCTTCGCGGGCGTTCATTTCCGCTTCGACCTCACCACCGGGCGACGGCTGGGCCGAGACGTCGCACACTTCGTCGTTCAGAACTTCCTGACGCCGCAGCGCCGCGACGACGACGGCGACGCTGACCGTTGAGTGTTGAGGGCAGGCCCGACCCGATCGAAGAGGGTAGGCTCATCCGGCTCGCTCCTGGTTCATTTTCCGAGTGGGTCGGCCGTGGCGGCAGAGCTTAACGCCATTCATGCAGGGCGCCCGGCCTGGCGCACCATCGCCGTCGCCGAAGTCCGAACGGGGGCGGCGAAGGGGCGCAATCACGGTGGTCGTCGGATGCGCCCTGGCCTCAACCCCGGCCCTCGAACCCACCCGATTCCTGACGGGGCAACAGGTGGAGAGGGATTGCCGCCGGCGCGATCGGCGCGGCGCTGATCTCTGGCCATCTGGGCGGGACTCTCGGCGGGGTCGTTGACTTCCCAGATCCGTAAAGGGAGGCACAGTTCACGGTCGCCGGCAACGCGAGCAGGACGACAAACAAGAAGGGAGACACTGATGCGTGGTTTTGTGATGGTCGGTGCCGTGGTCGCAGTCGGCCTGGGCATGTGGGGCTGCGGCGGGGGCTATTCCAGCGGAAGCAGCGGGAACCCGATGAGTCCGACGCCGTCTACCGCGGCCGGTGTAGTGACGATCAACGTGGTCGCGATCAACGGCGCGCTCGTGTGGCACAACGTCGACAACGTCACCCACCACGTGTTGCTGAACGATGGCTCGGTGGACACGGGTGATCTCCTCCCCGGAGCCTCGAGTCGGCCCACGCCGGTAGAAGGTGGTGGTGGCCCCTATCACTGCGCAATCCATCCCGTCATGGTCGGAAGCATCAATCAAAGCGCGGGTTCACAGCAGCCCTGCACGGGAGCGTATTGCCAGTGAACGTCGAGTTCGCGCCAGCCATTCGCCATATTCTCGGCCGCTCCTGAGGCTCATGACGACGCTCCTCTCCATCGACCGGTTTCTACCGCCTTACCGCTACACCCAGGACGTCGTCACGCACTGGGTGCGCTCGTGGCTCGAGGAGAAGGACCGCGCCAACGCCACCCGCCTGCTCTCGGTATACGCCTCGGCGGGGGTGAAGACCCGCGCCAGTGTCGTCCCCATCGAGGAGGTCTTCCGCCCCGGGGACTTCGAGACGCAGAACGACCGCTACAACGCTATCATCCGCGACACCGGGATCGAGCTCGCGCGGCGGGCCCTAGGCTCGGCGGGCCTCGAGCCGCGGGAGATCACTCTGGTCGTCACCGTCTCGTGCACAGGCTTCATGATCCCTGCCGTCGACGCCTACGTGGCCGACGCCCTGGGCATGGGGCCGCGCCTGGTGCGGCTGCCGATCACCGAGAGCGGCTGCGCTGGCGGCGTCGTCGCTTTGGCCCGTGCTGCCGACTACCTCACCGCGCATCCGCGCGAAGCGGCGTTGGTCCTCGCCCTGGAGTTTTCGAGCCTGACCTTCCAGCGCTGGGACCGCTCGGCCACCAACGTCGTCTCGACGGCCATCTTTGGCGACGGGGGTGCGGCGGTGGTTCTGGTGGGTCCCGAGCACCCCCGGGCCCGCGGCGCAGCCCTGGCTCGTCTTACCGAGGCCGACAGCGTTTTCTTTCCGAAGACGACCCACTTGATGGGCTTCCACCTGCGCAACCAGGGATTCCAGATCATCCTCGACCGCGGCCTGGCGCCCTTCGTCCGCCGTGAGATCGTGCGGTCCGTCGAGGGGTTCCTCGCCCCACGGGGCCTGGGCCGCGGTGACATCGCGCGCTGGATCCTGCACCCGGGGGGGAGGCGCATCATCGAGGTCATGACCGAGCAGCTCGGCCTCGGCCCCGAGGACCTCTCGCCCACCGAAGCGGTCCTCTCGGAACACGGGAACATGAGTTCGGTTACCGTGTTCTTCGTCCTCGACGAGATCATGCGGCGGCACCGGCCCCGGGCGGGCGCCCGTGGCCTGCTGGGGGCCTTCGGTCCGGGATTTGGTGCCGAGCTCGCGTTGCTGGAGTTCTGCTGAACCGGCCAGCGCGAGCCGTGGTCCAACCGAGCCGTCGAGAGGGTTCGAGCGGGCATCACTTCTCTTATGCGCTGGACCGAACGCGCCCACGGCCAGGAGGGCTAGAGGTAAGGCACGGGAGCGTCGAGACCCCCGCCGAGGTTTGGTGGACGCCGCGGGAAGCGTGACCGGCATGTCGAGGACGCCGACTCCGACATGAATCGGTCTTCCTGCGGTACGGACGGCCGCCATTGGAATCCATTTAGCCCGTTGATCCCGGTTGCCTGAACTGAACCACTCAAGCAGGATTGTGACAATGGGCGCGAGTGATATGTGCGGCAAAGTGACAAGCTGGTCCGTGGAACTTCACCGCAATTGGGCTCTTGCTCTACCCAGGAGCCTTCATGACGGCCGCGCGGCCGCCGGAGCGGTCCATCTCCGGCCGGGCCGAAATGCGTACCGGCGGCGTCGACATTCTCCCGGGGTGCCGGAAGGTCGCGATCACCGCCCGATGACCGCGCGAGCTCGCGCGCGATCGCGACCTACGGATGTGAATCGCCCACGCACAAGTCACTACCCGCTTTCCCGCTGGGTACGTGAATCGTGGGTCGTCGATCGTGGATCGGCCGGTCGGCCGTCACTCGTCACCCTCGTGGCCGCCGCCAGTGCTCACTGACGAAGTCGGCGAGGAGATCCGCGTCCCGGCGGCGGGACGAGGTGTGCCGCGCCACCAGCGCGAGCGTGCGAGATGGCGCAGGCCGCGCGAACGGGCGCGCGACGAGCCGGGTGCCCTTGAGTATGCCCGCGTCCAGCGTGATCCCGGGCAGCAGCGTCACGCCCCATCCGCCTTCGATCATCTGGATCAGCGTGGTCAGGCTTGTCGCCTCGACGCGGGCCTCCCACGTGCGGCGCGGGCCGCACGCGGCGATCGCGTGGTCGCGCAGGCAGTGCCCTTCCTCCAGCAGCACCATGTCGCCGGTGTCAATCTCCCGCAGCACGACCTCCTTCTCGCGGGCCGCGGGAGAATCCTTGCGCGCCACGAACCAGAACTCGTCCTTGAAGACCTCGCGCACGTACAGGTCGCCGGTGTCTAAAGGCAGCGCGATCAGCGCGACGTCGAGGCTGCCCGCGCGCAGCCGCTCGAGCAGCCGCTCCGTGAGATCTTCCCGAAGGTGCAGCTTCAGCTCCTTGTGCGCGCGCCGCAGCGCGGGCAGCACGCTCGGCAGCAGGAAGGGCGCGATCGTTGGAATCGCGCCGAGGCGAAGGAGGCCGGACAGGGGCCGGGCCGCGGAGCGGGCCGTCTCCGCCAGGTCGGTCGCGGCGGCCAGCAAGTCGCGCGCCCGCGCGGCGATTTCCTCACCCACCGCCGTCAGCTGCACGTGGCGCTGGTCGCGCTCGACGAGCTGCACTCCCAGCAGCGTCTCGAGCTCCTTAAGTCCCGCCGACAGCGTGGACTGCGTAACGAACTGCGCTTCCGCGGCAACGCGGAAGTTCAGGCGGTGGGAGAGCTCGACCAGATAGGCGAGCTGGCGCAGGGTGGGCAACGCGGGCATCAGGCGCTCCGCGCCCAGGAGAAAGCCCGAAAACGGAAGGCAGAAGGCATGGCCCGCTCCGCGGAACCCCTTTCAGTGGTCATAAGCACCCCTCGCGCTCGATCGACCTGCTCGATCATTGTAACCACAATTAGTTGTTGGACCGATCATGGCCCTTCCGTCACACTAGCGGGGTGGCAGACGAGTTGATCGAGCCCGAGCTGTCCGCGCCGTAACGCAAGTAGTCCCCTCAGAAAGTGGAAGGAGCCCACCATGGCTAACGAGAAGAACGAAGCAAAGTGCCCGTTCAACCATGCCGCCGGCGGCGGCCCATCGAACCGTGACTGGTGGCCGAAGCAACTGCGGCTGGATATCCTGCGCCAACATTCCTTCCTCTCCAATCCGATGGGCGAGGGCTTCAACTACGTGACAGAGTTCAAGAGCCTCGATCTGAAGGCTGTGAAGAAGGACCTGCGCGCACTGATGACCGACTCGCAGGAATGGTGGCCGGCGGACTTCGGGCACTATGGGCCGTTGTTCATCCGCATGGCATGGCACAGCGCCGGCACGTATCGCACCGGTGACGGTCGCGGCGGCGCCGGAGCCGGTCAGCAGCGCTTCGCGCCCATCAACAGCTGGCCCGACAACGTCAGCCTCGACAAGGCGCGCCGGCTGCTCTGGCCGATCAAGCAGAAGTATGGCCGCAAGATCTCATGGGCAGACCTCATGATCCTTGCCGGCAACGTGGCCCTGGAATCGATGGGATTCAAGACGTTTGGCTTTGGCGGCGGGCGAGCGGACGCCTGGGAGCCGCAGGAGGACGTTTACTGGGGCTCAGAGAACAAGTGGCTGGACGACAAGCGCTACTCCGGAGACCGGGTTCTGGAGAATCCGCTGGCTGCGGTCCAGATGGGCCTGATCTATGTCAACCCGGAAGGCCCGAACGGCAACCCGGATCCGATCGCGGCGGCCAAGGACATCCGCGAGACTTTTGCTCGCATGGCGATGAACGACGAAGAGACGGTGGCGCTCATTGCTGGAGGCCACAGCTTCGGCAAGACCCACGGCGCCGGCCCTGCGTCCCATATGGGTCCCGAACCGGAAGCGGCCCCCATCGAGGAGCAGGGCCTCGGCTGGGCGAGCAGCTATGGCACCGGCAAGGGCCGTGATGCGATCACCAGCGGCCTGGAAGTCACCTGGACCGCGACGCCGACGATGTGGAGCAACGACTACTTCCGGAACCTGTTCGGCTATGAATGGGAGCTGACGAAGAGCCCGGCGGGGGCGCATCAGTGGAAGCCGAAGGGTGACGCGGGCGCCGGAACAGTGCCCCATGCCCATGACCCGTCGAAGCGCATCGCTCCTTCCATGCTGACCACGGATCTCTCGCTGCGCTTCGACCCGGCCTACGAAAAGATCTCGAGGCGCTTCTACGAGAATCCGGATCAGCTCGCGGACGCCTTCGCCCGTGCTTGGTTCAAGCTGACGCACCGCGACATGGGTCCTCGCGCACGTTATCTCGGCCCGGAGGTGCCTACCGAAGAGCTCATCTGGCAAGACCCGATTCCCGCGGTCAATCACAAGTTGATCGATGAGAAGGACATTGCCTCCCTCAAGGGCAAGATCCTGTCTTCAGGGCTTTCGGTCTCGCAACTGGTTTCGACCGCTTGGGCGTCGGCGTCCACCTTCCGTGGTTCCGACAAGCGCGGCGGCGCGAACGGCGCGCGCATTCGCCTCGCACCCCAGAAGGATTGGCCAGTCAACCACCCGGCCGAACTGGCAAAAGTGCTCAAGATGCTGGAGGGTATCCAGGGCGAGTTCAACAAGGCGGCCTCCGGCGGCAAGAAGGTCTCGCTCGCCGACCTGATCGTTCTGGCTGGTTGCGTGGGCGTCGAGCAAGCGGTGAAGAAGGCTGGTCACGACGTGAAGGTTCTCTTCACGCCAGGACGCATGGACGCCTCACAGGAGCTGACCGATGCGGACTCGTTCGCCGTGCTCGAACCGATCGCGGATGGCTTCCGCAACTTCCTCAAGGGCAAGTACACCGTACCGGCGGAGGCTCTGCTGGTCGACCGGGCGCAGCTGCTGACGCTGACGGCGCCGGAGATGACGATTCTCGTTGGCGGGATGCGCGTTCTGAATGCCAACTTCGGAGAGTCCCAACACGGCGTCTTCACCAAGCGGCCGGAGGCGCTGACCAACGACTTCTTCGTGAACCTGCTCGACATGGACACGGAGTGGAAGGCAGTATCGGACGCCCAGGACGTGTTCGAAGGGCGCGATCGCAAGACGGGCGAACTGAAGTGGACCGGCACGCGTGTCGATCTCATCTTCGGCTCCCACTCCCAGCTCCGGGCCCTGGCCGAGGTCTACGGGAGCTCGGACGCGCAGGCGAAGTTTGTCCAAGACTTTCTGGCGGCGTGGAACAAGGTGATGAACCTTGACCGTTTTGACGTCGCCTAGACTTGGGTGATCGGGTGGAGCTGACGGGCACTTGCCCCTGGGGAACTCCGTGTTGGCCATCTGGTTGGGTTCGTCGAGTAACCAATCCGCCATGAACGTCGCTTTCTGATATCGGTCGTGCACAAGTGTCCGGCGTCCAGGACAGCTCGGAGACCGGCTGGACTGGGCACCCCCGGCCGTAACACACGACTTGACAACACCTTACCCTCGCCGGTGCGGTCGGGCGACCCTGGCGTGCGACTGGCACATCGGTTGCTTGAGAAAGCAGCGTGGGGCGGTGCTCTCCTCCTGGATCCGAAGCGGCTTTTGGCCGCGCCGCGTCCTGGATGCGTGGGGTTCCAAATCGGGAGGAGGGTCTCAGTGGCTAAGGCGGAAGGTCTCATTCCAGGGATTGCTCACGCGGCTAATGGAAGAGCTCGGGATCTGACGGTGGCCTCAACCGAGGAGAGCCTGGCCGGGTACGACCCGAGGCCGGCTGACGCCGAGGGCGCCGCCGTAGCGTTCCGAGCGGCACACAGCGCGCGTGCCTCGCGCCGGGAGGTGCGCCACCTCCGGAATGCCGTCGCCGAGCCGGCAGCGCCTTGGGGGGAGAGCCCGGCTTGGCGGCGGATCGTGGCCATGGTCGAGGCCGCGGCCCCGGCCGACGCCCCGGTGCTGCTGCTGGGCGAGTCGGGCACGGGCAAGGAGCTGCTGGCGCGGTTCCTACACCGTCGGAGCGCGCGCGCCTCCGGTCCCTTTGTCCTCGTCAACTGTGCGGCCGTCCCCCTCGAGAGGTGGGAAAGCGAGTTCTTCGGCCATCGCCGGGGCTCCCTCCCGGGGGCCCCCGCGGACCGCGCGGGTCGGTTCCAGCTGGCGGACGGCGGCACTCTCCTCCTCGACGAGGTCGCGGCCATGCCCGCGGCCAACCAGGCCAAGCTCCTGCACGTGATCGAGAGCGGCGAGTTCGAGCCGCTGGGCGACGACCGGCCCCGCAGCGTCGACGTGCGAATCGTCGCTTCCACGAACAGCGACCTGCGGAGAGAGGTCACGGAGGGACGCTTCCGGGCGGACCTCTACCACCGGCTCAACGTGGTGCGGATAGCGGTTCCGCCCCTCAGGGATCGCCCGGAGGACATCGAACTGCTGACCCAGAGGTTCGCGGAGGAGATCGCGGCCCGCCTAGGCAAGGCGACGCCCGCCATCGGCCCGGAGACCCTCGCCCGTCTCCGGGCCTATTCCTGGCCGGGCAATGTGCGCGAGCTCAAAAATGCGATCGAGCGTGCCCTCATCCTGGACGAGGAAGGGGGGCTCGAGACCTTCGACCTCGCCGCCCCTGGGGCTCCCACCGCCCTCGGCCTCGATGGGGATCTCAACCTGCGCGGCGCCCTCGGCCGGCTGGAGCGCGATCTGCTTCTGGAGGCCCTGCGTCGCTCAGGAGGCGTGCGCAAGGAGGCGGCAAGGCTTCTCGGCATCGATCGCCGCAACCTGGC
>WNFI01683066.1_pt1 | contig 17790 bp, 18 predicted proteins | sample 5400471 | NCBI WGS metagenome assembly WNFI01 (sample SAMN13153348, study PRJNA577476) | soil metagenome | isolation source: 100 cm saprolite on Douglas fir-dominated hillslope | place: USA:California | collected 2013-09-17 | reverse complement strand
ACTAAGGCTCATTTCATTGTACTATGTGCTGTACATGTATATCGTTGAACTTTACTCAGTGAATAAAAAAACCAAGTTTATCATTGTAATTTACCACACGCAAAATCTGGTATTTTGGTTTACCAACCCTCAATGGACGAGTACGTACTTTATCATTTCCAAATTACCATCTCAAATCTGGTAAATGGTGTATTACCATCCACGATCTGGTAATTTACCACGATCTACTTCCCACAGTGGATGTCTCGCTAGCAGAATAAATAGGCACTAGCCATTCCAACCAGAGCTTGTTCTTGTGAAGGTGGTCCATCAAAACACGGTTTTATGACCGGCGATTTAACCCCTCGAAAGTCGAGATGAATCGTTCCGGGCCACCTAGTTCGCCGGGTCTTGGCTATCACTTAGCATCTGTTTTATATTTGGATGTATGGATTTCTGGAAGCTTGGGGCATTGGAAGTTGATGATGGATGTAGCAATCGCTTTTGGAGGGTGAAGTCGGAGGGTAGAGGTCGTTTGTTGCTAGACAACACTGGAGTCTTCTTTATTAAGATGTAAGGTCATCGAGAGTTGCGGAGTGCGCAGCCGACAACCCTGGACATACAGGGTGTCCTACCCGCTGGACGTCCTCTTCATTCTTCCGTCACGTGAACGAGAGTGCCCTGACAAAGACAAATGTTCACTGGAGTCGATCGCCAGGCATAAGGAAGATGGAAGCTGAGTTTTCCCACATGACAAGTATTCGGCCATGTCCGTGTCTCTGGTGTTGAGTCCGCCAGGAGCTCGGTCCCTTGTCTCCGCAAATGAGGTCGGTTTGCTACACGCCCTTTGCCACTACAGTACCCTCCCAAACATAAGCTCGTTTCGAGGGTCTGCTTAAGGCTATCGGATATATGACAGACGTGATAACTACGAAGACTAGAGAGTTTGGCGCTTGTGTACATCTGACACCGGACCAAGGATACCGATGGCGTCAGGGTGCACAAGAGCTCAATTCTCACTTATAAGCCGCTGGTCAGAGCGCGGAGCACTGCAGCCCTTGGCTATATCCCCAAAATCCCGGTGTCGAGCACTCGTTCACAATGTTCTATGAGCGCTCACTTGTTCTACTTCTCACGTCCTCCTTTGCCTTCGTGTTAGCTGACGGTCCTGCTCAGCGACCTATCCAACAATGTGCACCGGGTACTGTCTGTGACCAGTTAGGGTGCGAGGGTTACACACCGGAGGTCTACCCAGCTACGACGAAGTACGAGCAAGTCGTCTCTGGCCAACCCCCCTGGCCCACGCCTGACGGTGCTACCTACGTCGGAGCTGGTGTTCATAACGGTGTTATTACTGCTACCTTCGAAGCGACGAAGCCTGTGACGTTCGTTGTCCCTACCTCGCCGCCTAAGGGTGGAGGTAGCTGGACGGTTACAGAGGAAACTGTGACGATTCCTAATGGCCCTGGTAACTCGTTGATCATTACCAATCCCGTGTTGACGACCGTTCCACCTGTGTGCCCTCCTCCTACAACGACGACGATCACGCAGACAAGTGTTACGACGTTGCCTGCTGTGACTACGACCGTGCATCGAGTGGATTATCAGACTTCTGTGAGTTGAGCCGTCAACATATTTTGTATCCCAAGTTCACGATGAAATTTCTCAGTTCATTACGTTGACCTCTATTTCGACCGAGACCGCATATGTAACCCTTCCGCCAGTGACATTGACCTCCATCGTGACGAGCACTGGTTATGTTACTCTTCCACCTGTCACCTCTACAGCGTTTGTGACCTTGCCTCCCGTCACGTCCATCTCCACTTCAACCGTGACACTCCCCCCAGTGACATCTACCGTTATCTCGGTCTCTACTACTACCACCACAGTCGTTTCCACCGTGTCGCCACCCGCGCCACAATGTACGCCCGCTGTCGTCAAACCTTGGACCAATGTCGACATTTACAAGAATAATCCTTTCACTTTCACAACGAATGACATCTTCCCGCAAACGATCAGTCTCCAAGACGCGGGCTACAAGCTTGAGCAATGGGCCGTCGTGATCGACGGGCAACAAATTGGTGTCACTTCGTCCATTTCTCCTGACCCTGGTGTTTGGTGTGCTCTCGTTCCTGCGGCCAAGGACACTTGTGCGGCCAAAGGTCTTAGCAAAGGCCGGTTCACTATTCCTGCAGGACCGCACACTGTTCAAATTGTTAATGTCATCGGAGTATCGAATGATCCAAAGGCAGTTTCATACTCGACAATGTTCTACCAACTGGAGCGTCAGTGTACACCGGGTATCCCTCCTTTGCCTTCTTGCACTGCGGCTCTTATTAAGGACTGGACGAATGTGGACGTGTACAATGCTAATCCCTACCAGTTCAATTTCAATTATGGCAATCCAATCAAACTGACTGTCATGGATGCTGGTTACCGTACCGAGAAGGTAACCTACCTAGTTTCTTCTTACAACAGCATGTTGATTTTTACTCCCTACACATCTTATAGTACACCATCTCCGTAGATGGAACTGTCGTGGGCTACACTAATGATTACCAGGTCAATACCGGCGTTTGGTGCGGTATCACAGCGGATACGTACCAGAATTGCTTGAACAACCAGATGAGCAAGGGAGAGTTCGTCGTCCCTGCTGGTCCACATACTATTACAGTCACTATGCAGCCCGGAGTTGCAAGTGAGTATCTACTGACCTTGAGGGGGAGGATGCCCGGTCTCTATCTTGGTACGTTCGTTATGTGCATCATGTGAGAGGGGTGAAGTCAAGTTCAGTCTCAATCCTTTGTGTGCATATTTCGAGTGGTTTGAACGGGCATTACAATGAATGATATCTTCTGTCTAAACCTGAAATAGATAGAAAGGCAGTAAGTCTTCCAATTAAGGACGTGTGTTGGCGCCTTACATCAACGCCATAATCGACGTACCGTAACTCCAGGTCTGCGCATTTGTAAAACAGAAAGGGCGCCGGTATACCAGCTTTCGCATTGACATGGGACCTTTCAATAGCGTCGGTTCCTTTGTAATTGGCCCGACGACCATTATTACCCAGCTTTACGATCTTCCATTATCTTACGGTACGTGCCTCGCGAGTTTGAATTCCTGATCGGGCCGTGTGTGTGTGTATTCTCATTTGTTACCCCGCGGTCGCGTGGTTCCGTGACAATGCGGCAACCCTGCAGGAACATGGGGTACATAGGGTTCGTCATACATGATAAGGGACAGAGTGTCAGTCGTGGGTATCCTCTGTGTCCTCTGGGGGGTTTGTTGAAAACCCAAGCTCAGCGCGCTGTATTTACATTTATCTGTCTCGAGTGTTAATTCTAGAAGTCGTCCGTGGGCCGACAATACTACACTAATGGCGTCGATGATATAGAGCCTCGTGCTCGCCACATCCGTCATAATTAGCCTGGGAGCCAAATCGTAATCCTCCAACCCCTACTTTTATGCCTCTTGGCACCAGAAGTTGACGGTACGGAAGAAGAAAGGGCTTAGCACTACGCAGCACTCAGCTCACAAATTTGGCAGCATTGAGGATAATCTGCGGGCGAGGCATCCCACTGTCCCCTTTCGCTCCCTTCCGATGATCCTCTTGTGTTAAGTAATCACGGATATCGTTAAGAAGTTCATCGTCTCCCTGGATCGAAATGTGTTTCAACGTAGATTTCAAGTGGCCGATGAGTCGTTGTATCGTCCGGGTAATGCATTGTTGAGAACTGCATCTTCGCTTGACGACGTTCAAGTACACGTGTTGGATGGAGTCGTTTGACGAGTGATGTAAGAGAGACTCTGATAATATGTCGTGAAGAAAGTCGGAGGAACCTTCAAGCCCTAATGTCTCCAGTGGCGTCACTTTGATCTATATTTCACAGTCCGGTTCAACGAGCACTGACTACAGGTACAGGAAACATGCTGTACTCACAAGTGAGATGAGGGCCTGCCGTGGTTCGATCAAAACGCAATCCTTGGGATGCCTCCATTTACTCCTGTTCTCCACGAAATACATGGTACGAAGGGAAGGGAAATTCACGAGAAGAAGGACAGCAGACTGAAGTTCGAGGGAAACAGAGGATCCCAGTGTGAGAGTGTGTAAGCTTGGTGCTTCCACCTTATCGCCTTTGAAAGTATGTTGGTCGTCCGTGTCGAAATACGTGTAGGCGATTTGGAAAACCTGAAGCAATGGAGCATGGGCGAAGAACTCCGATGCTGTTAATGCCTCGTTACTATAGACATTCTCCATTTCCATTCGAACGAATGTCGAGAGGCACCGAAGGTGGCAGAGCTGTATTTGTTGGAGTCTGACGTAACGCAATGAGGGGAACATTAGCGTCCCTTCATTGGCCGGTTGAAACTCCATAGGATCATGCCTCCAATCAGTGGATCCAACGAGTTGGAGAGTGGTGAGCGATGGGAGGGGAGAGCTGCGAGCAGTTTCAAAGAGACACGGAAATAGATCAGAATCCCTGTCATAAAGAATAAGTGTCTTCCATCGGGCTGACACTTCGCAGAGATCCATGACATCCGATCCCGGTGAACCCTCATCTCTCTTGGGTACACCATTACTATGCCGTACTCGGATCTCAAGTAACTGGTCCCGAGAACGCTCTAGCCAAACACTCCGTTGATCGGGGGGCCACTGTGCTTCAATGATAGTCCAGAACCTTGCTTCATTTGATGCAGTCGCTCGCCACGACCGGGTAACTGCAGTAACCGAGGTAAGACATCTTGTCAAATCATCTGCGGATGCTTGGTCGTCCGTGTCAAAGTATGAGTTGTGTGGATACGCAACGTCAACAAGGGCTTCCCATAAAATCGTATGAATGAGTTCCGGAAGAGACCCCACTTTCGTAGACGCCAGGCTTGAAAAAGGGTAGATGAGACGACCTGTGGCTATCGAAGGGGTTGGCATTCACTCCCGAGCGCCGAATATAGCACCTACACATCACCGTAGAACGTGGATATCCTTGAGCGGATTACAACAACAGGTGCAAGCTGGGTGGACTGGTGTGTAAGCGCAGTGTAATAGGTCTTACGAGGGTCTTGTCGAATGGGGCCAAGTCCCCGGCGAAGTCCTCCCGGCCGGCAAGGTTGGAATATGCGAATGTGGTTATTCGGTAAGGCGAAATGAGAATATGAATATGCGTGATAGTACTACGTACCCAAAAGGATGAATCCTAACGGATGTGATAATGTTAACCCACTCTCATTTCTGGCACACGTATAGCGGGTTACATATCTCTGAACGAGCCTATCCGCAGGGCGAGATCAGAGCCGTTGGATGATGTGGGTCTGTCAGGAAAACGTCGACCAGAAGAGCATAGTAAGTTTAAGTGAGGACCGTACGACGTAATTAACGTAAGCAATTCAATCCTGTCCAAACATCCTACAACACTACCCCGTGATCACTTCCTCTTATCATATACATCTTCCCACGGGTTGGGTCCTCGTTTGTGTTCAAGTATGCACAATTAGGTAAGCCGTGTTAACCTTTAACCGAATGCATGTGACGAAGAGTCACGTGATTTGAATGAAATTGAATCGAAGTCGAACATCATACACACTCACAGGAGGTTTTACTCTCAAAGCCTGGCTCAACCTGGCATCAGCAAAGTCACTGCTTACTGCTGAGGTGGTTTCGATGGCTGAAAACTCGATGAATTGTGTAAACCAATTTGGAACAGCGTACCCCTGTTCTGATGGTTAAGGACCAGGTTCATCGTTTGTAAGGTTGCCTAGTCAAAGGCACGTCTATGGCACCCTAAGATATTATGCACACTTATAGTGACTAGCGATACAAGCGCAAAAAATACACACAACACAAGATGCATATATAAATGGAACCATTGATGAGCGCCCGGAATAACATGTATGCATGATTTACGGCTTCTTGGAAGAGCTTACACCCCATTGACTCCAGAAAGATTGGGCAGCGGGAGTGGGCGGAGGACGTGTTGTAGACGATGATTCATCTGATCGGGAATTCGATGATGACTGCGCCAACTCATCCCACACGGGCACCTGCCCCGTTCCTGCTAATTTGATTTTTTCTAACTCCTGTCTCCGCTCTTCTGCCTTACGATCAATAGCGGTCTGCGAGCCGCTTCCGTAAACGTAGCCTCCAATGACGCACGCCACAATTGTAGCTCCTTGTGCTATGACTCGAGCTCGTAAAAATCGATTAAATGAATTTCGGTTTCCGGATCGTAGCTGGTATGTTGCACCAAGAAAGGCAGCGCATGTTGCAAGAATGCCTATATTCATGCCAATATTATTCAAGCATGAGAAGAAGGGTTTTCGAGAGCAGAATATGTCGAGTCGGATTCGTTAAGTCGATAAACCAGAGAATGGGCCACAATGCGACCATGAGTTTTTTGGAAAAGACAAAATATGCGTTCAGTCAGAGGAGCTAAAGTCCACAAGGGAGAGGTAAGGACGCAGTACCTAGAGGAACGAATGGTTGCTCCTTGCACTTTTGCAGACCCTTTTGCCAGAAATCAGGCTCCGTACTTGGTGGCCTCGGGGGAGGCAGAACTTGACTCGTAGACATCTCACCAGACACGACAGATGCGCTAGTGACGCCCTAGTTTCTCTGAAGTGGTGATGCAACGTCGACGTCTGGATAATGGATCTTGGAGGTCGGCATGTGACTTATAGTAATGAATTTTCGCATTGTATTGAGGCTTGCGTTATGGACAAGCTTTCCGCCTCATTTTATTCATGCGCGCATCTCCGTCCTCCACCTGCAACCCCGTCTGGCCTATTCTGTCCTTTCCTCAAGCGCCATATCCCAGAACGCTTTTTCCAATTCCACGCAACGACCCCAGATAGTCTTCAAGCTTGCATACTTTACCGTCGTAAGCCCTTCCGCGACTATTCGTGATTCGAGCACAGCTAGTACAAAGAGAAACGCAGATCAGAATGTTGCCCACGAGGCCCAAAAATCATCTACTTAGGCCCGCATGACAAGCAGCTTGATACTCTTTTCCAGAGTAATCTTCAATCCATCTGAAGTTTGAACGCACTTCTGAGCCGCGTAAATGCCGAGAAAGATGAGAACTTACCGACGATAGGGGTTGCCTTCCAAATAAATGTCACTATCCTCACATTCTGCCTCCTTCCGAAGCCAAAGTCCCACTTCTCCATATCCTAATAGGCATGCCGCCAGCGCTACAAGCAGTGCAAGGTCATCGCCCCTCAAGCCTGCATCAACAATGAAGTTTCCATACGCAGTGGTCGTTGTGGATTCCTTGAGTGATACGAGTTCCTTGAGCGAGATGCCCTATTGTGCACAAAATGACTCGTGCATATGAGTTTCGCGCGCTATATGTACCATGATTTGCGCTGAGGTTTGTATGGCAGTGTAATCCGATAACTTGAAAGCAAGCAGACTAGGATGGGAATGTCAAGGGCTATCCCCGAGCCAAAGGGTTGGTAACGCGCCCATGTGCCCGAGCATAGTACTGCAAGTACAGATAATCTTGCCTGGTGTCGGTGAAATGTTAAATCATTGAGTGGAGATGGAAAGACTTTCATCCTCACTCAATGAAATGAACAAAGCGCTCTCTTGGAAGAGTTCCCTTTCCTAATTGCACAACAAATGGGTGCTGCACATATTGCCTCCAAACTGTAGTATTCCCATGGATGAGGTCGCTAACAAAGGGATGCGGGGCCCCAGGGGAAGGCCTGTCGTAGTTGATGAGGGTATAGTTTATGAGAAGGTCTTATCAAACGGCGTACAGAGGGATAACCCGGGGCACGATAGAATGTAGGTGGTTCAGAGATCTAGAGCCCGTTCCACAACCCAGAGGAGTGGTTGAGGGCATGCCAAGATATGTGTAATCAATCCCTTTAGTAGTCGAATCCAAGACTAGCGAAATCAGATGAGCAAGGGAGTAACGCATTGTTGTAAAATAGTGTGTCTAACTTGTTTGACCTTTGGCGAGTCCGCATGCGATGGCTGCGGCCAGAGTGCAGCCAGCTTCGTGAGTTCTGAGGGAATGAACACGAGGCCTAGCGAAGAGAGTAAAAGGTATAGAATTCCCTTGCTTATCCGGCTCGTACAGCACGTCAACAATAAGACCGGAAGCGACGGTTCTGATCGCCGAGCGGAGAATTGCAGGATATTCGGGTTCGGCCAAACCAATATAGTCAACTGTGCAATCCGGGAGTGTTCTAGTCTCTTCTACAAAGTCCTTCAAACTTATCTCGAGATGACCACCTTTCAAAAGAACAGCATTAACATCATACGTTAATGCTAGAAGTTTTGTCGCATTGCACATCTGAGTGACCGTGGAAATATTGTCAACCTTGTCTTCCTCTGAGAGTAGGATCATCATCTCCTGTATATTAGGCGCCACAATGGTTGCGAGCGGGAATAGTTCAGTGCGCATGAGGTTCACAGCTGACTGATCCAGTAGACGATGTCCAGATGTCGATACAATGGCGGGATCGACTACGGTATGGGAGCTGGATGCACCATTTTCATGAGTCCGTAAAAGTCCCACGACTCTTTTGATGATTCCTGCATTACAGAGCATGCCTGTCTTGAACGCTCTGATTGGGAAGTCATCCAAAACCGCGCGGAGCTAAGCCAGCGGTGTCAATGAATCAAATGTTTGTAAGCTACTCTAGATACCTGAAGTTCAATAAAATCAGGCGGAGGATCATAAACACCTAAGACGCCCGTAGTGGACTGCGCAGTTAAGGCCGTGACGACAGCAGCACCATAGCACCCTAGCGCTGTGAAGGTGTTTAAATCGGCCTATAGTGAATTTTATGAAATGAAGCCAAACACATAGATGAGTATACCTGCCTGTATACCAGCATCACCGCTGGGATCTGAGCCAGCGATTGTGAGCAATGTCGTTGGCGGGGCCATCACCTGTGCTATTTATCATATGTAATTCCAAATATAATTGCCTAATAAAGTAAAATTTTTTTGAGTTTGCCTCCGAGTCTTTTTTCAACGCTTTCACCGCTTTCACCTCTAGCACTTCTCTTCTTCCCGTCCATAGTGAACAAGCGAGCCTGAGGCATGTTACGGGAAGAGTATGCTCTCCGTGTATCGTATCCATCTTCTTCGACCTCTCGCTCAAACTCGGGACGGGCATCACCGGGCATCCCCACCACTTCCGCTTATCGCTCACCAATTCAATCTCGCCCAAACTCCCCCTCTCCGTATTCTAGTCAGTACTTCACTTCAGAGGATGATCAGCCCTCCCATCCACTGCTTAGGACCTCCAGCGAATATTTGACTCCTCCTATTTCTTCGCCTCCAAGACGAAAACGGGCCACTGATGAATACGGGAGGCGTGTTGTTCGACGACGACATGCCCAAATTAGTCTCACAAAGCGTGTCATTGCAGCTATTATTCGGCATCCACTCTTTCCATCCTCACCCTCGTCAATCGTGCGTTATCCAACCGACATAGGAATGTTCAGTCTAACGTTGACGTTTTCTGTCTAGCTTCTTACAGTCACAGCTATCCTTTTAACAGCATTAGCAATCGTCTTGCTTCTTATGTACATCCTAAACCCAGACAAGTATGCTCTTCCATGGAGATCATATTGCGCTTTGTCCCCACCATTCCCCGCGGCCGAGGTGAACAAACTTCCACCTGTCGGAGTCTTTATTGGAGTAATGAGCATAGACAGTGCTGTTGAACGTCGGATGCTCATACGTAGTACCTGGGCGAAGCATGTGCGAAGCCGGGGCACAGACGGTGGCACCGATCGAACCATCGTTAGGTTCATTCTCGGCATTCCGTCTCATGACTGGATGCGCAGGATCCAACTTGAGTCTGAAAGTAGGCCGCATTCTTGTCGCAATGTGTCAATGGGAGTTGCTGATGATGCATGCCTATTCCGCAGCGTACAATGATATTATACTATTGCCTGTACCAGAGAATATGAACGGTGGGAAGACTCATTCATACATAGAATGGGCTCATACGAACGCGTTCGTTCCGCCCCCCGTTTCTTGGCCTGATCAAGCAGTCGGGGACGGTCATCTATCACCTTACAATCAACGACATAACCAGAAACGAGCAGCGATACCGCTGCCCAAAATGCTGTTTCCATCCTTCGATGATGAACGCCTTTCAGTACCTCCTTCACTGGCGCCTCATGACCCAAGGGCCGCCAACACATCATCTGAGTGGGTGCGACCACAGTTTATCATCAAGGCGGATGATGACTCCTTTGTGATGTTATCGGAGCTCGAGGCTCGTTTGCGCTTGGAGTGGTATGAGGCTCTTTCAGACGCCACTACCAAGGGTGCCATAGCTACTTCTGGTCATCGAGGCACTTTGCCTAATACCAAGTTACCGATGACGAGTAGTGCTGTACAGCTCCCGCAACGGTCCACAACCTGGGTGGTGGCAGAGGCTCAGTCGACCTCCACTGTTACTGCGTTCGGATACAACTCACGCGATCCGCACGAGAGTGTTAAGAGCATTGACCCAATGATTTATTGGGGCTGCAAGTAGAGTTCCCTCGAACGTGTTGCTTCGTCTGAATTTTTTTGGTTCTAGATCTTGTCAAGGCTCGATTTATGGCAGGAGAACTATATGCACTATCTTCGGCACTCGTCGAATATATTGCAACTGATCCAACTGTTGCTTCCATGGTTCGCGGGAAAGAGGATAAGTTGGTAAGCCAGTGCGTAGTGAACGAAAGCGCAGCCCATTCACTAGATGTGATGTTAGACTGCACGTTGGCTGCGGATGCACCCTCGGGCAAATGAAGTTCGTTGGAGAAGTGAGCGATGCTGGATATACGATCATCCCCGTGCTGGTACAGTGTACTCACACGGGTTCTTGTTTCCTTCGGAAGTCGCTCGTATCCGTCACGAGACGACACACGGCCTGAGTCCGGCAGAGATTCATCTCCTTCCTACTTCCACTTCGACAACTGATCCATCTCTTACCCATTCAACTGTTTCCAAGTTCGGTTCGCGATACGTCACACCGTCGTCAAACTTGACCACAGACCAAGAAGTCGAGGCTTTGACGGAAGGCTCTCCCCTCTCTCGGTTGCGAGATGAGACCGCAGGTGGTAGCACTGGTGAGGCGACTACCGGCGAGGTCGTTGCCGCATGGACACGAAGAGAAACTCGTGAACAGCGAATGGGAGGAGCATCTCTAGGTGGGACTGTCATCGTGCACTTCATCAAACGCAATGAATGGTTCTTGGAAACAGCCATTGCTTTCTTGCACGATGAACCCAAGGATGAATCGCACCCTGTGCCTAGCCCGGCTGTTATACCGGAATCTTCGCTTGCTCTGGAACCTTCAGACAGTATGCGCGTGGAGACCGATTTGAACAACAAGGTTCCAATCGACCTATCAAATCTCGACCCTCCAGGATCAAGCGCAAGTAGAATTGAATCAGACCTAAGCAACCATCTCCCCATCGATCTATCGCATTTGGATGACAATCCTCCTCCATCCTCGGACCCTGGTCGCATTGCGTCGGATTTACAGCATAAGGAACCCATTGATTTGTCACACCTTGATCCGGTCGATCCTTCGGTTACGGAGCCTCCAGTCCATACTGAAAGCTCCACAGAGCTGCCTACCGTCGTCGACTCGAACGATAAAATGACTCCGTTTGAACTGGGGCAGGAGCCGACCAAATTCGGCGCTACGAAAGATTCGATGCCAGACATCATGTCCTTGTAATCCGGGGTGATTTACCTTTCTGCTCGCCTCACACTGATCAATCCACGAAATCTTTCATTAACTACGATCATTCCCCCGACTGTACATGGACCATTTGTTTCCTGCTTTTCGACATCACTCACTCATTAACTTGCTCTTCATGCGTCGCTTCGCATGTATATATCCGGACACCATTTAAGAGCACATTCGTATCAATCAAGGATATGATGTCTGGTTTTTTGCTGTTCAACTTCAACCTAACCAGCGTAACTCACTGGATGTTGTTGACATTGTGCCAATGCATGCATCCTAGCAATTCAATATACCCTGTCAAGGTAGTGACATTGGGGTTGTGAGGTAGCCTCTGGTTGAGGAAGGTCCTGGTAACATCCAACGATACATATGTAGGAGTTTCGTTCATATTAAAGGAACGTTTTCAATAGAAGATAGAACTGGTCCCTGTCTCTTGTTCCATGAATCACCCTCAATGCGTTACAACCCGGAGATACTCACAGTTCTGGCTCAAGATCCAAACTCAATGTCACCCTCGAATGAGCAAACCAAGGCCATTTGGAACTATCTGTTCAACCAACATGCAGTGACTGAGCTCTGGTCCGTTAAGGGAGGACAGATCGACTCACAGCAAGTGAGACATGTCGATACCGATCTTGCACTCGTCTATCACCCTATCAATGTTCAGGGCTCAAAACCATTCCCTGTCATCCTCCTTGATACATTCAAACCACGGCGTCCACCACACGGACTAAATCCTCTAGCGGTCGACTTCAGTTCGCAGGATGTGACCGAGTTTGCAGCCAAGAGCGCTCGGTATCTATCCAGTGACGCAGATTTTTTCAATTTACAACGGATGTGGGGTGTCTCGGCGATGGGGCGGAAGTTCAAACTGTGGCGTTGGGATAGGGAGGAGTTCGCGTGCTTGCCGTACACTGATGGGCTAGATGGCGATGGAAGATGGTTGGACGTCATTAATGAGGCGGAGGTTATTGAACGTTTCGTCGACGAGGCTATGAACCATGCGGATATCTTGGTGAGTGCACTTCACGTGGATGATGGATGGAAAGCGTTGATGAGGTTCCTTGAAGGCTGACGCCATGGGCCAGACTCCAGACGGTTTCCCGGACGTGTAAGCAGCAACATAGTGATAATCCAAGTCGAGGACCTGACGTGCACATTTTGTAGATTGATGGAGTTATTGGGAGAGTCATTTGGTAGTCTCAGCGCGAACGGAACGAGCGAATGATACGTGGTGCTAGCTGACCACTTTCAGTATTGAAGACTGCTACATGTCGCAACGACCATCTTGTTGATCTGATAACAAAATCAAATAGTTGAGACACATTCTACTACATGTTTGGAAAGCAGGATGTCGTGGGCGCTCTAACAATTAAGCCTTGTTTAACGCATCGGAGCAGTCGAGAATGGAAGGAGACCAGTCGGATGGTCACCAAAGGAGAAAGGACTGGTCATTACTCCAGCTCTAAGCATTACAGTAAAAAAGAAACAGAATCCTTCTCGCACAAGCGCCAGGGCCGGAAGCAAATATTCGTCAAACACGCATCTTCCCCACGTCCATTCCTCTTCGGTGACATCGTCAGGTCTTCGTCCCCATCCCTATACAATCTAAGGCGGACTATAGCGGTAGACTCACTATGAGCGGAACAGGTGAGCAAACTATCAATCAGCCCATCCACGCTTGGCGACTGTTAAGACATTATTTTCTCCAGGTTGGCTTTATCTCTTCAGCGTTCTCGCTGCCGCTGCTCTACTTTTCACCATGGTCTTCTATGTACGCAACATACTATAATCCGTTGCAATAATTTACGTTCTCCTCTATGCGTCTTCAGATAATCATGTTTTCTGACCTGGAGTGCGATTACATCAACCCCATTGACCTCTGCCAAAAGCTCAATCAGGTAAGCACGTTGATGCAACAAGGTGGAGGAGGCTGACCCGTGATTCGCTCCGCTAGTTTGTGTTGCCGGAAATGGGGGCTCACGCAGGGCTCTCGTTAATATTCTTATTATCGGGGCAATGGATGTCTTTTCTACTTAATGTCCCATTAATCGTATATAACGTGCAAAAGTATGGCCTTTTCTCCATGACCGAACCTCTACTTCCAGGTGTCTCACCTTCTGTTTTTCCCTCAAGGGTGCGGCAGCAAAACCACATGTACGATGCAACGGAGATTTTCCGCACACTTGGCACTCAGAAGAAGGAGAGTTTCATAAAGCTTGGATTTTACCTGGTTTCATTCTTCTACTACTTATACCGGTAAGTCTTCGGACGTGACGGTCCAGAAACAGGCATCGACGCTGATTATCTTTCGTATTTTAGGATGATCCTCGCTCTCATTGCTGGTGGGTCAATTCTCTCTAATTTTTTATCTGGGACTTCTCTGACTTGAATACTTATTTGAAAATGAATGATCGTGTTCGGTCTGCAGAAGATTCCTAGATGAGCGTTCGACAGATGGACATCCATTGTGACGCTCTCGGTATCACCGCGATGAGTGGAAGATGAGTACTTTTGATTGTTTGGGGAGGTGGACGATAGTCTGTACATGTCGACGATGAATGATAATGCTTGGTTTTATTATTCATCCGGCGACGGTGCAAGTCGTACGGAGCGACCGTTTTTTCTACCTCGGGCGTGGGTTGATGTTGTTGGTCACTCTATCTAGTATCTATATATAGTGTCATAACTGGTGTGTCCAACCTCTCGGACTTGGTTACCCGTTGGCAATCGACCTTCCGCCTCTTGGATCGCAACCGAACCTATCCCCATCCGCCACCAGACTTTGTTTATCAGTTTGAGCACTAGCGCAGTCTTGAGCTGAGGTCATCTCCTGATGGATGCATCTGGCTCATGGTCTGGTTTATCACTTGTATACTCGGACTGGTCTGCTGAGGCCATAAGGATGATTAGTTAGTTCTCCGATGCTTCCCCATAGGTGTCTTAGTGAGCGATCCCCATCGATACTTGAGTCCTACAGGCGAAAGCGCGAAGATTCCGCCATCCGGGAATTGATGGCACTATCCAGCATTCTCCGCTGTGTCTCTGTGAAATAATCTGGAGCGGCACGGATGACTTCCAACGGCTCTCTCTTCTTTGCCCAACATTCAGGCCTTATGAGATCCCCACGCCACAACCAAACAAAAAGGCAACAGAGGGCCTCTACCGAAGTACAATTCCCCCAGTTAGAGTCGTGTCGATGCATAATGCCTTCAAGCCTGATAATCCTTTGTAGGTGGAGGTCAACGCGCTATCCAGGGAGGCTGAAAAGCTACATTCCATCCATCCATCAGACCCACATGCACTGCTGTCACGCACCAAGGAAGCCGATGCGCCTTGAAATTGGAACACAGTGTGATTCTCCTTTATTACATGATGATGCAACAGTGCGACAGTCCCACTCCGAACTACCTACAGGGTCCGGTGGGCAGTGTCAGGTATGAACGTCTGGAGTGAATTGGAATGCTGTAGAATCCTCAGCATTTACGAATATTGTACGGCAAAGGAATGGTGAGAGAAGTAGCCCAGTCGATACGGTGGCTGGGGAGGCCAAGCTCAGTTCAATCGTTTACAGAGCATGGAAACCTTGCTGCGATGAGTGTACATGTACGCATGCGGGCCCGCCAAGACAAGATAAGCGCTCGGAGAGAAGCTTTTCTACTTATCATGGCTGATGGCCCAGACAGGGCTACCATTCGTCAAGATGATCATCGTCACGCCCGAACTGTTTTGCCAAGCATCAGTGCGAGGAAAACGGAATACGCACAAGTTCAAGGCCAAATCACAGCTCGTGAGACCCTTTGTCATGAACTCGCATTTCTAGTTACTGAAATGCGACGGATTGGACGAGTATACCGCACAGCAGTTATTCTACCACATCGGAAAAGAGATGGATCCTACTAATGTCCCCCACAGATGCGAGCGTTCTGTTGTGACATATTTATCGGAGTTAGCCGGGGCTGCTCCTGCCGTCCCAATAACGTCGTTGCTCTGCTGGTCGAAGCGCTTGAGACTGAGATATCCCAAAGATGATGGATCCCTCTTCGACGGATGAGTCCTCTATAGCTATGGCATTTCAACCATTGTATGCACAATCTGTGCACTAGGCGTGTCTCTCACTCCACTCTTTCTGCATCGTGTCTAGGCTCGCCAAAGTCAAGCAGTACCAGAAGATTTATCAAAGCCATCTCGACCGTTCCGTTCCCCATGTTTTGCAGCGTTGGTTCAGCACTGCTGGCCTTATTGCACTATTCTTGCTCCGAGTAGTCCTATCCCAGGGCGTAAGTTGCCCATTCACCATTTGTAGGCCTCCGACTAATTTAATAGTTTGGTTTGCTTAAAGTGGTATATCATATGCTGTGGGCTTATTGGTTTCTTCGGAGATGATGACGATCTGAACCGCCGTTTTCTAGACGCCCATGCTATCTATCTACTCAATCTTCTACTGGCGTTTTTGCAACCTAAATTTGATCCCTCACTACAAGCCGACTTGAATGCTGACGCAATAGAGGAAGGAGCTGATGCGGCAGACATGACGATGCCAAAATATGCCGATGAGGAATTCCGACCCTTCATGCGTCGACTTCCCGAATGGGATTTCTGGTTTGTTATGCTACTCCGCTAACGTCTGAATGTTTCTGACTCCATCCTCTCAGGCTATCTGCGACCAAAGCCACCGTCATTTCACTCCTATGTACGACATCGGAGCTGTTTGACATCCCTGTGTATTGGCCAATCCTCCTTATGTACTTCCTCATCCTTTTTGGGCTTACTATGAAGCGACAGATTGCGTACGTTATCCCCTTTAAATTTGGGCCATCGTTGAATTCATCCTGCATTAGCCACATGATCAAGTACAAGTACATCCCCTTCGATATTGGGAAGCAAAAGTATAATGCCAAGTAGACCCCGGTGTTGCTTCCCTGATCCCGACTGCTCTGTGATAGGTAGAATCGTTGGTTCCTTTAATTGATTAATTATGGATCTTGTTTTATTGCTGAATCATAAGCGCATTCTCAGGCTACACAACATCGGTGTCTGGCGACAGGAGACAGCACATAGAGTACAGGAGAAATTCTCCGTCTCGTTGGTCATCGCCTCGCTGTAGATTCCACGCTCTCGTATCCACCGCCAATTGTAATGATTCACTTGGGCTTCCATGTCTTACGCACAAAACCCGATTTTTCATGAGATCTAATGCGTCCCTCGTGGGACGGAAGAATGACTAGGAGCGTGAATCTGCATCTTACAATTTGGCTCACACTATCTGATCGGTCTGGGTTGAATGGCTGCGGCCAAGATGGAAGGTATGATATCTCCATATCTTTCGGAACAAAGGTGCGGCGGCTGAGGGGTGTAGTGCGAGCGTTCTCTATATATGGGGTTTCGAGCGTTGTCCTCCCAACCCTGCCAGCAGGAGTCCATTCGGAGTACATAATCAGAGCCACCTCATCCACTTGGGAATTGAAGACCTCAACTTGCGTTTACAGAAAGCGTTGTGGCGTTCCCGCACAGAGTCCGGGACTGCCATTCCGGGTGTCGTTGACTCCGGAATGGGTCCTCAACGAGGTATAAGAGGCTGCGACGATGCACGGTCGGTGTTCTCATCCGATGGGGCAAGGTTGAAAAATAAGATTCACGGCTCTCGGCGTCCATGTTGCCATTAGCGTGTAGGATTCCTCCATGTCGATGATGATGATGAATCAAATTTATATACCGCGTGAAGCGTGGTACAGGAGGGGATCTTCCTACAGGTAGTCTACAAATTAAAGGATGTTTTGGTCTAGCCTTAGAGAGACGTCAACTAGAGATGGGCATGAACGGTCGACTTCTAGAATTAACACTCGAGACAAATAAATGTAAATACAGCACGCTGAGCTCGGGTTTTCAACAAACCCCCCAGACAGAGGACACCCACGACTGACATTTTGTCCCTTATCATGTATGACGAACCCTATGTACCCCATGTTCCCGCAGGGTTGTGTCACGTGACGGGAGGCAAGGTCACAAACGCCATAGAGGTGACAGGTGGAAGAGTAACATAACCAGTGCTCAATGTCACTGGCGGAAGGGTTACATTCGGTCGTCGAAATAGCGGCCA
>WNFI01488594.1_pt1 | contig 17791 bp, 11 predicted proteins | sample 5400471 | NCBI WGS metagenome assembly WNFI01 (sample SAMN13153348, study PRJNA577476) | soil metagenome | isolation source: 100 cm saprolite on Douglas fir-dominated hillslope | place: USA:California | collected 2013-09-17 | reverse complement strand
GGTTGAGCGGGCGTATATATGGGAGCGCGCTCCGGTGAGGCAAGACGCATTTATTAACAGTTTTCGGGCCAATTTAGCCTCACCGCTTGCCCGACTGTCCCTTAACCCGCCGCGCTTTACGCCAGTTTGCCAACCCGGGCTGCGACCAGCCTGCAACGCGAGGCATCGGAAGGGTGACGGCAACGTTGACAGAACCGGAACGCCCCCCTCCCATCGGGCCGCAACGGGGTGTAGCTTAGCCTGGTAGAGCGCCTGGTTTGGGACCAGGAGGTCGCAGGTTCGAATCCTGTCGCCCCGACCATTTTTCAGTTCCGGTGGCACCGAGCGAGTGTCGTCTGGAAGCAATTCGCATGCAGATGCTAAAGAATTGCTTCCTCCCGCTGGAGCTAAACAATTACTTCCAAGATTAGGTCATGCTTTCCATGAGCGGTGGGAGCACCAATTAAAGCGGAATCAAATTCACCGAGCTTTCGCCGCGATTATTTAAGTCCGCAATGCTCCCAGAGCCCCCAGACATCTTGTGGCACGCGTAGTTTTGGGTCGGGTATTTTTCGCCCGTTATTTTTTTGCTGCCTCAGAAGAAAATAATAACGCCGCGCCACGGCGTAGATCAGATCGCCGTTGCCGAGCCGCTTGCCCAGGTTGCGTGAAGTCTCTGTCGCACCGTCATTCACGACAGATCTATACGCCTGGTGGATCCGAAGCACGATGGCCCAGACGCGCTGCTTACGTCGGATTCGAAGTATTTTTTTGCCGAACTGCGGCCAGTTCGGCGGCGACCACGCCGGCCTGAAGTAAAGGATGCTGATGCTTCAGGCTCCCCCCAACCTCTTGGATCAACATTGCTTTGGTCGGCATCTCGAAGCGTTTGAGGATTTGGAAATATGAAATCGCCGCGAGTCCGGACCACCGAAAGCGCGGAGCGGGGAACGCGGAGTTGAGAGGGAAACCATGCAATACCCGGAACACACGGAAATTTTAACAGGACCTCGGCTCGTCGAGCACCTACCGACTAAATCAGGACAGCGGAAACTCCCCGCGCCAAACTCCCTGCTGTCTGCTTCTCAGCTCCACGCGCCCTCCTCTGTGTTCGGCCGCTACAAGCACTTTCCTGAAGCGGGCGCCAGGGCCGCTCGCGTTATTCGCAGCGAAAACCTGTTCCGGCTACTGGGGTGGCTTCCGCGGCGGACCGTAACGCTTGAGCATCCGATCAGAGGCGATGCCGCGCACCCAGTAGTCCATCCATTCGAGGGTACGCGCGTACTGGTCGTGCAAAAGCGCAGGCTCACGCAAGCCATGTCCGCTGCGCGGATAAACCACAAACTCGACCGGTACGTTGAAGCGGTGACCGGCGTTGAGCAGCATATACCCGCCGTCGACCGCCGTACCGTCATCAATGCCGGGAGTTACGAGGGAGGGAGTCCGCCAACGGGCCACATTGCCAATCCCGGATTCCTGATCGGCTCTCAGGCGGTCCACCGGATCGTAGATGTCCCGGAAGCCACCCATGCCGAGGCTGATGTCCCGATACCAGCCGAGTCCGCCGCGCTTCAGGGCCGTACTGACGATTTCAATGCCCGTGCCGTTGAAAGCGGCCGCTCTGAATCGATTGGTCTGGGTGATCGTGTAGGCGCAAAGCTTACTGCCGTAGCTGAAGCCGGTGATACCCATCCGGTCCGGGTCGATGTATCCTCGGGCGACCAAGGCATCGACCCCGGAAACAATGTCCTGATAAGGCCCCGAACTCACCCGTCCTTCTGTCTCGATGGCGGCGTCGAAAGCCGGACCATAACCGCCGCGCCCGCGCGTGTTGGGAATGAAGACCACGTAGCCTTGTTCAACGAAGGTCAGCAGGGGATACTGGGAGGTGATGCCATAGAAACCCCGAACCATCTGCGGCCCGCCTTCAACATAGACCATCAGGGGATATCGACGCCTGGGATCGAAATCCACCGGCTGCAGGACCATACCATGCACATTCCATTTATCGTCGGCGCTGCGCCAGCCGATCACCTCCACCTTCGCCTTGGGCCGTGAATTAACGACATCATTGTAGTGGGTCAGTTGCACGGCCTGCCCCTTTCCGGCCCTGAACAAATATAGCTCCGCGGCATCGACTGCACTTTCCCGAACATACACCATGCAATCTCCTTGCGCGCTATACGAAGCCTCGCTGTCAACCTCCAGGGAGTCCGAATTGGTCATGATATCGAAACGTTCTCCTTCGCGCTGCACACGGATGAGGCGGACCTGCAGTTCGGAGGACGGCGAAACCCAGATCGAGCGGCTGTCCGCCGCCCAGCCGATGATGGCATTGCCGAGCGACATATCGGCAGGATGATCCTTGTACGGATATGCCGGAATGGCCCCGGGCCGTGACGCAACGATCGCCAGGTGTTTGTTGTACCGGAAATTCGGAACGCCTGCTTGCGAACCGAACGCGATCCAGGCGCCGTCCGGCGACCAGACGGGATGGGAATCGCCACCCGGGAGTTGGACCAGCGCCGACACGCAGGCGCCAGCCCGGTCCACCAGATACAAATCCTGGCAGAATCCTGATTGGCCGGCGTGAGCACGACAACGTGTCCCGTCGCGAGTTCGACCACCCGAAGGCGTTTGCTCGAAGGCGTGCTCGTCTTGAGGGAATTGCGATTCGCCGTGGTGAACGGCGTCCAATGGAGATCAAGCTCCACCCCGACGGTCAGATCCACCGGCGTCGGAACGGAAGGTTCGGGCATCGCCAAAGCGACAAACGCCCCATCCGGCGAGAACTCCACGTCCTTCGTGTTTTTAAGCAGGTCCGCCGCCGGACCGGCGGCGAGCAATGGAATCCAGGTGCGGGATGCGATTTCCAGCACCCGCCAACCTTCCTCCATGCGCACGGCAATCCGCTTCGAATCGGGCAGCCAGCGATAATCCAGCGAAGATTCCCCGGCAAATCGGCGGGTGGCTTCCTGACGGGGCGCCGCATACGCCACGAAGGCGTCCGTCATGGCGTCAACCGGGCCGATCACGAATTCACTGCGATAGGACTTGGTCGAGGCGTCGGGCTTCTGCGTTTCAAACGCCACCCAGCGGCCGTCCGGCGAGAGCTGCGGGCCCGTCAGCGTGGTCACCTCATAAATGGTACCGGCCGAATTGACCTCCGCCGACGCCACAATCCCGCTGGCAACCAGCCAGGCAAAAAGCAGTGATGAAACAAACGAACGGCACCGGAAAGGGCGATGAGGATGCATAAAAGAAGGGTTTGAGGTTGGATGGATAAAGTCGGGGTGAGTCAGGATCCCACATCGGTCCGCGCCGGCTGGGACTCTTTTTGTCCGGTCCGCTGCCATTGCTCCTTCATTCGCCGCCAGCGTTCATATTGAGCGCGCTTGCCGGGATCCGTATCCTCCTCGCCTTTCAACCAGAAACGAAACCAGTCGACCGTTCCCTGCTGGGAAACCAGGCGCTCACGGGGGCGGACCGGGGAATGCGCCGCCGCGGGCAGCCAGTAATATTCCACCGGAACGCCGAGTTGCCTGAGCCCGCCGAACCATTCCCATTGGCTGTGAACGGAGGTGCGTCCGAAGGACCGGATCCGTACCGCCGTCTTGACCCGGTCGAGATGGAAGGCGACCGAGTGATCGACCCATTCCTGCACGGCGGCGCCGTAGGGAAGTTTGCCCCCGTTGAGACCGAGCGCCGTGTCCGCCATCCCGACAATTGTCTCGTTGCGCCAGCTGATTTGCTGGCTGATCGACCTCGACATCAAATCCACCAATGTCGCCGCAGCAAAGGGATAACGGGAAAAAGCCAGGGCGTGTCGCACCCCCACTCCCGTCCGGCTCCAGGCCTGTATGCCCACGCGATTCCGGTCGACCAGCCCGCGTGCGTCGAGGAAATCGATCACTCCTTCATACATCGCCATTGAGGTCGGTGCCTTTTCGGTAGTCGTGTATACCTCCCGCTCCAAATCGGGAAGCTGAACAACTACCATATCCAATGCCGCCAAGGCTTGGGCTGCATACCCCGCCGTGGCGTCATAGCTGTCGATCGCAAATTTTCCCGGCTGCCAGCCATGGGTCTGGATCACCAGCGGATATTTAGTGCCGGTCCGGTAGTGAGGCGGCAGCACCAACCCGCCCGTATGCGTTTTCCCATCCGGACACTGCCAGGTAATTTCCTCAACCCGCCCAAAGCACAGTTGGGCAAACTCCGGATTCGGATCGAATATCACCGCCCGCTGCCCGGAGGTGGCATCGCTAGCCACCAGCGTTGACCAGCGGTTCAGGTCTTGGTCGACGTCCACGGAGATTTTGCGCTGGGGCACCAGGGAACCGGCATCCGCCGTCCATTGCTCCCCGGATTTACGGAAAACTTGCAGAGGAAGCGAACCCGTGCCGGGACGCCCACCCCCCAGCGGATGCAGCACGACGGAACGGTCGCTCGCATTTGATGCACTGGTGCCGGGCGAGAAGCTGAAGCGACCCGCCGTGAGTTTGACGAACTTCCGGGTTTGCACATCGACTTCCACCGCGAATACCTGTCTCACGCGCAACGCCCGCTCGGCCGGGTCGGTGCCAACGAACGGAAGGTAGACATTGGTCATCACCGCGTGCGTCGGATCCATCCACCACACGTCGCCACTGTATGTCGCCGGAGCATCCAACAGCAGCGTCGCCTCGCCGCTGCGCAAATCGATAACGGCGGACAAACTTGCCGTGGTGTCTCACTCACCTGATCGCGGTACTCGAACCAATGGGCGGGAATGTCACCTAACGCGCGGTTTATACCCACGATGGCAATCGCTCGGCTCCCATCGGGGCTGAGTGAAATCCATTGCGAACGGGGCGGCGGCAGCCATTTTCCACCCTGAATTACCAGCGGACGCGGGTCATGTCCCGTCTGCTGCACGAATAATTCCAATGGACGCTTCCAACCGCCCGGATCGTCAAATCGGCGGCCGCTCATCAATTCAAGGAGCAGTTGGTTCTCGATCAGAAGTCCGTCGGTCAGGACCTTTTCGTCGAACAGGCTTTGCTCGGGCAGCCGCGCGACAAACAGCAGGGTGCCAGCGTCCGCCGTGCTGGCGAAAGCCACGATGTCGGTCGCGTGCCCGGTCAGCTGGACCAGCCGGCCATCGTCGATGCGCAGCGACCAAACCTGCTTGTGCAGACCGTCCCCCATGGCCAGAAAATGCAAGGTCCGGCTATCCGCCCAGCGAATGTCGCAAATGCCGGGCGTATTCCCCTGCGACGAGAAGCGCGCCAACACCTTTGGAACCGGTCTCGCAAAAATTTCGCCGGTGGCGAACCACAGCAGCGAAAACTCGTTGGTGTTTCCGGTCAGGTCCCCGTGCTGCTCGACGACGACAAACTGGCTGCCGTCCGGCGAGAAAAGCGCGGGGTTTTCATCACTTCCCCCCCACAGATGGGCTCCCAGCAGGCTCATCCGAATGGAATCCTTCACCGTAACCGGACGCCGGTCGGAGGGAGCTTGGGCGAAGCCGGCCGCGAGGGCGGCCACCCCCAACCCCAGCGCAAAAAGACCGCTGCGAAAGAAACACCGACCAGGTTGAATAAGCATTTTGTATATTTCCCGGTTCTGCCGGCTGCCCTCTGGCCGCCGGATTGCCGGAGTTCGGAGATTAGGTTTAAATTATCCGCCGCGGGAAAAGGGCGACGACCAGGCAAGGTCATCCGGGTTGATGGGCGACATTCGTGATGCCGGGGATGAGGCCGAGAAACGCGATTAGCTCTTGAATTGTGGCTTCGTCGTCTACGACCACCATCCAGATCCGCCCTTCGTTGCTTCCCGGAATATGACTCCAAATGAAAGACTCGGGCGGGGATTTCAATTCTCGCAGTGCACCGACCACCTGCAACAACAGGCCGTTGTCTCGCTCAATGGCAGCATCGATGGTGAGGACCTGCTTCATGGCGGGAGCGGTCTTTCAGCTTCGAATTGCACGGGCGGGTCGTCTAGCAGGCGCAGGCAGGTGGCTCCGCCCTTGAGCAGGATCAGGCAGAGAGCAGCCGTGACGAAAGCGAGCAATACGCCAAGAATGAGGTCGTCGAATCTTTCGCGAGACCTCATACGGGAAAGGGGCCGCCGCCCAACGGTTGTTTGGCGCCGGACGGCGGGATTACACACACACTATGACCGAAGCCTTTGCCTGGGGGCTGGAATTGGTTAGGCACGCCGAAACGAAACGTGGCATCGGGCGAGTAAGGCCACGCGTTACCGGCTTGGGAACGGGTGCAGGTGATAAGCATAGGTGTCTGGTGAAACGAGGGGTCTCTAAAAGTAAGACGGCCCAAACCAACTAACCCCTACCCTGCACTCGCTGGGACGCTTGCACTTGTTCGAATCATTGGCCGATCCCGCTCACAGCTGGGGTTAAGCGCGACCTGTTCCCGTTCGTCCAACCGGGCCTAGGTTTAGTTTCCGTCACCGCCGGCTTCAAAAAGCGGGAACTTGGCGAAATCCCCGGGATTCAGCGGTTGCGCTCCGTTGCGGGATTTGGCGCGGTCGCCTTCGAAAATAATTTCGCCTTTCGTGTCACGGGCAATGTCCCCCCAACGCTCGAACCACGCGAGCGTGCGCTGCAATTGATCGCGACGGTTGGCCAGGTTCTTGTTGACGTGGCCTTCCCCCCAGTAACGCACGAATTCGGCGGGTTTGCGCATGCTGGCGAGCGCATTGAAAAACTCCTCGCTGAGCTCAATGGGGATCGCGTCGAGATCACCGTGCATGATCAGTAGCGGGGTGCCCACACGATCGACATAGGTTAATGGGTCGTTGCGCGTGCGGCGGTCGCCGTCACGCCACCACGGCACGTCGCTGGGATAAAACCCTTTGAAGATTCCGTTTGGCTCGTTCCAGTCGTGTGGCACGCTTCGATAGCGATTGACGACCGACCGGCCGAGTGCGGCACCCGCGCCCGTCAGTTTTCCATTGCCTCCGGCAGCCTCGGCCATCGCGGCGCGAAAACGAGTGGTTTGTGTCAATGTGGCCATCGTCGCCCAGCCGCCGCCGCTGGTTCCGGTAAGAAATATCCGATCCGGGTCCACCACCCCCTGCTGGATGGCTTTTTCGATGGCCGGCATGGTAGCGTGAATGAACATCAGCATCGACCACCCTTCCTCGCCGCCCAAGCCGGGCAGGTTGTTCATCGGCAGCATGCTCGGTTTGAGGAAGGCGTACCCAGCCGCCACGTAGAGATCCGGACCGCCCGGAGAAGGATAGATATCGCTGCCCGGCGCCGCGTCGGGATCTTCTTTCGGCGCCGCCAAGCCGGGGTAGATTGCCACCACAAGCGGATAACGCCGGCCCGGGACATGGCCAGGAGGAAGATACAAAGCCGCCTTGAGTGCATCTTGGTTGAGGCTCGTGTACTCCAGCGTTGTGCGCTCCGACTTAAGAATGCGCGCCCGATAGGTATTCGCGGTGAACAATAATTCCGTTTTTCCTCCCTCCAGGTAACCGCGCCAGAGGAAGGTGCCGCTTCGATCGTTCTGCAGGAATATTCCGCTTACGGCCGGTCTGGAATAGGCGACTAATCGGGCCTTGGGCGTTGGCGCCTGCACCAACTTGGCCACCTTTGCCCGGTCGGCAGCCTCCTCGCCATCCGGAGATGTCGCCGACGCATCCGTGGCGCCGCTGCCGTCTGACCGGATTTTTCCGGATTGGTCGATGAAAAACCATTCGAGCGGCGCCTTGACCTGACCAAACCACGGTTCGGCGTTGCCGGAGCTATGACCCCACAGCGGCCCCCGCGACGCCGGGGACAGGGTGGAATATCCGAATTTCCGGCGCGGCGCGCGCAGCACGAGTTCGTTCGCCGAAGTCCAGTCCAGCTTCGGCGCCCCCAGTTGCCCGAGGTCGATCTCGCCGGTATCGACTTGTTGAATGGTGCGCCGCTCGAGATTCAGGCGGTAAAGATGTGCGGGATTTTCCAGCGACGAAACCTGTTCGTTGAAAACTTCCGCCGCGGCCCAGCCATGAAGCAAAACAGGACTGACCGGGCCCGGGCCGTTGGCGAAAAACGCGAGTTCCTTGCCATCGGGAGACCAGCCGACGCTGGTGACCTGGACGTTATCCGGCATGGGCCGGTCGAAACTCAATATCCTCCCGTCGAGGTCCAGCACGTCGATGTTCATGGGCAGACCGAACCGCAAGCGCATGCCACTGTTATAAGAAGCGACCTGCGTTGCCCGTTGGGCGACGGCCACCACGTGCCCGAAGCGCGCTCAAACGCGGTGTTGTTCAAGGTGGTCCGCGCGAGGACGCGGCCCGCCCCGCTATTTGCGTCGACCAGGAAAAGCCGGCCCTCGGGATAAACAAATTCCGTGCTGTCGATCGCACTCCCCGTCGCCTCTCCTCGGCGCGCACGTTCCCAACCCACGTTTGCGCTATCGATCGTCCGACCGATGAGACTGTCCCACGGGGTGGCATGCGTGCCTTCCGCGGGGAGCAGGCAGAGCAAGCGCCGGTCATCGACCCAGGCAAAACTGCGCGTGCCGGCAAAACGCGAGGAGGGCCAGATTTCCTTGGTCAACACGCCCTCGCGCGAAACCTGGCGAAGCTTGCCACCCGACTTTTCCCAAACCCACAGGGTCACCAAACCGCCACGCGTGGAGAACATGGCTAGACTCCGGCTATCGGGCGACCATTGGGGATTCCACCAGCCGCTCGCATCGCCCTGGCCATCGGTCACATTGACGAGCAGCTGGCCCGGCGCGGCCTGCACCCAGACATCATAGCCGGCTTCGTTGATCCACCACGATGATTGCACAGGTGGCGGCAGGGTGTTCAGGGGGCGCGCGATCACGACTGCGAACGACCGTCCATCCGGCGACCAGGTAATCGTTGCGGGATCGACCACCTGCTGGGCAAACAGGTCGTCCATCCGCAGCAAGCGTGGCGCGGGTTCCGTAGCCGCAGTCGGTGCACTGGTCAGCACCAGTCCAACCAATGCAGCACAAATGAAATGAGGCCGAGCGACAAAGCTCCCGCCGGGCAACGACCATAGATGTGTGGACATGGTGCTTAAAACTGTTTCTTGAGCGAGAGATAGTAGCTGATGCCGCGCGGATCGCCAAACGGACTGTAGTAGACCAGCGAGTTCGCATCGAACGGCGGCTGGCGATCAAAGACGTTTTTGACACCGAGTTGCAGCGTGGTGCGTGAGAGAACCCGACTCAGACCATGCGGGCCAGAACCCGGGCGGCCGAGCGAGGTTTCCACCGAGACATCGTGGTAAATCTGTTCCTTGACACGACCGCCGTGGCCCTGCGTCAGGAGAGTGGACGCTGTCGTGGACACTTGGTAAGAATTGAAATACCGGCTGTTCCAGCCGAATGTCCAACGACCAAGTTTCCACAACAGGCCGGCGTTTGCCTTGAACTTCAGCGCAGAGGTGCTGGAGATGCCGACGCTCTCGATGAACGGAGCCCCCGGCAAAAGCTGGGTCAGATAATGCGTCTGCCAGGTGGCGACCCCGTAAAACTCGAAATGACCCAATGCTTGCGTGGCGCGCTCATAATCGATCTGCACATCGTAAGCCTCGATCTCGGCCTTCGCGATATTGATCAGCGTGGTGTCAACCAGCGTGATCGGACCCGCCCAGCCTGGCAGATCGCCGGGCAGGTTTGCTGCGCGGACAATCCGTCCAGGCAGGATCGCCTCATTATCGATCACCTGCTGGAAATTAAGGTTCGTGATGTTGTCGGTCTTCTTGACCCGGTTCCAATCGATGGAAACACGCAGGCCCGGGATGGATTCGGGCGTCAGCACCACGCCCGCCGACCAGCCCGCGGATTTTTCCGGGATCAGGTTGGGATTGCCGCCGCGCTGGTTCAGCCAGGGCCCCGCCAGTGTGTTGCCGCGCTTGGGATCGATCCCAACGGAAACGAAATTGCCATCGATCTCGCTGATTACCAGCTCATTGACGCCCGGAACCCGGAAACCCTTGCTGAAACTGGCACGCAGGGCAACCGACTTCATCGGCTGATAGTGGAGAGCGATCGTCGGATTGAATGAATCCCCCTTGCTGGTGACCCGGACGGGCGCCGACGCGTTATTGATGATGACCCCCGTGGCGCCGTTCGTCGTAGTGCGATCAAAGCGCCCGGCCAGCTGGAGATCTAATCCTCGCAACAGCATCCGCGGTGCATTTCTGGCCAAAAGCGGCACACCAAATTCCATATAGATACTCTCGGTTTCCTGTGACCGGCTTGGGTAAAGCAGCGAACTTCCCGAGAAAACCGCGGTGGTATTACCGAATACATCCTGGCGATACTGCGCCATGCTGGAAAGCATCAGCGTTCCTGCGGGCAGCTCGGCGACGGAACCCGCGATCCGGAGCGTCGTCTCCCTCGTAATGGTCTCGAACGGCGAGGTTGTATAGAAGGACGGTGCGAGATAAGGTGACCAGTCCAAGGGATACGCATTGATATCGCGCATCACATTGAGTGAACCGTTCGACACGGCGGTGGCCGCCTGCGGTGGCGTCGATGTCGCGGTCTGCCGAAACACCGTGGACGATTTCACCCAGGGATAGTCGATCGTCGCGAGCCACTCGCCCGGCAGCTTGGCGATCAGGCCCAAAACCGCGCGCCGATCCTTCGCCGCACGGATCGCCTCCTCGTTGTACCCGCTGGCGGTGATCGGACTGACCACGCGGATGCGTTCGGTGAAAGGATTGATCGGAGAGTCGCCGGCCAGCGTATAGGAGCCGGTAAACTGCAACGCGGGGTGGCGCTCGGTCGTGTTGGACGCTCCGAAATCACCAAACGCCTGCAGATACGGCGTGAACTGGTGCCTGATCGCAGCCATCGCGGATTCGATCTTGGGTGCGGTGGCGATCACTCGCCTTCCGCCAAAAGCCTGCGAAGTCGCAGCGAGATCCAGATTGTAGCGACCGGCGTTGGCCACCAAGGCCGCCCCATTGTCCGATGCCGGACCTGCGTAACCCACCGGCACCGACGTGATCGGCGAATTAAGGACTGCACCGGCCTTGAGGACAAGATTCGCACCGGAAACGCTGCGAATGTTGGTGGTGGAACCCAACGGCGGCGTGGCCGCGGTCAGGATCAGATTGGGATTGTTCGCCAGGATCACCGCCCGGCCCCTCTGCACCAAATCGAGATCCTGCAAGAACTGAAGGTTTCGATCCACGTAACTCACACCCGCCAGGATATTCGTCTTACCGCCATTGAGCGTAGCGCCAAAACTCAAATCCACCCGCCGGGAGGCCGCATCTGAGTGAAACGTGTTTTCATAGGTGAGCCGGATCTCCGCGCCGGCATAATCGCGGCGCAGCACGATGTTGACAACGCCACCGATGGCGTTGCCGCCGTAGATGCCCGAGGCGGTTGCCGGCAACACCTCGACGCGCTCGATCGCGGCCAGAGGAAGACCATTGATGTTGGGCTGCATCGGCGTGGCGCGATCCAGCGTCTGCGGCATGCGGTGTCCGTCGACGAGGATGAGGGTCTGGTTGGTACCAAGACCCCGCAGGTTGATCTGACTGCCGCCATAACCGGTGGTTACCTCCAGACCGCTCGAAGCGGCCTGGGTGTTCATTGTCAGACGCTGCTTGAGAAAATCCTCTAGGTTGGTGGCGCCGGATCGCTCGATCGCGGAGCGATCGAAAATCACATAAGGCTGCGCGTCATCCCGTGAGCGCTTGATGTCCATATTCAGTAGCTTCGTCCCCATTACCTCGAAAGTATCGAGCTTGATAGTGCCAGTGATCTCCTCTCCAGCCGCCCGGTTACTTACCGGACGGCTTGAGCCGTTTTTTTCCGCTTCGGCTACGGTGGCCGCCTTCTGCACAGTGTAAGCGCCGGTCTTCTCGTCACGAACCGCCACAAGTTGGGTCTTATCCAGCATGGCATAGAGCACCTCTCCAGGTGTCATTTCGCCTTTCACTGCGTTAGTCTGGATGCCGCTGACCTTGGTGGGCGGATAAAGAATCTGCTCGCCGGACTGCTGGGTGAATAGCTTCAGGGTTTTCTCGGCGTCGCCGGCCGGAAGATCATAGGCCTGCTTGGCGGCCCTGCCATCCTTCGCCAAGGCGACGGATGGCAGGGCGGCAAATACTGCGACGAAAAGAATGGCACACGAAAAAGCGAACATCCGGAGGACGCCGCGAAGAGCGAGGTGGGCTTGGGAGGACATGATTAGGCAGGGGTCTGCTTAATCAAAGGAGACGGCTGAACCCTATCCCCTCCGGTAAAGAAAAGTAATGCAAATAATATGGGCAGGCCGTCCCTTAGCGCGACCGTCGGCGCGCGCTCGCGCGCTGCCGCTAAACCGGCTCACTTCGCCTTGTGCAAAATGATCTCGCCGCCGCGCTGCTCAGCGGTGATGCCGAACCCAGAATCAAGAAGGCGGACAAAAGCATCAAGGTTGTCGGATTGCACCCCGCCGGCGATCAGGACCGACTCGATGGTGGCATCCGCGATGACAAGCTGACGGACGTTGTAACGGTTTAACCCGACGACAACTTCAGACAGCGGAGTGCGGTCAAACGAGAGCCGGCGGCTCTTCCACGCCAGGGCTTCTGCAACCTCGGGGGCGGCCGGAGCGCGAACTTCGACCGCGGTGGACGCGTCATTTTCGACGATCACCTGCTGACCCATCGTGAGGATCAACTCAGAGGGCGCCGAGAATGGCCCGCCGGCCAGCGACAACACTAAAGGCTGACCGCTGACTGCGACACTGCCCTGCGTCACAAGCACGGCCACGCGGTCGGGGTCGAGCCGGACATTGAACGCAGTGCCGATGTCGCGAACGGTGACCTTGCCGGCGTGGACGACGAAAGGTCGGGCGGATGTCTTCGCGACAGTAAAATGAGCCTCGCCGGAAAGGAGCCGGACCAAGCGCGATGAGGGAAAATCACCAAAGGCGATCTGGCTGCCGCGGTGCAAGACCGCAATCGAGCCGTCAGGTAGGGCGATGCGCGTCTCAGCATCGGCGGGAGCAGAATGGGCCTGGACAAACCGTTCCGCGCGAGGGAGTGCGACCGGAGCGCGCAGCGTGAAGAACAGCACAATGGCAGCGGCCGCGGCGGCGGCACCGGCAAACCAGACGACGGGTGCGAGGCGGCGTTTACGCGGGGCCATCAGCGCGTCGAGTTCCCGGGCCGGCAGGCGCTTGAGCGACGGAAGAGCGTTCCACATCGCTTCGCAGCGGGAGAAGGCCTCGGCGTGGGGGGGCTTGGCGAGCCAGGCGGCGAGTTGGGATTGCTCGGCGGACGTCAGGCCGTGGTCGCGCCGCGCGATCCATTGCGACGCGATGGCGTCCAGGTCGGGGGCAAGGGTCTCGGGGCGGGGGGGCATGGCTTTCGGTCAACGCCGCGGCGCTGCATGAATTCGACGCATTTCTTCAGGCCGATGCCCACCTGCTTCTCGACGGTATGTTCCGAGATGGAGAGTTGTCCGGCGATTTCCTTGTGGGATAGTCCATGGATGCGGCGGAGCAGGAGGATATGCCGGCAGCGGTCCGGCAGGCCGGCCAGCGCCGCGGCAAGGACCTCCAGTTCCTGGTTGAGACTGGCGATTTCCGCGGCGTTGGCTCCATCTGAATAGACGGATGAAGCCGTCCTCTCCGTCAAAGGCTCCATCTCGATGACGGCGCGGCGCCGGAAGAAATCGAGCGCGGCGTTGCGGGCGGCGGTGAAGAGAAAACCCTTGGCGGAGCGAAGATTGCCGGCGAGGCGGACGCGGAAAAGCCGAAGATAGGATTCCTGGATTATGTCGTCCACATCGGCGAGCTGGGGAAACTTCCGGTGGATGTAAGCACGAAGCACCGGCTCGTGCGCGTGAACTTGGCTCTTGAACCAGCGATCCTCGTCCGATGGCACCACGCACGGGGCAGCAGGGGCGGACGGGGACGCTTGGTGGGGTGGGCTCATGGAGAGGTCGGGCTCCGCGTAGTGGTTCCCAATCGGGATAGACCTCAGTTGAGGAAAAACAAGCCGTAACCGGGTTTTCACACCGGTGCTAAAATCTCTTTGGGGGTGTTTCGTGGTTCATCCGTCTTAAAAGCTTCCGGATAACGACCAGCTCAGGCCGAATAGCGACCCGCCGGCGCAGGCTGCAAGACGTCGCCTGGGTGAAACCGGTTTTTAAACAACAAAGCCCGCCGAAGTGGCGGGCTTTGTTGTTTTGAAGACTGTCGACGACTTACTTGCCAGGCGGCTTGTCGCTTATGATGGGCTTGAAGGAGATGCCGGAATCCGGCACTTCAGCCGGCTTGGCCACGGCGGGTTGACTGGCGAGCAGCATGGTGGCGCGGCGTGACCAGGAGCCGGTGGCGTCGATCTTGGACACATCGTCGACGAGTTTTTTCACCTCGGCGGTTTTGCCGGCCTCGGCGGCAAGCGAAGCGAGGTGATAGGTGGCCTCGGCGCGCACGTTCTTGGGCAGCGATTGGTCGGTGCCGAGGGCTTTGAGCGCGGCCTCACCGGCGGTCCGGTCGCCGCCATTGAGTTGGCTCATGGCCAGGCCGAGCTTCGCCCGACCCAGCAGGGCCTCGTTCTTCAGGTTTCCGGCCGCCTGTTGGTAACTGGCGGCGGCGGCTTTATAATCGGCGTTGGAGAATTTTTCATCCGCCACCTGCAGGTAGGCGACACCCGCCAGGGCGTGGCCGGGGTTGGCCGCGGCAAAAGCGGCGAGCTGGTCGGTCCGCCCGGTGAGTTTGGCGTATTCGGCCTGCACGTCCCGCTCATGGCCGGCGGCGTAATATTCCCAGCCTTCGCGGGCCATGATGGCCAGCAGCGCGACGCCGCAAAGCATCAGGACTAGGTTGCGGTTCTTCATCCAGAAATCATGGATGGCGGCCTCAAAACCGGGCTCGTAGACCGGGGCGGCGCTCTGAGGGGACTGGTCGGCGGGGGGAAGTTGACTCATGGAACCGCGCAGGTTGAGGAGCGCCCGCCGGCGCCTCAACGCCAAAATGGGCCGGCCTCAGTCAAAAACCACGGTCTTGTTGCCGTAGACGAGGATACGGTTCTCCCAATGCCAGCGCACCGCCTGGGCCAGCACGGATTTCTCCAAGTCCCGCCCTTTGCGGACCAGATCGTCCACGCTGTGCCGGTGTGTCACCCGCACCACGTCCTGCTGGATGATGGGACCGTCGTCGAGCATGGCGGTGGCGTAGTGCGCCGTGGCGCCGATGAGTTTCACCCCGCGTTCGTGGGCCTGATGGTAGGGCCGGCCACCGGCAAACGCCGGCAGGAATGAATGGTGGATGTTGATGACAGGCTGGCTAAATTTTTTCAGAAAATCCTCCGACAGCACCTGCATGTAACGGGCGAGCACCACCAGCTCCACGCCCGCCGCGCGTAGAATTTCCAGTGCTTGCGTCTCGGCCGCCGTCTTGGTCGGCGCGGTCACCGGCACATGATGAAAGGCCAGCCCATAGTGCCGCGCAACCCCGGCGAGATCCGCGTGGTTGGAAACCACGCAGGTAAAGTCGCCGCCGAATTCCCCCGCCTGCCAGCGCAGGGCCAGATCGTGAAAGCAATGATCCTCCTTCGAGACAAAGATGGCGCCCTTGGGCCGGTGAACCGAATACGCCACCTTCGCCGCCATGCCCAGGGAAGCGGCGAAATTGCGCAGCTCCCCCGCCTCGGTCACGCCATCGCCGTCAGCGGGCACCCATTCAATGCGTTGGAAAAACTCCCCCGCCTCCATGTCGCGATGCTGGTCGGCATGGAGAATGTTGCCCTGCCGCGCATAAATCCATCCCGCGGTCCTGGCCACGAGACCGGGCTGATCGGGGCCGTGCAGCAGTGCAACGAGCGTGGCGGGAGTTTTCATGAGCGCCCCGTTACATCGGCTCGACGCTGTCGCGGTATTGCTGCAGCGGCCGCACGTCCACGCGCTTTTGTTTCATGGCCCGGATGCCGCCGAGCGCCGCCCGTGCGCCCGTGAGCGTCGTCATGATGCAAACCGAGTTGCCAACCGCGGCCGCACGGATGGCGTTCTCGTCATGGCGCGGGATCATGCCCTTGGGTGTGTTGATGACCATGTTGATTTCGCCATTCTTGATCATGTCCACGCAATTGGGCCGGCCCTCCTGCAGCTTGTTGACGAACTGCACCGCCAGGCCGTGCGACTGCAGCAGCCGCGCCGTGCCGCCCGTGGCGACGATGGAGAAACCAATCTCGGCAAATCCCCGGGCCAGGGAGATGGTGTCCGGCTTGTCGGAGTCCTTCACGCTCAGGAACACCTTGCCGCTGAGCGGCAGACCCGGCTTGGCGGCCATCTGCGTCTTGGCAAAGGCGATGCCGAGATCGTCATCCATGCCCATGACCTCGCCAGTCGAACGCATCTCGGGTCCGATCACGATCGTCGCGCCGGGGAACCGGGCGAACGGGAACACCGCCTCCTTCACGCACCAGTGCTTCGGTTTCACCTCGCGGGTCAGTCCGAGTTCGGAAAGTTTTTTGCCGGCCATGACCTTGGCGGCGAGCTTAGCCAGCGGCACGCCGATGGCCTTGGCCACGAACGGCACGGTGCGCGACGCGCGCGGGTTCACCTCGAGCACGTAGAGCTGGTTGTCCTTGATGGCGAACTGCACGTTCATCAGGCCGACGACCTTCAGGGCCTTCGCCAGCGCATAGGTGGCGCGGCGCACGGTCTGCAGCATCTCGGGTGAAAGGGTGTGCGGCGGCATCACCATCGCCGCGTCCCCCGAATGCACCCCGGCAAATTCAATGTGCTCCAGCATGCCGCCGATGATGGCGGCTTCACCGTCGCTGATGCAGTCCACGTCGAGCTCGATGGCATCCTCGAGAAACTTGTCAATCAGCACGGGCTTGTCGGGCATCACCTCGAACGCCTGGCGAATGACGCCATTGAACTCCTCCTCGCTGTAGACGATGAACATGCCCCGGCCACCGAGCACGAAGGACGGCCGGAGCAGCACCGGGAAACCGACCTCATGGGCAAAGATCAGCGCATCCGTTTCGTTCAGCGCGGTGCGATTGGGCGGCTGCTTGAGCCCGATCTGGTCGAGAATCGCCGAAAAAAGTTTCCGGTCCTCCGCCACCTCGATGCTTTCCGGCGAGGTGCCGATGACATTCACCCCGTGCGCCTTGAGCGGGGCGGCGAGGTTGAGCGGCGTCTGGCCGCCAAACTGCACGATGGCGCCGGAGCATTTCTCCTGCTCGTAGATTTCCAGCACATCCTCCAGCGTCAGCGGCTCGAAGTAGAGCCGGTCGCTCGTGTCGTAGTCGGTGGAGACGGTCTCGGGGTTCGAATTTACCATGACGGTTTCGAACCCGATCTCGCGCAGGGCAAATGACGCATGCACGCAGCAGTAGTCGAACTCGATGCCCTGGCCGATGCGGTTCGGTCCCCCGCCGATGATCATGATTTTTTTCTTGGTGGACGGGATCACTTCGTTTTCATCGCCATAGCTTGAATAGTAGTAGGGCGTGAACGCCTCGAACTCCGCGGCGCAGGTGTCCACCAGACGGTAGGTCGTGTTGACGCCGGCCTGCTTGCGGTGTGCGCGCATCGCGTCGAAATCCGTCTTGAAGAGATGCGCGAGCTGCGCATCGGAGAAGCCGAACTGCTTGGCGCGGCGCAGCGCGGCCGGGTCGATGGTCTTCAGCGTATGCTTTCCGAGCGCCGCCTCCATCTCGTGGATCTCGCGCAACTGGTGCAGGAACCAGGGATCGATCTTTGTCAGGTCGAAGATTTGCTCCACGGTGTAGCCGGCCCGGAAAGCGTGGCGAAGGTAGAATACGCGCTCGGCGTTGGGCGTGCCGAGTTTCTGCCGGATGGTG
>WNFI01028793.1_pt1 | contig 17791 bp, 18 predicted proteins | sample 5400471 | NCBI WGS metagenome assembly WNFI01 (sample SAMN13153348, study PRJNA577476) | soil metagenome | isolation source: 100 cm saprolite on Douglas fir-dominated hillslope | place: USA:California | collected 2013-09-17 | reverse complement strand
ATGGTGCCGCACTGCGACGTGGTGACGATCAACGCCCCGCTGTACCCGGGCACCGAGGGCCTGTTCAACGACGAGCTGATCGCGACGATGAAGCGCGGCGCCTACATCGTCAACACCGCCCGGGGGAAGATCTGCGACCGCGATGCCATCGTCCGGGCGCTGGAAAGCGGGCAGCTGGCGGGTTACGCCGGTGATGTCTGGTTCCCCCAGCCCGCCCCCAGGGATCACCCGTGGCGCAGCATGCCGCATCATGGCATGACCCCGCATATCTCGGGCTCGTCGCTGTCGGCGCAGGCACGCTACGCCGCGGGCACCCGCGAGATCCTGGAATGCTGGTTCGAGAACCGGCCAATCCGCGAGGAGTACCTGATCGTCCAGGGCGGCCAGCTGGCCGGCGCAGGCGCGCACTCCTACCAGCCCGGCGATGCGACCGGCGGCTCAGAGGAAGCGGCCCGCTTCAAGGCATGAGCCTGTCGATGGCCATGACTTTGGTGAGCGCCTACGGCACGAAAAACCCACAAGCGCGCAAGGGTCTGAGCTGCCCAACGGCTCTAAGCGCACCCGGCGGTATCAGGCCAGCCGTGCGGCCCGAACCAGACTCTGTACCGCTATGCCTTGCGGTGCCGGGTGCCGGGCTCAGGAACAGCCACCACGGTGAATATAAACGATCTGCTGCTCAGGTTCACAGGCTTACGTCATCGATGTTCCTCCTGTTGGTGCTCATACTGCAGCGGCAGGACCAGAACGGTCTCCTGCGTTGCTGCCAGTCGCGAGAGCGGATGGCTTGCGGGTCACGGCGCCGCGCCCGGGTGACGAAGTCCCGGTTCGTCATTGGCTATGCCGGCGGCTTCGGGGAATTCGTGAGCACGCTGCGGACCGGCTGCCGATCATTCGGGACCGCCTCTTTCCGCCTGAGCGGCTGTGATCATGGGCGCGGTAGGCCGCTGCCTGGTCATTCGCGGGCAGTCCCAGCGCAGCTCGAAGAAAACGGACCGGCCGAGCTCGTCGCCGTTGTGCCCCCACCGGTTCGAGATCAGGTCCACGAGTTCAAGGCCCAGGCCGTCCTCAGAGAGTCGGTCGATGCCCTGGATCGTGGGAATGGTCTTGGAGCCGTCGTCGCGTACCTCCACGCGAAGCGAGTCGTGAGCGCTGTAGACCGTGACCTCGAATGATCCGCCCCGCCCCGAGGCAGTGTGCTGCAGCGTGTTCGTGCACAACTCCGAGGTGAGTAACACCGCCTCGTCGAGCATCGGGCAGCACCCTACGGCGCGCGTGACGAAGTCCCGCGCGCACGCGACCTGCTCCCGCTCACCAGGGAACGTACGCCTGACCGGTGGTGTCACTGAGCCGCCCCAGGCCGCCGGCGCCGCAAGCGCCGAGGCCACCGCCGCCGTGGCGACGGTCGCCGCGGACGTCCGCGCGCCGAGCCATATCCTGACTCAGCGAATCCGCAGTCAGCGCTGGGGACCAAGACGCGTCCCAAGCTGCGATGCGCGCGGCATGGCGGACCCGCTCGGCGCAGCCAGTGGTCCCGTGGCTTAGTTCGGTGACCGTCTCGGTCCCGCCGGGGACGCGGCGCGGGGTCCGCGCGTTCACTGGGATCGCGTGCAGCAGCCAGACGTCAGCGGCAGACACCGGGTCGTGGCGCTGGGCGGCCTGAACGGCTGAGTCGAGTACCCACAGCCACTGGCAGGCGGCGTTCAGTCTCCGCCGCTCCTCTGCCGTGCCGCGCTGCTCCGAGGCCGCGAGTGCCAGCCGGGCGCCGTGCACTGAGGCTAGGGTGCTTGGCCGCATCCGCAGCAGGCTCAGCTCGCTGGCAGCGCGACGCCCGCGCGTGCAGCCCGCTTCGCAATCGCCTGCCAGGTCGTGTCTTCTACGGTGATCCTGGTTGCGGCGCTGCGCCGCTGCCGCTCAAGGTCGCCTGGCAGGAGAACGCGGGCGGGTCCGCTGGGCGCGGCGGAGCGGATGTAGTCGGCCATTCGGTCGGCCCGCCTCGGGTAGTCGGCGTCTGTTCTGATGACTGCGAAGGCAAGGTTGTTGCCGACCCGCAATGTATCGGCGGTCTCGTCGCCGGTCAGGAGCGTAGCCATGGCCTCGACGAGGAGCCCGAGCGCGAACCCCCGGTGGCCGAGCCGGCCGCCGCCGAGTGGCAGGATCACCCCGGGCGGATCGGAGTAGAGGACTTCGGGGTCGGTTGTCGGCTGGCCTAGCGCGTCGAGCAGGGTGTCCTCCGGGGCAGGGCGCCCCAGGTTGCGGAGGGTGCGGATGCGGCCTTCCGGCGTGGCGCCCGTCGAGAAGTCGCCCACGATAGGCCAGCCGGACGTGGGGATTGAGAAGGCGATCGGGTTCGTTGCCAGCCGCCCCTCGCGCCCGTTGAATGGCGCCACCCGGTGTCCGCTGCGCGGGCCGCTGCAGAAGATCACGGATAGGAAGCCGGCGATGCCGAGCTGCTCGGCGTAAGCGCCGATGCGCCCGGCGTGCGCGCATTGCCGGACCGTCACCAGTGCCAGCCCGCCCTCGTCAGCGAGCTGGCTCCCGCGCCTGACAGCCAGTTCGCCGGCCACCTGCCCGAAGCACCGGCTGGCGTCGATGGTGATCCGGCCGGGCCCGGTCTGGCGGACGGCCGGCAGGGACCGCGGCCTGATTTCGCCGGCCAGGATCTCGTCGATGTACTGCGGGACCCGAATCAGGCCATGCGATGGCAGCCCGGATTCCTCGGCCTCAACGAGATGCGAAGCGACGATCTCGGCCTGCTCCTGGCCTGCTCCGTAAGCCTCAAGCAGCTGTGCCGCCAGATCGCGGGCAGCTCCGGCGGCGAGCTGACGGCTAGGCACGCGACGGGACGCTGAGCAGGTTTACGTTGCACTTAAGGCCACACTGTTGTTGCATATAACGCATCATCATTTTCCTTATACAGACTCTTGCTGAATCGTCCTGTGCACAGTACGTTACAGGAGCGGCCTTCGTGTGGTTAACGGACTCATATAGGCAACAGATGTTGCGCTATACGCAAACAGGAGAGTGATCCGCGATGGAGCGAGGGAACATGCGACGCACACTTCGGAGAAGGCTACGGATCGGCACTGCCTGCGGTGCCGTGACTGCGGCCACGATCATGCTGGCGGCGTGCTCGTCATCCGGCAAGGCCTCGTCCAGTTCGTCGACCTCGTCGGCCGCGTCCAGTTCCACCGCTGGCGTGATCTACGTGATCGGGTACCAGCAGAACAACGCGTTCTGGGCAACTGAGGGCAAGGGCGCGGGGGAGGCCGGCCAGATCCTGGGCGTCACCGTGCACTACGAGGCGCCCACTACCTCCAGTGATGCGGGCATGATCTCGCTGATCGACGCGGCGATCGCCACGCATCCGTACGGGATCGCCATCGACTACACGGACAAGACGATGGAGGCTCCGGTCCAGCGGGCGCTGGCGGCCGGCATCAAGGTCGTCCTCTACAACAACAACCGCTTCGAGGCTCAGGCTGGCGGTGCCACTACTAACCCCGCGGTCACGAACCTGGCGTATGTCGGGCAGGACGAGCATCTGTCTGGCTCGGTCCTGGGCAGGGCGTTCCTCAGCGAACTTCCCGGCCACGGCACCGTCCTCATCGTCAACCCGTTCGCTGAGGCCTTCGTGCTGACGCTCAGGTACGACGGAGTCAAGAGCGTGCTGCAGCAGGCAGGCTACAAGACTGACCTGCTTGTCGTGAACGGCAACGACCCCGAGGCTTCCGTGGAGGCCACGATCGGCGCCTACCTGCAGGCGCACAAGGGCATCGTCGGTGTCGTGGGCCTGGGCGACCCCGGGGCCAGCCCGGCCACTCGATACATCGATCAGCACGGCATGAAGATCCCGGTCGCGACCTTCGACATCGATACGGAGACCTACGGCCTGATGCGCGCCAACAGGGACGAGAAACTCGCTCTTGACCAGCAGCCGTTCCTGCAGGGCTATTACGCGGTGCAGGACTTGGCCTTCGAGCTCAAGTTCGGGTTCCAGCCCGTCAGCGTGAACACTGGCACCTTCCTGGTGACACCCGGCAACATCTCGGTCCTCGGGAAGCTCGTCAGCGAAGGCTGGGACTGATCCGAGCAGAGTGCCACGATGACCCATAAGCGCACGTCGCTCCTCCCCGGTGCCGACGGCACCGGGGAGGAGCGAATGTCGAGCCAGCGAGGAGGAGCCGGCAAGGATCATGTCGATTGCTAGAGAAGAACACATCCTGAAGCGCCATGCCCGGTACGCCGGCGTGCTCAGCCGACTGCTCCAGGCTCGGCCGTTCGGGGCGATCGCCGCGATCGTCGTGCTGAGCGTGATCTTCGAGGCAATGACCAGGAGCTTCCTCACCTCGGCCGAGATGGCCGGGATATTCACGGTCGCGGCGCCGCTGGGGATCACCGGCGTCGGCGTGGCGTTTCTGATGATATCGGGCGAGTTCGACCTGTCCGTCGGCTCGATGTTCGCCATCACTCCGATTGTCATGGGCGAGCTCATCACGAAGGACTCGTGGAACACCTTGGCGGCCTTCCTCGCAGCCATGCTCCTCCCGCTGGTGTTCGGGCTCCTGCACGGTCTCATCACGACGCGTACCGGGATCCCGTCCTTCATCACCACGCTGGGCTCTTTTTTCATCCTGGATGGAGCAGCCTTCGTCATCACGGGCGGCTACCCGGTTGAATTCACCGGGCACCCGGCACTCTTCTCGGTGCTCGGCGGGTCGCTCGGGTCATCCGGGTTCTCGGCCGGCGTGTTCTGGATGATCGGGATCACCATCGTGGCCGCCCTGGTGCTCAGCTTCACGGCATTCGGCAACTGGAGCCTGGCGGCGGGGGGCAGGTCGGGCATCGGGCGGGCGCTGGGAGTCCCGATCGCCAGGGTGAAGACCGTGAATTTCTGCACCTGCGCGGCTCTGGCCGGCCTGGCCGGATGCATCAGCTTCGCTAACGTCGGTTCGGCGGCACCGGGCAGCGGCGCGAACAACAACCTGCTCGCCATCGTGGCCGCGGTCCTGGGCGGCACATCTCTGTTCGGTATCGAGGGATCGATCGTCGGGACGATGTTCGGGGCCGTCATCCTCGGCATCCTTGAGACCGGCCTGGTGCTGGCCGGAGCACCGGGAAACCTGTACGAGGCCATGATCGGCGCGATCCTGATTGCCGCCGTGCTCATCAACGTGCGCCTGAACCGTCTCGGGGCGTTCCTGGCGCGGCTAGGGGCGCTGCGATGACCGCGGCGGCGGGCGCCCCGCCCGAAGCCGGCGATCCGCTGATCGAACTGAGTGGCATCACCGTCGAGTTCGACGGGCTGCGCGCGCTCGAACAGGTCAGCCTGCGCATTAGGGCCGGTGAGGTCGTGGGGCTGCTCGGCGACAACGGCGCCGGGAAATCCACCCTGCTGAAGGTCATCACCGGCTTCCACCAGCCGACCGCGGGCGATATCCGCATCTTCGGTGAGCAACGGCGGCTCACCTCCCCGGCAGTGGCCAGGGCGCTTGGGATCGAGACCGTGTACCAGGATCTGGCCCTCATCGACGAGCTCAGTGTGTGGCGGAACTTCTTCCTCGGCAAGGAGATATGCCGCAGGATCGGCCCAGTGGGCATCCTGCGCCGCGGCGAGATGCGGCGCATCGCCGAGGAGGAACTGGCCAGGATCGGTATTACCCGCGTGCGAACTGGAGATCAGCGTGTTCTGGGCCTATCCGGCGGGGAGCGGCAATCACTCGCCATCATTCGTGCAATGTACTTCGGCGCACGGGTGCTGCTTCTCGATGAGCCGACTGCCGCATTGTCGGTGCGCGAGACATCCAGGGTATTCACCACCATTCGCGCGGCCCGCGCGGCTGGCCACGGCGTACTCTACATAGATCACAACATCAGTCACCTTTACTCGATTGTCGACCGCGTCGTAATCCTCGAAAGAGGGCGGGTTACCGGTGATGTGCCGAAGAGCGAGACCTCCGTGGCAGAGCTTGCGAAATTCCTGGGCGGCACCGATGCGGAGAGCGACCCCCAGCATGACCTCGAGGCAAGACTCTAGGTGACACATTGAGCCCGATAGCGAGTCGGCTGCCCGCCACAGGGACAGGCGATCAGCGTATCCGCCGGCGGTCGCCCTTGGCCCGTGCACTGCGAGCGCTGGATTACCTCCGCGATCGACCGTGCACGGCGGCCGAGCTCGCCGAGTTCCTAGGGGTCAACAGGAGCACCGCACATCGCCTGCTGGGCGAGCTGCAGGCAGCGGGCTACGTGATTCGTGATCCGGTGGCACGGCGGTTTGACCTGGCGCCAGATAAACTCCGCGCATCCACGCCGGATACGGGCTCCGGACCTGGATCTGGCGCCAGGGACGTTGAAGGGGAATGGAGCGAGGCGCTATCGAGCGTCCTGGGCAAGCTACGGGACATCGCCGACGAGGCGACGATGTTCGCCGTTCCCGCGCGAGACCGGATGCTATATGCCGCATTCTTTCCGACCGGTCACCCTATTGGCGTGCAGGAGTCGATCGGCAGCGTAAGGCCCATGCACGCCTCGGCGGTCGGGAAAGCCTACCTGTCAGCGCTGGGGGCGCAGACCCTCGATGTCGTGCTCGGGCGCCTCGCTTACCGGGAGGGAACAGACCGTGCGGCCAAAGGACCATTTCAGCTGCGCGACATGATCGCAGATATCCGCCGCCTTGGATATGCCGTCGATCATGACGAGACATTCGAAGGGCTCAGTTGCGTGGCCACGCCCGTCTTCGTCAACGATCACATCCTTGTCGGTGCGGCCGGCGTGACGGGACCAACGCACCGATTCACCGCCGACCGGGTTCAGGAATACGGCGACTTCCTCGTGGGCAACGCTCGTCACCTGATCGTCCGCTTATTAGGAGGTAAGCGATGCCCGGATTCGCAAGCGACGCGAACAAGCTGCTCGGCATGACTGTCATCTTCGCGCACCTTGACATCGAACAGGCAGTCGGCGAGCTCGTCGCGCTGGGGTTTGCCGCGGCCGAGGTCTTCGTCGGCCACCTCGGCCCGCGCGAGGTCAGCGCGCCGGTGCTGGAAGCGCACGCCGCGGCCACCGGCGATCTCATCCGCAGCCGCGGCCTGACTGTCTCGACGCTGAACTGCATCGTGGGCGAGTTCGACCCGTTCACCTCGGCCGAGGCACTGGAGCGCACCGCGGCGGGAATCGCCTCGAACTTGCGGCTGGCCGCGGCCATGGGCTCGCCGCGGATCCTGATCTGGGACGGTGAGCTTGACGAGCCCTCGCTGCTTGAGCATGCGTCGGCCAAACTGGCGCGCGTGATCGAGGTCGGGCGCCAGCACAGCGGCCTGGCCGAACCCCCGGCGGTCGCAGTCGAGCTGCACCCCAACACCTTCGCGCTCAAGCATGGCCGCCACGACGAGGTGGCCTCGGCGCTTGTCTCCGTCGGAGCCGGGGTCTGCCTCGACTTCTGTCATGCGGCCGTGGCCCTGGGTGGCGAATTCGCTGACTGTCTCAGCGCGCCCTTCCTCGACGCCGTGAGCCATGTGCACTTTGCTGACAGCGACTGCGTCAGCGAGCAGCTGCATTTCCCGCCGGGGGCGGGGCGGGTCAACCTGGACGCGGTCGAGCGCCGTCTCTCTGGGCGGGGCCTGGCCGTTGGGTGGGATTTGTTCGGCTGGCCGGCGCCGCGGCAGGCAGCGGCCGCCGGGCTTGATCGTTATCGTGCCGCGGTGCAGCGCATCAGCGGCGCCCCCGGGCCGGACGTGCCAGGCGCATGAGGGCTGCGCTGCTGACCGAGATCCCGGCGCAGACGCTCGCCGTCCGGGATGTCCCCGATCCGGTGCTGGGACCGGGATCGGTGCTCGTTTCGGTTGAGGCATGCGGGATCTGCGGTACTGACCTGCACATCATGAACGGTGAGTCGTACCGGCCGGAACTGCCGTTCGTGCTGGGCCATGAGCCCGTCGGCCGGGTCGTCGCGGCCGCTCCCGACGTCGACCAGAACCTGATCGGACAGCGCATCGCGCCTACCCTGTTCGTCGGCTGCGGCCGCTGCACGCCATGCCTCGCCGGCGACGAGCGCCTCTGTGAGGAGGGCGCGTCGGTCACCGGGGTCCTGGCCAGGCCCGGCGGATTCGCTGAGCGTATGACGCTGCTCGCCAGCCAGCTCGTCAGCGTTCCGGAAGCGCTCAGTGCACCCGCGGCAGCGGCGATGGTCGACGCCGGGACGACGGCCTACAACGCTGTGCGCACTGCCGCAGCCATAGCGCCGGCGGGACGCCACCTCGTTATCGGGGCCGGGCCGGTCGGCTTCCTGGTTGCGGCGGTGCTGCGTACCCGTGGCCTCGCGCCGATCGTGGTGGAGCCGAGTCCGCCGCGCCGCCAGGCCGCGGCCCGCAGCGGCTTCGCGGTGATTCCCGATGCGGCCGACGCCGACGGCCTGTTCGCCAGCGTCATTGACTGCGCGGGCGTGCCCGCCATCGTGCCCGGGCTGCTCGAGCTGCTGCTGCCCCACGGGGCGTACCTGAGCGTGGGGTATGCCACCGTCCCCCAGCTTGATCTCGCCCTGGTGTCGCGGCGCGAGCTTACCGTCCGGGGGATCCGCAGCGGCCGGCGCTGTGACCTTGAGGTGATCCTGCGCCTGGCCGCAGAGGGCCGGGTGCAACTGCCACCCGTGGACTGCTGGGGACTGGACGCAGTCAACGACGCCCTCCAGTCGCTGCGGGCCGGAGCCGTGGCCGGGAAGGCGGTGGTGGTCATCACCCCGTGACGGACTGCAACTGACCTAAGGCGCGGCAACTGATCTGAGGCGCGAATCGTGAAGGGAAACAACGAGAAGGACATGGACAAGCTGATCATCACCGTGACCGTCGACTCGACGATGTCGTACCCGGGAAACCCCAACATGCCGCCGATCGAGGACACGACCGCCGTCGCAAGGCAATATATCGGGGCTATCGACGCTGGCGCGTCGCTAGTGCACCATCACGGCGTGCACTACCTGGAGAAGCAGATCGCGGCTGACGGCCGGCGGCTCTCGCACACCGACTTCGACGGATGGCGCGACCTGACCGAGAAGATCCGGGCGGAACGCGATCCGATCATGCAGTTCGGGATCGCCAGCGCCCGGCTGGAGGAAAAGGTCCGCCTCATGGAGCTGCGGCCGGACATGATGTCATACGCCTTCAACGTGCATGACGAGTACTTCCAGCCCGACCCCGCGCTGCCGGCCAACGAGATGTACTCACTGCACCCGAGGGACGAGCTCGTCGAGTTCTGCAAGGCCGCACGCGAGCACGGCGTGAAGCCGGAGCTGGAGTGCTTCTACACCGGGGCGTTCTGGAACATCGAGTTCGTCCGGCGGTCGGGCATGCTCGACGACCCGCTGTGGGCAACGCTTCTCGTGGGCTGGCCGGGAGGCGCCTGGACGCCGCCGACACCGGACTCGCTGCTCTACCTGGTGCATCACCTGCCAGAGCGCGCGAACTGGAACCTGAGCGTCATGGATCCCGCCACCCAGTGGAAGCTCATCCCCCAGGCGATCGCGATGGGCGGTCACGTCAGGGTCGGCTGGGAGGACAATCCCTACCTTCCGGACGGCAGCCTTTCCCGGTCGAACGCTGAGCTGGTCGACGTCGTGGTCCGGATAGCTGAGTCGATAGGCCGGAGCATCGCCAGCCCGGCTGAGGCCCGCGCGATCGTCGGGATCCGCAGCGATGAGCTTCAGCGCAGCTGACGGTCAGGTGGCCGCACTCCTGAGCCTGTGCAGCAACTGGGGGCGATGGGGTGACGGTGACGAGCGGGGCACGCTCAATTTCATCACCTCCGGTACGGTGCTGGAGGCGGTGCGCACAGTGCGCAGCGGGGAGGTCGTACCGCTCGGGCGTCCGCTGACACCGGGCGGTGAGGGACAGCTCGGGGCACCCGTTTCGCTGACCGTCTGGTCATCCGCCGGCCGCGATGCCCTTGACACGGTCACGATCTCGCCGCACGGCTTCGAGGTGACCCATCTTGACGCGGTGGGACACAGCTTCTTCGAAGGTGCCGCCTACAACGGCCGTCGCGCCGAGCGGCTCGTCGATCCGGCGGGGCTCCGGTGCTGTGATATCTCGGTTATGGGCGGAATCGTGACCAGGGGCGTCCTGCTCGATGTCGCCAGGGCACGAGGCGTCGATAGTGTCGCCGGGATCGGCCCGGATGATCTTGAGCTGGCAGAACAAATAGCAGGAACCCGGGTCCGATCCGGGGACGCCATTTTCGTCCGCTCCTCGGATCGCGGGATGCCCGGCGCCCCTGGACCGGACGGCCGCAGGCCCGGGCTGCTGGCCGCTGCCATTCCATGGCTGCATGACCGGGAGGTGTCGGTCTATAGCGGGGACTGCATCGAGCAGCTGCCTGGCACCGATCCGCGCGTGCCCATGCCCCTGCACCAAGTCGGTCACGTCGCCATGGGCCTGGCGATTCTTGACAACCCCGACGTCGACGCGCTACGAGAAGCCTGCGACCGGCATCGGCGCGCCGAGTTCCTGCTCATCGCCGCGCCGCTGCTGCTCCGCGGCGCCACGGGTTCCGCGGTTAACCCGCTGGCGATCTTCTGACCATTACTGACAATCATGGGAGGGCGGACATGGGAACAACCGGACAGCCGGGCGCGTGTTCCGACTTGCGGCGGACGCCACCCAGAATCGGCGGCTGGTCGATCCTCGGCGGCCGGGTGGTTGTGGAAGCGCTCTGCCGCGCACCTGTCGACTTCGTCGGAATCGACGCACAGCATGGATTCTTCGCGTTCGATGAGGCTGCGGTGGCAGTCCAGATCGCCAATCTGTGCGGGACCCGTGTCCTGGTGCGGGTGCCGGTGGACCAGATCGGCTGGATACCGCGCTACCTCGACGCCGGCGCGGACGGGATCGTGCTCGCGATGACCGGGTCAGCTGCGGACGCCGAGCGGGCCGTGCATATGTCGCTCTACCAGCCGCACGGCAGGCGCAGTTACGGCGGCGGTAAGCGGAACGGCGTCGGCGATCCGCCCGGCGCGGCGGCCCGCCGCGAACAGCAGACTCCAGAAATCATCGCGATGATCGAGACAGCGGGAGCGCTGGCCGAACTGAACGAGATCGTGGCCACGCCCGGCCTCGCCGGAGCCTGGATCGGCCCGGTGGACCTGGGACTGGCGCTAGGCCGGCCGCATCCGCTGCCGCCCGGCGACCAGGTCTGGCGAGACGCGCTACGTCAGGTTGTGGGCTCCTGCCAGGATGCGGGCATCCGGCCCGGCATGTTCGCCGTGGGCGGCGAGGATGCACGCGAGTGGCTCGCCGCCGGGTTCCTTGATGTCGTGCTCTCTAGTGACATTGCCCTGCTCAGGCGCGCGTTCCACGAGCAAATCGCCCGAGCCCGCGCGCCCGTGACCGATGCAGACCCGATATGCGCGGTGCAGTCAGCAGATCCGTACGCAGGCCGTTAGGAGACCCCGCATGCTGAGTGATCTTCAACAGCAGCAATTCGGCCAGAATGGGTATGTCGTCGTGGACGACGTCATCTCGCTGTCTCTCATCGACGACCTGCTCTCGACATGCGACGGCATCGCCAATGGGCTGGCTCGCGACGCCGTGGCGGCGGGAGCGGCTCCGGCCGAGATCCTGGGGCGGCCTGGCCCTGCCAAGATCGTTGCACTGACGCGCCTGACGGGGCGCGGGTTCGGCCAGTACTTTGACATCAGCCTCCCGCCGGCCGGCAACATCCGGCCGGATACGCCGATCAACACGGCCGCCAGCGTCTTCTCGATCCTCGTCGACGAGCACCTGCTCGACCTGGTGGCCGGCATTACCGGACCCGAGATCACCTGCAATCCGACCCAGCACCTGCGCCTGAAGCTGCCCGCGGATGCCACACCCTCCGGCAGCGACGGGCTCGCCGCAACCGTGCCGTGGCATCAGGACAACGGGGTACTCCTCGAGGAAGCCGATGCGAGCCACGTGTTGACCGTCTGGATCCCCTGCACGCCTGCCACCAGCCAGAACGGGTGCCTTCAGGTTATTCCTCGCACACCGGGGATGCCGCTGCTCGCACACTGTCCCAAGCCCGAGGGTTACTCGATCCCCGATACCCTCGTTCAGGCGGCCGGCCAGCCGGTAACACTCGAAATGCAGCCAGGCTCGGTACTGCTGATGGATCAGCGCACGGTGCACGCCTCGCGCGAGAACGTTACCCGCGACGACGTCCGGATCAGCCTGGATCTGCGATACCAGCCGACCGGCGAGCCGACCGGCAGGCCTCTCTTCCCGGCGTTCGTCGCCCGCAGCAGCAGCTCCCCGCAGACTGCGCTTCGCGACCCTGCTGCCTGGGCAGCACTCTGGGCCGACGCGCGCCGCCGTCTCGCGGAACCAGAGGCCCGCAGTCCTTTCTTCCGCTGGGGCGAGGGCGGCCTCGCTATGCGCATAAGCAGCCTCAGCGGCCTCGAACACGATGCTTGACCCTGCGCTAGCTGGCATGGGCGCGCTCGTCACCGGAGCGGCGTCCGGGATCGGCCAGTCGATCGCGGTGGCGCTGGCGAACGAGGGGGTCCGGGTCCGGATCGCGGACATCCTGCCCGCAGACCAGACCCTCCAGATGATCGCTAGCAGGGGCGCGAGCGCCAGCGCCGATCACGTCGACCTGCGCCAGGAATCGGCGGTGGAGCAGATGGCCGAGCGGGCGATAGCCGAACTCGGCGGGCTCGACATCTTCGTCCACTCGGTCGGCCGCTTCGCGGCCGCGCCGGTCACCGAGATCTCCGCCGGGCTGTGGCAAGACCTGTTTGCGGCCAACGTCACCTCCTGCGTCCACGCCTGCCGGCCAATCGGGCGGCACATGATCGGCCGACAGCATGGGGCGATCCTGCTGATCGGCTCGACCGTGGTGTGCGCGCCCTCGTACGAGGGCGGCGCTTACCGCGCGTCGAAGACCGCGCTGCACTCGTACATGCAGACGCTGGCGATCGAGCTAGCGCCGTTCGGCATCCGCGTCAACATGCTCACCCCCGGTCCGTTCCCGACTCGCCTGGTTGAGCATCTGCCCGACGAGCAGAGGGCCGCGGCCGCCAAGGAGGTGCCACTCGGACAGCGGGAGGGCAGCCTGGACGAGGTGCGCGCGACCGCCCTGTTCCTGCTATCCGGCCAGCTCGCCTCATTCATCACTGGGACCGAGGTGTTCGTGGACGGCGGCCTGCACCTGCGGCCGCTGTTCATAGGGCCTGCCGCTGTCGTCCAGACCCTGAACACTTAAAAGATGCTTCGGGAGTTGAGTGAGCGCGACCTGGCGGAGGACCCGTGTGAGCAGGCGGAAGCTCCAGCAATGAGTCACCATGTTCCCGAAAGATCTTTTAGTTAGTGCTAGCGTCCCGGACGCTCCGCTCCCGGCGAGGCGATCAGCGAGGAAGTTGCGCGCTTGGCCCAGGCCAGCCTGCCGGATGCGCTCGCTGGTCCATCCCCAGGCAAGTCCCAGGCGCGCTCAACGCTGTGCTCGCCGCACAGCAGCCACCGGTAGGTCTGGGCGTCTCCCGAAGCAGGGACGTCGGCGCCGGAGGGGTCGAAGAAGGCCGACCCCTCTGCGTGAACCTCCACCGGGTCGGCGGGATGCGCCCGGCGGATCTCAGCGCGCGTGATCAGCTCCTCCGCATCCAGCACCGAGGTCTTCCCGTCCGAGTTTGGCCCGAGCAATACCATGAGGCCCTCCGCCATGAGCTTCTGGTCATCGCAGCAGCCTGCCCCCACCACGCCCGTGACGCCACCCGGACCCTGGCCGTCCTCGGACTCAGCCCGGCATGACCAAACGGACATCACACCACTGTGCCGGGGCCCTGCCTAGCAGACTGCTACGTTTCGGTACGCACGGTTGTTGACATCGACCGATCATGCATGAATTGAGTGTGCGCTGGGCGGTACCACCGCGGAGCGGCCGGGCAGCCAAGCCGATGACGACTTCACCGCCCGGCTCGCCGCGATTGCCCCACCACGGCTAGCAGAGATGCGCTTCCCAGTGCTGGCGCTGCGCTAGGAGGATGTCAGTCGGCGCCCTCGTCGGCGTCCTGACCGGCGCGGTGCCGCTGCGTGAGTTCATGTCGCCGCGCAACATGGTGCGCCTGATCGGGACGCGCGGATTCACCGGCCACCAGGGGCGCGGAAACCCTGCCTGCCAGCTGCCGGAGCCGGTACAGGCGGACAGGACGCGAGCTGGGTGGCCACATCTAGCTCGCCGAGGTTATGAGACGGAATCCCGCCAGGACGCGATCGCCTCGAAACCCAAGACCTTCTTGGCCCGGGGGGCCGCTGATCAGCGAACTGTATGCGCCGAGCTCTTGCCTGACCTGCAGGCGAGGATAGAAGCGCTCGAGCGGCTCCCTGATCGGCAGCGAGGAAGCAGTCTTTCGCTGCACGACCGCGCTGGGCCGGCTACTACACTCACAACCGTGACGGCCAGCCGACCGCTCAGACATAACCCGGTGCGCACGCAACTCGGGAGGCTTAAGACACAGCAGAACCTCAAAGTTTAAGCACATGACGGACGGTGAGCCAGCATGGCTTAACTGTCGCGGGTCAGGATCATGTCCGCGCAGCGTTCTGCGATCATCAGCACCGGCAGGTTCGTATTCGCCCGTGGGATCGTTGGCATGATTGATGCGTCGATGACGCTCAGGCCCTCTATCCCGAGAAGACTGCCGTCGGGACCCACAACCGTCCCAGGCTCCTCAGCGATGCCCATGCGGCAGGTGCCGACCGGGTGATAGGTGCCGAAGCTCCTCGCGCGGACCGTTTGACCGCGCCACCCGGCGTCCGCCAGGCGTGGTTCGCCGATGTCTCCGGCCGCGATTCCCCACTTCAGCAGTTGGCGACGAACGGAGGCGGGGCCGTCGAGAAGGCTCGCCAAAACGTTGGAAACCATTATGTTCATTGAGCCCGGCCTGTTAAGTCGGCGGACGACGCCAGAATAACCCGCCGCGAACACCTCGTGTCGCAGCGCCCGGACGTCCGGATCACGCAACAGCTCGCAGGCGACCTCGAATCCGGCTAGCAGGCGGTCGACGTCCGAGGGCTCCGTCAGCATCCGGAACCGGACGTCAGGCGCGCCAGTCGCAGAGGGTATTGTCACGGCGCCGCGCGAATGCGGCCGCATAAGGCAGACCCCGAGGCCGGCGATCGCGCTCCCAAGTCCGTGCCATGACGACTTGTTGAGAACAAGGAGTTGGAGGTCGCCATGGCGGGCCGGGTCGCTCGTGGCGCTGAATCGGAGTGCTGTGACGAACCCTGGGCGCAGCGTCGGCGGCTGACGCGCCTGCGGGGGCAGGTGAGTCCCCAAGTAAACGATGGGGTGATTCTGGAGGTTTCCGCCAACGCCGGGACGGTCGGCCACCACCGGGATGCCTAGCCTGCGAAGCCGATTGGCCGGCCCGACACCGGATCGCATAAGGAGCACGGGCGACTGGACCGCCCCGGCACACACGATGGTGTGCCTGCCACGGTAGCGTCGGCAGCCGGTCACGCCCACGACATACACCCCGCGGCATTGGCCACGTGAGATGTCCAGTCTCGCCACCGCGGTCTGGCATAGGAGCTCGAGGTTGGGCCTGCGCCGCGTGGAGGTGTCCAGATATGCCGATGCCGCGGATACCCGGCTTGTCGAGGTAATGCTCATGGGCAGCGCGCCGTATCCGTCGGCGAACTCGGCGTTGAAGTCGTCGAGGGTGAGCCATCCCAGCCTTGAGGCGGCAAGCCCCACCGCCCGGCAGAACGGTGGCCAGTCGGTAGGGAAGTGCCGACGGATGGGGACCCGGCCCCCGGAGCCGTGCATCGCGCCAGCGAAGTCCCTGTCATCCTCCAGCCGACGAAAGTATGGCAGGACGTCCGACCATGCCCAGCCGGGAATGCTCCAAGAGTCGTAGTCGTCAGGGAGGCCGCGGAGCGCGATCATGCCCATGAGGCTGGACCCACCACCCATGATGCGGGCCTGGGGGAAGGGGGTTTTAATTTCCGTACCGAGGCCGCCCTGGTCGGCCTTCAGCCCGCGCCACATATAGGCGTCGTTGTAGTACGAGCGGGGGTATAGATCCTCAATGTCATCGGGCACGGAACACGGTGGGGTGTCCGGCCCGGCTTCGATCAGGAGCACGGACGCTCCTTGCGCGGAGAGCCTGTTGGCGAGCACACACCCGGCCGACCCGGCCCCGACGATGAGATAGTCCCAGATCAGTGCAGGCTCATGGCGCACTCGCTTCTCAGGGATTACTGCTCTCCGTGCCGTGTTCATCGATAAGTCATTCTCTTTTCCTCCTCCGCCTGTCGCGCAACGTTGCGTGAACTAGGCATCTGACCGGGTTTGCGGCGCGTCTGCTGGGTGGGTGTGGTGCTCGTGGCATGTATAAGTTTCCTCCGCGCCAACCCCGGCCTCGCCTCCCGCTTCCCGCAAACCGTGCACTTCCCCGGCTACACCGACGACCAGCTGGCCGACATCTTCGCCAGCATGGGCCCGCAACGCAGGTCTCCAGCGCGCCGACGGGACCACCGCCAGGCTGAAAGCCATCCTCGCCGCCACCCCGCGCGGCAAGAACTTCGGCAACGCCCGCCACGTCCGGAACCTGCTCGAACAGGCCATGGCCGCCCAGGCCCTGCGGATCACCTCGCCCGGCGCTGACCCCGGCGAAGTGCGGATCCTGCGCCCCGACGACCTGCCCGACCTGCCTCCTCCCGCAGACGACGACACGCCGGACCAGTACCTGTAACCCGGGGCGGTTCAGGCTAGAGCGCCGGCCGGCGTTCCGGCGTGGCAGGACACAGGGAATCAACCGGACTCTACGTCACGCTCTGTGGTCGGCTGGCCGCCATCTGCCGAACAATATCCGCGTTCGTTATGGCATCAAGGACGAGGAGGGTTACTCGCCGACGATCTCCGCCAGGAGCTGTCCGCGCTGACGGGCACCGAGACCACCGACGCGGCGCTCAGCGGGGATCCCGGCGCGCTCCATGATCGCAGCGGCGCGGGTCTTTCCAACGCCAGGCAGCGCACGGACGACCTGGGCGACTTTCGTCTTGCGGGCGAGGTCATCATCGCGTCCCAGCACATCGGCGAGCGTGAGGGTGCCTGCTTTCAGGCCGGCCAGCAGGGCCGACCGGGCGGCACGCGCCTCGCGAGCCTTCTGGAGCGCTTCCTGGCGCTGCTCGGGGGACAGGGCAGGGAGTGCCATGGGGCTTCCTCTCGGTGAGGCCGCGCGGCAACGGCGGCATGTCGGATGTCACGCCCATCATGGCGGGCGACGGCGCCTAATTGGCGCAACTCCTCGCCGGCCTGCACGGCTGTCTGTGCCGCACCCGAACGGCGATCCAGTGTGCGTGCATGGGAGCGCTGATCGGGCTTGCGGGCCGGGCAGGTCGCCGTGCTGGCCCGGCCAGGCGTGAGGGGCCCGGCCGTAGCCGGGGGGCGGGCCGGGAGGTCGCGTGGCCTGCATGCGGGGATCCGCGCTGTCCGGTTCCGCGCTAGGATCCGCGGCACCTTGGCGGCGCGGGGACGGGAGTGCTGCCTCGGCCATCGGGGACCTGCTGGGGCGATCGACCGCGTCGTCACCTGCACGGTGACCATGAGGGGTCTGCCTGCTGCCAGTCAGGCTCGGCACCGCGATCTCGGGTGCGCGGGTCGGCAATGGGCTACGGTGATCAAGGGAATGCCGGGGCAAAGGCGCCGCCGTCATTGGAGGTTGGCTTGCACGTCAATGCTGGTGACACTGCCTGGATGCTGACCTCGACGGCGCTGGTGTTCTTCATGATGCCGGGGCTCGCGCTGTTCTACGGGGGGCTGGTAG
>WNFI01328176.1_pt1 | contig 17792 bp, 17 predicted proteins | sample 5400471 | NCBI WGS metagenome assembly WNFI01 (sample SAMN13153348, study PRJNA577476) | soil metagenome | isolation source: 100 cm saprolite on Douglas fir-dominated hillslope | place: USA:California | collected 2013-09-17 | reverse complement strand
AAGGTGCCGACGCGCGTGCTCTCCAGCCTCACCGACCCGGCGATCCCGGTCGCCGAGGAAGGCAAGTCGGGCACGCTCATCACTTTCGAGGAAGACCCGAACATGGCGATGGAGAAAGCAGTGATTTCCGGTGTCGCGTTCCAGCGCGACGAGGCGAAGATCACGGTGCACGACGTGCCCGACCGCCCGGGGATCGCCTACGCGATTCTGGGGCCGATCGCCGAGGCGCACATCGACGTCGACGTCATCGTGCAGAACGTCGGTCACGACGGCATGACCGACATGACCTTCACCGTGCATCGCAACGACTACCCGAAGGCGCTCAAGATCCTCAAGGGCCAGGTGCAGCCGCACATCAAGTGCCGCGATGTGAGCGGCGACGACAAGATCGCCAAGGTGTCGATCGTCGGCCTCGGCATGCGCTCGCACGCCGGCATCGCGGCGCAGATGTTCCGCACGCTGGCGGAGGAGGGCATCAACATCCAGATGATCTCGACCTCGGAGATCAAGATCACGGTGGTGATCGAGGAGAAGTACACCGAGCTGGCGGTGCGCGTGCTGCACAAGGCCTTCGAGCTGGACCAGGAGTGAACTTTCGGAGGTAGAATCCCCGCTCCTCCGGAGAGATGCCCGAGCGGCCGAAGGGGGCGCCCTGCTAAGGCGTTATACGGGCTTAAACCCGTATCGAGGGTTCGAATCCCTCTCTCTCCGCCACACAGTCCATGGCGAACCGGCCCGTTCTCCGACGTACGGAGAATGAGCCGAGTTCTCAAAGCGTTGCAGCGTCAAATTGGATTAATTCGGCTCGTCGGCGGACCCACAATTCGATTTGATGCAGTATTCAGCAACGTTTTCTCCGCTGGGTAGTAGGGCAGTCCGGTTTTGTTTGAGCCTAGACCCAGCAAATCACCCACGTAACGTTTGCAGCTTGGGAAGCTGGCATACGCGGGTTCGAGCCCCATCGGGTAACTCCGCAGATTCTCAGGGAATCCGAGCGCTCCTGACCGCGCTGAAGCGTTAGCAGTGGGCGGAGGTCTCTATCGACTCTCTACGATGGCGAGTGTCTGCTTTCGGCCAAAAGCGGTCGTTCACTAAGTCTTAACTTCGGTCCGGGTAAACTCGCGAAGGAGTTCCGCAAGCTCGCTCGCGGCGGTCACCATGGCGTCGTGCCCGGTCTGCAGTTCGCGGTAGTCGTCTATCGCTTTCGCTTGTGCGGACTTGGGCTGGCCGAACGGTTTGTCGCCGATACAGTTAATGTAGCTACGCGCTACGGTTGGCCACTCCAAGCCGAGTCGAACGGCCTCCCGGAAGGTACGGATCGGATGCGGCGTTAGCTTCGGCATTACCCAGCGCACATCCTCGTCGCGCGTCAATCCGAGAAACTGTGCGCTTGCAGCAGCAGTCGGTATTTGCCAACCGTCACCAGATGTCTTGGCCTGCTCCTCGAAATGCGCTTTGGCCTGCGCGGACGCACAGTCATACAGGCACTGGCCATCCTGAGGCACGACTGCGTCTAGATAAACTAGTCTCGCGATCCTTTTGCACGCCCGGTCCGCGACCGCTGAGCAGACGATTCCGGCGTAGCTGTGAGCAACCAGGACGACATCGGCGAGATCTTCGGCTTCGAGCACCCCGAGTACATCGCGTATGTGGGTCTCCAGGCCCACCTCTAATGATGCGAGATGCGCCCTTTCGCCTAATCCAGTGAGCGTAGGAGCGTAAACTTCGCTTCCCAACGCCATCAAGTCGCGCACGACCCTGCGCCAGCACCACCCTCCGTGCCACGCACCATGTACCAGAACGTAGGTTGTCATGCGTTGTCTCTTGCCAATGTCCGCTTTGGGTCGAAAGCGGACTATAGCGGAACGACTTGGCCGGACGGCAGGATAAGCTCCAGCGCCGGGGCTAGGGACAGGGCAAAATGTCTGCCTCCGACCCAAAGCAGACGTTCATAGGAGGTCAGGGCTTAGCGCGTGCGCTGGAGAAGCCAGAACCGCTCACTGAGGTCGCCGGGCCGCTTTCCGCTCCAAAGGAGGATCCATCGCCGAGGGTGAGACAGTTCGTCGGGCCGTTCTCTGGATTGGACCAAAAGCACGTCGCATTGCGCGGCTTCCCTTGTCGCCTCGCGATGCGTCACGATATGGGCGAAGTATTCGAGCATGGCGCGCTGCGGCTCGCCGAGACGTCGATTGCTCATGCACGCTATCCGCGCGGGCAGGCTAGCTTTTATTTCCTCGATCATGATTCGATAGCTGTTGTGGAAGTTAAGGTATGTGAGCCATAGCGTCATGCAGAGAACCCAAGGCAACGTGATGCTCGCAGCCCAGCTGATGGGGAGCGCGTCCGGGGATTTCCTCGCGGACCGCACGAGCAGGAACCAGCCCGCTGTCGCTCCGAGAGCGAGCAGAGTGGGCCAGGGCTCAAGACGCGGGAAGAACCCAGAGGTGGGCTCCGCGATGCGCTCGACAAGGCTTGCCGGCCAATGGACAAGTAGTGCAAGCCAGCCTGCCCACAGCCCCAGAGCGAGCACCGCCCCCATGCCGACTGCGGAGCGTCGAAGCGAGATCGTCAGCCATTGCGGGAATAGCGCCGGGCGCGCGGACCCGAGCAGCGAGAGCGGAATGAGAATCGGCAGCGCGTAAACATAGCGCGCGGTGCAGGCTGAGCTCAGCACCCCAACCATTACGCCGGTGGCCACTAAGGGAAGTTGTATCTCGGGTCGGCGCCACGGACGCTGGCCTGTTCTGTGCGCGATCCAAGCATGCCACGCGGCGAGTGGCAACGCTGGTAGAGCGAACCAAGGCAGAATCTTCAGATACATCAGATGGTCCACCTCCGGACCGATACGTGCCGTTCCGGTGAAGCGGCCGAGGTTGTTGACTACGAGCCAGTCGTGGAATAGCGGGGGGGATTCGCGGTAGAGGAGCCAAGGCCAGATAAGTGCCCATGGGGCGAAGGCCAGAGCGGCCACGAGCAGCGCAACCACGTAACGGCGCGTGCGCCAGGCGGGCAGCAAGGCAAGCGATAGCGCCGTGAGCCCAAGGACGCCTGGCCCGAGGAGCCCCTTGGACATGAATGCGAGTCCCGCTCCAGTGCCCAGCGCGAGCGCGCCCCGGCCTGGACGATCGAGAATATTCGCCAAGCCGTAGAGCGCCAATGCGATGCCGGCGAGCATCGCGTGATCTGTGAACAGCAGATGCGCTGGATGCAGGTAGCCGATGCAGCCGATCAGAATCACGACGCAAGGAAGCGCGCGCGCCCTTCCGTAGAGCGTGGACGCCGCGAGACCTGCAAAGAGCAGCGTGAGGCCGACATAGAACGCGGTTGCGAGCCGTGCGGCATCGGGCGGGCTCAGTACGTCGCCGAGCAATTCTACGAACGTAGCGCTGGTGAAGAAGAAGAGCGGCGGCTTCTCCATGAATGGTTCGCCGGCGAGACGGGGTACTACCCAGTCGCCCGTTTGGACGATGTGATTGACGATACCGAAAGTGTAGGCTTCGTCCGGCTTCCACGGATCTCGGCCGAAGAGGCCGAACAGCATCCACGCACCGATCAAGCTGTAGAGAGCAAGTCGTCGCCCGGATACGGCGGTCGAAATGGAAAAGCCATCCGGAAGCGCGCCACGCCAGAAGCCATCGCGAGCCACTCCAGTATTCACGTCGATCATGTGCACTCGATTTAACGGGAAATCCCTTACAGCCAAACCGAAGGTTTCTGACAACCCGCTAACACGAAGCTGACTACTTCCTATCTATCAATTGACGTACCCGCTTTTGCCAATGTCCGCTATCGGCCAAAAGCGGTCAGTTTCCCGATACGCTAAGTCTGCCCGCTATCGCAGGCTGCTCATCACGGCCTCCGAGGCGAACAACTCTTCCAGCTTCCTTTTGTACGCTATGGGGACCGCGCGCTTGGCGTGTGCAAGCGTGGTTGGTTGCGACCAATCGTAACCCCAATTATCGTTACCGCTCATCCGGTTGGCCGCTAGTTGTGAGCCGTTGGCGTCATAGATCCGCAGCGTCACATCATATTGAAGCGAGGTTTGCACTAATGTGTCGCTTTTCCATTCATTGATCGTTACCAAGGCGAGGCGCTCAGCTCCTGAACGTGCGATGAGCTCCCGCACGTCGGCGGGTGATATCGGTGCTTCGACGCTGATCGCAGTCGACTTGAAGCCTTTTTGCTCCAGCGCGCGCGCGATAGTGGACGAGAAATCGTCGGCGAGTGGTTTCCCGCTCGCCGTAGTGACGCTGGAGGGAACACCAAACCCGCTACGGAGGATGCCTACGAAAGTAAGACCTTTCTCGGCCGATACCACATACGGCCGGGAATCCTCTGTAGCGACAGCGACCGACCGGCTGCCGCTCATGACAAACTGCGGCGTCTCGGCCGCATAGTCATACTTCTTTAGTGTGTGGCATCCTGTCAGAGCGAGTGCAATGACGCTGATGATCACTAGCCTCATGGAGGTCTCCCTTATTGGATAGCTAGCACGGGTGCCATTAGCTTGAGGCCTCGCTCAGCTTGGTTCTCAGTACCCCGCGTGACGAAGGGGTGCGACCCGTCTACTTCCGGTGGTCCTGCAGGTACTGGCCCGCGATGTCGGCGACGTAATCCATCAGGTTGCGGTCCGTCGCACCGACCGACCACCCGCCAGCCATCGCGCTGGCGGTGCGCTCAATGCGCGGCTTCGCGATGACCGCGCCGGTAGCCGCGTCCTTCAGCTCGAGGACCATCCCGACCGACGATTCTCCGGCGAGCGCGCCGGTGAAGAACCGGGCGCCACCGCTAACGATCCGGAGGCTCACGACACGCGGCTGCACGATCAGCGTTCTGTTGGCAGCGGTGCTGTTTGCCCCCTGCGCGTTCCACTGCGCGAGCAGGGGCTGCACGCGCGCCTGCACCAGGCCTTCGAGATGCTTAGCGGCCGCGACCTTCGCCGCGTCGTCGGCGATCGCCGGGCTCATTTCCATCGGCTTCAGCTCGAACTTGCCGTAGGACGACAGCGGCGTGGTCGGCGCGGCGAGGTGACTGGATTCTTCCGTCGCGACCCTCGCGCGCCGCGCGGGATCGCTAGCACAACCGGCAAGCACGGCAACCGCGACGACCGGGATAAGGATCTCGCCAAAAGTGCGTGCCGAGATTCTGATACCCACCATTCGAGGGCGTACGGATTGGACGTGGCTCATGAATCTCCCTCCAAGGTAAAGACGAGTTATTGGAAGCGATAGATAAAGCTGGCCGAGATTAGGTCAACGTCCGCCTTGCCGGTTGTGCTGTCGCCGATACTTTTGAATCTCTGAAATTCCGCCCGCACTCCCATGTTCTTGTAGAAGTCGTATTTCACCCCAATTCCAAAGTCGGCGCTGATCCCCGTTGGCTTGTGATTTGTGCTATCGGAGATGCCGCCGCCGGATGCGCTGGCGGACTCATCCAGGGCCCAGGCGAAGGCGCCCACCCGACCCAATACACCGAACTCTTGGGTAATCGGCCAGGTTCCTACAGCGTCGAGGCTGAATCCGCTTGGCTTGTCGGTCGCGGAGGCGCTAACGGGTATGCCGCCGATCGTGCCACTCGCCGAGGATTTGAAAGTACCGAGGTTAACGTAACCGAATTCAGCCGCTATGTACTGGTTGAACTGGTAGCCACCGAACAGCTTCGCGCCGGTACTCGTGTCTTTAGTGCTGCACGAAAAGCCTGGGTCGAAAACACCATTCAGATCTGAACAACTTCCGCTCTGATTGGCCTTCGATTGACCGACGCCAATGCCCATGTACCAGCCCTGATCCTGCGCGTAGACCACACCGCTGCTGAGCATTATTGGAACTGCCGCGGTGGACAACAGTTTTTTGATTGACATGATAATTCCCCTTTCATCGAGTGGACCTGTTGAGTGAGAAAGGACCCGATGCGCCGCGTGCTCTCTCAGTGGCGACATAGTGCTCACGCGAAGAGCAGCAAAACAATCCCACGTTTATGGGAGGACCTCCCATGATCATGGGAGGGACGCGGTCCGACGCGAAGACAGCGTGGGCTGGCGGCGCTCGATTCATGACCTAGTGTTGCCTCTCCGGAGGCACTGCAGCGCCGGCGAGCAGCAGGTTCAGCTCGGCAGCGCGCGTCACCGCTGCGGCCGCGGTGTGTACCGCCAGCTTTCGGTAGGCGTTCTTGATGTGGGTGGTTACGGTGTGCACCGAGATTCCCAGTCGATGGCCGATCACCCCGTAGGTGCAGCCCCGCGACAGAAGAACCAGAACGTCCGTTTCTCGCGCTGTCAGCATGTTCAGTTACCGAGCAGATTCCTTAATCGACCTCGTGAGCTTTCAAGAACATCGCCTTTTCGAGCGCGACAAAAAAGTCCTGATATTGCCGCGGGTCGGTGATTTCGGCGCGCCGCGAGTGCACGTTCGCGCGCACCAGCAACTGCGTCGCGCCGCGCGGCCTCACCGTTACCGTGATCCGCATTGGGTGTTTCCCTGGCCGGGAGCCGCTCACGGCGCCGAGATCCGCGTTGGCCTGATCGATCACGAAGCCGAGGTCCTGCAACGTAGCGATGACGACGCGTAGCGTCTGCTGTGGGTCGGTGGTGTCGAACGCGCGCGTCTGGTAGTCGCGTAGCTCGAGCTGATTCTGCCCGGTTACGATGGCAGGAAGACTCCTGGTTCCGGCCGACTGACAGGCACCGAGCATCAGGCTTAAAGCAACCAGGGCCGACAGCAGCGGGCCTCGACTCATGGTAGAGCGGGTGCTATTCATGGCATCAGAAGCGTGCAGTGCGGTAAGCGAAGTCGCGCACCCTGCTTTCCTTGTCGTACTTCACGATGACGGTGAAACTGCGTTGGGATACGGAGCTCGCACCGGCTCTCAGGGAGTAACCGACTGCGCCTCCGCCGGCTGCGTTACCGGTGGACCCCAGGACGAGAGCACCGATACCGCCTCGGCTGGAGGAATAGACCGTTTCCGTCGCGATACGGTCGTAGATCCAAACCTCGCGACGCTGCTCATCGGTCGTCACGATGTTTGGCGATCCGAGAACCCTCGCAACCTCCGCGCCGCTCATGCCGACCCGGATTTCCTTCTGCACATCTCCGACCGTGATGCGATCGGCCGAGTCATCGCGGACAGCCGCGCGGTGCTCCGGGGCGGTCATCGGGGGGGTCATGCAGCCCGCGAGCGACGCGCAACTCATTACGAGAAATGTTCGAAACATGTCGATGTCCTCCCTTGGTTGCGGCCCCAGCGGTTGATGCCGGGCCCGGTGCGTCAAGCTTCGGCCGGAGGAGGTATCGGATGGCTTACGGATCGCTTACGGATCGCCTAAAGATGATCCTGCGGCGCGCAAGCGAGCACAATGAAGTCTATGGCTGCTGATCAGCGTCCAATGGCGTTTGCTAAGACCACCCGGCCTGCGATCGCATCGATCGTGCCTCGCGAGAGGCTGTTCGCTCGCCTCGACGGGACGCCGGGCAGAACGGTGGCATGGATATCCGGGCCGCCGGGATCGGGGAAAACCGCCCTCGCGGCGAGCTATGTGGAGGCACGCCGTTATGGAGTCCTCTGGTATCAGGTCGATCCCGACGACGCCGACGTGGCGACGTTCTTCCATTACCTCGGACATGCGGCGGGCAAACTCGATGGCTCGCGCGCCCGTGACCTGCCGAAGCTTCCCGCACAGCCGGGCTCCGATGTCGCGTCGTTTTCGCGTAAATTTTTCCGCCAATTGTTCTCCAGCGCCAAGGCACCGTTTGCGCTGGTGATCGACAATCTTCACCTCGTCGCTCCGGAGTTGCCGCTTCACGCGGTGCTCCAGGAGGCGTTCGGCCAGATCCCGAAGAATTGCTGCGTGATCGTGACCAGCCGCAGCGAGTCCGCAGCGCCGCTTGCGCGGCTGCGCGTCACCGGTGAAATGGTTTGCGTCAGCGGCGAGAACCTGCGATTCGACGCGCAGGAGCTGACGGAAGTCGCGAAGCTTCGCGGCCAGACGCTCGCTGGCGACGCGGCGGCGCAGCTCGAGGAGCGCACCCGGGGCTGGGCGGCGGGCATCGTTCTCATGCTCGAGCACGCCAAGCTTTCCGGGCAATTGGCCGAGTTCCCGGGCGACGCAACGCCGCGGGCGATTTTCGACTATCTCGCCGGTGAAATCTTCGAGCGTTTCGAGCCGAAGACGCAGCAATTCCTGCTGCGGATAGCCTGTTTGCCGCGCATGACGGCGGGGGTGGCGGAGGCGCTCTCGGGGGAGCCCAAGGCCGGCCGGCTGCTGATCAATCTGTCGCTCAACGACTATTTCGTGAGCGACGTCCATTCCGGAGAAGGCCGCGTGTTCCAGCTGCACCCGTTGCTGCGCGATTTTCTGCTCAGCCGGGCGGCGCAGGATCTCCCCGAGGCTCTGGGCGCGGAACAGCTGAAACGCGCCGCCTTCCTGCTGCGCGGCGCCGGGCACATCGAGGATGCGGTGTCGCTGCTCATCGAATCGCGCGATTGGGCCGGGGTCGCGCGCATGGCCTCTGAGGAGGCCGGCAGCATGCTTGCCCAGGGGCGCAGCGAGACGCTGGCCGGCTGGCTTGAGCTGATTCCGGCGGCGCTCGTGGAGGAAAACGCAAGTTTGCTCCACGCGCTCGGAGTGTGCCGCAGCCAGTCGAGTCCGCGCGCCGCGCGCCGCCTCTTCGAACGGGCCTACGAAACGTTTCGCGGTGCGCAAGACGCCCGTGGAATGCTCGCGAGCTGCTGCGGCGTGGTCGACGCGATCGTCGTGGAATTCGATGATCTCGCGCCGCTCGAGCGTTGGATCGGCGTGCTCGCCGAACTGCTGAAGGGCTGCGATCCAGGCGGTGCCGATTCGCTCGAGCGCGCCGCCGCGTCCACGCTCATCCGCGCCATGCTGCTGCGCGACCCGGGCAATCCAGAACTCGGCAAGTGGCTCGCACCGCCTAGCGCCCCGGCGCGCTCAGGCGAGCTCGCGGAGCCAGCGCCGGAGGCGGACGTCGTGGGGGCGCTGGCGCGCGCGATCGGGAAGCTGCTGCAAGGCGATTTCCCCACGGCAGGGATCCTTTTCGAGCAGCTGGCCTTGCAAGCCCGCGCGCAGCCACCGCGAGTTGCGATTGCGGCGGGACTCGGGTGCGCGCTGCATTTTCTGCTCAACGGATTGCACCGGCAGGCGCTCGTTGCGGCGCGGGACAGTCTCGCCGCCGCCGACTCCGAGGGCGTGCACACCTACGACGGATGGCTGCACGGTATCGCTGCGGCGGCGCTGCTCGGCGCGGGCGATCGCGACGGCGCGCGCGAGGAGTTGCAGGGCACCGGCGTGGCAATGCGCCGCGGCGACCGCGCCATCGTCCACTACTTGCGCGCATGGCTGGCAATGCTCGACGACGATTCAGCACTCGCGAACTCGGAGGCCAAGTCCGCGACGGAACTTGCGGTTGAAACGAGCCTGCCCTGGCTGGAATGCCTGGCGCGCGTTGCGTTGGGACAGCTCCTCGCCGAGCGGGACGACCGGCGCGGCGGGGAGGCTCAGTTGCGGAGCGCGGCGATGCTCGCCGAGCGGCTGCACAGCGGCCTGCTTCGCTTCGCCGTGCAGCTCGCCTCAGCACAAGCCGCCCGGACGGCGGGAGATGAGGCCGCCGCCTTGGAATGCCTCACCGCGGCTTTTGCGCTTGGCCGCGAAAACGGCTTGCGCTACGTGCCCGCGTGGCAAGCCCATGCGGTGGCCGAGCTGTGCGCCATCGCGTTGCGCCATGGCATCGAGCCGGAATTCGCACGCGGCCTGGTGCGCGCGCACGGTCTGGTGCCGCGGGTACCGCCGGTGCGGGTACCGGGCTGGCCGTGGCCGTTCCGCATCGCTACCCTTGGCCGATTCGAGTTGCTGCGAGACGGCAAGCCGATGGAGTTTTCTGGCAAAGGGCCTGGCCGGCCGGTGGAGCTTCTCAAAGTACTGATCGCGCTCGGGGGACAGAACGTGCGCGCCGACCAGCTCGCGGATGCGCTGTGGCCGCATGTCGATGCGGACTATGCTCACAAGTCCTTTACCGCGACACTCCACCGCCTTCGCCGGCTGCTCGACGAGGAAGATGCGCTGCTGCTGCGCGATGCCAGGCTTGGCCTGGGCTCGGCATTGATCTGGATCGACACCTGGGCGCTCGAGCAAGTTCTGGCGGAGCTCGACGAGTTGCTACGGGTACCCCACGTTCATGGCGCGCCGCCGGAGTTGGGCCGGCTGATCGACGAGGCATTCGCGCTGTACCGCGGCCCATTCCTGCCCGACGAGTCCGAGCAGCCGGGCTACATCGCGTACCGCGAGCAGATCCGTGCGCGCCTACTGCGCTGCCTTACCCGTGTTGCGCGCGACTGGGAACAAGCCGCGCGGGGTAATGCCGCCGCCGACTGCTACTTGCGCTGCATCGAGGTAGACCCGCTGTTCGAGGCGCCGTATCGGAACTTGATGCTGTGTTATCAGCGCGCTGGTGAGCACGCTGAGGCGCGCTCGACATATGAGCGCCTGAGAACGATTTTGTCGGCCAGGCTGAAAACGATGCCTTCCCCCGAGACCCAAGCGGTCTTCGCGGCGCTGGCGGCCCCTGGCGCCCGCTAGCGACCCGGAGGGTCGTCAGCGGTTGATGATCCGCGCGGTACGAAGCTGGCTATTGAGCTCGTCCCAGATCTTGTCCAAACCCATGCGCACGGCGGTTGGCGGCAGGTATTCGCGCCGCGGGTAGCCCGATTTCGGCGGCTCGAGCTCGCCGCAGCTTGGGCAAATCGGCGCTGGCGGCTCGCCGCCACTCCCGGGAGTTAAGCGGCGCCGGCGCCGCGGCGGACACATTGAGGTAGCCAAGCTCCGGCACCTGATCGTCGATGTGCATGCCGACGCGCTGCAGGACGACCGCCATGGCGGCGAATGCGACTTTCGGCGCCACCCTGTAGGTCCGGCTGCCCTTCTCGGCGAGGACGCGCTCGTAGGCGCCCTGGAATTCCCGGTTGACGTCGGTGATCGTGTCTCGGATCTGGTCATCGCTCGCGCAACCCGCCGCGAGCATCGCTAGGAGTGCAACCGCGGGGAGGCCCAAGTTGAAGTGCCGCGGTGTCATTTTTCTTTCGGCAACCGTGCCATTCTCTCGACAAGCCTGCCGGCTTGCTGGATCTCGGCGGGCTGCAGCAGCGCGGCCGCGCGCTCCTGATTGGCCTTCGCCGCAGCATTACCGGACAGCGCGGCGGCACTGTACCAGACATACGCCTGGAAGTTGTTCCGCGGCACACCTTGCCCAATCGCATACATGTCGCCGAGGCGTAACCGCGCGTCGCTGTCACCCTGATTGGCTGCGCGACGAAACAGGCTGAGAGCTTCCTGGTCCCTGCGCTCGACGCCTTCACCTTGCAGATAAAGGTCGCCAAGTCTGACCATCGCCTTCGCGTAATCTCGCTCTACCAGGGCTTTGAGCGTGGCGATGGCTTCCGAACGGCTGCCACGCGCGTAAGCGCGGTCGGCGCTGGCGAGCAACTCCGTCGCCGAGGTGGCAGCCGGCTCGGCCTGCGCCGGCGCTGGCCGGACGGGTACCGGCGCGGGCGTGGCGGGGGTCGCGGCCACCGGTTTTTCCGGCGCGGGCTTGGGCTGGCTCATTCTCTCCCGCTTTTCGATCTGGCGTTTTTGTTCGGATTCCCCGCGAGCCATTAGTTCTGAAAGCCGCTTGCGATCTTCCGCGAGCTCCTGTTCAAGCGCTCCGAGCCGCTTGCGCAGAGTGTCCGCGCCGTCCGTGGCGGGCGTCGGCGCGGTCGGCGCAACGCGTGCCGCCGCGTCGCGACCGCCTTCCCTTGGGGTCGACAGGAGCGTCGGCAGCACCACCAAGACAGCGATAATCGCTGCGGCCCCCGAAGATCCCCAGATAATCGGCCCGCGCATCGCCGACCAGCGAGTTTGCTCAACGCTGCGAGGCGCCGGCACGGCAGCAGGTGAAGCCATTTCGCTGCGTGACTGCGATGACGGTCGGCTCGTATCAGTCGCTGCGCCGGAAGCCCGCGGCCGCTGCGGGACGCCGGTCTCGCTTATGAGTTCCGTGCGCCACTCGGCAATGCTTTGTGGGCGCTCGTGCTCTGCAAATCCGAGCGCGTGGTCGACAGCCTGCAGGAGGCGCTCCGAATAGCGGCCCTTGCCGACGACTGCGGCCGGCAGGAGCATCTCCTTGGTGCTTCCCAAGACGCCTTTGCTGCGCGCGATGGCGTCCATCGGCGCACGGCCGGCGATGGCGCGGTAGCAGGTCGCCCCCAGACCGTAGATATCGGTCCATGGGCCCTGGCTTTCGCCGCTGCTGTAGTACTGTTCAAAGGGAGCGTATCCCGGGGCGATGAGGATGGTTACGGTGCGCGAATTTCCGAGCGCATGGCGTGCGGAGCCGAAGTCGAGCAGGACAGGGCTGCCGTCCTCGCGGATGTGGATATTGTCCGGCTTGATGTCGCGGTGGATGAACCCTGCGCCGTGTACCAGCTCGAGCCCGTCCAGGATCGGCAGCAGGATTCGCATCAGCTCCGTTTCAGGCATCGCCTGGCGCCGTTCGAGCAGCGCGGCGAGCGTCTCGCCCTCCTCGAAACGCATCACCATGTAGGCGGTATCGTTGAACTCGAACACCGAGTGCACACGAACAATGTTCGGATGGTCGAACTTGGCGAGCGTACGCGCTTCACGGATGAAGCGCTCCAGCCCCCCGCGATAGCGCTCGTCCTGTTCCTTAGTTCTTGAGCGGACCGTGCCTTCGGGACGGCGCGTGGCGACGTCGACCGGCAGGTATTCCTTGATCGCGACTAACTGGTCTAGATTGGTGTCGCGCGAAAGATACGTTATGCCGAAACCGCCTTGGCCGAGCACCCGCTCGAGGACGTACCAGTGCAGCCCGTACCGCGGCGGCAGCGCGTCAGGATAAGCTTGATCGCTCATACCCCCCCTCCCGAAGGGCCTTTGACTCCTTAGACTCTACTCCATGGCCATTTACGGGCCACTTGGACCTCCCTGGCAGCACCACAACATGATCCAACTCGGCCCAAGAATCACTCTAAATATCCCTGTTCCGCGTCACCAGGATCAGTCTACAGCGAACTCGTCTCTAAGCACGGACCTCGCTAAACAGGGATATTTACGGCGATTTACGCCCCCGGCGACGGACGACGCTCAACCCGGACCGACACCTTTCGACGGCTGCATACATCGAAGTGTTGGCGAGCAAGCTAGAAGCTTGCCGCCAAGGCAAAATCGGGCGGCTCGAACGCGCCGGGAGGGCTGCGTAACGCCGAGCCCACCGGCGAGCGCCGGCTTCATGGCGCGCGTCCGAGTGGGGCGCAGTGTTGGGCGGCATGACTGTGCGGGCACCTGCCTGCTCATTGGGCAGAGATTGCCGCTGGCCACTGAATATATGGCGGCTTCGGCTGCTGGTCAGGCGGGAGAAATGATGGTGCGGGTTCGCCGGGTGTACCCAACGTCTTAATGAACTGATATATCGCGCGTAAGTCGTCGATGTTTCTCTCGTGCAGTGTCCACCAGGGCATCGGCGGCCGGGTTCTGAGGTTTTTCACGTACGCTATCCATTGTGCCTCCGTCATCTTGCTCACTTCAATTCGAAGATTCGTCGGGTACGTCGTTCCCCAAGGGCCACGGTGCCCTTGCAGGTTGCCCATCAGCCATTCTTTTTCCGCGACCTTGCCTTCAAGCCTTCCGTAGTCACGGGTGTGGCAATTGTTGCAGTGACCCGTAAGCACCATATATCTGCCGAGCGCGAGAATCTCCGCATCCGGACCACTACGCGAGGTAGCGGCGTTAGCGCCTGCATTCCGCTGAACGTTCCCGGCGGTAGACGGTGGTAACGGGGCCAGCGGCTTCGGCGGTCCTGCAGCTACAACCTGAACGTAGGGCGTCTCGGGTTCTTGGCCCGGCGGTAAGAACGGCCGCGCGGGCTTTCCAGGAGCCCCAAGGCTCTTGATGAACTGGTACATGGCACGCAAGTCCTCGACGCTCGTCTCGCGCAGGCTCCAAGCTGGCATGCCGGGGCGCGTTCTGAGTTCCTTCGCGTACGCTACCCAGTCGGCTTCGGTCATTGCACTTACATTGATGCGCAAATTGGTCGGATAGGTCGTTCCCCATGGCCCACGGCGGCCAACGTTCCCGCCCGTTAGCCACTCATTCTCGGGAACTTTACCCTCCAACGTATCGTAGTTGACTGTATGGCAGACATTACAATCACCCGTGACGACCATGTATCGGCCGCGCGCCAGTTGTTCTGCATTGGGGCTACGCGGGACATCGACAACGGCGCCTCGGCTCTGCTGCGCGGCGACTGGAGAGCCCGCGAGCCACACTCCTATGGCGATGATAGTCAGGACAGCGACTACGTTCTTGACCATGACACCTCCCGAGAAGGTCACTACCGCTCTTAACAATACAGCGAACCGCAATGCAAAATTTGCCGCCTACACAATCGCAGGCCGCGAATTCATGCGGCCCAACGTTCGCGTCGAGCGGCGCGCCGCTCTTCGGTGCGTCCACTCTCGAACACGAGGTTAGGTTGCAACCACCTATTTTGGCCGTTCCTCAACCCGCGTCACCCTTCCCGTTTCGTTAAAGTAGCTCACCTTGCCAACTTGCCGTGAGCGTTATCTGCCCCGGCGTGATTGTATTCCGCCCGTTCGGAGCTTTGCCGAATGACCGCTTTCGACCCGAAGTGGTCACTCGGGCATAAACTGACCCGCGACTAGTGTTGTCCGGGCGTGCCGTCGTGCAAGCGCAGTTAATCCCAATAGGAGGGTCGAAAATGACGAGTAATTATGTTGTCGTATCAGGTGCTATCTTCGGAGTAGTGGCGATAGCTCATGCTGTGCGGGCTCTGTATGAATGGCCGGTGCAAATCGGAGGTTTGGACATATCAGTGTGGGTTTCCTGGGTTGCGATGGTCGTTGCTGGCGGCCTATGCGCGTGGGCATTTCGGTCCGCGCACAAATAGCATCGTCATACGCACCGGTCTGCAGAGTCTCACGCTGGCGAATGACCGATTGAAACCGCCACCCAAAGCGGACATTCAGCCAGCCAGGATGGGCCAATGAAGCTCTACGGTTTTCCTCCGACGCGCACCATCCGTGCCCTGTGGATGCTGCGGGAGTTGGATCTCGATTTCGAGTACGTTCAGGTGGACCCCGCGAAGGGCGAGCACCGCCGGCCGGAGTTCCTGGCCGTGAATCCCGCCGGCAAGGTCCCCGTCCTCGTCGATGACGACTTCGTGCTGAGCGAATCGGTCGCGATCGTGCTGTACCTCGCGGAGAAGTATCCGCAGGAGGGGTTCCTCCCCACCAACCTGCGAGCCCGTGCGGAGGTGAATCGCTGGCTGCTCTTCACGGCCACGGAGCTCGAGCAACCGATCTGGCGCATCGCGCGCCACACGCACCAATATCCGATCGAGAAGCGGCTGGCCGCCGAGATCCCCCTCGCGCGCCAGGACTTCCTCGACATGGCCGCGGTCATGGAGAAGCACCTCGAGACGCGCCCTGTGCTGGTGGGCGAGAACGTGACCGTCGCGGACTTCGTCGCGGCATACACGCTCGACATGGCGAGCGTGGTGCATCTGCTCGAGGCCTTGCCGAATCTACGGGCGTACATGGAGCGGATGTACGCACGGCCCAAGGCACCGCAGCGCATCGCACAGGCGTTCGCGAGCCTCCGCGGCTGACGTAATGTCCGCTCTTGGCCGAAAGCGGACTCTACCAAGGTTGAGCTTGGTTGGATCAGGGCGCCTAGGGACTTCGCACGCGTGATCCGCGCGACCTAGGACGTGTCCGCTCCGCGATCGTCCGCGCGGCGGCGTTTTGCTTCCGTCTCGATCGCCGCGATGAGCGCCGGCTGCTGGCCTGCGAGCTGGTAAAAGTCCGCAACGTTGAGCACAAGCACGGTGCAAGGCGTCAGCGTCACCACGTCGGCCGAGCGCGGCCTGCGGTCAAGTAGCGCCATCTCGCCGAAAAAATCACCATCGCACAACGCTTTTGTACGAGGGCCGAGCCGTACCTCGACCTTACCCGTGACGATGAAGAACATCGAATCGCCGGCTGCGCCTTTGCGGATCACTGTCACGCCCGCGGCGAAGCTGCGAGAACGCAGGCGACCGACGATATCGGAAATGGCAATGGCGCCAACCTCGGAAAAGAACGGCACGCGAGCCACTAGGTCCCAGATACGCACGAATTCGCGCCGGCGCACTTCCTCGGCAAACCCGGTTGCGAGGATGCCGGCAAGCAGCGCTAGGACCGATATGCCGCACAGCATGACCAACCCGCCGATTACGCGGCCCAGCGCACTCTGCGGCACTACGTCCCCATAGCCCGTCGTCGTGAGCGTCACTACCGCCCACCACAGCGAAGCCGGAATGCTGCCGAAAGCCTCCGGCTGGCGCTCGCCCTCGAGCCAGTGCGCGATCGTCGCCGCTGAGAAGAGCACGATCGCGAAAAGAGCCGCCGCGGCTGCGATGGCCGAGCGTTCGTTGTGAAACACCCTCGCGATCATCTCGACGCCCGGCGCATGCGTGGCGAGCTTCAGCACCCACAGGAGGACAAACACCGAGGCCGACTCGGCGCCGAGCCGCGCGCCGCCCGACACCGCCACCACCGCCGGGAGCACAGCCAGCAGATCGATGACGCCTTCGGGCGAAATCACCCAGCGTAGTCGGGATCGACCTTCGGTGGCAGCATGGAGGCGAGGGATTTCCGGTGCGACCCAGAGCCGCACGAGATACTCGACGAAGAACAGCACGGCCACGATACCGGTTATGGTGGCTGCAGCCCCGCGCGCAGCCGGCGCGAGCTGGTCAACTGTGCCGGCCGAGACCGAGGAGATTCCGATCAGGATTAGCAACACCTCAAGCGCACGCACCCGGGACGCAGCATGCCCGTGGCTGGTCGGGTCCAGCAGCTCGTAGATTCGCTCTCGCAGCGTCAGCCCGCCTCCAGGTATTCGCTTGACCTGGGGCGGATTTTATAGAATTCGCTGCGGCCGTCCGCTTTCGACCCAAAGCGGACGTTCAAATTTAGACAACCCGGCTGGCTAAAGATCTTTCTCCAAGACGAACTTCGCGGCCGCTCTGCCGAGGGAGCTACATGCTTTGGCCTCCGTTGCCGCGAAATAAGGCACTGGCGGCAGCGGGATAATGACAAACACGGGCACAACATATCCCTGTTTGCCATGCGCCGATGACGTTAGCTTTCCGGATTGTCGAGCCTCTCTAAGATCTAGTATCTCCGCGACCATCGAGGAAGTCCTATCCCACTCTCCCCCAACGCCCCACATGCCCTGGGCCGCCCCAAATGTGCGCCTGCTACTCCCTTCGAAGGTTGAGACCTTGAGTACAACCAAGTAGCGGACTCGTAGACGATTTACACGTTGATGGAATTCTGCATCGTGCAGCATCGGCAACCATGCTTCACTCGTGCGCGGCGCCTCGTGCAAATCGGTCACCGGAAACGCGCTTCGCAGGAATTCATTCGCGGGAATTATTGCTAGGTCAGACTTTTTGGCCCGCATGGCGTCGCCGAAACAGGTTTCGAACTCCATCTGAGCCATTGCTGAAGGCACCTCCTCGCAATCACTCTCACTCAAGCCTGCGCATCTCTGAGCTAGAAGAATTGCGACCGCCTCACCGGGCGCAATTCCCGTCGGGGAAAAGCGATCTCTTCCAACGTGTCCCGTATGCGCACAGCCGGCTGATACGAGAGCGATCAAGAGCAGACAGAGTGCGTGTTTTGTGCTGCTCATAACAGCTTACCGCTCGGCGTCGAGATCG
>WNFI01181159.1_pt1 | contig 17792 bp, 13 predicted proteins | sample 5400471 | NCBI WGS metagenome assembly WNFI01 (sample SAMN13153348, study PRJNA577476) | soil metagenome | isolation source: 100 cm saprolite on Douglas fir-dominated hillslope | place: USA:California | collected 2013-09-17 | reverse complement strand
CACGCCGGCGAGGACTCGCGCGCCCCGTGCGTACGGCACGGCGCCGGCCGCAGCCCGAGCGCGTGACAGATGGCGTAGGTGAGCGCGGCGCGATTCAGCGTGTAGAAATGAAAATCACGCACGCCGTGGCGCCGCAGCGCCTCCACCTGCTCGATCGCCACACTGGCGGCGATCATGCGGCGCGTATCCTCATCCTCCTCCAAGCCCGAGAAGCGCTCGTGCAGCCATGCCGGGATGCTCGCCCCGCAGCGGCTGGCGAAGCGCAGCACCTGCGGGAAGCGGGTAATGGGGAGGATCCCGGGGATGAGCGGCGCGTGGATGCCGGCGGCCGTGCAGCGATCGCGAAAGCGCAGGAAGACCTCCGTGTCGTAGCAGAACTGGGTGATCGCCCGCCGCGCGCCGGCGTCGATCTTGCGCTTGAGACTATCGAGATCGGACGCCGCCGAGCTCGCCTCGGGATGCACTTCCGGGTAAGCCGCCACCGAGATGTCGAACGGCGCGAGCGCGGCGAGCGCGGCGACCAGCTCACTCGCGTAGCGCAAGCCTCCGGGATGCGGCCGGTGCGGGATCTTCCCGGGATCGCCGCGCAGCGCCACCAGGTGACGGATGCCTTGCTCCCAATAGCGGCGCGCGATGCCGAGAATCTCCTGCCGCGAGGCGCCGATACAGGTGAGATGCGGCGCGCCCGTGAGCGTCGTCTCCCGCTGGATGCGCTCGACGACGTGGTGCGTGCGCTCGCGCGTCGAGCCGTCCGCGCCGTAGGTCACCGACACGAATTGCGGCGCGAGCGGGGCGAGCCGCTCGATCGAGCTCCACAGCGTCGCCTCCATCGCCGCATCCGCCGGCGGGAAGAACTCGAAGGAGACCCGGATCCGCGTCCCCGCGGCATCGAGGCTCACGGGCGGTCCCCTGCCGCCCCGCGACGAGTCTCGGGAGCCGCCGCCGGCCGGGCCACGGCGGCGAGCACGTGCTCGCCGTCCGCCTCGACGGGACTCAAGCGCTCGCAAGTGAGTCCGGCCTCCCCGAGCACGCGGCGCAGTCGCGTGAGCGGATGCTCCACCACGCGCCCGCGCGAGCCCTCGAGCGACTCGTAGCGCTCGAAGATCCACAGCCGGCCCTGCGGCCGCAGCACTCGCCGCACGCGCTCGAGCCACTGCGCGAGCCGCGTACCGTCCGGCGTCTCATCGAGGAGGACCGTGTCGAACGGCCCGCCGGCGCGCGCGAGGTCCGCCTCGCTCGGCACTACCGAACCTGCCCCCTGGAGGACGCGGCAGCTGAAGCCGCGCCGCTGCGCAAAGGAGCGCGCACCCTGCGCGGCGCGCCGCGAGTACGCGAGCGCCGTGCAGCGCCCTCCTCCGCGGGCCGCGCTCTCGAGCAGCTCCGGATGGCCGACGCCGATCACGAGCACCGCGCCGAGCGGCGCGCCGCCGCTCTCGGCGCTCACGAGCCCCGCGAGCGTGCGGCCAAGACGTGACTCCGCGCCCTCCGCCCCGCCGCGGGCGCGGCGCACGGCCCCGTGCGCGGCGGCGCGATCGCGCGCGAGCACGGGGTCGGCGCGATCGAGTTGCGCGAGGAGTCCCCGCACGAAGCTCACCGCGTCGGGCTGCTCGGCCAGCCGGTAGCGCACCCACTGCCCCTCACGAACCCGGGCGATCAGCCCACCCTCGCAGAGGATCTTTAGGTGCCGTGACACGCGCGGCTCGCTCTGCGCGAGCACCTGCGCGAGATCCGAAACGCTCAAGGCCCCATCGCCGGCGAGCGCGAGGAGCCGAAGCCGTGTCGGCTCTCCGGCTGCGCGCAGCCACCTGAGGAGGTTGACCGAGTCGACCGAATTCATTCAAGGATTGTACAATTCTTTAATTCCATGACGCACGAAATCTCGCGATTCATACGGTCCACTCTTATCGTCTCACCGGCGAGCCAATAGCAGGATACATCAGGCTCAATGGGTTACCAGACATCACGTCCCGCGACTGAGGAGGCCTGCCGCCTCAGCCGCGAGGATGCTGGCCTCGTCGACGCGAATCACCTCGATTGCCGCGCGGCTCGCAGGCGCGGCGATGCCCGTCTCGACCCCGACGCCCGCGAGGTTGGCGCCCTCAGCCACCTCGATCCCCGCCCACTCGAGTCCCTCGAGGATCCGGTGGCGAATCTCCGGGCAGTGTTCCCCGATCCCGCCGCCGAAGACGATCAGATCGACTCCGGAGAGCTCGCTCATGTACGCCGCCACGTAGTGCCGGGCGCGCCGGCAGAAGATCTCGATGGCGAGCGCGGCGCTCGCATCGCCCCACTGCTGAAGCGCGAGCAGCTCACGCATGTCGGCGCTGCGACCCGAGAGGCCGAGCAGGCCGCTCCCGGCATTGAGCTCGTGGCGCATCTCGGCGGGCGACAGCCCCGTGCGTTCCATCACGTAGAGCAGCGCCCCGGGATCGAGGTCTCCTGAGCGCGTGCCCATCACGAGGCCCTCGAGCGGGGTGAACCCCATGCTGGTCGCGATCGCGCGCTCATCGAGAGTCGCGGTGACCGAGCAGCCGCGCCCGAGCTGCAGGCTGATGACGCGGCGCATCGTGCGGCCGGCGCTCGCGCGTGCACGGCCCGCGCGGACCAGATACCGGTGCGCGGTGCCGTGAAAGCCGTAGCGCCGCACGCCCCAGGCCTCGTACCAGCGCCCGGGGACCGCGTAGCGCCAGGCGGCTTCGGGGAGCGTGGCGTAGTAGGCGGTATCGAAGACCCCGACGACCGGGAGGTCGGCGCCGAGTCCCGTGCGCACCGCCGCGATCACCGACAATGCGGGCGGATTGTGCAGCGGCGCCAGCACGCCGAGCTCGGCGAGCGCCGCAAGCTGCGGCTCACGCAGATGCGAGGTCGCTCTGAAGGCTGCACCTCCGTGCACGATGCGGTGCACGGTCGCATCGAGCCCCGCGAGGAGACTGCGGCCGTGGAGAGCGGCGTCGGCGAGCCACGCGAGCAGGAACTGAGCAGCCTCGGTGAGCGTGCGCAGCGGTGCGGCCGCAGGGGGCGCCGCGACGGGCGGCGCGCCGGAGCGCCTCCCCACCGCGGGTGAACGCTCCTCGGGATGAAGGATTCCGTCGCCCCGGTCGGCGAAAGCGCCGGCCGCAAGGCGGCGTGCGGGTTGCCCGCCCTGCACCTCCATCAGATCGAACTTGAGCGATGAGCTGCCGGCGTTGAAAACGAGGAGCCGCATGGTGTGCAGATCATCCCCGCGGGGCGCGCGGCTGCGGCCGGACGAGGTGGCGCAGCGCATAGGCGCCGAGCAGCACCGCGACGCTGGCCAGGCCGAACTCGAGCGGTACGCGCTGCTCGGGGATCACCGACATGGCGGCGACGATCACGAGCATCCCCGCGATCGTGAGGCGCGTGAGCCACGGGAATCCCCACATCCGGATGCGCAGCCGCCCGGGCGCCTCCCTCTCGAGACGGCTGCGCAGCCCGAGCTCGGCGATCGCGATCAGCAGGTAGACGAAGATCGCGACCGTGCCGTAGGAGTTGACGAGAAAGGCGAAGATCTTGTCGGGCGAGAGATAGCTCATCGCGACCGTCAGGTAGCCGAAGGCGGTGCTGGCGAGGATCGCCGCCACCGGCACACCGCGCGCATCGAGCCGGGCGAGGCCGGCCGGCGCATCGTGGCGGCGCGCGAGCGCCATCAGCATCCTCGAGGAGGCGAAGAGGCCCGAGTTCAGCGCCGAGAGCACGGCCGTGAGGATGACGAGGCTCATCACGGTGGCGGCCGCCGGAATGCGCAGCACCTCCATGACACTGACGTAGGGACGCGACATGCGCACCGTGTCGTTCCAGGGCACGGTGGCGACCACGATGAAGATCGAGCCGATGTAAAAGACGAGCACGCGCCAGATCACCGACTGCGTGGTCTCGGCGACGGCCCGCTCGGGCTCCGCGGACTCGGCGGCGGCGATCGTGACGATCTCGGCCCCGAAATAGAATCCGGTGGCCGCGACCGCGCCCGTGAGCACCGGTCCGATGCCGTTCGGCATGAAGCCGCCGTGGGACGTGAGGTGCGGCAGGCCGCCCGCCGCCCCCGGCCAGGCGCCGAGCGCGAACAGCGCGCCGGCGACGAGGAAGGCGACGATGGCCGCGACCTTGATCGAGGCGAACCAGAACTCCGCCTCGCCGTAGGAGCGCACCGACAGCAGGTTCACGATGGTGAACACCCCCATGAGCGCGAGCGTGAACTGCCAGGGCGCGATGTTCGGCCACCACGTGCCGAGGATCCGCGCGCCGGCGACCGCCTCGAGGGCGACGACGATCACCCAGAAGTACCAGTACATCCAGCCCGTGAGGAAACCCGCGAGCTCACCGAGTGCGAGACGGTTGTATTCGTAGAAGCCGCCGACCGCGGGGTAGGCGACGGCCATCTCCCCGAGCATGCGCATCACGAGCACGACCAGCGTGCCGGTGAGCGCGAAGGAGATGACGGCGGCGGGGCCGGCGGCACCGATCACGACGCCGCTGCCGACGAACAGGCCCGCCCCGATGACGCCCCCGAGCGCGATCATCTGCATGTGCCGCCGCCGCAGCGAACGGCGCAGACCGCTCGCATCGAGGCCAGGCAGGCTCATGGCCTCACGTGTATTGCCGGTATTTCTCGAGATAGCGCACCGGCTTCGACAGGGCGTCACGGCGGAACGGATCACCGAGCTCCTGCGTCACCAGCATCTCGAGGACCGTGGTCCGGCCCGCGCTCTGCGCGGCCGCCGCCGCGCGCACCGCGGGCGCGACGTCGGCGAGCCGCTCGACCGTCACTCACCGTCACACCGATCTTCTCACGCGCGCAGGTGAGCAGCTCGTTGAAGCTGATGCCCCAGGCGCCGTCGCCCACGTAGGCGAAGGCGGGGCGAGTCGGAGCGGCCACCTTCGCGCCGCAGATGACGGGGAAGGCATAGCCGCAGTTGCCGAAGCTCATGGCGGCGAACATGGAGCGCGGCTTCTCGAAGCGCAGGTACGAATTCGCGACCGAGCAGATGTTGCCGATGTCGGTCGACACCATGGAGTCCGGGGGCAGCGCATGCTCGAGCGAGCGCAGCAGCTCCCGCGGATGCATGCGCCGGGAGCCGGCCGCGACCTCGAGCGAGTACGGATCGCGCTCGTGCGTCCAGCCCGTGAGCTCCTCCTCCCAGGCGGACTTCTCCGCGGCAATGCGTGCGAGCCGCTCGGCGCGGCTCGCGCTGCCGGAGAGCTTGCGCGCCCTGAGGCGCGCGAGCAGGGCGCCCGCCGCGGCACGCGCATCGCCGTGGATACCGACCGAGATCGGCTTGACGAGCCCGAGCATGCGCGGGTCGCTGTCGATCTGGATGATCCGCGCCTGCTTCGGCCAGTAGTCGAGCCCGTGCTGCGCCAGCGTGCCGAAGGGCCCGAGGCGCGTGCCGAGGGCGAGCACCACGTCCGCCTGTGCGATCAGCTTCATGGCGGCCTTCGAACCCTGATAGCCGAGCGGCCCGGCCGCGAGCGCGTGGGAGGCGGGGAATGAGTCGTTGTGCAGGTAACTGTTGCACACCGCCGCGCCCAGGAAGTCCGCGAGCTCGATGGCCTCCGCCGTCGCCCCTGCCATGATCACGCCGCCGCCGGCGACGATCACCGGGAAGGTGGCGCCGGCGAGCAGCTCGGCCGCGGCATCGAGAGCGGCCGAGTCACCCGCGCCGTGGCTGATGCGCATCGGGCGGGCGATGCTGGTCTCGATCTCGCCGTAGAAGAAGTCGCGCGGAATATTGAGCTGCGCCGGCCCCATCTCGAGCAGCGCGCGGTCGAAGCAGCGCCCCGCGATCTCGGCCATGCGGCGCGGATTGTTGACGTGCCCCTGGTACCTGGTGATCCTGGAGAAGATCGGCAGCTGCTCGGTTTCCTGGAAGCCCCCGAGCCCCACGCTCATCGAGCCCGCCTCCGGCGTGATGAACACCACGGGTGAGTGCGCCCAGTACGCCGCCGCAACCCCGGTCACGAAGTTCGTGACCCCGGGTCCGTTCTGCGCGATGCACACGCCGTGGCGGCCGCAGGCGCGCGCGTAGCCGTCGGCCATGTGGATCGCGCCCTGCTCGTGAGCCACGCCGATGAACTGGATGCCCGCCGCCGGGAAGATATCGAGCGCATCCATGAACGCCGAGCCTACGATCCCGAAGACATGCGTGACGCCGTGCGCGGCGAGGGTCTCAACGAGCGCCTCGGAGGGCCCCATCTTCTGCGGCTGGTTCACCGGTGCTCCCCGTTTCGGAGGGTTTCTTCGAACGAGATGGTTTGTCTCTCCAACGCGCGAGATATTACAATACTGGATGACGGAACAAGCAGCATTTCCCTATAGCATCGGTTGTGTCCTGTTTACCGGAATGGAGCCGACATGAGCAGCCGCGCGCTGCCCCTCCCGGGTGAGACCGCAGAGATCGCGAGTGAGACCTCCTCGACGCTCAAGGCCTTCGGGGTGCTCGAGGTGCTGGTGCGCGCCGGACGGGCGATCACGCTCTCCGAGCTCATGCAGGCGACCGAGCTGCCCAAGCCGACCCTGCACCGCGCGCTCGCCTTGTTCGAGGAGGCGGGCTTCCTCGCCCGCGAGCCGGGCGCGCGCGCCTACATCATCGGCGAGCGGCTGTCGCGCTTTGCCCTCGACGTGTTGCGCAGTGACGGCGCCGCGGCCGAGCGGCGCACGATCCTGCGGCGCGTGGTGAGTGAGATCAGCGAGAGCTGCAACCTCGCGGTGCTGCAGAAGGGCGCCCTGATCTATCTCGACCGCATCGAGGCACCGTGGCCGCTGCGGCTGCATGTTGCCGAAGGCGGCGGGGCGCTGCCGCTGCATTGCTGCGCGAGCGGCAAGCTCCTGCTCGCTCACCTGACGCCCGCCGAGCGGGGCCGGCTCCTCGAGCTCATGCCGCTGCAGCGCTTCACCGAGCGCACGATCACCGACAGGGCGGTGCTCGAATCGGAGTTGGATAGAATCGTCAAGGCCGGCTACCTGCGCGCGGCAGCGGCGGAGATCGGGGCCACTTTCGGCTGAGCGCCGGGCGCGGAGACTGCCATGAAGATGATTCCCGAGAGTCTGGAACGCCACTGGATGCCGTTCACGGACAATCGCGAGTTCAAGCGCGAGCCGCGGCTGTTCGTGCGGGCGAGCGGCATGCACTACTTCAGCTCCACGGGGCGCAGGATTCTCGATGCGAGCTCGGGGCTCTTCACCACGCCGGCCGGACATTGCCGGCCCGAGATCGCCGCGGCGGTGAACGAGCAGCTGCAGACCCTCGACTTCACGCCCTCCTTCATGCGCGGCCACCCCGGGGCGTTCGCGCTCGCCGATCAGGTCGCCGCGCTCACCCCGGCCGGTCTCGATCACATCTTCTTCTGCAATTCCGGATCCGAGGCGGTCGACACGGCGATGAAGATCGCCCTCGCCTATCACCTCGCGCGCAACGAGGCGCAGCGGACCTATTTCGTGTCCCGCGAGCGCGCCTACCACGGCGTCAACCTCGGCGGCACGGCGCTCTCCGGCATGGTGCGCAATCGCGAGGCCTTTGGCGCGCTGCTGCCCGGCGTGCTGCACCTGCGTCACACCCTGCTGCCGGAGAATCGCCTGACGCGCGGCCTGGGCGCGGCCGGGGCCGAGCTCGCCGATGACCTGCTGCGCTTCGTGAACCTGGTCGGCGAGAAGCGCATCGCCGCCGTGTTCGTCGAGCCGATCGCGGGCTCGACCGGCGTGCTCGTCCCGCCCCGCGGCTACCTCGAGCGGCTGCGCGAGATCTGCAGCCGCTTCGGGATCCTGCTGGTGTTCGATGAGGTGATCTGCGGCTTCGGCCGCACCGGCGATGCCTTTGCCGCGACCTCCTTCGGCGTGACCCCTGATCTCATCACGATGGCGAAAGCACTCACCAACGGCGCCCAGCCGATGGGGGCGGTGGCGGTGCGCGCCGAGATCTACCGCACCGTCGTCGAGTCCGCCCCGCAGGGCGCGCCGGAATTCTTCCACGGCTACACCTACTCGGCGCACCCGGCCGCCTGCGCGGCCGCGCTCGCGACGCTCGAGATATATAGGAGCGAGCGGCTGTTCGCGAAGGCCCGGGAATTGTCCGGCTATTTCCTCGATGCGATGTTCGCGCTCCAGGACCTGCCGGCGGTCAACGACGTGCGCGGCTTCGGGCTGCTCGCCGGCCTCGAGATCAAGCCCGCCGCGGTGCCGGGCTTGCGCGGGGGCGAGTTGCAGGCGAAGCTCTTCGATCGCGGCCTGCACGTGAAGACCACGGGCGACGTCGCGATTATCGCTCCCGCATTCATCGCCAGCCGCGCGGATATCGACCTCATGGGCTCGATGCTGCGCGATGCGATCGCGGAGTACTGATTCGCCGCCGCCCGCTGGTGAGGACGACCGCCATGACCGACGTCTCGAGAGTCTGCCGCCGCCCCGGACCCAGCCGTGACGCCCGCCGCGCCATGCGCGCCGCGCCGCTGCCGGACAATCTCAAGCCGGTGCACGCGGGCATGGAGGGCGGTCGCTACCGCCCGCTCGCCGATGCGGACGTCGTGAAGATCCACCGGGCGGCGCTGCGCCTGCTCGCCGAGGTCGGGCTCGCCGATGCGCCCCCGTCGGGGATCGAGTACCTGACGCGGGCCGGGTGCACGCTGAGTCCGAACGGCCGGCTCATCTTTCCCGCCGCGCTCATCGAGGACACCCTCGCGAAGGCCGCACGCCGCTTCGTGCTGTACGGGCAGGAGCGCCGGCATGACCTCGAGCCCTGGGGGAAGAAGGTCTACTTCGGAACCGCGGGCGCGGCCGTCAACATGGTGGACGCGGCGAGCGGCGCCTACCGCGAGTCGCGGATCCGCGACCTCTACGACATCGGCCGCATCGTCGATGTGCTCGAGCACATCCACTTCTTCCAGCGCACGGTGGTGCCCCGCGACATACCCGATCCCTACGAGATGGATTTCAACACCTGCTACGCCTGCGTGTCGGCGACCACCAAGCACGTCGGCACGAGCTGGGTGAACCCGATGCACGTCACGCGCTCGCTCGAGATGCTGCACCAGATCGCAGGGGGCGAGGACAAGTGGCGCGAGCGGCCCTTCGTCAGCCAGTCGAACTGCTTCGTCGTGCCGCCGCTCAAGTTCGCGGCCGACGCGTGCCGCTGCCTCGAGGTGGCGGTCCTCGGCGGCATTCCGGTCCTGTTGCTCTCAGCAGGCCAGGCGGGAGCGACCGCGCCCGCGGCGATTGCCGGGGCGCTCGCGCAGGAGGTCGCCGAGGTGCTGGCCGGCCTCGTCTACGTGAACGCGGTGAAGCCCGGGGCGCCCGCCATCTTCGGCACCTGGTGCTTCGTCTCGGATCTGCGCACCGGGGCGATGTCCGGCGGCAGCCCGGAGCAGGCCCTGCTCTCGGCCGCCTCCGCGCAGATGGCGCAGTACTACGATCTCACCGGCGGCACGGCTTCCGGCATGACCGACTCGAAGCTCCCGGATGCGCAGTCGGGCGCGGAGAAGGCCTACTGCCATGCGCTGGTCGGCAATTCCGGCGCGAATCTCATCTACGAATCCGCCGGCATGCACGCGAGTCTCCTCGGCTTCTCGCTCGAGAGCCTGCTCATCGACAACGACATCATCGGCGCGACGCAGCGCACGATCCGCGGCATCGAGGTCGACGATGCGAGCCTGTCCTTCGAGACCACGCGCGATGTGTGCCTGAACGGCCCGGGCCATTACCTCGGCTCCGAGCAGACGCTGCAGCTCATGCCGGAGGTCGATGCGCGCACCCGGGCGCAGTTTCCGGTGAAGCTCCCCGCCGAGGCTATGCGCCCGCCCGGCCCGTGAGCCTTCCATCCCACGCGCACGTCGTCATCATCGGCGGCGGCATCGTCGGCTGCAGCGTGGCCTACCATCTGGCCAGGCGCGGCTGCCCCGATGTCGTGCTGCTCGAGCGCAAGCAGCTCACCTGTGGCACCACCTGGCACGCCGCGGGTCTCGTCGGACAGCTGCGCGCCACGCAGAACCTGACGCGCCTCGCGCAGTACACGACTGAGCTCTACGAGGGGCTCGAGCGCGAGACCGGCCAGGCGACCGGCTTCCGGCAAGTCGGCTCGATCGCGGTCGCGGCGAACGAGGCGCGCTTCGAGGAGCTCAAGCGCGGCGCCTCCATGGCGCGCTGCTTCGGCCTCGAGGTCCAGGCCCTCTCCCCCGGTGAGGCGCGCGAGCGCTGGCCGCTGCTCGCGATCGATGATGTGGTCGGCGCGGTCTATCTGCCGAAGGACGGCCGCACGAATCCCGTCGACACGACGCAGGCCCTCGCCCGCGGCGCCCGCAACGCCGGGGTGCGGATCTTCGAGAACCTCAAGGTGACGGACATCCGCACCGAGGGCGGCCGGGCGAGCGGGGTCCTCACCGCTGCGGGCGAGGTGCGCGCCGACGTCGTCGTCAACTGCGCGGGCATGTGGGCGCGCGAGGTCGGGGGCTGGGCGGGGGTGAGCGTGCCGCTGCACGCCGCCGAGCACTTCTACATCGTCACCGAGCCGATCGCGGGCCTCGGGTCGGATCTGCCGATCCTGCGCGATGCGGATGCGTGCTCGTACTTCAAGGAGAACACCGGCAAGCTCCTCATCGGCTGGTTCGAGCCGCAGGCCAAGCCCTGGGGCGAGCGCGGGATCCCGGAGAACTTCGCCTTCGATCAGCTGCCGGCCGATGTCGCGCACATCGAGCCGCTGCTCGCGGGCGCCATGCACCGGGTGCCGGTCCTCGAGTCGACGGGCGTGCAGGTGTTCTTCAACGGACCGGAGAGCTTCACGCCGGACGATCGGTATCTGCTCGGCGAGGCGCCCGAGGTGCGCGGGCTCTTCGTGGCGGCGGGCTTCAACTCGATCGGCATCCAGTCGGCGGGAGGTGCGGGCAAGGTGCTCGCGGACTGGATCATCGACGGACACCCGCCGTTTGACCTGTGGGACGTCGACATCCGCCGCTGCGCGCCGTTTCAGCGCAACCGGCGCTACCTGCGCGACCGCACGGTCGAGACGCTCGGCCTCCTCTATGCGATGCACTGGCCCTTCCGTCAGGCCGAGAGCGCGCGCGGCGTGCGCAAGTCCGCGCTCCACGATCGGCTCGCCGCGGCCGGGGCGTGCTTCGGCGAGGTGGCGGGATTCGAGCGGGCCAACTGGTTCGCGCCCGAGGGCACCGAGCCGCGCTACGAATACAGCTACGGCCGCCAGAACTGGTTCGGGCACTCGGCGCAGGAGCACCGCGCGGTGCGCGCGGGAGTGGGGCTCTTCGACCAGTCCTCATTCGCCAAGTTCGTGCTCAAGGGACGGGATGCAAGCGGCGTCCTGGGACGCATCTGCGCCAACGACATCGACGTGGCCGTGGGCAAGGTCGTCTACACGCAGTGGCTGAATGAGCGCGGCGGCATCGAGGCGGACCTCACGGTCACGCGCGAGGCCGAGGACGCGTATTTCATCGTCAGCGCCTGCGCGACGCAGACGCGCGATTTCACCTGGCTCACCCGCAGCATTCCCGGCGAGGCTCACGCGGTCGCGCTCGATGTCTCCTCGGCCTATGCCGTGCTCGGCCTCATGGGACCGAAGAGCCGGGAGCTCCTCGGCACGCTCACCGATGCGGACCTGTCCACCGCGGCATTCCCCTTCGGCGCCTCCCGCATCATCGATCTCGGCTATGCGCGCGTGCGGGCGAGCCGCATCACCTACGTGGGCGAGCTCGGCTACGAGCTCTACGTGCCCACCGAGTTCGCTGCGTCGGTGTTCGATGTGGTCGTGGGCGCCGGAGCCCCCTTCGGGCTGCGCCTGGCGGGCTACCACGCCATGAACAGCCTGCGCATGGAGAAAGCCTACCGTCACTGGGGCCACGACATCTCCGATGAGGACACCCCGCTCGAGGCGGGCCTCGCCTTCGCCATCGCCTGGAAGAAGCGCGGCGGCTTCGTCGGGCTCGAGGCGCTCGAGAGACAGCGTGAGTCCGGGCTGCGGCGCAGGCTCGTGGCCGTTGCGCTCGAGAATCCGGACCGGCTCCTCTATCACAACGAGCCGATCTGGCGCGACGGGACGATCGTCGGGCGGATCTCCTCTGCCGGCGCGGGTGTCGCTCCGGCCCTTCTATGACCCCGCGAGCGAACGGGTCAGAGCCTGAGGCACGCCTCAGCGGGCCACGAGTCGAAGCGTGAAGAGTCAGGCGCGAGTAGTCGTCATCGGCGGCGGTGCCGTCGGGTGCAGCGCGCTCTATCACCTCGCGCGGCTCGGCTGGACCGACTCGGTGCTGCTCGAGCGCGATGAGCTCACGGCGGGGTCCACCTGGCACGCCGCGGGCAACTGTCCGAACTTCTCCACCTCCTGGAACATCATCAAGCTGCAGCGCCACTCGAGCGCCCTCTACGAGCGGCTCGCCCGGGAGGTCGGCTACGACATCAACTATCACGTGACCGGGAGCCTGCGCCTGGCCCACACCCCCGACCGGGTCGATGAGTTCCGTCACGTCCTCGCCCAGGCACGCACGCAGCGCATCGACTTTGAGCTCCTCTCGCCGTCCGAGATCAAGGCGCGGCACCCCTTTCTCGAGCTCGACGGCATCCTTCTCGGGCTCTGGGACCCGAAGGACGGCGATATCGACCCGGCGCAGCTGACGCAGGCCCTCGCCAAGGGCGCACGGGATCTCGGCGCCACCGTGTACCGTCATACGCGCGTGACGGCACTCACCGAGCTGCCGGGCGGGGGCTGGCGTATCGAGACCCCGGCCGGATCGATTGAGGCCGAGTACGTGATCAACGCCGCGGGCTACCGTGGGGGCGAGGTGGCGGCCATGATCGGCGAGTACCTGCCGATCGTCACGCTCTCGCACCAGTACCTGATCACCGAGGACATCCCCGAGCTCATCGCGCGCGGGGCCGCGCGCGTGCCCCTGGTACGCGACCCGGACGTGAGCTACTACCTGCGCCAGGAGCGCCATGGGCTGCTGCTCGGGCCCTACGAGGCGCACGGCCGCGCACACTGGCTCGAGGGTCCGCCGGGGGAGTTCGCGCATCAGCTCTTCGCCGATGATCTCGGGCGCATCGAGAGCTACATCGAGGCGGCGTGCGCGCGCATGCCGATCCTCGGATCCGTGGGCGTGAAGCGGGTCATCAACGGCCCGATACCGTACGCGCCGGACGGCAACCCGCTCATGGGTCCGGCCGCCGGCGTGCGCAATTTCTTTCACTGCTGCGCATTCACCTTCGGCATCGCCCAGGCCGGAGGCGCCGGACGGATCATCGCGGAGTGGGTGGTGAACGGCGAGCCCGACTGGGACGTGTGGCCTCTCGACTCGCGGCGCTACCTGCCCTTCGCCAACCGCAGCTACGTGCTCGCGAAGGCGCTCGAGACTTATCAGAACGAGTACGGCGTCGGCTACCCGCAGGAGGAGCGCCCGGCGGGCCGGCCCGCGAAGACCTCGCCCCTCTACGACCGGCTGCGCACCGAGGGCGCGGTGTACGGCGCACGCGGAGGCTGGGAGCGTGCCGTGTACTACGCGCGGCCCGGCGACCCGCCGGGTGCGGAGTGCTCGTTCCGCCGGCCCCACTGGCATCGCGCCGTCGAGCGCGAGTGCGCCGCGGTGGCGAGCGGTGTCGCCGTGCTCGACCTGCCCGGGTTCGGCATCGTGAGCGAGATGACCGTCTCGAGGCTTCCCGACGGGCGCTTCTGGCTCATCTCCGCCGCCGCGGGAGAGCGGCACGATGAGGACTGGCTGCGCCGCCACCTGTCGCAGCGCCACGGGCCGCTCGCGATCGGGAACGTCACCGCCCGCTACGGCTCGCTCATCGTCGTCGGCCCCCGCGCGCGCGAGCTGCTCACGCGTGTCACGGACGCGGACCTCTCCAATGCCGCCTTCCCGTGGCTCGCGGTGCGCCGCATTACGATCGGCTACACGCCGGTGCTCGCGTTGCGGGTCAACTACGTGGGCGAGCTCGGCTGGGAGCTGCACGTGCCGAACGAGCACCTCGCCGCGGTCCACGCGCGGCTCCTCGATGCCGGCCGCGAGCTCGCGCTCGTGCACTTCGGGCTGTACGCGATGGAGAGTCGCTGCGCAGGCAGGCCGAGGCCGGTCCGTCCGAGCGCTTCGTGCCGCTCATCGTCGATGCCCGGGATGCGGACGCGGCGGCGGTCTCCATGGTGCACCGGGGGAGCGAGGTAGTGGGGCTCGTCACCTCCGGCGGGTACGGCTACCGCCTGAAGAAGAGCATCGCCCTCGCCTACGTGCGCGCGGATCTCGCGCGGCCCGGCACCGAGCTCGAGGTGGAGATTCTCGGCGAGCGCTGCCGGGCGGTCATCGGACGCGAGCCGCTCTACGACCCGGACAACGCGCGCGTGCGCGCCTAGAGGCGCGCCTGGAGGCACGCCTGGATGCGCGCCTGGAGGCGCGCCTCGAGCCGAGTCAGCCGCCGAGCTTGCGACGCAGCAGCTCGTTCAGCTGCGCAGGATTCGCCTTGCCGCCCGTCGCCTTCATGACCTGCCCGACGAAAAAGCCGAACAGCTTGTCCTTGCCGGCGCGATAGGCGGCAAGCTGGGCGGTGTTCTGCGCCATCACCTCATCGATCACGCGCTCGATGGACGCGGCGTCGGTGATCTGCCTGAGGCCCCGCGCCTCGATCACCTGATCCGCCTCCGAGCCCTGCGCCCACATGGACTCGAAGACCTCCTTCGCGATCTTGCCGGAGATCGTCTGATCGGCGATGCGCCTGAGGAGCCCTGCGAGGCGCGCCGCCGGGAGCCGCCCGGAGCCGATCTCGAGGTTCTCGCGGTTGAGCGCGGCGGCGAGCTCGCCCATCACCCAGTTGGCCGCGAGCTTCGGCTCGCCGGCGAGCTCACGCACCACTTCCTCGTAGTACGCGGCGAGCTCGCGGCTCGCGGTCAGCACGAGCGCATCGTAGGCCGAGAGCGCGTACTGCGAGACGAAGCGCGCCGCCTTCTCATCCGGCAGCTCCGGAAGCGTGGCGCGCACGGATTCGATGAAGGCCTCATCGAGCGCGACCGGCAGCAGGTCCGGGTCGGGAAAGTAGCGGTAGTCGTTGGCCTCTTCCTTGCTGCGCATGGGGCGCGTCTCGCCCTTGTCCGGATCGTAGAGGCGGGTCTCCTGCACCACCGACCCGCCGGACTCGAGGATCTGCGCCTGCCGGGCCACCTCGTAGTTGATGGCACGCTCGACGAAGCGGAAGGAATTGAGATTCTTGGTCTCGGTACGCGTGCCGAAGGCACGCGCGCCCGCCGGGCGCAGCGACACGTTGGCGTCGCAGCGAAAGGAGCCTTCCTGCATGTTGCCGTCGCAGATCTCGAGGTAGCGCACCAGGGTGTGCACCTTCTTCATGTACGCGACCGCCTCCTTCGCCGAGCGCAGGTCGGGCTCGGAGACGATCTCAACGAGCGGCGTGCCGGCGCGATTGAGGTCGACGCCGGTCACCCCGGGCAGGCCTTCGTGCAGCGACTTGCCGGCATCCTCCTCGAGGTGCGCGCGGGTGACGCCGATACGCTTCACCGCCCCGTCCTCGAGCACGATGTCGATCGCCCCCTGAGCGACGATCGGCAGCTCGTACTGGCTGATCTGATACCCCTTGGGCAGGTCCGGGTAGAAGTAGTTCTTGCGTGCGAACACGGAAGTGCGCGCGATGCGGGCGTTGATCGCGAGGCCGAGCTTCACCGCCATGCGCACCGCCGCCACGTTCAGCACCGGCAGCACCCCGGGATAGCCGAGATCGATGAGGCTCGCCTGCGCATTCGGCGGCGCGCCGTACGCGGTGGAGGAGCCCGAGAAGATCTTCGAGCGCGTGGCGAGCTGGGCATGGATCTCCAGCCCGATGACGGTTTCCCACTCTCTCATGCGCAGCCGCAGCTCATGCGTAGCCTGGCGGTGCGTGCATGTGCCAGTCGGTCACGCGCTGCAGGGCATGAGCGGCGGCGAGAATGCGCGCCTCGCTGAAGTGCGGGCCGACGATCTGCAACCCGACGGGCAGCCCACCGACGAAGCCGCACGGCACCGACACCCCCGGGAGCCCCGCGAGATTGGCGCCGATCGTATAGATGTCGTTCAGGTACATGGTGATGGGGTCGGAGGTCTTGGCGCCGATCTCGAAGGCCGGCGTCGGTGTCGTCGGTCCCATGAGCACGTCCACCTGGCCGAAGGCGCGGGTGAAGTCCGCGTTGATGAGCTGCCGCACGCGCTGGGCCTTGAGGTAGTAGGCATCGTAGTAGCCCGCCGACAGCACGTAGGTCCCGGTCATGATGCGCCGCTTCACCTCGGGCCCGAAGCCCTCGCCGCGCGTGCGGCGGTAGAGATCGAGCAGGTCGCGCGGCTGCTCGCAGCGATGGCCGAAGCGCACGCCGTCGTAGCGCGCCAGGTTCGAGGAGGCTTCCGCCGGCGCCACCACGTAATAGACCGGCACCGAGAGCGGCAGGTGCGGCAGGCTCACCTCGGTGAGCTTCGCGCCGAGCCGCTCGTAGACCTTCAGCGCCTCGCGCACCCGCTCCTCGTTCCCCCGCTCGAGCCCCTTGTCGAAGAACTCCTTGAGGAGGCCCACCCTGAGCCCCGCGAGCGAGTGATCGAGCGCGGCGACGTAGTCGGGCACCTCGCGCTCGACGCTGGTCGAATCGTTGGCGTCGAAGCCCGCCATCTCGCGCAGCAGCAACGCCGCATCGGCAGCCGTGCGTGCGAGCACCCCGCCCTGATCCAGGCTCGAGGCGAAGGCGATCATCCCGTAGCGCGACACACGGCCATAGGTGGGCTTCAGCCCCGTGATGCCGCAGAGCGCTGCGGGCTGGCGGATGGAGCCGCCGGTATCCGTCGCGGTCGCCGCCGGCACGAGGCGCGCGGCCACGGCGGCGGCGGAGCCGCCGGAGGAGCCGCCGGGCACTAGCCGGAGGTTCCACGGATTGCGCACTGCACCGTAGAAACTGGTTTCGTTGGACGAGCCCATTGCGAACTCGTCCATGTTCGTCTTGCCGAGCATCACCGCGCCCGCGCGGCGCAGCCGCGCTACGACCGTCGCGTCATAGGGCGAGACGAAGTTGCTGAGCATCCGCGACCCGCAGGTGGTGCGTACGCCGCGCGTGCAGAAGATGTCCTTGTGGGCGATCGGCACGCCGGTGAGGGCCCCGCCCGCGCCGGCGGCGAGAATGCGATCCGCGGCGGCGGCCTCACCGAGCGCCTCCTCGTGCGTCACTGAGATGAAGGCATTGAGCGCCGCCTGGCTGCGCTCGATGCGCCCGAGGAGCGAGCGCGCGAGCTCCGCGCTCGAGAACTCCCGCGCCCGCAGCCCCGCGGCGAGCTGCGCGAGCGTGCGGGTGTGCAGCTCGCTCACACGCGCCTCATTCGATGACCTTGGGCACGAGGTACAGCCCCGCGGCGACCTGCGGCGCGTTCACCTGGTACGCCTCGTGCCGGTCCTCCTCCGTTACCACATCCGGCCGCAAGCGCTGCGAGAGCCCCGCCAGCGGGTGCGCCATCGGCGCCACGTCGGTGGTATCGACGCGCTCCAGGGCGCCGACGAAGTCCAGGATCCGCGACAGGCTCTCCTGGTAGACCGGGATTTCCTCGGGACTCAGCTCGAGCCGCGCCAGGGTGGCGATGCCCGCGATCTGCTCGCGTGTGAGTGCCATGGCTCAGCTTCGGCGCCGTGCGTGGAGAAGTGAGAAAACCAGCGCAAAATCATACATGTTGCCTTGCCCAATGTCCTGTCGGTTGCTAGATTACGCGCCACTTCGGGCGCGTCCCCGCCCCTTAGATCTCCCGGTCGCTTCATGTTCAAACGCCTGCGTGGTTACTTCTCCAGC
>WNFI01412987.1_pt1 | contig 17794 bp, 16 predicted proteins | sample 5400471 | NCBI WGS metagenome assembly WNFI01 (sample SAMN13153348, study PRJNA577476) | soil metagenome | isolation source: 100 cm saprolite on Douglas fir-dominated hillslope | place: USA:California | collected 2013-09-17 | reverse complement strand
GCCGACCTTTTCTGGTGTTCAAGGCTGAATTCGTGCGCGACAAGGTTGGCGAATTCGACACCGAACTGGTGCAGGAGTGGTTTCAGGCCTTTGCCGTGAATGCCGGCATTACGCTGCATGCCGAGACTTTATACGGCAGCAATGATCACCATATTGCAGAGTCGTGCTTTAAAGGTTTGGCACGCGCTTTGCGCGCGGCTGTGGCGATCGACCCGCGTGCCAAGGACGAAGTCCCGTCCACGAAGGGTTCGCTTGGCGGGTGAGTGTCATCGCGGGGCTTGCCCCGGCGATCCCGATCAGGGACGCAAAGCTTTGCCTTCCTAAGCGAGATGGCCGGGACAAGCCGGCCATGACAAGTGTGAGTTTGAGGAATAGAACATGCCCACTTTCACCGTGCATGCACCGCCGCCACGTCAGGGCGAGATATCGAGCGCTCCTGAGCGCTTCGTTTTCGTGCGCGACGGATTTCATACTTGGGCCTTTGTGCTGGCGCCGCTCTGGTTATTGCTGCACCGGTTGTGGCTGGCATTTGTGATCTATGTGGTCGGCTATGGCCTACTGGCTGTAGGGCTTGCTCTGCTGCGCGCTCCGTCCAGCACGCAATTGCTGGTCGCGTTGCTGATCGCCTTGTTGATAGGTTTCGAAGCGTCCAGCATCTGGCGCTGGACCTTGACGCGCCGCAGCTGGAGCACGCTCGGATTCGTCGTGGGCGATGACGCTGAAACAGCCGAGCGGCGATTTTATGCCGAGTGGAGCAAGCGCGTGGCAGATGCACCGGCTCCGCAGGCTTCGACCGAATCAAAATATTCAACGCCGGTTCGGCGTGACCCACCCTCGTCATCGGACGTCATCGGTCTATTTCCCGAGCCGGGAGGACAACGGTGAGCGTTGCCATCGTCGATTATGGCTCTGGAAATTTGCATTCAGCGGCCAAGGCGTTCGAACGCGCGGCGCGGGAAAGCAAACACGAGCAGCCAATCGTTGTCACCAGCGACCCCGAAACAGTCGCGCGCGCGGATCGCGTCGTGCTGCCCGGCGTCGGTGCCTTTGCCGATTGCCGGCGTGGCCTCGACGAAATTCCCGGCATGATCGATGCGCTCGAACAGAGCGTTCGGAAGAACGGCCGGCCATTTTTTGGAATCTGCGTTGGCATGCAATTGATGGCGGAGCGTGGGCGCGAATATCGCGTGACGCCGGGCCTCGGATGGATCGCCGGTGAAGTCGATCGCATCACTCCATCGGACCCGGATTTGAAAATTCCGCACATGGGCTGGAACACGCTCAACACGCTGAAGCCGCATCCGCTTCTCGATGGCGTTGCCGTCGGTGTAAACGGCCTGCATGCTTATTTTGTACACTCGTTCGAACTCAAAACGGCGCAACGGAACGATCTGGTGGCGCAGGCCGACTATGGCGGCCCGCTCACGGCAATCGTCGGCCGCGAGAACATGGTCGGCACGCAGTTTCATCCGGAGAAGAGCCAGAGGTTAGGTCTCGCGTTGATTGCGAACTTTTTGAAGTGGGCGCCGTGATCCTCTTTCCTGCCATCGACCTGAAGGAAGGGCTTGCCGTGCGGCTGGAGCAGGGCGATATGGCGCGTGCGACCGTCTTCCATCGGGACCCGGCGGCACAGGCGCGAGCTTTCGAACAACAAGGATTTGAATATCTGCACATCGTCGATCTCGACGGTGCTTTCGCCGGCAAGCCGGTGAACGCGGCGGCTGTCGACCGAATTCTTGAAACAGTGGGCATCCCGGTACAGCTCGGTGGCGGCGTGCGCGACACCGCGACTGTGGAGGCTTGGCTCGAAAAGGGCGTTACGCGAGTCATCATCGGCACAGCGGCGGTGCGCGATCCGCCCTTTGTGAAACAGGCGGCGCGTGATTTTCCCGGCCGCGTCGCAGTGGGGCTTGATGCGCGCGACGGCAAGGTCGCGGTCGGAGGTTGGGCGGAAAACTCGGAACTGTCAGCACTCGAGATCGCGCAGCGTTTCGAGGATGCCGGTGTCGCGGCAATTGTCTATACCGACATTGCGCGCGACGGTATGCTGCAGGGGCTCAACCTCGATGCGACCATTACGCTTGCCGAGGCGATTTCGATTCCAGTGATTGCATCGGGCGGGCTTGCCTCGATTGCGGATATCAAGGCGCTGCTGGAGCCGCGCTCTCAAAAGCTTGCAGGCGTCATAGCTGGCCGTGCGCTCTATGATGGGCGGCTGGATGCGACAGAAGCACTCAAGCTGATCCGTGCCGCGAGGACAGCCGCCTAATGTTCAAGGTCCGTGTCATTCCATGCCTCGACGTAAAAGACGGCCGCGTCGTCAAGGGCGTCAACTTCGTCAATTTGCGCGATGCCGGCGAGCCGGTGGAGGCGGCGATCGCTTACGACGCGGCGAGCGCGGACGAACTTTGCTTCCTCGACATCACCGCCAGCCACGAAAACCGCGATACGATCTACGATGTGGTGACGCGCACTGCCGAGGCCTGTTTTATGCCTCTGACCGTCGGCGGCGGTGTGCGCACCGTCGACGACATTCGCAGGCTGCTCACCTGCGGCGCCGACAAAGTCTCGATCAATACTGCCGCGGTCGCACGCCGGGATTTCGTCAAGGAGGCCGCCGAGAAATTCGGCGATCAATGCATCGTTGTGGCGATCGATGCCAAAAAAGTATCGAAGCCGGGTGAAAAAGATCGCTGGGAGATTTTCACCCATGGTGGGCGCAATCCGACCGGCCTCGATGCCATCAGCTATGCTAAGGAAGTCGTTGGGTTCGGAGCGGGTGAGATCCTCCTGACGTCGATGGATCGCGATGGGACTAAGAAGGGCTACGATATTCCGCTTACCCGGGCGATTGCAGATGCGATCACTGTGCCTGTGATTGCCTCAGGCGGCGTCGGCTCGCTCGAACATATGGTTGCGGGCATTCGCGAGGGTCATGCCACCGCCGTGCTGGCCGCTTCGATATTTCACTTTGGCGATCACAGCGTGCGTGAAGCCAAGGCTTATATGGCGAAAGCGGGTTTGGCCGTACGGCTCGATCCCTAGCCGCAACAATGCTATTGAGCGGCTTGAAGAGGCTTTCATGAGCAAGTTTACGCTGGCCGATCTGGAAAAGCGGGTTCACGAGCGCGCCAAAGCGAGCGCATCGGAATCGTATACGCGCGCACTCATCGATAAAGGTGTTGCTCATTGCGCCAAGAAGCTTGGCGAAGAAGCCATTGAGACAGGCCTGGCTGCCGTGCAAGAAGACAAGGGTCGGCTTATCGCGGAAGCGGCGGATCTTCTCTATCATCTGCTGGTGCTGCTCGAGGCGCGCGGCATCGCACTGTCGGAAGTCGAAATGGCGCTTGAAAAACGTACAGCGCAATCCGGCCACGAGGAGAAAGCCTCGCGGCCTCGCAGTTGACGTTGATGATGGAACAGCGCACCGAAGAAAACCTTTCCCCTTATCGCACCTTCTCGCGTGCCGAATGGGCCATGTTGCGCGAGGATACGCCTATGACGCTGACCTCCGAGGAGGTTACGCGTCTGCGCTCGCTGCACGACCGGCTCGACATGGCGGAGGTTGAAGAGATTTATCTGCCGCTGTCACGGCTGCTGTCGATGTATGTGGCGGCAACCCAGCGGCTGTTTCGCGCGCAGGAGCGATTCCTCGGCACCACCGACGTGAAGATGCCCTACATCATCGGCGTCGCCGGTTCGGTTGCGGTCGGCAAATCGACGACTGCGCGCGTATTGCAGGCGCTGTTGGCGCGTTGGCCAAATGTGCCACAAGTCGACCTCATCACCACTGATGGTTTTCTGTATCCGAACGCGGTCCTTGAACGCGAAGGCCTGATGGAAAAAAAAGGCTTTCCCGAAAGCTACGATTTGCCAGCGCTGTTGCGTTTTCTTTCGGATGTGAAAGCCGGCCGCCGTCCGGCTCGGGCGCCGATCTACTCGCATCTCATCTACGATGTGATGCCGAACCAATCGATCGAGGTCGACCGGCCGGACATTCTCATCGTCGAAGGCTTGAACGTTTTGCAGACCGGTCGTCTGCCGAAAGACGGCAAGGCGATTCCGTTTGTCTCCGATTTTTTCGATTTCTCGGTTTATCTCGATGCCGATGAAGACGTGCTCAAGGCCTGGTACGTGGATCGTTTCTTGACGTTACGCGGCACCGCCTTCCGCGACCCAAAATCGTATTTTCATCGTTATTCGAATTTGTCGGACGAGGCAGCGACGGAAACGGCCGCATCGATCTGGTCGCGGATCAATCTCGTTAACTTGCACGAAAATATTTTGCCGACACGGCAGCGGGCCGATCTCATATTGAAGAAAAGCGAAAGCCACCTTGTCGAGAACGTTTCGCTCCGGCGGCTGTAGTCACGCTGCCCAGCGGCTCAAATCGAAATGCTCAAAGTAGCGTTTCTTGATTGCCGACACAGGCAGCACGATGAGAACGTCGGTTGTGCCGAACTCGTGATCAACGACGGCGCCATCGCCGATATAGGCGCCGAGTCGCAAATACCCTTTGATCAAGGGCGGTAGCGCGCGAAGTGCTTCCTTGGGGTCGATTGCTTCCTTCGACATGCGATTCATTTCAACGTAACGCCCGGGCAACGCGCGCGCACGCCATTGTTCCGGCGCGAGCGCGTAGTGATGCAAGAACGAGAGCGGCAGCGCGAGCCGCTTGGGATCGGTGCCATCGAGGCTCGCGCACCCAAACATCACATCGCAACCGTTCTGCAAATTGTATGCGTGGATGCCATGCCACAGAAGCTCGACGGTGCGCTTGCTGCGATAAGGCGCGAGCACGCAGGATCGCCCAAGTTCGAGGAATTGAAAATCGCTGTGACTCGCGATGAGCGCGCCGATGTCAAATTCGGCGGCGGTATAGAAACTGCCGAACTCTTCAGCCAATGATTGTCGCAGCAGCCGATAAGTGCCGACGACGGTCGGCCGGTTCAGCGCGCCGCGGTCGCGAGATGCATGATCCAGCACCAACAGGTGATCGCAGATCGTGTCATAGCCGTCGATATCGCGGCGCGCGAAAAGCCGTGCGGGGTTCGGTATAGCCGTACCCTCTTGGTAGAAAACGCGATAGCGCAGTTTTTGCGCCTGACGCACCTCGGCTGCCGTTTGCGCCAGCCGGACTTCCAGCGAACCGAGACGGCCGAGGCTCTGCGAAGGCCGGTGAGTGCGCGCCGCCCAGGCTTGTAAACCACCATATGCCTGAATGGACGAGATGATGCCGGGAATGCCAGGCCCCGCGGGCGCTGGGCGAAAACGCTCGAACAGGCTGCGCCGGGATTGGATGCTGGCACTTGCGGGCATTTGGTCCTCTTCGGCGTGAACCAGTTGCGATGACGCGAGGGGTTCCAGGTAGTCGAATCAGGGATCGATTGTCGGCAGTCCCCTACACCACGGACCGACCACGGAATTATGACAATGTGAGGAAACCCGCGTCAGGCCGCAAGCGGATTGGATATCAGTTCCGAAGTGGCGTCCAATACTTCACGCAACCGTTCGCGGTCGAGCGGCTTCACCATGAGCCCGTCCAGGCCTGCGTCGAGCGCAGCCTCGCGGTCTTCTGATTGGGCATTAGCGGTGAGCGCGAGCATACGCGTGCGTTTATCGCCGGCTTGCGTTTCCGCCGCGCGGATACAGCGCGCGGCTTCCAGGCCATCCATGCCCGGCATTTGCATATCCATCAGCACCAAGTCGTAAGGAGAACCTGCAGCGCGTGCCGCTAGCCAGGAGTCCACAGCGTCTTCACCATTGATTGCAATTGTGGGGCGATGTCCGAGACGTGTGAGCAACGCGCGCGCAAGCAGCGCATTGATTTCGTTATCCTCTGCCACCAGGATCGAAAGCCCTTTGCTGCCGGTGACGGGTGTTTCTGCCGATTCATCTGCGATCTCAGCTGGCGCGTGCTCGAAGGTGTCCGCAGTTACGAGCCGCGCGGCAAGCGAAGCGGCCCGGACTGGTTTGACCAGATAGCCGGTGAATCCGGCAGCCTTCAGCGCCGGCAATTCGTGCCGTTCGGTGGGGCCGATCAGCACGACGCGTTTTGGCACGCCGAGTTTGGTGAGATCGCCGCTCGCAATCATGTTTGACGCGAGCGGATAGTCGACCAGCAGCGCTTCCCATGGCCGTTCGGGGAGCAATGCCAGGGCAATTCGCTCGTCGATCGCGGTGCAGGTCTTGGCACCCCAACGGCCGATCCGCCGGGCCAGTAACGAGGCCTCGATTTCTGCGGCTGCAACGATCATCACGGCTGCGGAATTGAGATCGGGCGAAATGAAATTCGCTTCCTGCGTGTCCAGCGTCGGGGGCAACGGCACCTCGACGCTGAAAGTCGAACCGACGCCCTCTTGGCTCGTCACGGCAATACTCCCGTCCATCCGTTCGACGATGCGCTTGGAGATCGCGAGTCCAAGACCGGTACCGCCATATTTCCGCGTCGAGGAACCGTCGGCCTGCTCAAAATCGAGGAAGATGCGCGCCAGGTCGTCCTGCTTCATGCCGATGCCGGTATCGCGCACTTCGAAATGAATTTCGTTTTCGTGCTCACTCGGTTCGACAATGACTGCAACGCCGCCTTTTTCAGTGAATTTAATGGCATTGCCGACCAGATTGAGAAGGACTTGCCGCACGCGCGCCGCATCGCCCACGACTTGTGTTGGCACGCGCTCGTCCACAAACGAGGCGATCTCAATCCCTTTCGCTTGCGCGCGTGGCGCCATCAGCTCGACCGCCTCTTCGACCATGGCAGCCAGTGTGAAGGGACGCGCTTCCAGATCAAGCTTGCCGGCTTCGATCTTCGAGAAATCGAGAATCTCTTCAATCAGCGACAACAACGTTTCGCCCGACGTCTTTGCTGCTTTCGCATAAGTGAGCTGCTCCGGCGTGAGCGGTGTGTCGAGCAGCAAATCCGCCATGCCGAGCATGCCGTTGAGCGGCGTGCGGATTTCGTGGCTGACCATTGCGAGGAAACGCGACTTCGCGCGGTTCGCGGTTTCCGCCTGGTCGCGTGCTAAGGAACGGGCATGCTCGGCTTCCACGCGGCTGGTGACGTCGCGTCCAACGCCTTGGTTTTCGCTGCCTGTTTCGCCACGCACCGCGACTTCCCGCCAGGCGATCCATCGTGCGCTGCTGCCGCAAGCGATTTTCTGGTCGTAGACGCGAGTGCCGTCGGCCTGGACCACGACGGCTCCTTGCTCGAGAATAGGCAGTTCGACGATGGTGCCTATCAAGACTTCGCGTGGTTTGTTCGCGACTGCGCAAAAAGCGTCGCTCGCATACGTGACGCGGCCGGAGCTGTCCCTGCGCACGATCACGTCGCCTTGTGCTTCCAACAAACTTCGCGCGCGTTCTTCCGCCTCGCGCAGCTCCCAATTGTGGTCCGAAAGCTCATCGTTGCGCGCTTCAAGCGCATGTATAGCTTCCGTGGCCTGCCGCTGGCGCACATACATAAAGACGATCAGGCCGCACGTAGCCGCGAATAACGCACCGCCGATGGCATAGCTTGAAAGGTCGAAGGCGGCATTTTGCATGCGCGCGCCGGCGAGAAAGCTCAACGCCGCTGCGATGATCGCGCACGCGCAGAAAATCGCGCCGCTAAACGGTAGCGCTCTCGGGCGACCGCCGGCTGCTGCCTCCGCCGGTAGTTTTGTCGATTGTGGTTCGGGTCGCATGGCTCCGGTATCGCCGGGTCCGGCCTCGGTATGCCGGCCATCCACGATGGGGACCATTTGGCGCCCCGAACCTTGCAAATTTATTCCTGATTAACCGAGCGACCGCCGTTCGCGCAAATATGGTAAATGCGCCGTTAAAAGGCATCAGTTGTGCCGGATTATGCCGCTCGCCGCACGTCGTCGGCAAGCACGCGATAGGACAAAGCCTCAGCAAGATGCACGCGACCGACGCGCTCGGCGGCGTCGAGGTCGGCAAGTGTCCGTGCGACGCGCAATACCCGGTGATAGCCGCGCGCCGACAGACGCATTGATTCGGCAGCGTCGCGCAGGAGTGCCATACCGGCAGTGTCCGCGCGAGCCACCTCCTCCAGCGCTGACGCGCTCACCTGTGCATTCGTCCGTACATTTTTCATGCCAAGAGCCGCGTAACGCGCGGTCTGCACGTCTCGCGCGCGCGCGACGCGTGCGGCTACCTCGCGGCTGCCCTCTGCCGGCGCTGGCAAAATCAAATCGGCAGCCGTCACCGCCGGAACTTCGATATGTAAATCGACACGATCGAGCAACGGGCCAGACAGCCGGCCTTGGTATTCGGCCGCGCAGCGAATGTTGGCGCCACGCTTGCAGGTAAAGCCAGGGTCGTTAGCGCGCCCGCACCGGCAAGGATTCATTGCCGCGACGAGCATGAAACGCGCTGGATAGGTGACGCGATGGTTGGCGCGGGCGATCGCGACTTCGCCCGTTTCCAACGGCTGGCGCAACGAATTGAGGACCTGGCCGGAGAACTCCGGCAGCTCGTCGAGAAATAAAACGCCATTGTGAGAGAGCGAGATTTCGCCCGGCCGCGCGCGTAAGCCACCACCGACCAAAGCCGGCATCGAAGCTGAATGATGTGGCGAGCGAAACGGCCGCCGGTTCGTAAGTGCGCCACCCTCGATTTCGCCGGCAACCGATGCAATCATCGATACTTCCAGCAGCTCGGTCGGTGAAAGTGGCGGCAAGATTGTCGGTAGTCGCGCGGCCAACATGGACTTGCCAGCCCCGGGCGGCCCGACCATGAGCAGGTTATGTCCGCCGGCAGCGGCGACTTCGAGTGCGCGCTTTGCGCTTTCCTGGCCCTTGATGTCGGCGAGGTCGAGCGGCACGCCGTCCCGCTCGCGTATTTTCGGCTGAGGGCGCACAAGCATCTGCGTGCCTTTGAAATGATTGGCGAGCTGGATCAACGACTGCGCCGCAATAATCTCGATTTCGGGACTGGCCCAGGCCGCTTCAGGCCCACATGCGCTCGGACAGATTAGGCCCTGGCCGCGTCCGTTGGCGCCGATAGCGGCGGGCAATACGCCGGCGACTGCGGCGATGGATCCGTCGAGACCAAGCTCGCCGAGGACCGTAAAACTGTTCAAGGCGTCGTGCGGAATGGCGCCGATCGCCGCCATCAGGCCGAGCGCTATTGGAAGGTCATAATGGCTGCCTTCTTTCGGAAGGTCGGCGGGCGCGAGATTGACCGTGATTCGTCGCGCCGGAAGCGCGAGACCTGAGGCAATGAGCGCTGCGCGCACGCGCTCCTTTGCTTCGGATACCGCCTTGTCGGGCAGCCCGACAATGTTGAAAACAGGCAGTCCAGGCGCGACTTGCACTTGCACGTCGACCGAGCGGGCTTCAATGCCCTCGAATGCCACAGTGGCAACACGCTCGACCATGCAACCGAACTCCATGCGATACTCGCAATAGTAGTATCCGAAGGTGGAGGGTTGTACAAGAACAATTCGGGAACATAATTTTGGGGCTGGGCCTCAACGATATGATTGATCTGGGAGTTTTAGCCCCCGATCATGGTCACCCAAAGCTGGAGGATACCCCCGATGATCAGCGTGCGAGCTCTCGCCATCAGTCTCTTGTTGGCGGCGGTGGGAGTACCGGCCTGGGGCCAGGAGCTCAGGCCATGGAAGCACGGAGTTATCGAGCCCAAAGGCGATGCCGGTTTCATGCTGATGGTCGGCCAGCGTGACTTCGCATCCAAGCGTGGCCTGAAAATAGAGATCGTCCCACTGAAGAACGGCGCCACCGCGCATAAGGCACTCCTGGCGGGCGAACTCGACAGCATCGAATCAAGCCCTGGCGCCACCATCCTTGCCGGTGCGCGCGGCGCCGACATCAAGATCGTCGGATGCGATTGGCCGGGTGTCCCCCACGGACTGATGGTGAAATCGTCGATCGCCAAGGTCGAGGATCTCAAGGGCAAAACGATTGCAGTGGCGGCGCCGGGGTCACTGCCCAATCTGTTGATCAACGCCATACTCGAACAACACAAGATCGCACCTTCCGAAGTCCATTTCGCGAATCTCGGCGGCGACCTCGATCGCTTCAAAGCCGTGGTGGCCGGAGTGGTGGCCGGAGTTGCCGACGCCGGGATTGTTGCCGCGGAATTCATGGCAGTCGCGCCCAAGGATGTGACCATGCTTGTTGCCGGAAACGAAGCGCTGCCGAACTATGTGCGCCTATGTTTGACCATGACCGGAAAAACAATTTCTGAGCGGCGTGCGGATGCCGTTAGTTTTGTCGCCGCGGAAATGGAGGCTCTGAAATTTGCGGTGGCTCATCGCGACGAAACGATCAAGCTTACCGAAGACAACATTCACGCCAAGCCCGATGATCCGCGTCCGGCCTATGCCTATGACGACACGCTCAAGCAAAAGGCAATCGATCCGGACGCCACACTACCGCTCGACAAATTGAACTGGATGCAAAACGAACTGGTGAAAGCGGGCAATCTGAAAGCATCGGTCGATTTGGCCAACATCGTTGATGCAAGCATTCGCGATGAAGCGATAAAACGTGTGGCGAAATAGTCAGATTTTCACGGACGCCATAATGCCGGCGGGAAATATTTCCTCCGGCTTGGCGAGGCGGTGCGCGATGCCCTGTTCATGTGTGTAACGCAGGAACAGCTCCAGCGTCGGGCGGTTCGGCTCGATGCCATAGGGAAAAAGCTCACCGAACGTTTGCTGCATGCGCTGCGCATAACTCGTCAGCCACGGCACCGGGTAACGGGAGACGGCCGGATCGAAAATGCGGTCAAGGCTACGGCGTTTCGATTCCTCGAACGCGTTATAGAGGTTGCGCGCCACCCATGGCTGGCCGTCGAGGATCGACTTACGCATCGCGATAACGTGCATGATTGGGTAGACGCGGGTCTGCTCGTAATAGCGCTGCTCCGTCGCCTCGTAATCGGGAAACAAACGCACGACATCCGGGTGTTTTTCACGAAATGAATTCGGCGGCCGCGCGATGATGACGCAGTCGAGTTCGCCCGATGCAATCATGCCGCTGAGTGTTTTCTCGGGCATGCTGGTGAGTTTAGTGCTGTTTGGCAGCGACAATTCTACCTTTTCGATGCGGCCGGCCTCGTTGGTGCCGGCCTGGACCCAGTCGATGTCGGAAAGCGCGACGCCGCCTTCGTGCATTAGCCAGCCGCGCATATACACCGCGGCGGTGTGGGCCCATTCCGGCACGCCCACGCGCTTTCCACGCAAATCCTTAGCGGTTTTGATGCCTGCCTTGCGATTCACATAAAATGACGCAAAGCGAAAAAGGCGAGAGGCGTAGACCGGCAGGCCAATAATATCGGAATCCGGGCGCGTTACCTGCGCCGCGAATTTGGCGAAGGACAGCTCGGAGACTTCCCATTCTCTGTTGAAGGTGAAGCGCGAAAAGATCTCGTGATGGCCGAGGGTCAGCCAGTTTGCTTCGATGCCTTCCGCACGAACCAACCCCAGGCGAAAATCGCGAAAGTGATCATAGTCGGTGGTGGCGATGGTGAGAGTTACGCTCATGGTCTCAGCGTGTCTTCCGTTCTGGCCCGCCGAGATTTTTAATAGCGCGGATTCCGGTGGGCGAGGTGACATTGATTTCAGTCAGGTAGCCGTCGATCACGTCGATGCCGACGAACAGCAATCCACGTTCCCGCAGTGCGGAGCCAATGCGGTTACAAATTTCAGTTTCGCGCTTGGTCAGGTCTGTTGCTGCGGGCACGCCGCCACGCACCATATTTGAGCGCAGGTCGTCGGCCGCCGGGATTCGGTTAACCGCGCCGGCAAATTCGCCGTCGACAAGAATGATCCGTTTGTCGCCGTGTTTGATGTTGGGCAGAAATTTCTGCACCACCCACTGTTCGCGAAATGTAGCCGAGAACAGATCGTACAGAGAACCGAAATTGAGGTCCTCGCGCGCAAGGCGAAATACCGCCTCGCCGCCTTTGCCATAGAGCGGCTTCATCACGATATCGCCGTGCTCGGTGCGGAATGTTTTGATCTCGGTGAGATCACGGGTAATGAGCGTAGGCGGCATCAGCTCGGGAAATTCCGTGACGAACACTTTTTCTGGCGCATTGCGCACATGCGCCGGGTCGTTGACCACGAGCGTCTTGGGATGAATGCGCTCGAGAAGGTGTGTGGTCGTGACGTAGGCGAGGTCGAAAGGCGGATCCTGCCGCAACAGCACCACGTCGAACTCCGTCAGCTCTACCCGCCGCGGCTTGTCCAGCGTGAAATGATCGCCGGCCTTGTCGCGTACGCTGAGCGACTCGATATGGGCGAACACGCGGCCGTTGAGCAAAGCCAGCCGGTCGGGTGTGTAATAGGAAAGCTGGTGTCCGCGTTTTTGTGCTTCCAGCAGGAGGGCGAAAGTCGAGTCGCCCTTAATGTTGATCCGCTGGATCGGATCCATTTGCACTGCGATTTTGAGGCTCATGACTACCTATAGGCGAATAAAGCGTTAACACATTATCCGCACTATAGCCGCTTGGGCACGTATGTGGGACGGCCGGGGGGCCATTGGTGACTCTGCCAAAGCTTTCGATTGCTGCAAGGCTTTATGCGGTCTTCGCGTTGATGGCCGCCACCACGGTGGCGCTGTCGATGGTCGCGGTGTCACAGGCGCGCGACCATGCGGCGCTCACCGATGAATTCGAATCCGCCAATGCCGGCAGCTGGAATGTCGAACGCATCAACGGCCTGATCTATGCCTCGGTGATGGAGACGCGCGGCATCTATTTGTCGGCCGACCGCGCCGAGGCCGCCAAATATGCCGATTCCCTCGTTAAAGTCAGCGATCAGATCAGCGGCGTGATTGGCGATTGGCAGCGTAGCGTGCGTAACAGCGACGCCGTTGCGTTCAGCCAGTTCGCGGTCCGCATCAACGGATATCAGGATTCGCTCTACGCCCTTGCGCCCATCGCCAAGCAGTCGGGACCGCAGGCTGCTCGCGAATGGGCCGAGAAAAATCAACCTGCCGCGATCCGCGCTGCACTCAGCAAGGACCTGGAAACGCTCAGCCAGCACTACACAGACACGGCCAGCCGGATCTACACACGAATCGACGAAGGAATCGATCACACCGCAATGCTGTTGACTGTTCTGGCATGCCTCGCGGTGGCGCTTGCGATCATCGGTGTTGTGATCATCGGCCGTAGCGTGACCAAACCGATCACCGACATCACGAGTATCACCGAAGCTGTCGCCGCCGGCGATAGTGCGATTGCCATTCCGTTCAGCGATCGCAAAGATGAAATCGGCGCATTGGCGCGTTCGATCGGCGTGTTCCAGAACGCGATGCGCACCAACGAAGAACTCAATCGCACCGTGCTGAGTGACGCCGAGCTGCGCGCCCAGCGTCAGCAGAAAATGTCGAACGAGATCTCGTCATTCGCCGCCGAGGTGGAAGCGACGCTTGCCGAACTTGGCCGTATTTCCGATGAGATGCTGTCGTCATCGACTCAACTCAGCGCCGCCGCGGACAACGCTTCGAACAAAACCGCGCGGGCGGAAGAGACATCGGCGGAAGCATCGTCCAACGTGCGCGACATCGCGTCGGCCGCGGACGAGCTGTCGGCATCGGTCAATGAGATCGACCGGCAGGTGGCGCAATCCAACGCGATTGCGACCAAAGCGGTCAACGAGGTCGAATCCACCAATCTTGCGGTCAAGGAGCTGGACGAGGCCGCCGCCCGCATCGGCGACGTGGTCAAGCTCATCACCGACATTGCCGAGCAAACAAATTTGCTCGCGCTCAACGCGACCATCGAGGCGGCGCGCGCCGGCGAGGCCGGACGCGGGTTTGCGGTGGTGGCCGGCGAAGTGAAGGCACTGGCCGGGCAAACCAGCCGGGCCACCGAGGAAATCGGTGCGCAGATCGCCGGCATGCAGCGTGCAACGCAGCGCTCGATCACGGCAATTACCGGTATCGAGCACACGATTCGCGAAATCGGAAACATCAGTAGCGCGATCGCCGCCGCCGTCACCGAGCAAGGCGCGGCCACGCAGGAAATCGCGCGCGGTGTCGAGGTTGCCGCCGAGCGCACTGCGGAGACCGCCACGGAAGTCAATCTTATAGGCTCCGCGACGCAAGATACGCGCTCGAGTGCCGCCGCGGTAAAAGCGGTCGCCGACGATCTTGGCAGCGTCGCCAGCCGGATTCGCGCGCAAGTCGACCAATTCTTCGAGCGGCTGAGCGCCTGACTTTTTAATTGGCTTCGAACGCGGCCGGGATGTGGTGCGGAATTTTGCCGGGCGCCACCAGAATCGCATCAAACCGAATATCGCGGAATGTCTGGTCGGGGTTGGCAGCGAGCCAAACCTCCGCTGCGGCTGCAATGCGCCGGCGTTGCCGCTCGTTGACGGATTCGGCCGCCTCATCGAGTGTGGCGCGCGCTTTTACTTCGGCGAAGACCAAAAGCTGGCGCCGGCGCGCGACGATGTCGATTTCACCGAGTGGACTTCTCCAGCGTCGCGCCAAAATGCGGAATCCCTTCGCGATCAGCAGTGCAGCAGCACGGCTCTCGGCCGATATGCCAACCCGAAACGCCGCCTGGCGCTCGGGGCTGGGGGCAGCCTTTGCCGCGCGCGGAGGTTGATCATTTTGAGTCATCATCGGCATCCTTGGCGAGCGCCAGCGCGCGTTGATAGACCTCGCGGCGCGAACGGCCGGTAGCGAACGAAACTTCGCCGACTGCGTCTTTCACCGATACCCGTGCCAAAGCGCGCCGAAGCAGATGATCGACATCGTCTGCGGCTTCCTCATTGCCGGCGGGCGGTGCCACCACGATCACAAATTCACCACGCGTTTCCGCTCCGTCCGCATAGTCGCGCGCCAGCGATTCAAGATCGCCGCGTTTTACCTCTTCGTGCAATTTTGTAAGTTCACGGCAGATCGCCGCCTCACGCGGCCCGAGCATGGCGGCAAGATCGGCGAGCGTTGAGGCGATCCGCGGTCCGCTTTCGAAGAACACGAGCGTTGCGGGAATATTGGCAAGCGTTGCAATGCGCTTTTGCCGCGCCGTTTGTTTGGGCGGCAGGAAACCCTCGAAGAAAAATCGATCGGTCGGCAACCCCGCGACCGACAAAGCCGTAAGAACGGCTGATGCTCCCGGAATTGCAATCACGGCGCGGCCGGCTTCATGAGCCGCCCGCACCAATTTGTAGCCGGGATCCGAGATCAGCGGCGTGCCCGCGTCCGACACCAGCGCGACCGCATGGCCATCCGCAAGGCGAGCAAGCAATTTCGGTCGCGCTTCGGTGGCGTTATGTTCGTGGTACGCGGTGAGCGGCGTTGCGATGCCGTAGCGTTCGGTGAGCTTGCGGGTGACGCGAGTATCTTCGCAGGCAATGACATCGACGCCGGCGAGCACCTCCAGGGCACGCAAACTGATATCGCCCAAGTTCCCGATTGGCGTGGCGACGAGATAAAGGCCCGGACCGACTTTTGCCGCCTCAATCGCTGTGCCGAACGGGGCATAACGGCGGGGCCGCGGTGTGCTGTCATTCGCCATGGAGGGCACTCTAGACGGCCACGTTTCGCGCGTCATCGGCGGCAGATTCTTTCGGTCCTTCATACCTTTAACTTTAGCGCGACAAAATCGGCGATACCGGTTACGACTGGCACTGAGCCGTCGCGTGGGGAGCGACTATGTCGGGTAAGTCGCGTGAGGAGGGGACATTGATGTGTGTGTGGCGCGACACGCGCACGGTCCTGTCCGTCGTAGCGACAGCGCTGGTCCTGGCGGCCTGCACGACCCAATTCGGCGGCGGAGCTCCGGTTGCTCCCGAGCCGGGTGAACAGGTGACGACCGCACCCGTCGGCGAAGGCCAGGTGCGTGTCGGCCTCGTGCTGCCATTGTCCGCGCAAGGTAACGCTGGTGTGGCTGCGCTATCCATGAAGAACGCGGCCGAAATGGCGCTCGCCGAATTCAAGAGCCCGAACATTCAGCTGCTGGTCAAGGACGATGGCGGCACCCCACAAGGTGCACAATCCGCAGCCCAGCAGGCGATCAATGAGGGCGCTGAAATCATCGTCGGTCCGCTGTTCGCGCAATCGGTCAGCGCGGTCGGCCAGGTCGCGCGCTCGCGGAATATTCCTGTGATTGCGTTCTCCACGGATGCCAGCGTTGCCGGACGCGGCGTGTACCTGCTGAGCTTCCTCCCGGAGACGGACGTACGCCGAATCGTCGATTTTTCTGTCTCACGCGGCAAGCGCTCGTTCGCGGCGCTGTTGCCGGACAACGCCTACGGCACGGTCGTGGAAGCGGCATTCCAGCAGGAAGTGTCCCGCCGTGGCGGGCGCGTGCTGGCACTGGAAAAATATCCGAGCGACGCGAGCAAAATAGCCGACGCTGCACGCCGCGTAGGGCAGGCCGCGAACCAGGTCGACAGCATCTTCATTCCCGATGGCGCCGATGCTGTGCCGCAAGTCGTGCAGGCGCTCACCACCGCCGGCGTCAATCTCAAGCGCGAACAGTTGCTCGGCACCGGACTATGGGACGACCCTCGCATCTTCTCGACCCCGGCGCTCGAGGGCGGCTGGTACGCGGCGCCGGAATCGACCGGCTTTCGCAATTTCTCGGGACGCTATCGCGCACGCTATGGACAAGATCCGGTGCGCACGGCGACGCTCGCCTATGACGCAGTCGCGCTGGTCGCAGCGCTTGTGAAAACACAGGGCCCGCAGCGCTTCAGCGAGGCGGTGTTGACCAACGCATCGGGATTCGCAGGCATCGACGGTGTTTTCCGTTTTCGTCCTGATGGCCCGAATGAACGTGGTCTGGCTGTATTGCGCGTAACACCGTCCGGCGGCCAGGTCGTGAGCCCGGCTCCGCATTCGTTCGCGCCGGGGACATAGTCTCTTCGTCATGGCCGGGCTCGTCCCGGCCATCCATGCTTTTGCACCAGATCAATAAGACGTGGATGCCCGGCACATAGGCGTGCGAAAGCACGCCGTTCTTCGGACGGCCGTGGCCGGGCATGACGGTTGAAGCTACGCCGCCAAATCCGCGACCACCGCATCGAGCAACGGGAAGCCGCTCTGTGTTACGCGGAGACGGCCATCGGCGGTCGTTTCCACGGCACCTTCCTCGCGCAAGATCGAAATGCGCTTCGGGCTGAGTGCGCGACCGGACAGTGCGCTGTAACGCTCCGGATCGATGCCTTCGGCAAGCCGCAAGCCCATCAGCAGGTATTCGTCGGCAGCTTCACCCGGCGTGAGCTTCTCATCGACCGTGAGGCCAATGCCGCTGTCTTCCACGCGCACCAACCAGGCTTCCGGCCGTTTCTCGGTTGCGGTCGCAACGCGCCGGCCATCGATCGTTAGCCGCCCGTGTGCGCCGGGTCCGACCCCCGCGTAGTCGTGCCCGCGCCAGTAAACCAGATTGTGCCGGCATTCCGCGCCGGACCGTGCATGGTTTGATATCTCGTAAGCCGGCAACCCGGCACCGACGCAGACGGTTTGCGTTAGATCGTAGAGGTCGCGCGCGAGGTCTTCGTCGGGAATGGTGATTTTGCCGGCCTTGTGCAGGCCGAAGAACGGCGTGTCCGGCTCGATGGTCAATTGATAGAGCGAAAGATGTTCGGCCGCCTCGGCGATGGCGTGTTTTAGTTCAGCCGCCCAGGCCTCGGTCGTCTGATGCGGCCGCGCGTAAATCAGATCGAACGAATAACGATCAAAAATCGAGCGGGCGATCGCAACTGCGTCGAGCGCCTCTTGTGCAGTGTGGAGACGGCCAAGTTCTTTTAGTGAAGCATCGTCGAGCGCTTGCACACCGAGCGATACACGATTGACGCCGGCGG
>WNFI01058923.1_pt1 | contig 17794 bp, 4 predicted proteins | sample 5400471 | NCBI WGS metagenome assembly WNFI01 (sample SAMN13153348, study PRJNA577476) | soil metagenome | isolation source: 100 cm saprolite on Douglas fir-dominated hillslope | place: USA:California | collected 2013-09-17 | reverse complement strand
TGGTGGTTGGGTGATGGGGTGGGCGCGGTACTTGTAACTCCCCTTGTGCTGCTATGGAGAGAAAATCCCCACCTGAATTGGACCCGTGAGCAAATCATTGAGCTCACCCTGTTATTCGCGGGACTGTTTTTTACGACTTGGATTGTTTTCGGGGAGCGTTTTCACTCTGAGGTGAAGAATTATCCGTTGGAATACATCTGTTTTCCATTCTTGATCTGGGCCGCGTTCCGATTTGGTCGTCGCAAGGCAGTGACCGCAACTTGCGTTTTGGCGGGGATTGCCACCTGGGGCACTCTACACGAATTTGGCCCATTTTCAAGAGAGGCTCGAAACACATCTCTATTGCTGGTGCAATCGTTCGCGAGCATTGTCGCCGTAACCAGTTTGGCTCTGGCCGCCGAGATTTCCGAACACAAACGCGCGGATGCACGTGTGCAGCAGTTGGTGGTTACCGACCCGCTCACCGGGCTTGCCAATTATCGGAGACTTTTCGACGCCATCGAATCGGAAATCAAGAGGTACGGGCGCAACGGACGGCCCTTTGCTATCTTGCTCCTCGATTTGGACGGATTGAAGAAGATCAATGACACGCACGGTCACATGATGGGCAGCCGGGCATTGTGCAGGTTAGCCGAGGTTCTGCGAGCTCATTGCCGGGAGGTCGACACCCCAGCGCGATACGGGGGCGACGAGTTTGCTGTGGTGCTTCCCGGGGCAGGTCTAGCGCAGGCCCAGCAGATTGCGACAAGAATCCGCGAACGTATCGCCTCGGATGGCGAAAGTCCACCTATCTCCGCGAGCGTCGGCAGTGCCGTTTTCCCTGAACACGGGGAGTCCATTGAAAAACTCCTGTCGGCAGCGGATAAAGCTCTCTATGCCATGAAACGTTCCCCAGTCGCTCCGACGTCGCCTCAAGAGCGACAGCCCGGGCGGCGCACTCGCAAGTAGTCTGCAATCGTCCCGGCGGCTGCACAAATTCATTTTCCGAACAGTTAGGACATCATTAAAGCCAAAATGAGACTGACTATCGCCGTCCTTGCCCTGTTGTTTTCGCTAGCCTTGCTCCAGCCACGCCGGCACCGAGCCACAGCAGCAGCACTCCGGCATACCCCGGATGCCGCAGCACTCGATACGGCCCATTAGAAACAATGGGCTGCCCCTGAACAGTCTTAATTGCCCGTTGATTGTGTCCCTCAGAGTTCGGCCGTTGGCGAGGTTAGCGCCTAATGAAGGACAGCGCAGACAGCAGTCATCGTGGGCACACCTCGGGCACAAACTAGGTCGTGTCTTTGGTCAGAATCTTTGCATGCACAGTCCCACAATTAGACCCAAATCTCTCAACGAAAAGGAGAAGACATGAGTAGACGTGTGTTCGTTTGTGTCTCTGGTGGCGTGGTCGATGAAGTTATCGTGCCACCGCAGACCGATGGAACTTGGACCGTAATCGACTGGGACAACATCGAATCTGACCCTGCACGCGAATGGGGTCGCTTTGATGAAGGAGACAAGAAATACATCCGAGTGAATTATCCCGTCGATTGCACCAAGTATTTCTCCCAATTTATGCCCGACAGTGGAGGACTTTGATGATAAGCACCGTCATCAATTCTCTTCGCGTATTCAAAGGTCTGTACGATCTGGCCTTCTCGGAAGATCAGTTCTACGTTGGACAGAGAGCTGAATTTCTGGGAGGGGTTCGACACTGCGTCGAACAAGCAAAGGAGGGTTATCACAATCCTCCACCTCCGCAGGTATACGTCCGGAAGCCCTTCAAAGTCTTGCTTGGCATCCTGATGTTTGTCTTGTTGCTGGCCGTGCTGATCGGAGGTCAATAGAAGGACAAGGAGCCTCCGATCTCTGCAATTCAGATGAGTTTCTAGACGATCCGTGACACCGGCTTGGACCCTTGGCGATCGACCCTCGCTGTCATAAGGCTTGCTTCTTAGTCGCGAATCGGTTCGCTCCTTCTGCTCGACTAGCGTCGAACCGATTTATGTGAACGCCTGCTTTCGCAGGAAATCGCGGCTTCGAGTGCCGTCGCCCCGCCAACTATTCTTTTCTTATCGAAGGGTTGGCCACTTAGGGCCGTTCTACGTTCCGGCGAGTTGAACACATGAAGTCATTGATCATGAAGGCCAAGCAGGCAGCCGCCCAGCGAACGTGATAACGAATAGGATGTCCGTCACGCTGCCGCTCTGAAAAAGGGAGCGAGCCTCCTCGGTATTTGGGAGGGTAAGGTGCCACTTCCCTCCAGGAGCACTATCTATGAGCGAAAGCCAACCACCGCCGTTTGCAGAACGAGTGCTAACTAAGCCGCTCACTGTGCTACATGTTCCACCTAGAGAACCTCCGCCCTGCTGCTCAAGCCTCAGATCCACCGTCGCAAACTCTGGTTTGCTTCCAGCAGGTCTCGCGAAGTAAACCGCAACTTGTGCAAGTCTGAGGTTGTCGATGTTCGGAGGGAAATCCTCTCTGGCCGTTTCGAAAGTGACGGACATGGGAGTTGCAGACTGGTCTGGATTATTGAGATCGTACCATGCATCGGCGAATTCCATACGAAAGCTAAAGGCGCGGTCGGCACTCAACGTTGGGTTGGCGTTAAGTAGCTGGATGACCTGCTGGCGGTAGTCGAAACTGTTCAATGCGGTGTAATCCACGGCCACCAAAACGTCGGCAATTGTCGAATAGTCAAATTGATTGGATGCTTTGGGCAGCGCAAACTCCCAAGTTGCGGCAGCGCCAAGATCCTCAAATGGCAGCAGCATGTCCGGTTGTTCTTGAAGTTCAAACAAGCCTGTGGCGTTAAACGCTGCACTCAGGGCCAGAGTTTCCGGCGGTCGACGTACAATAACGGTCTGGAAGAGGTCACCACCAACCACCACGCGAGACATTCCCGACGACGTGAGCGTCGCGCGAATGCCCTGATTCGGGGGCACCAAAGCAACAAGTGTCGTGCGGACCCGCTTGATCAGGCGCAAATAGTGACCTGGGAAATCACGATCGAAGAGCTCCATTGGCGTAGCGAATGGCAGTATGCCCGTCTCCAGGAACCGTTGGAAGGCAAACGGATCTTGCTGCCGAAGTGAAATAGTTTTTGTGAGCTGCTGTTTTCGCTTGTTCTTGTCGAAGGCGTACTGGTCGAGCTGGTAGATGTCTTGCAGCAGCCGCGCGGAACCGGTCAGTCCTCTACGGTCAGGGGCATTTGCGGACTGAACAGAAATAGCCGAGCTGTCGCTGGGCGCTTGCCAATAGTCGGCTTGAATGTACGACGGCGGTGTCTCCTGTCGCTCAAACGCCAGTTCGCTGGCTGCTAGCTGAGCTACGCTGGTGGCCTGCTGTAAGAAGAAGCTGTACACTCCTTGGAGGACACCGCTCATCCAATCGTACAACTCCTTGTTTGTAAATTTGTTTGTGAGGAAGTCCAGAACTTCCTTCGCGTGATCGGCCTTCATTTGTTGGATCGTGCGTTCTTGCTCTGATGCACGAACACGGTCGTTTGAAATCTGTACCTGCTGGTCACCGATACGAATGTCCTGGTCTGCCAATGCCTTTTGGAGCGACCAGTCTTGCACACGGCGTTCTAGCGAAATTAGCACGTTGAGCTTATTTATTTGCCTCTGCCAGTCGATCGCAAGGACGTCGGAAGTAGCTTTTATCGCATTGGCAGCCTGATATGCGAATTGCGCCCAAAAGTTCGTACCCCCGATCTGGATACCGCCGGTAATTCCCTGCATCGTGGCGCCCGCGGCAACTGAGATGACCTGGAAAACCTCCAGGGCGTCGTACAGTCCCATGAGAGCGTGTTCGTCAGGACTAAGGCCCTGATCGATCCAGTCTTGGTAGGTCTTCGATTGGATGCTTGAGCGATCTCGTTGCAATTCCGCGAGCTTCACACCATCTTGGGCTTCTTGGAGCTGCAAATCCTGGAGCCGAACACCGGCTTGCGCCAACCGAACGTCCGCCTTGGCGTTTAGTAAGTCATAAGCTTCTTTGTCCGTCTTCTCTAACGCTGAGAGGAATGCAGCCTCCATCTGAAGAGCCTGCTGCGTGAGTACTTTGGCACGCTCAATCAGTGCAGAATAGCGATATGGTGTCGGCGCCAAACGGATGATTCCCGGTAGGAGCAACTGACCTCCGCTTCCTATCGAAGGCATTCCGCTACTTGTATCTGTTGGCGCCGCGAATGGTTCCAATTGACGTTCCATACCGGCAATATTGCGACACTTAATAATTTTATAAAGGTTAAGCTCTGCCCGCATGCGGAGAGCCAGCAGCACAGGGTTGGGAGGGATACAAAAGGTGAATAGCGAATCGGTATCCCAGAATCCAATTGGCAGCGGGATGGGCCGGTTCACAATCTCGGCTAAAGTATTGGTTCCCAAGGCTGAAGCGACACCGGCCTTCGCGAGAACCGCGGATTCAAGCATTCCCAGCCTCGCAGTTGCCTCATCAATTCGGCGCCCGTAGGGAACTGGGTTGCTATTGTTCTTTGAAAGCTCGTTGAGCACTGGAAGAGCGGCTTTGAATTTCTCTTCCGGGCTCTTATCACCGGCAAATGCCGCCCTCAGTTTGGCGACCCCGCTCTTCAGTAATGTTATGTCCGAGACGTTTCTAAGAATGCTGAGCGTGTACATCATTATCCATTCCCAGTGAGGGTCGTCTACGGATATCTGTAACTCTCCAATGATCAGATCGCAGTCGCTGGTGGTTTGCCGTAAATCGGCTGAATCGAGAAGCGTCAATCCTCGCTGGTACAGTTCCCGAGCCCGAGGAACAGTCTCCGCGGTGTCGGCAGTAAACTCACTGTCTGCATAAGCCAGCAGACAATCAATGATCGACAAGAGTGTGTATCGGGTATACGTGTGCGGGCGGGTTTCAGCGATTGAGTGAGGATTCAGCGGATCTAAAAGCCAGGTTTGGATGTTACGTGTGTAGTCTTGACCGGTAGTGCCAGCAGCTTCTGGGGGTAAACCTACGAGCTGGGGCGACGGGGCAATGTAGTCGTAGAGGAGGCGTAACCAATCCAAAGCGGCCACGTGAAGACCGGATTGTTGCAGTTGCCGCGCAATGTGCATCGGTACGAAGTAAAACAATTCCTCTAAATAAGTGAGCGTCGATTTGCTCACGGACTGGTTTGCATCATAGAAGCTTTTCACACGGGATGAGCGAACGGTCCGATCTGCGTCGGACAACTGCTCAGTGATAACAATGTTAGATACGGTTGATCCCGGAGCTAAGTTGGGGATCGAACTGCCTTGGCCCAGAGAATAATTGATGTAGCGATCAGGCCAAAAAGGCGATTGTGTCCAATACAAAACGCCATCGGCAGCCACGGCGAATAACGTAAGGCTAGAGCCGAAAAGCCAATCGTCCTGTTTGATAGCAGCCACGTATCCGTCACGAGCGAAGGCTGGAGCAGAAATAAGCTGAACAGGCGCCCAGTGGTACCACTTACCGTCATTACCTCCGTCGCGGCGCCAACTATTTTGAATCGCACCACCCTGGTCAGTTGCAAATACCAGAAGTCGATCGAAACTTAAGCTGCATGGCGAGACCAGCGTAGCAGGCGAGAATCTCGTAGATCGATCTCCGATCTGTTGCCAGTCTCCCCACCCCGACGCCGTAACGTCCCGCGCCGCTGCCCAAATTTCGCCTGAAGTGCGCGACACGAACAGTTCAAAAAGGGCTTCAGATCGGCGGGCGACAGCCATAATCGCTGACATGGGAACGTCATCAAAATTGGGCACTAAAATTGGTGTTTCGAGCTGCCAGCCCTTATCACCCGTCCAGTCTACAGCTAACAAATCGCGCACGTCACCACCCGCCAACATCGGGAGCAACGCGAGGCGTTTCCCTGATAGCGAAAGGACTGCGAGACTGTGAAAAAACGGCAAATCTAAGAGGAAGAAACCATTAAGGACATCGAACCATGGCGTCCAGGTATAGTTAGTTGCCTTGCCCCACGATGCTTGGTAGATCCTGTTGTCTAAGCCTACGACATAGCTGTCGATTATCTGCGAGGTCCGGGAAGTTGCCCATACAATCGAATCGCTCTGTGCCTGTCCTGTGCCGATTAGGTTCCACTGGGTTTGCCAACCGATGTCCCACTTTGTGTTATAGATTTTTTGGTCGCTGCCCACCGTGAACAAGTCAATTTGATCAGTGATGGCGCCATTAAAATTGGGCGAGGGTGCTACTCTCCATACTCCTGTAATCCCACCTTTTCCAGGTGCTAACGGAGGGACGTTGGAGTCCGCTAGGGTCCCGGGTTGACCCGTTAGAGGATCCGGCCCATACCAGTAGAAACCGTGGACTTGTCCGTCCTTCCCCGGCGCAGCAATTAGCCCGAACTGGAATTGGATGATTCCCGCGAAAAAGCGTCCGCCGGGGAGAAGATTCGTCCCCAACTTTGGTGTCGAGGAATCGCTCGTCCAGGGCGCCCAAGCACGATCCATGGGAGTCCAATCGCCATCCCTCCAATCAACACCGGACGCATTAAGTCCTCGTTCATAAAAGAGTTGATCAGGAGTCCTAAAAAGAATGACCGGCGGCTCCGCCTCGTCGGTACCTCGCTGGCGCAAAGCCGATGTAAACCTCTTTACATTGTCAGGAGGATTCAGCGACGAGATATCTTGCTGCCATGTTCGAGCATGCAGATCATACCGGTTGAAGGCTAGTTGCTGGCCGTCCGGGGTGTCAATTTGAAGAAACACATAAAGATACCGTTGGCCGTTTTGCAGCTTATACGAATCCGCACCGATGACGGTGGCGTCTTTTCCATCCAGCCCTGGAACCGCATCCCAGAAGCTGAAGGGATACTCCGCATTGCTGTACGAGTCTAGAACTGACCAATAGATCGTTCCACTCTGTCCTCCTTTGGCGAAAAGATAAGTCATATAGCGATCGCCATTGTCCGTGTACGTCGTAGCGTTCGGTGTTGCTTCAATCGTTAGCGTGAATATATCCCGCGCGTAGTTCGCGTACTGTTCGGCCACCATGCGCGCCCGCGCTGCCGTTAGCCTTGGAGTGTTTCGCATGGTATCAATAAGCTTCTGGAACGCCGGTGTCTGGTGCCTGCGCAGGCTGGGCAGCAAGATATTTTCCGGGTAGAGGAACACAAACATTGCCGCGCGCCACGTGGTGTAGGAGCCGATCCACTTCCATTCTTCATCGAAATCCGGGGCGACTAACTTCAAGGTTGGATAAGACGCAGCAAACAGTCCGGTTCGCACGCTCCAGAGTATGATCTGAAACGTCTCGATCGCTTGACTGAGCCGGGTAGTCATCTCGCAACCGGAGTCCTCCATCCCGATCGCCAAGTGATCCCCCAACCACCGTGCCGAGTGCCAGGGAAAGCTACCCGGCACATTAGTTGCGACGATTAGCGCGTCACGCAATGGGGGAAGAGTTTGCGCTTCGACATCGCTCACTGCGGCATTGATCGATGCGATGACAGAAGCTTCCTCGTCGATGCGCGACTGTAATGTGTCCTGCCAATTGAACAGCGCATCTTGCGAACCTCTCCAGGGATCAAGTGGGGGCGGCGAAACCGGTCCAAACGCTCCAACCGGAACCTCCTTAAAATAATCTTGGCTTAGGACCACTGCCCTGACACGTTCTTCGAGTTGCCAATCTGAGATCTGACGCTCCTTCCAGACTTCCGTCAGGATTGAGCACACCGCCGCCCACTCCGCTTCGAGGACGGGCGCCAACGGATTAGCGCTCAGCAAATCCTTAACCTGCAATAGGGCATCAAGCGCATCAAAGGAGAGGTCCAATTGTTGCAGCCGCGTGGCGATTGCTTTCCCGGCTTTCTTTGCGGCAGCAAGTTCGTCAAGAGCGCCTACCGCAATTTCAGAATCTGCCACGCTGTTTAGCGACGCAGCTGTGCGATTAGCTCCAGACAACGTTTGGGAAAGACTTTGCTGTTTCGCCGCAAGCGCAGTCTGGCGCCTGTTCCAGATGGACCAAGCGTCCCCTTGCCCAGGAGTTTGCAGGTATCCACTGCTTGAAAGAATGTCAGGATCGATAACCGGTGGCTGCTGGCGCTGCTCGAGAGCACGTTGCCACAGAACTCGTTCCTCCGGTGCTGCCCTCCATTTTCCAAGCGCATGCCGGAAGCAGAGCCACGCGGGTACTGCAGTTGCCGCAGCGACTTCCTCTGCATACCAAGTGGCGTAAACCGTCTTCAACTTCCAAGCGGTGGTGAGGATCCCGACTGCAATCACTAAATCTGCTTGTGCGGGCATTGGAAGAGGAGCGGAGCCGGACAGACTCGTGACCAGGCCGAGAATACGTTCAAAGGTTTCCACCGTGAGCCGTAAGGTTTGCTCGATTGTAAGTTTTGCAGCTGCGGCCTTCGCCTGATCGCTCCCCAACAGATCTTGCTCAAGCCCTCCCAGATATTGGGCCCAGGAGGTTGCTGGCGGCGGCACAGCGCCGAGTGCGGACGTGAGCGCGCTTTCAATCCCGGTGGTCAGAAGCAGGTTGAGAAGAGCCTTTGCTTTGGCCTCGAGAATTGTGTTGCGCTGATTCCAGAAGGTCCGTGCACGAGCGCCAGCCGTCGGGTCCGGCAAATCGTCCAATTTTATTTTTTCCGGATCAATCAATGGGATCCCGTTCGACCGCTCAGGTGGCCATTTGCCCAAGATTGGATTCCGAGTCGTCTTCCAGAATTCTCTTGGCCCGAGAAGCACCTGACCAGCGTCTGGGTCCTGAATCCAGACTTTTTGAATCTCGCCCCGGCTCGCTCGCGCGACAACCGAGTCAGCTTCCTCCTTGATCCAAGCGCTCAGCAATTCGTTCTTTTCAATTCTTAAAATAGTGGAGTAAAGTTCATCCCATTCCTCATCTGTAACGCTCGGAGCACGATCCGGAACTTTCCAGAATGAGATATCTTTTTCCCAGAGCTCGATGATCCTGCGCGCGGCATCCAGGGCCACCCGGTAATTGGTATAAAGGGCCTGCGCGGTGGTATCGGCATTCTCCGCTGTCATCGCGGCGAGTTGATCGCGTACGTCGGCCAAGGCCGTCGCGGGCCATTGCAACGATTGCCCGTTGTAGCCTGCGCCCCCCATTGCGCTCACAATCCCGTTGAAATCCGGCCCGGCAATGCCACCGGTTTGACGAGGTGCGACAGCTTTCAGAAACTTGATCAAACCGTCGGTCCAGGTCCTGCGCTTGACCCAAATGTCGAATGCTTTGTCCGGTTCAGAGGCGCTGGCCTTTAGAAGGGGGTAGCGGAAATCGTCCGGGCCGATGAGATCAGGGTCGATGATCGGCAGAAGCTTCGCAGAGTAATCGTCATTCGGCCAATCCTTAGATTTCCAACTTTCGCGAATAAACGAGAGACGCCAGGTTGTCAAATCCGGCTGAGGTATATCCCGAAGTGGGAACGCCGTGGTATCAGCAAGCCCGAAGATCTGTTCGAGCGCTGGTTCTGTCAGTTGAGCGGGTGTTGCATCTGGGTCAAGGAGCAGGAAGGACAGTTTGCCGACTGGAATACCGATCCGGTCCGCCAGAGCCTGCTGGTCGCGCGGTGTGGCGGTTCGAGAAAGTCGCATCTCAGCATAATTCGTTCCAATTTTTATTAAGAGTTGCTCGTAGGAATCGATGAGATATTGTCGCTCGGCCTTCTTCAGCGCGTCTTCGCGGTCACGGGGAATGAGTGGGCGTGCTCCGAGATAACCGCGCAGCACTTCAATAGCGATCCGCACTTGCCTTACCTGTTTCTCTTCCGCACTACAGTTCGAGGGCAGGTCCGAGAAAGGTTGATAAAAATTCTCTTTGAAAAATCGCAGATCGATAGTCGCCTCGCCCAGCCGCAAATGCGTAATGGCGTACTGCATCAGGTCCGCCAGGTACGCGCGGGGGCTTACGGCGGCGTCGCAATCCCGGCAAGAGCAATGTGGCGGAACGACGACCGGCGGCGGCACGATGACTGGGGGGGGGCCGGCGACCGGCTGTGCCACTGGCGCTAGAAGTCCGTTCGCTCTGTCCGCAAGATCACCAATCGCAAGATTCCGTAGAAACGCACCTTTTAGGGCGGCAGCGGATTGCAACGCCTTGCCGACGGGGCTATCCACTTCCAAGCCCAGGGCCGTAGAGATCTCGTTGGGTGTTGCTCGAGCAACAGCGGCGAGAGAGTCGTAACCCTTTGCAATCAGTTTTCCGTTGGCGACAACATCGGCTTGCAATGTAAGCAGGCGCGCGTGCGAATCGAGTTGTTTAAGCAACGGGTCATCAGGCGACATTCCAAGGTCTTTGACGGATGCTAATCCGCCCGCCTTCTGGACATCCCCGAGCGTTCGAACTTTCTTTCCAGCAAGTGCGCTGAAGATTGGATTATTTGTGTTGATCCCCAGGGGTTGCGCCAAATCCGTGAGTGGTGCGCGCATGTTGCGAAGGAAGCGAAGACGTTCTATCGCGGCGTTTATCGTTTCCTCGTCAAGCGAGGGAATGATGTTAGCGATTTGGCCTTTACCAAGAGCCTCTCGAATGGTGCCTTCTGTGCGGCCAAGTAATTGATCGAGCGAAGAACCCAGGCCCATTCGTAGGGCGCCATAAACAACTGTATTTGGTATCTGGTTCTCGAGAGCAATACGCGTACTTGGCGTCAGCAATAAAAGATGATTCTGCTCGATGCCGGTTTTTGAAGCCAACTCGCTGATCGCTTTGTCGTCGAGTTCCTGGAGCGAACGTCCACGCAGCATCGGCCCAAGCCGACTCATGTACGTGTCGTATTCGGATTGGAGCCGCGGAAGGATAAAATCGAGCAGCGCCTCATCTGGCGCACTATGAAGCACACGCGAGGTGCCGAGTTTTGTCCGACGCTCACGATCCGCGTAAACAAGCAAGCAGATGTCAGCACTCTGCTTGCTCATTTGCCGTAGCACGTCGGCGGAGTATTCGATGACGTATGTGCCGCGCTCGGCGGTTTGCGCGGTACCCAGGACCGTTCCGGGACCGCTCGAATCATAAATGTGTGCGACCACGGTAATACTTGAGGCGGGCCTCATGTCAGCGGTCCAGATCGTTCCGCGGATGTGTCGAACTATTTGGTTACCGCCATTGCCCGCGTCGCGGCCAGCGAGCTCCATCTCAACATCAGCCAGCAGGCCGCGGAGTTCTGGATGCGTGTCCGGCAATGGAACTTTCGAAGACGTCGCTTTAGTTTGTGCGACCTGTGCATCATGGACGGCTCCCCCGCCCTCAGTTTGAGGGGCCCGCACGCTGAAGGAGGAGATGAATTTATTCGCGTCTTCCGGCGAGGGCACTTGGCGCCCTGCACAGCGGCAGACAGCTGTATATTCCGCGACATCCCCAACGCGAAGATCTGAGAATCGAGCGAAGAAGTATTGGGCGTTCCGGGAAAGATCGTGCCGCAGCCAGGTGGCGGAAATTTTTCGGGTCGGACCGCGATTTACCCGGTAGTTGATTTCAACTTTGTTATCGGCGTCTGCTGGCTGAACTCCAGTGGTGAGCGTGATCTCATCCCCCTGCTGAACCGATTCGCTGGGCGCAGGAGCGTCGACAGTGCCATACCAGAGAAACAAGCCCTCATTTTCGAAACGCATAAGCCTCCCCTCCCGCATCCGGCTGAAGACCGAACACGTGAATGGTGAGTGTAGAAGGATCCCTCAGTCGCAGTTACTAGAGTTCCTTTATGTCTGGCCGAACAGTCAGTAGCCCGCGAGTTATTCTCTTAGGATTGCTTAGCAGATTTTGCTCGCTCTGCTTCCTGTGGCGCTTCCATTTGCGCTTTCTTCGCAAATGCCAGAGTCACAATCGCCGTGTCAACCTTGGGTCTAAACGCAAACGTTTCGAACACTCGGAAGCAGTGCTCCGCTTGGTCCCGGTCGTAGCCCGTGTACTCAACGGTTGGAGCATTGGCCACAACGAGATCCATGGTGTTGCCGCCCAGCGAAACCAGAACACCCGTAGAAGCAGTTTCAGCATCCACATTTGTGGGTAAGGCACCCGTTCCAAAGAACCGCGCGACAGTTTGGCCGCCATCAGTTGCCGATGCTATAAGAGCTTTAATGCTGTCCGCAGGTGTGGCGAGAGTGTCTTTTAGAGGGGCATAAGCATCCGCATACGGACCCGTTGGTAGTACCAGTGCGAATGGCCCGTTCTGAGCATTCTCGGTGAGGTTGGATTTAGCCTCCGATACGGCCGTAACTGTATTCTGGCCGTATTTGTCCGCGTCAACGGCCTTCACTGTTACGCTCTCACTGGCAGCTTTCAGCAATCCGCGACCAACAATTTCTTTGAACCGATCGACGCTACCCCGATAACGTATATTAAGCTTCCGGAATCGGTCAGTGTCCACTACGTCGCGCCCTTGGAAGACCAGCAGATCTTCAGCTTGTGACAACAAGTTTGTTGCGCGAGTAGCTAACGAAACCGCGGTATGCAGGCTTTGCTCCTTCTGGACTTGCTGGTCCGTCATTGAGAACGGACTCCAGATCTCCACCAGCGGTGTTACGGCGGTTGGATCCACTGTCATGGTCTCTTCGTCGACCCGCTCGGCGGGCACGGTCATCGCGTCCGCTCCGCAGAGGCAGAGCGGAAGAAATTGTGCCGCCACCTTCGTTTGTGCCGCCTCAGTTTGAACCGCGTTTTTGATCTGATTCCAGACGTCATTCGACCACCCGAGATTTCCATTTCCCGTATTGCTCATTGTTTCCTCCACTTTCTTCAGTTTGTTTCTAACCTCTTCTTTACCGTACTAATTGCCAAAAAACGTTAGTTAACTGTCGACATACTTCTGAGCATCAATAATTTCATTGCGTCGGGCCCACTTGCGCTTTTTGTTGAACCGTTTCCCCGAGATTCACGTGTCAAGCGCTGCCACCTCGGTGTCTGCGGAAAATACTACCGGGCCCGAATATGCCCCACCCCGCCCTGGTAGAAGCGAGCGGAGCTTTGCTGTTCTCCAAGTTGGAAATAGGCGATATCTGCGCCTGTTTCGCGAGCAGTCTTGTCCATCAATTCATGACATCCGCCTGGAAGATTATCAGGCGCATACTCACCCACAAAAACTACGGATTCTCCTGGCTTAAGGTTCATCTTGCGTAAAGCTCTGGATTCTGTGTGACCTTCGAGGCCTCCGGGCCCGCTGGTTTCAAACCATGCTTCGATCACATTTCCCTTCTCATCTAAATGTTCAACTCTTAAGTAATGGTTGCCCTTTCCAGACGCTTCCTCAATCGTCGCGTATTTCTCTCCATCGCCTCCTTTTGGTTGTTTTGTGTCATTCGCACCGGTTCCCGCTGACTTGTCGCCGGACCCGGAGTGCATCATCATGTGGATCCCATACGCGACAATGGCAGCTGAGCCAACGAGTAATCCTCCCTTGGAAGCCCCTTCGCCCACGACCATCGCACCCTCTCCTCCTGCCAATGCCAACGGGGGACCGCCCCCCGGAGGGATTGCCTTCGCCGCCGCCCCTGCCAGCGCTGTGGTCGTCAACGTCGCATCCACAGCTTTCGAGAGTGGATCAGGCGCACTTTGCAAAGTTTTGCATTCAGAGCCCATTCCGAGATCACACAACAAAGCCTCTTTAGGGTTATTGTTCCTCCATTCCATGTACGCGACAGTCTCATCAGAAATGAGCGGAGGTGCAGGTGGCGCTTGGTAGCTCGAACAGTTGAGTGGACCTCCGACAAAACCCGGCTCTCCCCCTTGATTCGGAGTTGCGATGTTGTTGGGACCGGTTGCCGGGGGCGCTACATCCTTACCCGACGTTCCGTTGACGTCGCTTTGGCCTGTCGGATCTAAATACCTTAAAGGGTTATTTCGAAAGGTTTTGTACAGATTAGAATCACCTGTGAAACCGGGGATGTCAGGACTGGTCCACGTGGCTAACCACGGCGCATAGTATCGTGCGCCGTGATAGTACAAGCCGCTCTCGACGTCCCTTTGTTTGGCCGCAAAGCGGTACCGCTTGCAGGAAAAGCTGCCGAAGCTGGTTTCGCCATAAGGCAGATATTCTTCGCGATTGATCCATGCACCAAGGCCATCCACGACGACACTGCTGCTACCAAGGTGATCGCCGAACTGGTATTTAACTTTCGAGTCTGGCGCGCCATCATCGGGGAATGCAGGGCCGACACGAACAATTGCAATGCGCTTCTGATTGTCCATCACGTGCAGCGAATTGTTTTCCCATGTCTGAGTAGACTTTTCCAGCCGCTGATACTCGAAGACTCCGTCGATGTAGACGGTCACCTCAACTTGACCGCCCGGTTTGCGCACGATCTTTAGGACCCGATTACCGCTCGAATTGTAAGCGTACTGAGCATAGGTGGTGGGTTCAGCTCCATCGGTCTGATTCCGGAAGACGCGCAACCGATCGCTGTGGTCCCACTCGAAATGCCGTTCCGTATTCTCCTGAATCAGATTGCCGCTTGCATCGTACTGGTATTGATAAACAATGGGCGCGCTGGAACCCACGGTGATCTTGCTCAACTGGTTATTGCCAGAGGCTAGCGCAAACTTACGACTGGAAGTTGACGCGTGCCGGCCCGAATCAATCTGGGTGTGTTTCCAGAGCATCATGTTGCCGACTGCGTCGTACTGATAGGTTTCCGTGTAGGGGCGGGCCTTTATTAAGTCAATGGGATGGATCGTGTCATCCCATGGCGGCGGAGGCGTGGCTGCCGGGACGACTTCGTATTCCCTACCAGTGGCTGAGATCAGGCGATACACAGGGTCGTAGGTGAAGTGGCGAATCAATGCATTTCCGACAGCGAGGAGTTCCTTCAGTACCGGATCCCGGATCTGCCCAGTATCCGGATTATTGAGGGTCCCACTGCCCAGTGTGCGATCTGTGATCGCGAGAATGTTCCCCACGAGGTCGTACTCGTAGGCAAACTCTTGGAGCGGGCTGAGGGGCGCGGCAGGGTGGTATACAGGCGGAGACGGAGATGGAACTGGCGAGCCGTAGCTCTCAGCGCGCATCCGGAGCAAACGGAAGGTCTGTGGATGGTAGGCGTAGCGCGTCATCAGCCCGTTTCCGTAAGAGATTAGGATTCGCTGTCCCTTGGCGTTGTAGGCGATACGCTCAACGTAGGTCGCATTATCCATTTGCACGCTTTCCAACGCGCCTGCACGGTTGTATTGAGGGATCAGCAACTTTCGCGCGCCATCGACATCGAACGGGTATTGCATTGCCGTGATGCGATTCAGGGCGTCATAGCTCATCGTGCTTTCGTATAGAGTGCCAGTATCGAGAAATGACAGGTCTGTCAACTCCCAATCAACGCGGAAAGGGTTGATAACCCAGTCGGCCGGAGGAAGGTTGAACGGCGCGATGAAGGCAGCTTGCGTAATCGCATTGCGAGTTTTGCCAAGCATATTGCCTTTGAAGTCGTATCCTGCGAACGTGAGTAATCCCGCTTCGTCATAGTGTTTGTATGGCTTGCCTAGTAGGTTCAACGCAGCGGCTTGTGAACTTGAAAATACGGAGTCTCCGCTGTTATCTCCATAGATGATTTTTTCACGTAACGTGGCAGACTCACCGTCTCGGTCACGCGCCCACATGCGGATGGGCCGCTTCAGTACATCGTACGAACGCAGGATCAGTGCGTTCTTGCTATCTCGTTGTTCGGTAGTGTTATCGGCGGCATCGAAGACGATCTGCTTCACACCGCCGTCGATACTTTCCGTGCGCAACTTCCGCTTAGCCAAGTCATAGAAAAAGCGAAATGCCACTCTTCCCTGAGGATCAGTGACGGTCAGCGGGTTGCCAACGATGTCGTACGTTGAGAGCGTCGTGTATTCAATAATGGAAGACCATGACCCGTTTTGCAGGTCCCGATTGCGCTCGACTGCTCGTACCGTCCTCCCGAGCACGTCAATAAGGACGTTCGAGGGCGTGTCCCAGGCTTGTTGATAAGCGGTTGACTCCGCCGCCGGGTGCGTGCGCCCGGCGTTGTCATTCGCATCGTAGGTGTACGCTTCCCACGACGTCGGTTCGAAGATGTCTGGATTGCTCAAGTCGGGCGCAGCAATGGTTCCTGGCACTCCATAAATAACACGCTGCTCGGAGCTATCTGCGTTGACGGTGCGAACTACGTGCCCGCGCGGGTCGTAGTAGAACATCGCCTTCTGGCCAAGTTGCGCCTGGCCTGGTTCCGCATAGTCCCAGCCAGTTGAGAAGAACGGTTCGTACTTCTCTATTGCCTGTCCTTTGTTGTCGTAAATCTGCCAGCCGCTCACAACTACGAAGGGACTGTCCGCAGAAGCCTGCTGGCCGACTGCATCTCCAGGAGCCTGCGATTGGTCGCCGGGAAGGCCAGCATCGCCGAATAGTGGGCTGCCCGGCGACGCAGTGTCGAACAGGATGTCTTCGGCTTGGGCGCGCGTTTGGAGCGCACGGCCGAAGCCGTCAGAGAACTCGATGGTCTGAATTGTTTGATCGGCCTTCGGCCCAAGGGGCTCGCTCACGTGATGCACTCGCCGGATGGTGCGCACAGAGACTGGCTGTCCGAGGTCCGCCACAGAAATGGGCTGACCCGATGAATCAACTCCCATGAAGCTGTAGATAAACAGGGTACTTGGCGCGTTTGGAGTATCACCCAGATTCTCCGTTGGCTTTCCCATTACAAGAATTTTTTGGAGAAGTCCAAGTGGAGTGAATGTGTATGCGGTTTGGTTGCTGTTCGGGTCTGTCACCAAGTTTGCTTGAAAAACGTGGTAATCGTAGGCGGCCTGAGTGATAAGGGGCACTTGGCCAACAAGACCCGCTGCTTGGGTCACTTTGGAGGGAAAAAGATCATATGCATCGTAAACGATGGTTGTTTCGTGCCCCAGTGGATCAAGCTTTGCTAGGACGAGGCCACGAGAATTGGAATGCAGAGTCGTCTGGAAGTCATACTGCCGTTGATCCGTTGCCCGATAATATCCGGTTCCGTACGGAGACCCTATTCCGCCGGGTTTATATATGTATCCCGCCAGGGCTGGCAGTAGCTTGCGAAATCCCAGTGGATAATCAAGCGTCCAATTTGGCAAACCGCTCGCTGTGAGGTACGGCGGTTGATTCGCTCCGTATACCGCAGCCAGAATCGGGTCTGTGAACGCGAGCGTTTCGGTGCGAGTGAGGGCCCCGTAGTCGCCCATCTGCCCGAAGGGCAGTCCCTGGTAAGAATCTCCATCGTAAAAGCTGAGACTCTTTGTCACTACCTCACGCGATGCTGACCCGGCTTGAATAACCTTCGCCAGTTCAAATACGGAAGTGCTCCCGTCATTCGAGATCTCGTATGTCGTTGCGGAGCTTACGCGTTCAACGATGTACTTCTGGACATCATCCCGCTGGGCGTACGACGTTATGGTCTGAGTTACGAGATAGGATTCCCCGGGCATCGACTGGGATTGAAACGCCCGACCGCGAGGCACGGCGATGCCAATCTGCGAGAGCGGCTGGCCGTAAGCATCGTAATCGGCAGTTTGAAGGCTTGAACCCGACGACGTGCAGTTGTCGGTAAATTTGAACACCGTGAGCGGATCGTTTCCACGTTCCCACTGCGTCGCGCGCTCCGATAACGTAAACGGGAAGAAGATGTGGAGTCGATTCGAATCAATCGCTCCCGGAGGAGATTCTTCGCGCACCCCGTAAACGTGCTCCGTAATTGTATAGGGACGATTTTGGCGGTCCGATCCGTCTAAGGCGTATAGTTCGGTGCGCAGCACTCTCCCGCGCATGCTCCTGAACGCGTCACGTCTCACAGCAGGACGCAAGGAAGAGATAAACTTCGCGATGGCCGATGGGCGGGAAAGTACTTGCGCACTT
>WNFI01229659.1_pt1 | contig 17797 bp, 12 predicted proteins | sample 5400471 | NCBI WGS metagenome assembly WNFI01 (sample SAMN13153348, study PRJNA577476) | soil metagenome | isolation source: 100 cm saprolite on Douglas fir-dominated hillslope | place: USA:California | collected 2013-09-17 | reverse complement strand
CCGCCGCACCAACCAGACGCAGACGATCGCGCCGCGGCCCGTGCGGCCGGCCGAGGGCTATCGCGTCATCCGCACGGAGCCGGTGCTCTTCTCGCCGACCGACCCGCATACGTTGTTCTTCGCGTCCAACGTCGTCTGGAAGACGGGCGACGGCGGGCGGACCTGGACGGCCATCAGCCCGGACCTCACGCGCAAGACGTGGACGGCCCCGCCCAACGTGGGCAAGTACCGCGGCACCGACGCCGCCCGGCCGACGCAGCGCGGCGTGATCTACACGCTCGCCCCCTCCCCCCTCGACGGCAAGCGGATCTGGGCCGGCACCGACGACGGGCTCATCCACGTGACCACCGACGGCGGCGCGAGCTGGACGGACGTCACGCCGGCCGCCCTGCGCGACCGGCCGTGGAGCAAGGTCTCCCTCCTCGAGGCCTCCCACTTCGACGCGGGCACGGCGTATGCGGCCATCAACACCTTCCGCCTCGACGACCTGCGGCCCCACATCTACCGCACGCGCGACCTCGGCCGCACCTGGACCGAGATCACGGCCGGACTCCCCGACGGCGCCGTCGTGAACGCGGTGCGCGAGGATCCGGGGCGCCGGGGCCTGCTCTTCGCGGGCACCGAGCAGGCGGTGCACGTCTCGTTCGACGACGGCGAGAGCTGGCAGTCGCTGCGGCTGAACATGCCCGCGACCTCGATCCGGGACCTCGTGATCAAGGACGACGACCTCGTGGTCGGGACGCACGGCCGCTCGTTCTGGATCCTGGACGACATCACGCCGCTCCGGCAGCTCACGCCGGCGTCCGTGCAGGAGGCCGCGGTCTTGTTACGGCCGCAGGAGGCGTGGCGTTACCGGTGGAACACCAACACGGACACGCCCCTGCCGCCGGACGAGCCGGCCGGGCAGAACCCGCCCGACGGCGCCATCGTGGACTACTTCTTGAAGGCGCCCGCCACCGGACGCGTGACCCTCGAGGTCCTCGACCCGTCGGGAGCGCTCGTCCGCCGTTACCAGAGCGACGACGCGCCGGAGCCGCCGGTCGAGGGCCGCAACATCCCGGACTACTGGATCCGTCCGCCCCAGGCGCTGTCGGGCCAGCCCGGCCTCCATCGGTTCGCGTGGGACCTCCACCATCCTCCGCCGGCGGCGGCCGTGTTCTCCTATCCGATCTCCGCCGTCTTTCGCGAGACGCCGCGCGAGCCCCGCGGGCCCTGGGCCGTACCGGGCACGTACACCGTCCGCCTCTCCGTCGACGGACGGACGCTGAGCCGGCCGCTGCGGGTCAAGCTGGACCCGCGGGTCAAGTCCTCGGCCGAAGACCTGCGCGCGCAGTTCGAGCGCTCGATGGACGTCGCGCGAGAGATGGCGCGCACGCGCGACGCGCTCGAGCGCATCAAGGCGGAGCGCGCGCGGGTGGCCGAGGGTCTGGCGGCGGAAGCGCTCTCCGTGCGCGCGACGACGCTGTCCGACCTCAACGCGCGCCTGGTCACGTTGTACGAGATCCTGCAGGAGGCGGACGCCGCCCCCACCTCCGCCGCCCTCGAGGCGGCGGAGACGCTGCGCGGGCAGGTCGCGAAGGCGCTCGCGCCTTGAGCATGGCCGCACCGGCGGATCGACGGGACGCGCCCTCGCGACCGAGCCCGTTCACGGACACCACACGCTCCCTGGCCGCGGTGCGCGTGATGGCCGACCAGGCCTTCTCGCGGGCGGCGGGCGCCCCCCTCGTGCACGGCAATGCCGTGCGCGTCCTCAAGGACGGAGCCGAGAATTACCCGGCCTGGCTGGCCGCCATCGCGGACGCCCGCGAGAGCGTGCACTTCGAGTGCTACATCGTCCATGACGACGAGGTCGGGCAGCGCTTCGCGGACGCGCTCATCGCGCGCGCGCGCGACGGCATCCGCATCCGGGTCATCTACGACTGGCTGGGCGCGCTGGGCAAGACGGGCGGGCGCTTCTGGCGGCGCCTGCGCGAGGCGGGTGTGGAGGTGCGCTGCTTCAACCCGCCGCGCCTGGACGAGCCCCTGGGCTGGCTGGCCCGTGACCACCGCAAGTCGATCACCATCGACGGACGGATCGCGTTCGTCACCGGCCTGTGCATCGGAAAGGCCTGGGAGGGCCGGCCCGAGCGCGGCCTGGCCGCCTGGCGGGATACCGGGGTCGAGATCCACGGCCCCGCCGTGGCCGACGTGGCCCGCGCCTTCGCGGATGCCTGGGCCGCTTGCGGGGATCCCCTTCCCGAAGAGGACCGCACGCGGCCGGTCCCGCCGAAGGAGGGCGACATGCCCATGCGGGTGGTGGCGGCGACCTCCGGCACCTCCGGCCTGTACCGGCTCGACCCGCTGGTGGCGGCCCTGGCGCGCAGCACGCTGTGGCTGACCGACGCCTACTACGCGGGGACGCCGTCCTACGTGCACGCCCTGGGCGCGGCCGCGCGGGACGGAGTGGACGTACGGCTGCTGGTGCCCGGCCGCGGCAGCGACATCGCGATCATGCAGACCATCTCGCGCGCGGGCTATCGCCCGCTGCTGGAAGCGGGCGTGCGCGTCTTCGAATGGAACGGACCGATGCTGCATGCCAAGACGGCGGTCGCGGACGCGCGCTGGTCGCGCGTGGGCTCGACGAACCTGAACCCGGCGAGTTGGATGGGCAACTGGGAGCTCGACGTGGTCGTCGAGGACGAGCGGTTCGGCCGCATCATGGAAGCGATGTACATCGACGACCTCGGCAACGCGACGGAGATCCTGGTCGAGCGGCGGCGACGGGTGCGGACGGCGGACGCCTCGCGCCTTCCGCGCCGGCGCGGCGGCGGGGGCAGCGCCACCCGCGCAGCCGCGGGCGCCCTGCGCATCGGAAACGCCATCGGATCCGCCCTCGTCGCCCGCCACGTCACCGGGCCCGCGGAGCGGCGGCTCTTCGTACAGGGCGCGTCGATCCTGGCCATCATCGCCTTCGTGGCGTTCTTCTGGCCGCCCCTCCTGGCCTGGCCGGCGGGAGCGCTCAGCCTCTGGCTGTCCGTCTCGCTCCTGTTGCGCGCGGTGCGCCGGCGCTCTTCGACCGACCCCGCCGCCGACCGTTCGCGGCCGAGCTGAGCGCGAAGGGCGACCGCCCGGCCTCCCGGATCACCGCGATGCCGTGATGGTGCGAATCGCGCGCTCCGCCGCCTGACGCACCTCCGGTACCGGGTCGTGCTTCGCGGCCACGAGCGCACCCACGGCCGCGCTGGCCGAGGGACCGATCTGGACGAGCGCGAGCGCGGACTCATAGCGCAGCTTCTGATCGGCGTCGGACAGCGCGCGGGCCAGCGCCCCCACCGCCGGCGCCGCCGCCGGGCCGAGCTTCCCGAGCGCGCGGGCCGCCCGCCAGCGCGCCTCGCCCTCGCCATGCGCGAGCACACCGGCGAGGCCGGCCACGACCGAAGGGTCTCCGGTCCCGAGGTTGCCCAGAGCGCGCACGGCCAGGGTGCGGACGCCCGGCTCGGGATCGTGGAGACGGCTCTCCAGCGCGGGAGCCGCCGCCACCGCCGCCGCCCCCGCCAGGTCGAGCGTCCACACCGCGAAGCCGCGGACATAGGCGTCGGGACTCTCCAGCGCGTGCAGGGGCCAGGAGACATCGGTGCCGATGTCCACCGCGCGCGCGGCGAGGGCGTCGGCCGCCGCCCACCGCACCTCCTGGTGCGGATCGTCGAGGAGGGCGACGAGGTGCGCGTTGGCGGCCGCGCTCCGGTCGCCGGCGGGCCCACCGACCGCGGCCACGCGGGCCAGGGCGCGCGCCGACTCCTCGCGCACGCTCGGGTCGGAGTCGCCCAGCGCGCGGTCGAGGGCGGCGCGCGCGCGCTCCGATACCGAGCCCCGACGGCCCATCGCCCAGACCGCCTCGCGCCGCACCACGGGAGAGGCGTCATCCGCCAGCGCGGCCAGGGCCTCCAGGGAGGCGAGTCCGGGATCCGGGGTCTCGCCGCGGGCCCCCAGCGCGTCGCGCAGCGGCTGGGTGCTGTAGGCAGCGGGGGGGACCTGGTCGAGGACGGCCGCCGCGACGCGCGCGCTCCCTCGCGGCGTGAAGTGGATGCGGTCCATGAAGCCGTCCGGCCCGTCGGGGCGGAGGGCGGGCAGCACGTCGACGGCGGGCAATCCCTCCGACCGCAGGAACGCCCCGATCCTCTCCTGGGGGGCGGGCGGTGGCGGGTCGGACCCGACCTGGTCGGCGTCGGGACAGATCATCACGACGAAGCGGGCGCCGTCCCGACGGACGTCGTCGGCGAGAAGGCGGATCTCTGCGAACAGCCGCCGATAGCCGGCGGTCACCTTTGACGTCTCCGGCTGGCGGAAGAGCTCCTCCACGCTCCGGATCTCGCGGCCTTCCGGGTCCATGGCCCATCGGACGAGGGCCGAGCGCTTGAACAGCTCGACGAGGAGGCGGGGTGGCCGCGTGAGGTTGTTCTGGAGGTCCTCGAGGTCGTTCAGCACGAGGGCCAGGACGACGGCCACCTTCTCCTGCAGCGCCTGCGGCCAGGCCTGCTCGCGCGGGAAGCCGTATCCGCGCGTCACGCTGTCCCCCAGGCCGATCACGCGGTACGTGCGCGACGGCTTCTCCAGGGGATGGAGGCGGTCACGCAGACCGTCGCGGTTGAAGTCCTGGGTAGGCGGCCATCCCACCGCCTCCGACTTCATCACGTAGAAGTCGTCCTGCCACTCCTCCTGCCAGTCCAGGCCGTGCGTATCGGCGAGGGGCAGGACGGGCGCGGGCTTCTCGACCCAGCGGGCGAGGCCCTCGGCGCCGGCGGCGAGGGCGACGGTGACCACTACGCTGAGTGACAGGTTGATCAGCAGGCCGCGGAGGCGGTGGGCGTGGACGCTGGGCGGACCAACAGGTATCGGCACGGCGTGTTCGATTCTAGGCCCGATCGGCCGGCGCGGCGGCGGCGGCATTTGACGAGCCGGCGGCGACGACCTAGCGTGCGGCCATGCCGCGCTTCAAGGTGACCCTCGAGTACATGGGCACGCGCTACCGGGGTTGGCAGATCCAGAAGAACGCGCGCACGGTGGCGGGCGAGCTGCACCGGGCGGTGCAGACCGTGGCCGGCCGCGAGCCGGGCGAGCTCTACGGCTCGGGCCGTACCGACGCCGGCGTCCACGCGCTGCATCAGGTCGCCCATCTCGACCTGGAGACGCGGATGCCGCCCGCGCGGCTCCTCTGGCGCATCAACGAGGAGCTGCCCGCAGACATCAACGTGCTCGCTCTGGAGCCGGCCGCGCACCGCTTCCACGCCCGACACGCGGCGGTGGCGCGCAGCTACCTCTACCAGATCGCGCGGCGGCGCACCGCCCTGGGCAAGCCCTTCGTCTGGTGGGTCAAGGACGCCCTCGACCCCGCCGCCATGGCCGTGGCCGCGCGCGGGTTCGAAGGACTGCACGACTTCCAGTCCTTCACCGACCAGGATCCGGAGGACGGCTCGACCAAGGTCAAGGTGGAGTCCGTCCAGGTCCGCGAAGAGGGTGCGCTCATCCTGATCCGCATCGTCGGCTCGCACTTCCTGTGGAAGATGGTCCGGCGCATGGTCGGCGTGCTGGCCGAGGTCGGACGGGGCGCCCTGGGAGAGGCCGACGTCGCGCGCTTGCTGCGCGCGCGCTCCGAAGCAGTCGCGCCCCTGACCGCGCCGCCGTCCGGCCTCTTCCTCGAGCGCGTCCTGTACGAGGGCGATCCGGGCCTGGGTCCGATGCGGGCGGTGCTGTCGCTGTGAGGCGCGGCCGTGCCGCGCTCGTCGCGTCGATCGCGTGTCCGCGCACTCCCTCGGATCTGCGGACCGAGCTCAGGTGGTTGCAAGACCGAGCGCGCCTTCCTCGAATACGAGGCGAAGAACGAGAACGCCGTGCGGTCCACCTCAGCTTCGCGCGCGCGCCCGGCAATCCGTCAGCCGAGGCCAAACAAGCGGCGGCGCAGGCCTCGGGCAATCAAAATCGCTGAAATCGCCCCGCCGGTGTGCCCAAATTTCAGGAATCTTGACTTGAATGATCGTTTTTCAGGGAGTTATAATCAGATTTCGCCCGCGTCTGAGTAGGTGCGCATATTTCATGAGCGAGAATCAACATTCACCCAACGGGGCGGCTAGAGATCGGTTTTCAGAGGCTGTAACCGTTTTTCACGAGCGCGCCCTCCCTGAGCGTGCGACGCCGGTCGGCTATGGCGCCCTGATCGACAGGTTTGATTTAAGGGTGCCGCTGCCCCGTACTCTCTCAGCAGTGAGTGAGCGCCACCGCACCCGTACCGAAGCCGGATGGCGCCTTCTCACACCCCGCCATGCTCCAGCCGCGAATTTGACCGGCCACCTCACCTTCGCTCTGAAGTATGAGGGTCTCGACCTGGCCGTGCTAAAGCGACTGTTCGCCACTACAGGCTCTCCCCCTATTGAGCAGATCGTGCGGACGCAGCCCACCGGCCGCTACGCGCGCCGCATCTGGTTTCTGTATGAATGGCTGATGGGCGCGCGGCTCGACTTGCCCGACGCTGACCAGGGTACCTACGCGCCCGTCCTTGATCCCGACCAACAATGGCCGGGACGCGCGGAGACGTCGTCGCGACACCGGGTCAAAAACAACCTCCCAGGCACGCCCGCATTCTGTCCCTTGGTTTTCAGGACGCCGGTACTCGACGAGTTTGCAGCGCTCGACCTTGTCTCGCGGGCGCGGCGCGCAGTCGCCGACGTGCCTAAGGATGTCCTCTCCCGCGCAGCGGCCTTCCTGTTGCTGAAAGACTCTCGCTCAACCTACGCAATCGAAGGCGAGCGTCCGCCTCCGGACCGCATTCAACGATGGGGACGTGCCACCGGCGAGGCGGGAAGGCGTCCGGTAGATCTAGATGAGCTGCTGCGGCTACAGGCCATAGTCATCGGCGATTCTCGCTTCGTGAAGCTCGGACTGCGCCAAGGCGGGGGTTTCGTCGGCGAGCACGACCGCGAGACGCGCATGCCGATTCCCGATCACGTCAGCGCCCGGCCGGAGGATCTGCGAGCACTGATCGACGGCATGAGCGCCTTCGACAACGGGCCGGCAAAAGGGCTAGATCCTGTGATCGCGGCGGCCATTCTGGCGTTTGGGTTCGTCTACGTCCATCCGTTCGAGGACGGGAACGGCCGGATTCATCGTTATCTAATTCACCACGCGCTCGCGCAGCGTGGGTTCAATCCCGCCGGCGTGGTGTTTCCCGTATCGGCGGCCATCCTGGAGGGTATCGACGAATATCGCACAGTGTTGGAGGACTACTCCCGGCGTTTGCTTCCCGTTGTCGAATGGGAACCGACGGAGCACGGGAACGTCCGGGTTCTCAATGAAACAGGTGATTTCTACCGCTTCTTCGATGCGACGCCGCACGCCGAGTTCCTTTATAGCTGCGTGAAGAAGACGATTGAAGTGGACCTCCCGCGCGAAACCGAATTCCTGTCTCGCTACGACCGCTTTCGGGCACGCATCGAGGCCCTCGTGGACATGCCCGACCGGACAATCGATCTTCTGTTTCGCTTCGTTCATCAAAACAACGGAGTGCTGTCCAAGCGTGCGCGTGAACAGGAATTTGCCAGCCTGACCGAGCGCGAGGTTGGCGCGGCCGAAGCGGCATATCGGGAGATATTTTCAGCCGGCATGAATACTGCGGACGAAGGCTCCGCCGGTCGGTAATCGTCATCCTCCTCATCATCGTCGGCCCCGGTGTCAGGGGCCAACCACGCGAGCGTTCAGCCAGGTTCGGAGGGAATGAATGTTTGTGGGCCTGGAAGGACTCGAACCTTCGACTAACCGGTTATGAGCCGGCCGTTCTAACCATCTGAACTACAGGCCCGAGGGAAGGGTACCAGAACGGCCGGAAGCGCGGGCGCGCGGTCAGCGCAGGCGGACGGACTTGAACACGCCGCCGGCGGCCCACTCGCGGAACCAGCGGAAGAGCTGATCCGTGGTGGGCGCGCGGCGGCCACCGCGGGCGAGGGCCGCGGCCACCGCCTTGCCCAGCGGCTTGCCCGCGACGAGGTCGGTGAGGAGGTCGTGCGCGGGCTGGCTCAGGTCGTGGCGCCACACCGAGTAGTCGCGCCGGTAGACGGCGACGTAGGTGTCCTTGCGTTTCAGGTCCGGGTGCTCGTGGTCCTCGTCGCGCACGGTCTGCAGGTACGCGTTCACGGGATAGCGGAAGGCGAGGAGCCGGAAGGCCTCGATGGGCGCGAGGCGCGCGCGCTCCCAGGACGCGGGAGGCACTGCCGCGATCTCCGCGCCCGTGAGCGCCTCCACCTCGGGAGCGTCGAAGACTTCCGCGATCGCGAACTCCAGGCGCGCCAGGTCGTGGCAGAGCGCGGGCCGCTTGGCCCCCGGCCAGGTCGCGACGAAATCGGGGAAGTGGTCCCCGAGCCGATTGAGGGTGTAGGTGACGGACGGGTGCGCGGCCACGTAATCGCGCACGAGCGCGCTGAAGGCACGGCCGCCCAGGAGGTGCTTCAGCGCCGAGTAGTCCGACTCCAGCGCCTCCTCCATCCGCATCAGGTACATGCCCTGGTAGATCCCGACGCGGGCGCGGGAGGGATACGCCGGCGGCGGGCGCCGTCACCGCGCCGCGGCGAGGACGGCCTGCTCGCGGAACGCGCCCGCCTTCAGCGCTTCCGCGTGCATGACCTCGAACTCGGGGATGTTCTCGTCCCACTCGTAGAGGGTGGCCACGTTGCCCGTGCGGCGGCAGGAGCGGCCGTAGAGGTCCCAGACCTCCTGGATGGCGTGATCGCTGTGGGTGTCGACGATGTGCGTGCCCTTGTTGGTGTGGCCGGCCAGGTGATACTGCACGACCCGGTCGGCGGGGATGGCGTCGATGTAGTCCCGGGGATCGAACGAATGGTTGAAGGAGCTGACGTACACGTTGTTCACGTCGAGGAGGAGGCCGCAGTCCGCCTCGCGGCTCAGGCGCGTCAGGAACTCCCACTCCGTCATGGTCGAGTCCTTGAACTCGACGTAGGACGACGGGTTCTCGAGGACGAGGGGCCGCTCCAGGATCTCGGAGACCTGCCGCACGCGCGCCGCCGTGTGGCGCAGGGCCTCCTCCGTGTAGGGCATGGGCAGGAGGTCGTGGACGTTGCGGCCGGCCACGCCCGTCCAGCACAGGTGGTCGGAGATCCAATGCGCGCGTACGCGCCTGCCCAGCGCCTTGAGCTTCTTCAGGTACTCGCGGTCGAGCGGATCCGTGCTCCCGATCGACATCGACACGCCGTGCAGCACGACCGGGTAGCGCTCGGCCACGCGGTCGAGGACCCAGAGCGGCCGGCCCTCGGTGTCCATGAAGTTCTCGGAGAGCACCTCGAACCAGTCCACCTTGGGCCACTTCTCCAGGATGTGGCCGAAGTGGACGGTCCGCAGGCCGACGCCGACCCCGAGATCAGGAAGACGGAAGCGATTGCCCAACGTCATACCCTTGCGGAGAAGTATGGAGGATGAAAGAAGAATGGGGAAGAGGCCTCTCGGCCTCCTCCCCGTTTGGACGACCAAAAGAAGGTCGAGTTACCGGCCCTTGCAGCCGCTCTTGCCCTTGCAGGAACTCTTGCCCGGCTTGTCCTTCATGGCCTTCACGTGCTCCGCGTTGAGCGGCACCGAGCAACCGCCCTTCCCCTTGCAGGAGTTCTTGCCCGCGCAGCCGTTATCGCCCGGCGAGCAGCCACCCTTGCCCTTGCAGTCGTTCTTGCCCTTGCAGTCGTGCTTGGCCGCGGCCGAGGCGCACTCGCCCTTGCCCTTGCACGCGTTCTTGCCGTCGGGACCATGGCCTTTACACGCGTTGAGGCCCTTACAAACGTGCATGTCGATCGCCTTGCCCGCATCCGCCTTCTTGACGGCCTTGGCGGCGGCGGGAGCCTTGTCGTCGGCGGCAAAGGCCTTGCTGCCGGCCAGCATGCCGGCGGCAACCGCGCCCATCACTTTGGTGAACTCTCTCCGGTCCATTTCGCTCTCTCCTTAGTTTTAGCCGTCCGTCCCCGGTACGCACCCCCGGTACCGCTTCGCCCGGCCATGCTCCGCGGGAGTGTCCTTATGCTCCGTTTCCACGTCCATGTCAAGAAGATCCGCCCCCGCCCCAGACGCGGCCCAAGGGGCTCCGTCCCCCGCCTCGAACAACTGATTCACCTCCAGCGCGTGGAGAGCGACCTGAGGCGGACGCAGGCCGGTCTGGCCGAGATCCCCAAGCGGAAGGCGGAGTTGGAGGCGGAGCTGGCCGCGGATCGGGCCCACCTCGACGCGGCGCGCCACTCTCTGGACGACTCGCTCAAGGCGCGCAAGCGGCACGAGGGATCCCTCCAGGACCTCGAGGGCAAGCGCTCGAAGTACAAGGGCCAGCTCATGGAGGTCAAGACCAACAAGGAGTACACGGCCATGCTCCACGAGATCGAGGCCGTGGAGCGGGAGATCCGCGCCATCGAGGACCAGGTCCTGGCCGAGATGGAGAAGGCGGAGTCGCTCACCGGCGAGGTCAAGCGGGAGGAAGTCGCGTTCAAGGCCCGCGAGGAGCGCCACCGCACGGACGTGCGCGGCCTCGACGAGCGCGCGCGGGTCCTGGAGGGCGACGCCGCCCGCCTCGGCGCCGAGCGCGATGAGGTCGCAAAGGGCCTCGACGACGACACGCTGGAGATGTTTCAGCGCATCGCCAAGCTCCGCGGATCGGCCATGGCGGAAGCGCGCGACGGCATGTGCCAGGTCTGCCACGTCAAGCTGCGCCTGCAGATGTACGCGGACCTCAAGCGCAACGAAGAGATCGTGCAGTGCCCGGCCTGCAACCGCATCCTCTATTACGAGCCGCCCGTCCCCGTCACCGTACCCGAGCCCTGAGCGACCCCCTCCACATCCACATCGACGGCGCCAGCCGGGGCAACCCCGGGGAAGCGGGGTTCGGCGTGTACGTCACGACGCCCGAGGGAGCGCCCGTCGCGGAGCTGTACGGCTATCTGGGCCGGGCCAGCAACAACGTCGCCGAGTACCAGGCCCTGATCCACGCGCTGAAGTACGCGCTGGGCCGAGGCGCGACGAGCGTGAAGGTGTTCTCCGATTCGGAGCTGGTGGTGCGCCAGATCGGCGGGCAGTATCGCGTGAAGCATCCGGACATGGTCCCGCTGCACGGCAAGGCGAAGGGACTCCTCTCACGCTTCGAGAAAGCCAGCGTGTCCCACGTCCGCCGCGAGCAGAACAAGGACGCGGACCGCCTGGCCAATCAAGCGCTGGACGAGAAGTCGTCGAAGCTGGAGTAGACGCCGTTCGTGATGGCGAGCTGCGACCGGCTGCCCGCCGCCGAGACCCGGTATCACCCTCGCGGGGACGCGCGCGCGCGCTGGAACCTGTTCGCCCCACGTAAAGCAGTGCGCGCGCTCGCTCCGCTGTCACGCATCCCGCGGGTGAATGCAGTGACAGAGGCCCCGCTACGGGCGATACCGTGGCCTTGGCTGCGGGCAGATGGCCGAGACCTCGATCGTCACCGACCGGCGGCTACTTCGCGAACCCCACGAAGCTGATCATGCGGCCCGCACCTTTGCCCTCGCGGCGGTACGAGTGGTACAGGTCGGCGCGGCACATCGTGCAGTCGGCCACGTGGTGGATGTGGTCGGGCGTGAGTCCCGCCTGCTCGAGCTGCTGGACGTTGGCGGCGCGCACGTCGAGGTGGGGCTTGCCCCGTGGCCCCGGACGGAAGAAGGCGGCACCGTCGGGCCCGAACTCGTCCCGCAGCTCCGGCCCGACCTCGTAGCAGCAGGGGCCGATCGAGGGGCCGAGCGCGGCGATGATGTCCGCCGGCCGGCTGCCGCGCGCGACCAGCGCGGCGACTGCTTCGCGCGCCACGCCCTCCACCGTCCCGCGCCAGCCGGCGTGGGCGGCGGCCACGCGGCGGCGCACGGGATCGACGAGGAGGATGGGCTGGCAATCCGCGGTCTCGATGCCGAGGATCAGCCCGGCCTCGTCCGCAACCGCCGCGTCGGCTTCCGGCCGCCCGTCCCAGGGGGCGGCCTGGACGCGGCATCCGTGCACCTGCTTGAGGAGCTGAAGGCGGCCGGCGCCCGCGAGGGCCTGGGCCATGCGGCGACGCGTCTCGTCGCGGTCCTCCCAACCCGGCGGTCCCAGGCGCTGCTCGAACCCGTGCAAGAGGCCGGGCACGGTCTCGAGGGCACGAACCGTGGCGGTACGCAGCGTGCGGCTCACGTCACCATCGTACCCGTCAGGCGATCCGGCGGCGCCGCCCGACCGATTCCGCAATCCAACCGCCGATCAGGGCCAGGGCCACGCCCGCCAGCACCAGCAGACAGGCATGCATGGGCAGGACGTAGCGCAGCTCGAAATGCACGATCGACTGGAAGGCGACCTGGTAGAGCGGCACCACGAGCGTGAAGAGCGCGCGCCGCGGCGCCACCACGAGGAGTGCGGCCAATCCCACCAGGACGAGGGGCAAGGTCACGACGGCGAGCGCCATCTGCAGCGGACGCAGGCCGGGCCGGAGGACGCCGAGGAGTCGCCCGATGCGGACGGCGTCCCGGCTCGTGATCCGCGGGCGAAGCCGGGCGAGCAGCTCCGCGCCCCAGAGATGCGTCGCCGACCGGCCCTGGCCCGGCTCGTACAGCGTCTCGAGCACCTCGTGCGAAACCCCGCCCCGCGCCGCGACCGGAGGCGCATCCGCTCCCGCGTAGTCCATCATCTGCGCCGCCCGCCGCAGGGCCGCGCCCGCGAACCAGGCGGGATGCTCGGCGATGACGGCCAGGCTGCGCCGCACGCGGTCGCGGTCGCGCCGGATCCCGTCCGGCGAGGCCCACCATTCGCCGTAGCGCGGGTCGCCGTACATCTCCGCTTCCTGTGCGGCCACGTCGATGTCGTCCGTGCGCGTCCCCCAGGCGTTGCCGCTGGCCTCCCCGATACCCTCCCACAGCACGACCCCGAGGTTGGTGCTCACGGGGACGAAGGCGCGCCCGAGCAGGAGGAGGTTGGGGCGCAGCCACACCGCCAGTCCCAGCACCGCCCCTGCGCCCAGCGCGCGGCCGACGGACAGGCGGCCTCCACGCGCCACGGGCACGAGAAGGACGAGGGCGAGGAGGACCGGCACCGCGCACACCACGTCCGGCGTCAAGAGAGCGGAGTAGTACGCGAGGTGCGGAAGGAGCGCGGCCAGGAGGCCGGATCCGATCGCGGGACGGCGGCCGAGAAGGGTGTCCGCGAGCAGGAAGACGAGCACGGGCACCAGCGCGTTCAACGCGTTCTGCACGAGCTGGGCCGCGAAAAGCCCGCGGCCCACGAGGCGATAGATGGCGGCGAGGAGGATCGAGTATCCAGGCGGGCGGGAGAGGAGACCGGTGTCGGAGGGATCCACGCCGGAAACGAAGAGGAGCCCGTCGCCCCGGAGGATGGCGGCGGCGCCTTCGTCGTAGCGCTGCATCATGCGCGAGCCCGGCTGCTCCTGCGATTCCAGGGCGGGGGCCAGGTCCACGGCGTAGAGCGAGCGCACGGCCAGCGCGATCAGGAAGACCGACGTCATCCAGGCGGCGCGATGGCGGCGACGGCGCGGGCCGAGGAGGCGCGTGATGCGAAGAATGGTCGCCGGTGAAGTCACGCGCGGGAAAGGTCGCACAGTCCGGCCGACCTTGCCAACGTTCGCAGCGGCGTGGTAACAATGCCCGTGACCACCCTGTCCGCCCCCGCGCCCGATGTCGTGCCCGCCCCCGCGGCCCATCCCGGGGCGGATCGGATGACGGCGGACTTCCTTCGTGCGGTGCGCGTCGCCGTCTTCGGCAGCACGCTGCTCCCCCTGATCACGACGCTCTGCAGCGCCTGGCTGCTCCCCAGTCCCGAGCACCAGGTCCGCATGCGCGAGCTGCTGCTCCACTTCCTGATGATCGCGGTCGTCAACGTGGCGGTGACGCTCGCGCTCGCCCGCGGGACGGCCCGGTTCGACCAGTGGTCCCGCGCGCAGGCCGCCTTTCTCGATGCCCTCCCCATCCGGAGGCTGGACCCGGCCATCGTGGCCGCGGCCGCGCTGAGCCTCTTCCTCGAGCTGGCCGTCATCCGCTGGCAGGGATCGGTGTTCGAGCTCTTCGCCCTCTACAAGAACCTCGGCCTGCTCGCCTGCTTCGCTGGCCTCGGCCTGGGCTATGCGCTGGCCGGCCGCGAGCGCCTGCCTCTCTTCGCCACCCTGCCCCTTCTCGCCGCACAGATGCTGCTGCTCACCTCGCTCCGCCACGGACTTCCGGGCGCCCCCATCGAGACCAACGGCTACTCCTGGCGCGTGCAGAGCCTGCTGGCCACGCCCTTCCCCGAGCAGCGCAACATCGGCTTCGCGACGGCGCAGAGCGCGGCCCAGTTCATCGCCGCCTACGCCTTCCTGTCCGTGCTCTTCGTCCTGAGCGCGCTCGCCTTCCTGCCCGTGGGACAGCTCTGCGGCCGGCTCATGGCCCGGCGCGAGCAGCTCCGCGCGTACGCCCTGAACCTCGTGGGCAGCCTGGCCGGCGTCCTCCTGCTGCTCGTGGTCAGCGCGCTGTGGACGCCGCCTCTCGTATGGTTCGCTCTGCTCTTCGCGCTCCTCCTCGCCTTCCAGGCCTTCGACCGGGGGGTGATCCTGGCCGGCGCGGGCGCGGCCCTGGTGGCCACCGTCGTGCTGGCCTGGCCGGTCTCGTTCCAGTGGGAGCGGATCTACTCGCCGTACCAGGTCATCGAGCACGGGCCCGGGGAGCGCGGCCTCACCGTCATCCGGGCCGCCGGCCATTACTACCAGAAGGTCCACGACCTCTCCGCGCAGGCCCAGGCCAGCTCGGAGGAACGTCATCGCATCGGCTTCTACTACGAGATGCCCTACCGCGTGCATGGCGCGCCGGGCAAGGTGGCCATCCTGGGCGCGGGCACCGGCAACGACGTGGCGGCGGCACTGCGCGCGGGCGCGGAGCACGTGGACGCGATCGAGATCGATCCCGTGATCCTGCGCCTGGGCCGGCTCTACCATCCGGAGCGGCCCTACGACGATCCGCGCGTGCGCGGCATCGTGAACGACGCGCGCACGTACCTGCGCACCACGCCCGAGACCTACGACCTCATCGTCTACGGCCTGCTCGATTCGCACACGCTGCTCAGCCATGCCTCCAGCGTGCGTCTCGAGTCGTTCGTGTACACGGTGGAGGGGATCCGCGAAGCGCGCGCGCGGCTGAAGGACGATGGCCTGCTCAGCCTGTCCTTCGCCGTGGTCTCGAAGGAGATCGGCCGCAAGATCTACATGATGATGACGGAGGCCTTCGATGGGCGGCCGCCGCTGTGCCTGCGCGGCGCCTACGACGGGTCGGTCATCTTCCTGCAGAAGAAGAACGGCGGCGTGACCGTCCCCGCCAGCCTCAGCCTCGACCGCCGCCAGGGCTTCTGGGTCATGGAGCGGTTCGAGGACCCGGGCGTGCGCGCGGACGTGTCGACGGACGACTGGCCCTTCCTGTACATCGCGGCGCGCGCCTATCCGCGGTCGTACCTGTTCATGGGCCTGGTCGTGATCCTTCTCTCCGCGCTCCTCACCGGGAACTTCCTGCGCGAGCGGCCCGCCTTCAGCCACGCCGTGTTCTTCTTCCTGGGCGCGGGGTTCATGCTCGTCGAGACCAAGGCCATCACGGAGCTGGGCCTTACCTTCGGCAACACCTGGCACGTGATCGGGATCTCGATCGCGGGCATCCTGGCCATGGCCTTCCTGGCCACGGTCGCGGTGAGCCGTTGGCGGCTGCGCGGCGTGGTGCTGCCTTTCGTGCTCCTGCTGGCGAGCCTCGGCCTCGGCTGGTACGTCTCGCGCGCGGGCGGGTTCGCGCCGACGCCGACGGGCAAGCTCGCCGCCGTCGCGCTCTTGAGCCTGCCCATCTTCTTCTCGGGGATCCTGTTCGCGCGCTTCCTGGACACGGGCGTCTCGATCGGGGGCGCGATGGCCGTGAACCTGCTGGGGGCGATGGTGGGCGGCCTGCTCGAATACAACTCCATGTACTTCGGATTCCGGTTCCTCTACGGGCTGGCCGCCGCGCTCTATGCCTGCGCGTTCCTGCTGGCCTGGAGGGCCCCCGCGCGCCTCGGCGCGCAGTGACCTCGCGCGCCGTCTGGGCCTGGGTCGCGCTGGCGCTGGCCGTCTACGCCGCGCTCGCGACCCTTTCCGAGCGGCACAAGTCCGCCGTCTTCGACGAGATCATCCATCTCCCGCCCGGCTACGCGATCGTGAAGCTGGGCGACCACCGGATGAACCCGCTGCACCCGCCGCTGGCGCGCGTGATCGCCGCCTGGCCGCTGCTGTTCATGGACGTCCACGTCGATCCGGACGACCTGGCCTGGCGCACGGCGCGGCCGTGGGAATGGGGCAAGCGGTTCCTCTACCGCTGGAACGACGGCGACCGCCTGCTCTTCTGGGGCCGACTGCCGGTCGTGGCCCTGGCCATGATCCTGGCCGTCGCGGTCTTTCTCTGGGCCCGGCGGCTCTGGGGGCTGCCCGCGGGCTTCCTGGCCCTGTTCCTGTGCGTCCTCAATCCCGACGTGCTGGCCCACGGCCATCTCGCCACCAACGACCTGCCCGTCGTGCTGTTCGTGTTCCTCTCCGTGATCGCGTTCGATCGCGTGGCGCAGCGCGTCACCCTCGCGCGCGTCGCCATCGTCGCGCTCGCCGTCGGCGCGGCCTTCGCCACGAAGTTCTCCGCGTTCGCCTTGCCCCCGATCCTGCTCGCGCTGTCCGTGGTGGTGGCGCTGCGGCGCGAACCCCTGAGCGTCGCGATCGGACCGCCGCGCCAGGTACAGGGGCGCGGGACGAAACTCCTCGTTCTCGTCGGCGTGGTCATCGCCATCGGTGCTCTCGCCCTCGTCGTGGTGTGGGCGGCGTACGGATTCCATTCCGCGCTCACGCCCGATCCCGCCGTCGACGCGTTCATGCACGCGCACGACGCGCCGGCCGCCGGCGCGGCCCTGCGGGTGGGGGCCGCATTCGCCCGCGGCGGGCACCTGCTGCCGGAAGCCTGGGTGTGGGGGTTCCTGAACTGCTTCAAGTCGTTCGCGAGCCGTCCGTCGTTCCTGCTCGGGGAGTACTCCGACACCGGCTGGTGGTACTACTTTCCCGTCGCCATCGCGCTGAAGGCGCCGCTCGCCCTGCTCGTCCTGGTCGTCGCGGCCGCGGTCCTGGCCTGGACGCATCCCGCGCCCGGCCGAGCGCAGTGGTTCGTGTGGCTTCCCCCGGCCCTGTTCCTCGCCCTCACCATGACGCAGAACATCAACATCGGGCACCGGCACGTCCTCGCGATCTATCCTTTTCTATTCGTCGCCGCGTCGCGCGTCGCGAGCCTGGCCTGGCCGGCGCGGGGGCGCGGGGGCACGTGGGCGCGGGCCGGAGTGGCCGCCCTCGTCCTCTGGTACGCGGCCAGCGTCCTGCGCGTGCACCCGAACTACCTCGCGTACTTCAACGAGGCGGCGGGTGGACCCGCGCAGGGTTGGCGCTGGCTCGTGGACTCGAACGTCGACTGGGGGCAGGACCTGCCCGGCCTCAAGCGCTACATGGATGCGAGCGGGATCCCGCGGGTGACGCTGTGCTACTTCTGCACCGCCGATCCCGCCTATTACGGGATCGCGGCCGACCGCCTGCCCAGCTACCAGCCTCCGCCGCCGTCCACGATCGTGCACGCGGTCCATCCGGGTGACGTGGTGGCCATCAGCGCCACGCACCTTCAGGGGCTGTACCTGGATCCCGAGATGCAGCCGCTGATGGCGCTCTTCCGCGCCCGCCCGCCCATCGCGACCATCGGGCACTCGATCTTCGTCTACCGAGCCGACTTCG
>WNFI01275224.1_pt1 | contig 17798 bp, 13 predicted proteins | sample 5400471 | NCBI WGS metagenome assembly WNFI01 (sample SAMN13153348, study PRJNA577476) | soil metagenome | isolation source: 100 cm saprolite on Douglas fir-dominated hillslope | place: USA:California | collected 2013-09-17 | reverse complement strand
GACCCAGATTGTGAGAAAAAAAAGCCCGATGCGCTTGGCGATATATCGAAATGACATAAATAATTTTCCCTGTGACGCAAATTTTTATCTAAGTATAAGGGTACGGTGGCCGTACCCTTATACTTTGGCTACCCGTTAACTCATAAAGCAGGTTTAATGTTTACCAGTTGAATGATGAACGTCGCCCACCAGTTCGGTGGATGCACATACCCATTCTCGGCTGTGGCCCAGTTTGTCCAATACTTGGTCGAATAAGGCACGAGCCGTTTCTGTTGATTCAACGAGATCAGCGGTAGTTCTTTCAGGCGGAGTTCAAGGGCCTGGCGGAACAGCTTATGCTCCTCTGGATCATTGGGGGGCAGCTTGCCGATCTTGTCCACAATCGCATCGTATTCTGCGTTCTTCCAGCCCCAAACGTTGTTGGAGCGGATCTGACCAGCAGGCTTGATCCACTTGCTGTGCAGTGTATACAATTCGGCGTAGGGTTCGGTTACACTGCCGCAGTTGACGTGGGTCGTCTCAATTTGGAAGTCACCAACGTTGCGTGCCTGGAAGTACGAGGCATCTACCAACTTACGTGGCGCGGCATCAATGCCTATATCTTGAAGGGCGGCGATCACAACAGGCGTTACGTTTGTGTCGGCGGACTTGACCAGCACATCCACGCTGAGCTTCTTGCCGTCCTTTGCATAGAAGCCGTCGCTACCCATCGTGTAGCCTTTGCCCTCGATAATCTTCTTGGCCTTCGCTGGATCAAATGTGTTGACGTCGTACTTTTCGAACAAGTCCTTATTCTCGGTGAGCCACGACTGCAATGCAGGGTAATCGGGGAAGTTGTAGGATGAGAGTTCCCCAAAGCCTCCGCTGCTAGCATCGGCGATCTTCTGCTTGGGAAGCGCGTAATTGACCGCCCAACGCATCTGAGCATCATCCCAGGGAGCTACCTGCGTATTGAAGCCCAACTCTGCGGGACACGGATCGATCCATGCACCGGGTTCTTCTTTCGTCCAACCAATGATTGCCGGGTTTTTGGCCTGGATATCATGGAGCAGTTGAAGGTCAAGTTGTGGTTCACCGTCAACTTCATTGGCAGCCAGCGCAGCAGCTTTGCGGTCTGCAGGTCCGGCATCGACGAATACGACACGTTGCGGCGCAGGGAGTTTCTGGAAGCCGGTTTTTGCTCCCCCCCAATCGGGATTGAGGTCATAGTCGAACTCGCCTGCACTGGCCTTCACCATCCGATAGGGGCCGGTCCAGACAGGCCATCCCTTTGCCAGATCAAAATTGGTAAATGTCTCAGGGTCCTGACCTTCCCAAATGTGATCTTTCACTTCGTCGGCAATCGGGCCAGCAAACTTGAGCGTGGGATGTGCTTTGTACATGTTGAGAGAGAATACGATGTCATCTGCGGTGAAGGGCTTACCATCGTTCCACGTTATGCCATCACGGAGTGGGATATCAACCTCAGTAAAGTCACTATTCCACTTCTCGGGGCCAGAAGCAAGCCAGGGATCGGACTTCCCTGTCTGATAATTGAGAATCCATAGGTTTTCAACCATGATCTGGTTCGTTCCGCTGTTGAAGCTGGCAGCCGTTGCATTCAAGCCCTGATTTTCAGGGGCCGGGGCTGGCCCGCCTTCAAATCCGATAATCAGTGTCTTATTACGAGGGACGTCCTGTGAATGCACCTGAACTAAAGGCGTAAGTGCCAGCAAAAGCGCGACAATCAAACCGATGTGCCGCAAAAGTACCTGTTTACTAATCATTTGGTTTCCTCCACATAATTCTTTTTGCCACTTGTCTGAGTGCGTCCCAGTTCGTACTGAGTAGAACTTATATCAAATTGATCTCCTCCCATCGTTACGTGTGGCTTTGACAACGGCACTTCGAATATTTCATGACCTTTTCAATTTTCGCCTTTGGTTAAATAGGGGACTCCTTTCGAGCTATTACTTCTGACGAATGGGGCACTTGTTTCACCGATATGAAGGGTTACAGGTACCCGAACGTGAAGGGCTTCACGTTTGGGATGGTGGATCATTTCGATAACGGCACGACCTGCTTCTTGGCCCAGGCGAGAGAAATCCTGAACCACCGTCGTTAGCTTGAGCGGATTGAAATCGTATGGCAGCCATAAACCATCGAAGCCTGCCACAGAAATATCTTTGGGGACACTCTTACCACGCTGCTCTAAGAGCTGGATGGCGCGAAATGCCGCAGAGTCATTGTTAAAAAATAAAGCGGTTGGCCTTTGCTCGTTCAGGAAATTCCAGAAGAGTTCGGGGAAGTTGGAATGGTACCAGGCTGGACCGCATACTGACAGAATAGGCGCTGGTTCCAGGTCCAAATTTGCTTCAGACAGGGCCTGCAGATAACCCGCCCGGCGTTCAACAAGCGTGTTAATATTTTCATTATCTGGTGTCCAAATGATGTGAGCGATGCGACGATGACCTAATTCCATCAGATGTTGCGTCGCCTCGTAAGCCCCTTGCTGATTGGCTGAAGTAACCCAACATACTTGTTCCTGAAGTTCCGGCACAATTCGATCTAACAGAATCAGCGGTATCTCTTTTTCGACAAAGGCATTTAACAACCCGTTGTTGTTCTTATCGCCAGTGCCATACAGGACGATCCCGTCAATGTCGGAATTGAGCAGGCGGCTGAGGATTTGGGCTTCTTTCTCCGGCTCGTGTTCGGAGGTCGAAAACAGCAGATCGCACCCGGCTTGTGCAACCTGGCTCTCCAATCCGGCAAACATTTCGCTGCTGATCGCGCGGATAATGCTCCACACGACAGCAATGCGATAGCGACCTTTATCTTTGGCATCGGGCGACAACACGAGCGTGCCGCGACCCGGCTGGCGACTGATCAAGCCTTCCGTGGCGAGGATGTCCAGGGCTTTGCGAATGGTGCCACGGCTGAGATTGTAGGCTTTGCTCAGGTCCATCTCGCTAGGCAACAACGCACCATATTCAAAGGGCGGATGGCCCAACTTCGTGCGTAAATCGTCGGCCACGCGCACATAAACTGGCAGCAGGGTATAGTCGGAAAATGGTTTAATATCCAAGTTAAATACCTGTTGACGGGCAAAATAAATCTATTGACTGCGCACGGCAGCATCAGCCTTTATCGGTCAGAATTTTTCGCTAACACAAGTTGAGTGTGAACCTGTGCACAATGTATACTGGTATTTGATGTATACATTTATATACATTATGCCGGGTTGCAACGATTTGTCAAGAGGGTGTCATAAGTGGAAATGGCGACATAGCCCTAAGAAATGCGTCCTCTCAAGGAGAATTAGCTAATAATGCCCACTTTCATGGTGTACGTTGGAACGTACACGAACACCAAGCCGATACCCCGATCACAAGGAATCGTCATCTATCGTTTGGATGGGATAACGGGTACGCTTACGTTTGTTGGCGCAGTCGCCGATATTGTCAATCCGTCTTTCCTATCCATTTCCGCAGATCATCGTTTCTTGTATGCGGTCAATGAAGTAACCGAATTCAATGGGCAGATGGGTGGGGGACTCACGGCTTTTGCGATTGACCCTCAATCAGGGTTTCTCAATCGGCTGAACGCACAGTGCACAGAGGGAACAACTCCATGTTACGTCAGCGTTGATAGAGGCTTCGCTTTTGTGGCGAATTATGGGGGTGGGAGTATTTCTATCCTTCCGGTAGATGAGGCTGGGTATTTAGGCGCTCCGCTCCAGGTCATTCATCATCGCGGTTCCAGCATAAATCCCCAGCGACAGAACAACCCTCATGTCCATTCGGTCATACTTGATCCTGCCGCTCGATACTTACTAGCTGCCGATCTTGGGATGGATAAAGTAGAGATTTATCGTCTTGACCGTTTGAATACTACGGCACCAATTGATAAAGCACGCGAAGTATCCGTCGAAGCTGGTTCAGGCCCACGCCATCTATCTTTTCATCCAACTGGCCGCTTTTTATATCTGGTAAACGAACTATCCTCAACAGTAACCGTTTTCGCATACAACCCGACAGATGGGACGCCTCATTTCCTCCAAAATACCTCATCCCTTCCGAACGGATTTTCAGGCACGAATCTGTGCAGTGATATTCATATCGCTCGATCTGGAATGTTCTTATATGTTTCCAATCGAGGTCACGACAGTATTGCCATTTATGCTATTGACCAATCAACAGGTCATCTAATCAGTGTCGGGTTTATCCCAACGCAAGGTAGAACACCGCGTAACTTTGCATTTGATCCCACAGGCTCCTGGCTCCTGGTCGGCAATCAGAATAGCGACAGTCTCGTAGCGTTCAAAGTTGATCGAGCCACTGGACAGCTTACACCGACCGGGCAGGTCAAAGCAGTATTTTCGCCCGCATGTGTCAAAGTTATTGCACTTGACAATTAATCTATAGGTAGAAGATTCGTCGGTCATCCAGGTCGTCCGAAGAGTTTTGCGTCGTTAATATTATTCGGGTGACTGGGATTATGCGCTTTAGTATCAATTGAGCGCCCGAGCCGGTATTGACCACAACCTGATAACTGACTCTGTGACCTACAATAACGGCCATCATCCCGTGTCAAAGTCCACTATATCCTGAAACCATAAGAAGTCGCGGACCACACGCACCTTTAACCTTTCACAGAACCGGCCAGGAGGCCACGTACAAAATATCGACTCAGGAAAATATAGACAATTGCTGTGGGAAGTGCCGCCAATACGGCTCCTGCCATAACCACGTTCCAATCTACCGAGAAGTTGCCTGACAGATTGTTGAGGGCAATCGTCACGGGCTGGGCCTGTGGATTTGGGACGACCGTAACCCCGAAGATGAAATCGTTCCAGATGTTGGTGAACTGGAAGATGCCAACGACTACAAATGCGGGTACTGCCAATGGAAACATAATCATACTGAAAATTTGATACTTGTTTCCGCCATCAACGACAGCGGCTTCAATTAACTCATTGGGCACGCCCGTGTAGAAGTTGCGAAAAATCAAGGTTGTTACGGGAATACCATAAATCACATGGACCACAACCAACCCTGTGATAGTGCCGTACAAGCCAACGGTCTGCATAAACTGCACCAGCGGCAACAAAATCACCTGATATGGGATGAAAAAGCCAAACAGGATGAAAGTAAACAGCCCGTCAGCACCGCGAAATTTCCACTTTGACAGAAAGTACCCGTTGATCGCCCCGACCAATCCTCCAGCGCTCAACGTTTCTGGCAAGTTCCACATTGTGGAAAGGCTCACGTGCTGAGCATCCTTCAGGCCGTTGATAATCATGACATATACGGGCAGCAGGAAAAAGATCAGAGCGCCAGTCAGGACAGCCAGGGAAAACCACGGGTATCGCTTTTTACTGTTTGGCTGTTTCATTTTCAAGGTCGCCATATGTGCAGCCATATTATTGTTCTGCGGCTCGAAGTGTTCGAACTAGGTATGGCACAATAATCAAGCCGGCTAGCGCCAGCATGACGATAGCGGCTGCCGCCGCAAGGTTGTAACGCGTGGCTCTGAACATGGTTTCAAAGACAAAAATCGCCGGCATATCTGTTGCAAAGCCAGGACCCGTGCCGGTCATAGTGAAGACCAGATCAAATATCTTAAGCGAAACATGGAGCAGGATCACAATCACACTGACGGTTACGGGAGTTAGCATTGGCAGGATGATTCGACGATAAACCTGCCAATCCGTCGCGCCATCCACCCGTGCAGCTTCGCGGATCTCATCCGAAATGGTTGCCATCCCGCCTAGATATGTTGCCATGACAAACCCAGAGAGCTGCCAGCTTGCTGCCAATGCGACCGGGATCAGGGCGAGAGGAATACCCAGCTTGATGCTGATGTCTCCAACACCGGGAATAACCCTGCTGAGAACGCCATTAACTTGTAAGGCGACATTCGGATCGGTGATCCAGCCTGGTTTTAGAGGACCAGCACCAAATCGGCTGAGCAAGCTGTTAATGCCAAAAATATCGAAGAATAAATTGATGCCCGTTTCCGGATTGAATATCCAACGCCACACAACGCCTGTGACGACAAATGACAATGCGTAAGGGAACAAATATACATTGCGGAACAATGGCATAATGCGCAACTTGAGATTGTGGTCGATCAAGATAGCGAGGCCCAACCCTACTGCAACTGATAAGCCAATGAACAGGATGGTAAAGACCAATGTATTACGTAAGTCGCTCTGACAATGGCGATGAACGAGGGGAGTAATACAAGGAAAGAATCAAAATTTTTTATACGCCATCTGGGTTTGCGACGGACAACAACCTGATCAAGGTTAGCTGTGGACGACACTGCGGTGGGTATTGACATGTGGGCCGTTCCCATAACCTGTATCTAATAATCTATATCAAGAAAAATCTAATGGGAAAGGACTAACTGTCCTTTCCCCAGACTAAAGCCTGTTTATTTGGTGATACCTGCATCCTTAGCGGCTGCAACCAGCGCCTTGGCAAAGGCATCACTGTCCTTCTCAACGGAGAACTGCGTACTGCCATCGTATAACGCCTGCGTGAACGAGGAAGGTGCTGCCAAACCCTGGATACCTGATGGAACCAGGGTATCCTTGGCAAACGAGTCCAGCGACCAATTATGATATGGGCCAAACTTCGTTCGATCCACATCAGACCTAACCGGGATTGATCCTTTCAAGGGATTGAATGCTTCCTGTGCGTCCTTGCTGCCAATGACCTTTAGCCAGGTCACTGCGTTATCACGATGCAGTGCACCTTTGGGCAGCACAAAACCGTCCGCGACAATATCGAAGGCTCCTTCCGTGCCGGGGAAGTTAACCCAGCCAAAATCAACATTGTCCTTCTGCTTGGCATTGACAAACTCGCCATAGGCCCAGTCACCCATCACGTTAAACGCGCACTTCCCTTCGATCAGCTTTTTCACAGCCTGATCCCAGGACAATGCAGCATGGTCGCTGTTATCATACCCAAGTAGCTTACCATAGGTGTCCATCGCTTTCTTGACGGACGGATCATCAAAAGCCAGCTTGCCAGAATACAAATCCAGGAACTTGTCCGGGCCAATCGCACCGAGCAGAGTCATCTCAAAGACAGCGCCCGATGTCCAGATATCCTTGTCGCCTAGACAGAGGGCATCGACCCCGGCAACCTTGAGTTTATCCGAGTCGGCGATGAAGTCAGTCATGCTAAGTGTCTTGCCGATAGTGATCCCATTGCTATCAAGCAGCTTTTTGTTGTACCAAAGGCTGTTGTAACGATGAACACCCGTCAACACAGTATAGATTTGACCATCCTTGCTGGTCAGCAAGTTGCCGATCAGACTCTTGGGGAGAACCTTGTCCCATCCTTCGCTCTTGTACAGATCGGTGACTGGTTCCAAATAGCCGGGGTCGATGTATAGGCCCTGCAACTCGGCACTAGGATGGCTCTGCCAGGTGTCAGGGGGATTCTTGCCCTGTAGGCGCGTTTGCAGGACAGCCTGTGCGTTCGTGCCAGCGCCACCAGCGACCACCGCGTTGATAATCTCCGTTTTGGCGTTCACTTTCTTGTATGAATCAAACAGGGCATTAAGCGCAGCCGCTTCGCCGCCGGAGGTCCAATACGAAAAGACCTCCAACTTGTCGTCGGCCTGAGCACCCCTAACCCCATAACCTCGGCTTGCCATGATCGCCACAAAGACCAAAACGACGAGCCTCAAAACGCGCAATTTACCAAACATGTCTATCTCCTTATAATCATTCAAATAATCTTTGAAATGCGAAAATATCGTCCCGCAGCGGTGTAGAACGCCTTGAATTTGATAGACTGCTTAATTTATCAGAAGTATGCCTCCTTGCAATAATCCGACATTTATACTGAGCGATTAGCCCTGTGCTGCTTGCCATATAGAAGCGAAATTGCTATAGTTCACATCCTAAAGGATTTTTGGGCCGTCCAAATTGCCAAAAAGCTGTCATATCCCTGGCAAAATACCAGCATTTTCTTTGTATCTCAAATTAGAAATTTGGATTAGCAGCATATGTCAGAACAACTTACTGTACCTTTCTCCGATTTTGAGCAACAGGTACACGATTGCCTGACGCACCTCTACGATTTCATGTTTCTACAAGATCATCCCCTGGTTGAAGCGCTTGTACCTGAGATAAAGGGGCCAAATAGAATCCAGGTATTCCGCGAAATCATCAACAATTGCGTTGAAAGTCTGCGTCCCAGTCCCGAACTCGAAACCCAACCCAAAGTATCGCGACTGTACAATATATTACGGTTACGTTATATCAGGCAGCAAACCGTTCAGCAGGTCCTGCTCAATTTATCCCTGAGCGAACGCCAGTTTTACCGCGATCACCCACGAGCAATACAGATCGTGAGCCATATGCTGTGGGAACAGATGACCGGAGAGGCCGTACAGGAACCGATAACTCGGATCGAAACGGAGGTGGCATCAGTTCAATCTGAAGTAGAGCGGGCCAGAATTGAGCTTACCTCTGCACGTGTCGGAATCAGAAGCTTGCTGGATGGCGCACTATTGGTGACCCAAAGTCTAGTTGATCAACGTCAAGTAAGCATCACAAATGACACTTCAAATGATATTTCGATTGCTGATTCTGATCGCACGATAGTACGTCAAATTCTCATCACCATCCTGTCGCAGTTGATCGCTTGCTCGACACGAATTGAGATCGCGGATGAACTTGTTGACCGATACTGTCGCATTACCTTCACTATCAATCTGCGACAACCTCAGTTTTCGGATTTACAAGCGATCAGCGGCGAGCAGCCAGAACACGAAACGCTACGCGTACTGGTGAAAAGCATAGAGGGTGAAGTGACCTCCGGCCTCATTGGGACTCATGCGGCTCACGTTACGCTGCAAATTCCCCTGCGGCAGACCATTGTTCTTGTCATCGACGATAATCCCGGCATGGTCAATCTGTTCCGTCGTTATCTGACCGGACATCCCTATCATATTATTGATACTGCTGACAGTCACCAGGCGATTGAATTAGCTCGAAGAATCAAACCGCAGTTGATCATTCTAGATGTGATGCTGCCTCAGCAAGATGGTTGGGAAATATTGCAGAATCTAAAGAATCACCCGACGACTCTCAATATACCGGTCCTGGTGTGTTCGGTGCTGGAACTGCCCGATGTAGCCGTTTCGCTAGGCGCGAATGTGTATCTAAAGAAAACTCCAAGCCGGATCGAGTTTCTCAGGGTGTTGGAGCAATGGTCGGCGTAAAAGCGCTCACGAGGGCTTCTATGCAATGGACCAGTTCAACGGGCTGCAATCCATTGACTGACTCGACGCATAACTTACCTTTTGCTACGGGTGCAATGGCCTCGGCAGCACCATTTGCAGAAGCGATGATCACTGGAATATCGCAGAGCACCGTATCGTTCTGCATAATTTGAAGGATGGTCAAACCATCCACATCCGGCATTATCACGTCCAGAACAACGACATCGGGGCGTTGATAACGCATGAGCGCCAATCCTTCGCGCCCACTGTAAGCCTTCCAAACCTCCTGCACGTGTGGCAACGTCTGAAGCATTCTGCCAAACAGCCGCACAATATCCTGATCATCGTCAATAACGAGCACATTCTGAACAGGAACATCAATACGATTCATAGCGTTGTGCAGCGCCTGCTGAGTCACGGGCTTAACAAGATAATCTGTCGCCCCATAAAGTTGCATGGCCCGCCGCCCGCTCGGCATCGGACATGAAATAATGTTGAGAGGTCGCCCAGATTTCCGAGTAGCTTCCACGAGGAGGTTTCGATCCTGCTCATTGCTGACGACAATCGCGGACGGCTGAATGGTTTCTACAAGGTGCAGCGCTTCTTCCAGATTCTGTGCGCCTAATGGGCGATGATTGACGCTGTACCGTTCAAATAGCCTGATCATTTCAGGATCGTCGTCCATGACAATAAAACAATCGCCCTTATCCAGGCTTTGTTTTTCGTGACGTGCAGTTATGCGGCCCAGCGTGTAATTCTCATATGGCAGGGTCACAGTAAAAGTGCTCCCCTTACCGGTACTGCCACTACTCTCGACACTAATAGACCCTCCATGCAAGCTAATAAATTGCTTGCTGAGTGTCAGACCCAAACCCGAACCCTGGCTGCGTCGATAATCCGTCTCCTCGGCCTGATAAAAAGCATCAAAAATATGTGGAATATCTTCGGGTCGAATGCCAGTGCCCGTATCACTGATGAAGATAGTAAGGTGGGTGGTTTGATCCGTGACCCGCAAGCTAATACTACCTTGATTGGTGAAGCGCACAGCATTACTCAACAGGTTTAAGAGTACCTGACGAATGCGTGTGCGGTCTATCCATAACGACGGCAGCCGATCTGGGACGACGAGGTTGAATGTCAATCCAGCACTCTCGATCAAGTCCCGTGTCAGATTAGCCGCTTCCAAAATCACCTGGCGCGGATCGACAAGTTCCTTGACCATTGCCATGTAACCTGCTTCGACCTGCGATATATCCAGTACATCGCTGATAAGACCCTGTAAATGTTTAGCACATTCACTAATCGTCTGAAGATCTGACCAGTATGCATCGGGAAGGCGTTCACTGTATGCTTGAGGAGCCGAAACGATCATCTCACTAAATCCAACAATCAAGTTGATCGGCGTCCGGAATTCGTGGCTCACATTCGCAGCAAACAGCGCCTTCAATCGCCGCGCCTCTTCAGCCGCACTGTAAGCGCGGCGCAACTGAATATTGGCCTGTGCCAGATCTTGTCTGGCCTCTTCTAATGCCTTGGTCAACTTCATAAGCTCCGCACGATGCTCACGTGCTTCCTGCATTTGTGCTATCGCATAATGCTGGTAATCCCATGCCATCTGCAAGGCTTCTACCAAATTGCGGAACGCGACAAAGTTCGTCAATAACACAAACCAGATCAAAAACAATACCGAGAACTCCGTTGCCACCATCTCATTTTTTATGATTGCAATCACCACGATGCAGGAAATAAGCGCGAAGATGACGGTCACTGACCTGGGCAGCAGCATACTCGCGAAGAGGCAAATACACGGGAATAAGTATAAAAAAACAGGCGATGAATAATGCGCGTAGGCAATGATATTTGCGACACTCAGACCTACTACGAAAACATAACGCGCTGCCTGCGGATAGTGCCGGAACAACCAGTAGCACAGTCCACAAAACGCCATCAGGTGGATGCCAGAGGCGACAAACGTTGGCGGCAATGGGCGGACATATAGATCTCCAGCCAGAAGTGCCAGTTGTGTTGCGGCGGCAACGAGTAGCAACGTTAACCTGAAGGTTTTTCGCTGAAGCTCACCCAAATCCTGTAGATAAGAGGGTTCTACCCTTAATTGTAGTTGAGTCATGAGCCTACAACCCCGCTTCTGATTGCGAGCATCCATTCAGAATATGATACACACTTATACGCCCACCGTGCGACCATACGTCAGCGCTAGATAGATAGCGGTCTAGCGCGGCCTGACTCGCCTTTCAAATTGTAGATGTCTGTATGCAGTAGGTGTGGGTAGCGCACATATGTTGCAAGTTGTTTATACGTGTACTCAAGAGGTAAGGGAAAGCGAGGCCGTTGACAGCCGTTCTGCCCCTGAGTCGGTGACAAGCACATTATCTTCGAGACGGATGCCACCCCAATTAGATAGGTAGATACCTGGCTCAACGCTGGTGATCATCCCTTCTGCGAGTAGACCATCACTGGTTGAGGACAGGAGAGGAGGAAGTTCGTGATAGCGGAAGCCTACTCCATGCCCCGTGACATGAACGAAGGCATCTCCATAACCGCGTGCAGCAATCAGGCCACGGGCTGCTGCGTCCACTGAACGTTCAGCAACACCGGGGTGTATCGCCGAAATTGCAGCACTTTGTGCCTCCTCCACAATATGCCAGATGTCAAGCTGCTGCTGACTCGGTTGGCCTGCTACGGCCACGCGAGTCAGGTCGGACCAATAGCCATCTACGACGGTGCCCAGTTCCAGAATGACCAGATCGCCAGGTTCGAGCCGCCGCACGCCAGTTTGAACGTAGAGCCGCCATGCTTTCGCGGTAGCTGGCCCGGAGGAGATTTGTGCCCAGGCCCGCACGGAGCGAGCTGAATAGTCCTGCATTCCAGCGATGGCAATCGCCTGTTCCACTCTTGTCGCAATTTCGATTTCGGACCGCCCAGGCGCGACCATTTCCTTGAAAACTTTCAACCCTACCCCGGCGATCTGATTTGCGCGCCGAACTTGTTCGGCTTCGTAGGAAGTTTTGCGGCTCCGGAGTTCATAGATTAGATCTGTCGCGTCCTGCAAGCGTTCTTGCCCAACGTGCGATGCTAGCATATCCACATAACCCTTGTCGATCACGTGGGGTTCACCAGCCAACGGCGGCGGCGCGATCTGAGCAAAACTCGCTTCGTAGCCAATCTTACCCTTTATTGTGCGCAGCTTATCACTCACAAAGCTCGACATCTCAGCTCTTGGTCTGGCTGCATCCAGATCACCAGCATAGCCCCGTATGTCCCGAACCGACCCCGTTTCAGCTACATCGAGTTCAGTTTCAGGAACAAGCAGGGCAGGGTCGCCTTGCGCCGGAAACCACACCAGTGATAGCCCGATGCGCGACCAGTAGCCAGTCAGCATCAGCAAATTCTCTGGCATCGTGCATAGGATTCCGTCGAGACCCGCCCGATGGATCGTCGCGCGAGTGCGCTCCATTCGCTCTAAATCAATAAAGCCTGTCATTTAAGTTATCCTCCGGTGTGCACTAGATAGCTGCTTACGCTCGCGCTTTTTCCCCTCGACCGTACAAGAACAGCATTGCCAATATGACCAGACCGAAAATAATCTGCCGGGATGCAGGCGCAACTTGCATGATACTCAAACCGCTGTCAAGAAGCCGAATGATGATGACCCCGGCAATCGTGCCGATATATTTGCCCGAACCGCCCGCAATGGACGTGCCACCGACGACGACTGCCGCAATGGCAGGCAGGAGATAGGGTTCACCCATCTCATTGAAGCTGCGGCCTGCGTTGCCCGCGACCAGCAGTCCAGCCAGAGCATTGAGCACTCCACTCAGGACGAACGCCCCAATGATGACTCGTGGGGTGCGTACGCCGGACAAATAGGCGGCGACTTCATTGTTGCCTACTGCATATGTTTTGCGCCCCAACGTGGTACGTTGGAGCACGACGTAGTTGATGATGGAAATGAGTGCCCAGATCAACACCGCGACCGGGATAATGTCTCCAAGAATCAACGTAGCAGCTTTGCTCAAAATATCTGGCGTCTTTTGAAATTGGGGCGCTGAGCCGGTATAGGCAACAGTAATGCCTTTGAGCAGAGCGTTCATGCCGAGAGTCAGCACCATGGATGGGATTCGCAAGTAGGCGACACCAAAGCCGTTTATCAGGCCGATAACAGCCCCGATACCCAGGCCAATCAGCAAACTCGGTATGAACTGTTCGTTTTGACCAGCGGCAACAACCGTCGCCACGACGGCAGCCAGATTGAGCGTCCAGCTAATCGACAGATCAATATTTCCGGTCAGGATGACCACCATCTGTCCGGCAGCGATGATTCCGAGGAAAGATGCCTGCCGTAGCTGCTGAACAAGAAACGTTGGCGACGCGAAATTCGGAGTGACGAATATTGTACCGAAGGCGATCAACAGCAGGATCATCAGGTAGGCGATAATTACACTGCGATTCTGGCGATCCATGCTGGTGAACCAGGTACGGATAGAAGAGGCAGGTTTTATCGTTGAGGCCATATTTTTCGTTCCGTTATCCTTCGCTTCACCGCACTACCGCATAATGTCTAACCGATTCTTTACGGTAAAAATTCGACTTGCGCCTGCGACTACTGCCAGAAGGATCACAACACCTTCCCATAGTGGTTGCAGCAGCGGGTTTACTTTCGCAAAAAACAGCACGCCGCCGATCAGTCGCAGAGAGAATGCTCCAAAAATTGTCCCGACCACACCACCAGAGCCACCGAAGAGCGATGTCCCGCCTAAGACAACAACCGCAATAGATTGCAGGGTGTAGACCGCGCCGGTATTGGCATTCCCGGACAGCGTGGAGGCCGATAGAAATAAGCCTGCAATCGCCGCGAATAAACCGCTCATGACGTAGGCAGACAGCTTGGCGCGGTTCACGTTGATGCCGCTCATATACGCTGCGCCCTCGTTGCTCCCCACGGCGTAAACCCACAGTCCCAGCCGCGAACGGCGAAACGGTGTCCAGACCAAAATCAAGATGATCAGGAGGAAAATCAGAGAGTTCGGGATGAGATCAAAGATCCGTTTCGTCAGCAAATCGCCGTACCAGCCCGGTACAAAACCGCCGGGTTTGGGCCGTAAAAACAGTGCAATTCCACTAAATATGGACGAGGTTGCCAGTGTGACGATAATCGGCTGCAGCCGCCCATAGACCACGATCAATCCATTGACCAAACCGCAGAGCGCCCCGACCAGCAGCACCAGAATCACCACACCGATCACACTCGGTACACTATCCGCGAAAAACGCCGAAGCCAGCGAGTTGGCGAGGCTGATCATCGGGCCAACGGACAGATCGATCCCGCCAGTGATAACCACGGAGGTCTGGGCAGTCCCAGCAAAGATGAGCGTCATGGCCTGATTGGAGGTTGATGTTGTCACTGAAGGTTCAAAAAATCGCGGGTTCAGGGCGGCGTTGAGCGTGGCTAGCACCAAAAACACCAGGAATGCCAGCAACACCCGGAAATTGCGGTTGACGAAACGCCTGATCGGAAAGGCAATTCCGGCACTAGATGATGCACTGCTGGTTGACATAAGACAAATCCTAATTTTGCTATTTATCTAACGCGACCTATGGTTCCTTAGCAGTACCGTTCTCACCAGTACCACTCAGGCCCAGAGCCGCCAATATGATTTTTTCCTCGGTAATGTCCGTTTCAGTTAGTTCCTGAAATATGCGCCCTTCGTACAGAATCAGCACACGATCACACATACCGACCAGTTCAGCCAGTTCCGTCGAGAAAAAAAGGAGACCTGCACCCTGATCGGCCAGTGAGCGCATCAGGTGATAGATCTCCTGCTTTGTGCCTACGTCGATACCGCGCGATGGATCGTGCAGCAAATAGAGCCTGGCTTGGGTGAGTAGCCATTTGCCAATGACGACTTTCTGTTGATTGCCGCCGCTCAGGTTGCGAGTGATGGTCCGGCCTGAAGGTGTCCTGATCCGCATTTGCTCGATGACTCGTTCGACGGCGATGCGTTCCAGTTTTGGATCGATCAGTCCAACCCGCGCCAACTCGTCAAGCGTTGCTAGCGTCGCGTTGTCGCCCACCGACATCGACTGGATCAACCCTTCTGTCTTACGATCCTCCGGGATAAGAGCCAGGCTGATTCCGGCGCTAGCGGCGGCTGTTGGACTGTTGATATTTTTGCGCTGACCTTCGATCAATATCTGACCGCGCAAACTCCGCAACAAGCCAAACAGGGCAAACAGCAATTCACCTTGCCCCTGTCCGTCCAGCCCACCCAGGCCAACAATTTCCCCTTTGCCAACGCGGAAGCTGATATCGTGTAACGCGTTTTCCCAGCCCAGGTCTTTCACTTCCAATACGGGTGCGCTCTGCGCTCGCGGTCCCGGTTTGGGAGGGAAGACCTGTTCGAGTTTGCGCCCGATCATCAACTGCACCATCTCGTCTTCACTGACGCTGCCCATCGGGAAGGAGCCAACATCCTGACCATCACGGAAGATAGTCAGGATGTCTGCAATCTCCTTGACCTCAGCCATGCGATGCGAGATAAAAATCACTGATCGGCCTTCGTCACGCATCCGCCGCATCACTCTAAAGACCAGTTCTACATCCTGGATCGATAAAGCGGACGTTCCCTCGTCCATAATGAGCAATTGAGGGTGACGGGACAGCGCTTTGGCAATCTCTATTAACTGCCGTTGGGCCAGCGGTAATTCGGAGATCAGCGCGTTGGGGTCTACTTGATGAAACCCCAGACTGGCGAAGAGCTGTTCGGTCTGCTGGCGCAACGTTTTTCGGTTAACCAGACCTAGACGATTACGCGGCGGATCGGAGATAAAGATGTTTTCCGCAACGGTCAGAGTCGGCAAGAGCGAAAGTTCTTGAAAGACGGGCACGATGCCGAACCGGCTTGCGTCGCCTGGGGAACGGATACTTGAGGGTTTGCCATTGATATTGATAGTGCCAGAATCCGGCACGACAACACCCGCCAACACTTTGACCAACGTGCTTTTGCCTGCGCCATTTTCACCCACTAGCGCATGGATACTGCCGTTGTGGCAACGAAAGGAAGCCTCATTTAATGCCACCGTTCCGCCGAAATGTTTGCTCACTTTCAGGGCTTCTACGAGTGGCAGCGAAGCAGTTTTCTCGGGCTGATCGAATGTGGCTACGGCCATAAAATCCCCAGGAGCACGTCAAAAAAGATTTTTATATGGCAGAAAACATATTTGTTCATCGACAATGCGCGCAAATAGCAGGACATGCGTACTTGATTAATTGGGCGATCTTCGTAGGGGCACGATATGATGTGCCCCTACAATTGTTTATGACCCTGAGATTATTGCACCTTCACTGCGAGGATCGCGTCGGGTGTCAGGTCAACACCACAAGCCGGAACCTTGATGGCTGTGAAGAAATCATCAGGCAGATTTTGGAAGTAATCCACGCCCTCTTTTATTGTTTCGGTGGTAGCAATTGGCAGCGGCATGGCGATCACGCGGGGCAGCGTCTTACCTTTCAGCAGTTCCAGTGCAACGCGCATCGACACGGCGACCATACCAGGGGTCTGACCAACCGAAATACCAACCAGACCCTGATCCTTCATCGTAGCCAGCGCCTTGCGGAAGCCATTCTCGCCCTCGCCAGCTATCGGCACGAGTGGATACTTCGCGTCTTTGAAAGCCTGAAGAACGCCAGGGGTACCGCCTTGAACCCAGACCCCATCGACCTTAGGCTTAGTAGCCAGGAAGTCGGCCATGACCGATTGAGCCTTACCGCTGTCCCACTCACCGTCGAGTTCGGCCAGAACCTTGATGTCGGGACTCTTGCTGAAGGCTTCCTTTGCGCCTTTGGTGCGATCAGCGTCTACACTGGTACCGGGGACGCCATTCACCATCACAACGTTACCTTTGCCACCCATGCGTTTCACCAGGTCTTCGGCCATGACGCGACCAAACTCAACCTGATCTTCGTTGACCAAGATGGCTTCAGGTGCAGTCACGATATTATCAAAAGAGACTACGATCACACCAGCATCAGCGGCACGCTTGACAACTGCATTGAATGCTTCGGGAGTCGCAGCGTTAATGATAATGGCATCTACGCCCTGTGCAATCATGTTATCCATCTGGGCGATCTGCGCTTCAACATCTACGCCGGAGCTAACGACTGTTAATTCTTTGATCATTGCCTTGATCTCAGGTGTATCAGCGTATGCTTTCGCCATCTGAATCATCTGGGTACGCCAGGCATTTCCGATGTACGAGTTACTGATACCAATCTTGTACGGGCCTGGCTTGGCCTTGAAACTCACCATTTTGTCGTTGTTGGCTGCTGCGCGGAAGCAAACAGCAGGATCAAATCCACTGGCGGTCGCAGTGCCGACCTCAGTAGCTGCCATCGTTGCCTGGCTTGCAGTGAGGTGGGTGGAGACTGGCATGGCAATGGCGAGAGTCAAAACCAGCAAAAACAGGGTAAAGGCAAGATTTTTCTTCATAATTGTTCTCCAAAAGTCAGTTAGTTATAGGATGCATTTTCTGGACATAACGTATGCAACAAT
>WNFI01555871.1_pt1 | contig 17800 bp, 17 predicted proteins | sample 5400471 | NCBI WGS metagenome assembly WNFI01 (sample SAMN13153348, study PRJNA577476) | soil metagenome | isolation source: 100 cm saprolite on Douglas fir-dominated hillslope | place: USA:California | collected 2013-09-17 | reverse complement strand
GATTGAGTCGAAAGTTCTTCCTGATAAATAATCTTCCCGCCGCCATGCGTGCGAACATATATAGAACCCTTGCCCACATTATGCAAATGCTCTCTGTTGGCGGGATTCCTCGCGATTCCCGAATACAATGATCCGTCTTTGCATTTGAGAATATAAAAATAGTATTTTACTTTTTTACTCCGCTTCATATTATAGTACTATTTTCACCGGCCAGGTATCCGGTAGTCCAGCAGATCTGCAGACTAAATCCCCCTGTTGGACGGTCAAAGTTGAGCACATCACCGGCCAAAAAAAGATTTGAATATAATTTTGAGCGCATGGTTTTAAAATCTATTTCCTTCAGCGACACCCCGCCGGATGTGACAATGGCTTTTTCTGTTCCTAAGAAACCCGCTACGGTTAAAGGCAGGGATTTTATAAATTTAACCATCTTCAGCCGCTCAGGTTTCGTTAAAACATTTACTTCTTTTTCCGGATCGATGCCCGCTAGTGTTAATAAAGCGCTGATCATTCTGGGAGGAACCATAGTACCCAGACTGTTTTTGATTTTTTTATTTTGAAATTTACCTAAATTCTCCAAAACTTTCTTATCCAAACTCGGAATATCAAGAGCGGGATACAGATCGATCTGCAAATCTACCGGCGCGTATTTAAAAAGCTCAGAAATATTTTTGCTCATATTCAACACCAGCGGCCCGCTTAACCCAAAATGAGTAAAAAGAAATTTGCCCACTCGGCTGTCTTGTTTCTTCCCATCCTGGAAAATAGTAAGCCCGACATCGTGAAAACTCAAACCCGCCAAATCATGCGCCCAAGCTTCCGAGGTCTTCACAGGTACCAGGGCGGAGTCTGATTCTTCCACAGTGTGTCCGATTTGCTTTAGAAATTCAAAACCTTCTCCTGTGGACCCTGTTTCTGGTCTTGATTTGCCGCCAGTGGCCAAAACGTAGTTATTGGCGGTAATCTCTCCTTTTTTGGTGCTGATCCCTATTATCCGGCCACGGTCAGCGTTGAATCCTGTCATGGCCGCGTTATAAACTATTTCCACCTTACCCTGCTTCATATAATCAACTATGACTTTCCAGACGTCTTGGGCTTTGTTGCTTTGGGGAAACGCTCTTTTTTCCGCCTCAACTTTAAGCTTAAGACCTCTGCTCTCAAAAAAATCAAAAGTTTCTGCTACACCGAATCGAGTGAAGGAACCGAATAATGACTTGCCTTTGCGGCCATATTGCGCCACCATTTTTCTTATGTCCAGTTCAGCGTTGGTGATATTGCACCGCCCACCTCCGGTAATAATCAATTTTTTGCCCAATTTGGTATTTTTTTCGATCAATACCACCTTGGCACCCAAAGACGCCGCACGCCCTGCCGCCATCATGCCCGCCGGTCCTCCACCCACTACCGCTAAATCAAATTTCGGGATCGACACGCTCGGCTTTGTGAATTATTTTTTCGTATTGCTTGGCGGAATTCTGCCAGGAAAAATCCTGCTGCATCGCTCTTTTTTGTAATTCTTGCCAGGTAAGTTTGTTCTGAAAATTCTCGTATGCCCGCACGATGGCGATGGTCATGGAGAAAGAATCGATTTTTTCAAAAATAAACCCGGTGCTGCTTTCATTTTGCGGAGAAAAATCCGTCACAGTATCCGCCAGTCCCCCAGTTTTCCGGACTATGGGGATGGTGCCAAAATGCATGGCTTCCATTTGCGTCAATCCGGAAGGCTCATAACGCGACGGCACGAGCAACGCATCCGCTCCCGCAAATATCATGTGCGGCATAACTTGATCAAACTTCAAATTCGCAGCTACTTGTTCGGGAAACTCTTTCTGCAAATCCTGGAACAGCTTCATATATGTGGTATCGCCCTCTCCCACGACCACCAATTGCATGCGAAGTTCTCTTAATAATGATCTGATGACTGGCTCGATTAAATCAAAACCTTTCTGCGTACTCATCCGGGAAACGAGACTTACTAAAAATGTTTCCGGATCATTCGGTAATTTAAATTTTTTCTGCAAAAATTCCTTATTTTTGCCGCGAACATCCAATTTTTTATGCGAAAAATGGTGTTTGATCAAATCGTCAGCTTCCGGATTCCACAAATCATAATCAATGCCGTTGATGATGCCATATACGCCGGATTTTCTTTTTTGCAGAAGTTCCTCTAAACCCTCTCCGAATTCTGGCGTCATGATTTCCTTGGCATAGGTCGGCGACACTGTGTTGATCAAATCCGCGTAAATTATTCCTCTTTTCATGCCATTAATCTTGGCTAACTTGGGATCATCAAATCCCGGAATACGCGATTCCCCGGTATCGGTTTCGTTTGGCTGGATAAAACGATGATTGAAAGATCCCTGATAAGAAAGATTGTGAATAGAAAAAATAGTTCTGATGCCGGAGAGTATGGGGTCTTCCCGGTAATAAACTTTTAAGAAATTAGGCAAATAGCCGGTCTGCCAGTCAGCGCATATAATCAGGTCCGGCACCCATTCCGACACTTTCAAAAATTCCAGAACCCCGCGCGACAGCAGGGCCCAGCGTATTGGATCATCCGTATACCCGTAGATGTTTGCGCGTTTTTCATAATATTCCTCGTTTTCCAGAAAATAAGTAGTAGTGGGCTGCGCAACCGAAGTGCCGCCAATATATTTTTTCACATTACAGAGCAGGTATTCATCACCCTTACTGTTGCCAGTGGGTACTTGAATACCTTCTTTTTCCATGACTATTCCGTGAATTTTTTCATCTATGGTCAAGTAGCGAGGTATCATCACTCTGGCGTCATACCCGATCTCGTTCATAGCCGCAGGCAAAGAGTACATGACCGAACCCAAGCCCCCGGCGCGGGCGAATGGCTCGGCTTCTGATGCGACAAATAAAATTTTTACAGCAGGTTTATTCATAAATTTCGAGGTTTAAACTTAAATTATTTGGAAAGCTTATACAGTTTATCAGGGGAAGGAAAATATAATCGATTAAGATATTCTTCCAACATACGCCGAGTGGTGTATTGTTCATTGACGATATAGATAGTATTGCGCATGCGCTTGATCCAATCAGTAGGCAAATCATTCGTCCGATTATAAAACATAGGCACGATTTGCTGTTCCAGAATATCATAAAACTTTTCTTCAATATTTTCATCCGGCAAAATCCAGCCCTTGTCACTCAGGTCCACCTCTTCGATCCAGCCATCAGAGATAGAAAATTGCAAGGCGCCATTGAGGCCGGCTTTCATGCCGCTGGTACCCGAAGCTTCCTTGCCCCGTATAGGTGTATTTAGCCAGACATCCGCCCCGCGAGTCAACTCCTGCGCTATCGTAATGGAGTATTTCGGCAAGTATACGATATGATCGGCAAACTTCAGGTCACTCGTAAAACCCAAAATCCTATCCAGCAGTTCGCGTCCATCCGGATCCACGATGCTGGCATTGCCTGCAATGATAAAATTAACCGGATAATCCTTGTTTGCCACTATTTTCGCCAGGCGTTCCGGATTGCTGAATAAAACTGCCAGCCGCTTATAACTGGCGAAGCGCTTGGCCCAGACTACGGTTAAAGCGTCTGCATCCAGTTTTTTTCCCGTGTATTCCTGCACCTTGCCGATCAATTGCTGCCGCTGTTGGTCATGAATTTTCCATAATTCCAAATCTGACAACTTCATGGATTTATAAGAAAGCTGCGGGAGAGCCCAGCGCTGCCGATTGACACCGTTGGTGATGGGTATGAGCTGGCTTTCCGGATGAATCCGTTTTTCAAAAATTGCGTGAAGCATGCTGACTGCGTTTGTCCGATGAGTGACTCTCAATAAAAACCGGGTGGTGGAAAAATAATTAGGATCAGATGATTTTGATCCTAAAACGAAAAAGTCGTCAAAATTAATATTGTGTTTTTTGAAAAATCCACCCATGACTTTTACCAACAATTGTCGATCGGCATAAATCCCCGCTGCTGCAAGCACAGTATGCTTCGTGGCCACGATCTGAGTTCTAATTTTATCCAAGGCTGTATGTAATCCCGGCTCTTCCGGATGATCCAACATATGCTGCGAGAGTAAGCCTAAGGCCACCAAAGCCGTGTGCCCTTCGTTCAAATGATAAACGCTGGGTGAGATATTAAGTTGACGAAGTAATTGCGTGCCGCCCAAACCCAGGACGATTTCCTGCAGAAGTTTTTTCTCGACATCCGCCGGATACAAATAATCAGTAATCTTTCGATCTTCTGGAGAGTTAGGTTCGACGTCAGTGTCTAGAAGTAACATATGAGCGCTCTTGTAAATCCTAGCCCAAACTTGGACGTGGATCATCCGATCCATGGCTTGCACCTGCACTTCCACAGGTTGGCCATCGCTGGTTTTCAAAAGCGCGAATCCGGCGTCCTGAGGGTTTAGATAAGTTTCCTCATCCTTGGAATTCGGGGTGTACGTAGCGAAGCCATGATGATAAAACAAGCCCATAGCCACAAAAGGCACGCCTTGCGTGCCTGCTTCCATAAATAAGTCTCCTGCCAACACCCCTAAGCCTCCCGCGTACGCCGGCATGAAATCCTCCAAACCGTACTCAGCACAAAAAAAAGCTATGGGTCGACCCTCCAAAGTTTTAAATGCTAAATTCTCGGTTTGAATCTGGTAGTCTGACATTTGATGTTAAGCTAATCATACCAAAAAACGCTAGTATTGGGAACGTTGAAAATTTGAACCTAACTTTTTTGTTAACCACAGATCTTAAGGCTTAATTGCGAGTGAATTCAGAGCCACTTATAACCTTCTACAATTTTTTTGCCCAAAATTCGTCAATATGTCCTACTCAACTGCTTGAAAATGTAAGCCATCTCTGGTAACATACATTGTTGAGTGCCGACTAATCCTTAGTCGGGCAAGAGTTCAAAAGGCAAACGGAGGCAGGGAATGAGCACCAACGAAAAGACGGGACTCACGCAGCGGGAGATGGAAGTGGCTACGACTTTGCTGACTCTGTCACAGGTGACGGAAACTCGGCAGCAGTTCGTATCCGAAATCGATCGGCTCGTCAACGACGAGGCCGTACTCGACAAGATCTCCGCTGCCAGCAACGTCAGGCCGACAGAGCTGACGGACGCTGCAAGGTACTTCCGCACGCTGGAAGCGGGTACCAAGTTCGATGAAAAGCACCGCCGCGCGATGAACGCGTTCATCCAAACACCGCAGCTGCGCAACTTCTGGAACTCGTTCATCGCCAGGGCAAGGCAAGTGGAGACTGACCCGCGGGTGATCAGCGAGATCGCTCGCAAGTACGGCCGCACCGACAACGAGGTACGTGGAGAGATCCAGCAGATCACCAACTACCAGCCGGAGACGGCAAGCGCAGGGACCCAGCGGTAGCTTCGAGTTCGTCGTCTTTCGTTTCGCAGGGTGTGGGCCGCAGGCCTGCACGAATTCTCATGAATCCTAGCTTGAGCCCGAGCGAAGACGAGGTGGTGTTAGCTCAAGCAAAGGAAACCCCGGGCTTCAGCCCGGGGAGGACGTCATTTTATTCCAAAAAAAGACCCGACTTAAGAAAAAAACTTAAGTAAGGTCTCGGACTGTTGGTGAATCGTCGGCTCCTGCTCGGCAAGCCACATCGTATTCCGATGTTGGCAAATCATACAAACTTCTTCTAGAACCGGTGAATCACCATTGATCATGGTCCCTGCACAATCCTTGTGGCAACTCTCGCAGCCCTGGCAATCATCTATATTGCACCAGTAGCGTGCGCACATGGGACAGACTTTGTAGTACTTGGGCCGTTTCGTTGGAGGGAGGTCCAACGGCTCAACCCACACGAGTGGCAGCGCCATGTTTTTCCCCTCCAGGTTTTTGTTTCGTGACCGCTAACTGAACGAATGTATTATATCACAAAATTAAAAAGTATACTGGCCGTGGTCGTAAATAACTCTTTGTTTACTACCCATATATGCCGTGACCTTCCGGGGCGTAGTGGAAACCACATCCGTGTGAACGGAAGAATCGTTGTAGCCAAGTTTGGCTTTTTGGGATTTCGAAAGCTTCGATGGGTCACCTGCATAAGTGTCCACATAAGACATACCCAAAGCCACGTGGCTGTTGCCATAAGCTCCGCCGATATTTTCGTCAAACAAAGTCTCGGCCATAAATTTATCAATCCGGGAAAATCTTCTGTCTGTCATGGAAAATTCCCCCAACTTGTTGGCATTGGGTGTGGCAATCATCTGTTTTAGAAACTTCTCGTTCTTTTTTGCTTTGGCTTTTACCACGATACCATTTTTGAATTCCAAATATATGCCGGTTACCATTTGTCCGTACCGGTAAAGCGGCTGATTGAAGCGCATCCAGCCATTCGTGCCGCGCCAATCCGGAGAAGTGAAAATTTCAAAACTCGGAACATTCCGTCCGGATCCTCCCAGCCACTGGCGTTTTTCTCCGATCTTAATCCACAAATTCGCATCCAGACCCTCAATATGAACTTTATCGATCTTCATCCGATTCAGTTTTTGGATGTAGGATTCTAAACTTTTCTGCACTGATTTCCACTGAGCCACGGGGTTGGCGTAGTCCAGAAAACAAGCTTTGATAATTTGGTTCCAATATTCTTTCTCACTCAAACCCGCTTCCGCCGCTTCAGCCGGTGTTCCGTATAAGGCCAATGTCCAGGTGAATTTGCCTTTGTGCTCTTTTTCCTGCATCCACTCGCGAGCGAGTTTGCGGGATTCGCCGTGAGCCATAATTTTGACTGGATCCACTCCAGCGAGGGATTTTTTATCCGTTTCGCTCAAAACATAAATAGAATGGTCGATCTGATCGATGATTCCCCGCATATATCTGGCTGGAAAAAATGTGATCTGATGATCTTCTGCGTTTACGAAAAATTCTTTTTCAAAATTAAATTTTGGATGCTGATCGGGATGATAAGAAGGAATGACATGCCCTCCGGCTTTCAAAACTGCGCGGTATAGCTCCAAAAACAAGGGCTTGGCGTATTCATAAGCCGTGATCATCACTACTTCGCCATGCTTAATCCCCTTGCCGCTGTTGAGCGCAAAGTTTACCAGCACATCCGCGTAATTTTGTAGAAAGGAAGTGATAATGTCACCCTTGAGGGTAAGTAGAAATGTCACCCCTCAAGGTACAATGATGTCGTAATCATTAAAACAAAAACGGCATCACAATATGGCATTTATCACTATGTCCCACCAAGAATTAGATCGTTATCAAATCATTCAAAGATTATTAAGGAAAGAGATTGAGAACAGCCAGGCTGCCGAATTACTGAACTTAAGTATCAGGCAAGTCAAACGATTGAAGAAAAAAGTTAAACTGTTCGGTCCTAAAGCTTTGGCCCATGGCAACCGGGGCAAACAAAGCAATCATAGACTATCTGATTCAAAGCGGAACAAGATCATTAATGTTGTTAAAAATCGCTATCCTGACTTTGGCCCGACTCTGGCTTGTGAAAAACTGACAGAACTCCATAGCATTAGTCACGATGTCAAAACTATCAGACAGATCATGATCGATGAAAAGCTTTGGAAACCGAAACTAAAGAAACATTCAGAGCATCGAGAGTGGCGACAAAGAAGGGAATGTTTCGGTGAGATGCAACAGTTTGATGGCTCATATCACCCTTGGTTTGAAGACCGAGCTCCTGAGTGTTGTTTGCTGGCTTCCATCGATGATGCCACAGGAGAGATTACTGAAGCCGAATTTGGCCAGCACGAGACAGTATTTGAGGTTTTTAGCTTCTGGCAGGGCCATTTATTAACCAACGGCAAACCCAGGTCCATTTACTTGGATAAGTTCTCAACTTACAAGATGAATCCCAGATTTGCCCAAACAAACCATGAACTCAAGACTCAGTTTGAACGAGCATTAAAAGAATTACACATCGAACCAATCACCGCTCATAGTCCCGAAGCTAAAGGTAGAGTCGAAAGATTATTCGGAGTACTTCAGGATCGATTGGTCAAGGAATTAAGGTTACATGATATCTCAACCATCCCGGAAGCCAATCGTTTCTTAAAACGTAAATTCTTGCCTTGGTTTAACAAGAAATTTGCTAAACCAGCTGCCAATTCCACTAATTTACATCAGATCTTAACTATCAAAGAACAACAACAATTACCTGCTATTTTTTCCAAACAATATACCAGAATTGTTCAGAATGATTTTACCATCAGCTTCAACAACCAATGGTATCAACTAACCAAAGATCAACCGGTTACTATTTGCAAGCAAGATCAGGTCATTGTTGAACAGCGACTGGATGGAACCATTAAGATTAGACTCCGAGGCAAATATCTTAGCTGTCATATTATTCCCAAACGGATTCCTAACAGAGAACGACCATGGGTGCTGGCGGCGGTTGCTAATCATTAAAAGGTGACATTTCTATTTGGACGCCAGCGGTGACATTTCTATTTCCCTTTGACATTGCTACGCCAGGGATTGACTGATGGGCCAAAAAGCTGTATCATTAGACCTCGTATGGCAAATGATAACGTGATTTTAAGATTCTCCGATGTCAGCTTTGAATACGGGCATGAAAAACCTGTCCTAGAAGAAGCCAGTTTTTCCGTGCGCGCAGGAAGCCGAATTACACTTATGGGGCAGAATGGCGCGGGCAAAAGTTCGCTATTCAAGATATAATCTTGATAAACTCATCAACGAAGTTTTCGAAGTCGTGAATGTAAAATTGCCCTTGGATAAAAAAATTAAAGAATTTTCCGGCGGCCAACAAGCGAGGTTGCTCCTGGCCCACGCACTCATCCAGCATCCTGACATTTTACTCCTGGATGAGCCGACCAACAATCTAGACCAGCAAGGAATTGAGCATCTGACCGGCTTTCTGATGATGTATGAAAAAACCTGCATCGTCATTTCCCATGATGCCGATTTTTTGAATGCTTTTTCCGACGGCGTTTTATACCTGGATGTGTTCACTCATAAAATAGAACAATACGCCGGCAATTATTATGACGTGGTAAAAGAAATTGAAGAACGGATCAAGCGGGAGAATTTACAGAACGCTCGCATGCAGATGCAGATCCAGGAAAAACGAACACAGGCGGAAGTATTCGCCCACAAAGGCGGCAAACTGCGGGCTGTAGCCAAACGCATGCGCGAAGCAGCGGAAGAAGCGGAAGAAAATATCGTCAGCGTTCGGAAAGAAGATAAGTCCATCCGGGAATTTGATATACCAGTCCAAGAATTTGATAAACACTTCGATGGAAAAATTCTGGAATTCAGTTCTATCTCATCGATTAAAAATCACAAGAAAATTTCGAAAGACCTGGAATTAATCGTTCGAAAAAATACCCATGTTTTAGTATCAGGCCCCAATGGCATTGGTAAAAGTACGCTTTTGGAAAAACTAGCTCAAGGTAAAGGCGAGGGATTTAGCATTGCCAAAGATGTATTGATCGGTTATTACAAACAGGATTTCAGCAACTTTGATTTTGAGCAGACAGCTTTTGATTCGCTTCTCGAAGTGATGAAAGCGAAAGACGAACATGCTCTACGAGCCACGGCTGCAGGATTTCTCCTGACCGGAAAACTGCTAGGCACTCCGATCAAAGCTTTATCCGAAGGCCAGAAGGGATTATTGTCGTTCTGCCGACTGGTTCTTTTACGTCCTGGCCTGCTGATCCTGGATGAACCGACTAATCACATTAACTTTCGCCATTTGCCGGTTATTGCTCAAGCTCTGAATCAATACAAAGGTGCTATGGTCATGGTCTCCCACATCCCTGACTTCGTATCCCAAGTCCGCATCGACGAAACCCTCGACCTGGACTCAATTTAATTTAAGTACTTAAAAACCCCGCATTACTAATGTTCTTTCAGAGGTTTTGAATTAAAAAGATTCCAATCGTCCGCGAAAAATATTTTTGAAAGATGGAATATAGTATAAGTGATAAAGTAAGCGGCCAAAACATCAATTGAATAATGCAAGTGCCCCAATAACACACTAACCCCCAATATCAGCGAACCAGCCAGGAAAACCACTCGCAATGGTTTATGCTCCCAAAAAACCAAGGCTAACAAAAATGGCATGCCGGTGTGGCCGGAAAAAAATAAGTCACCGGCGCCGCCCAATCCTACGCTGGCAATGAGGTTGGATGAGAGAGCTAGCTGTGGGGCAAACGGGCCAAGATGAGTCAGAGTTATAAATACAGCTCGGATTACGATAAACAGTGCAAGGGATTTTAGAACATAAGGTATCATTTTTGGATTTTTTATAAGAGCTCTGAGCCCGATTATCAAAAGTACGAGAGTGGTATAAATAATTATTTGATTCACATTCTTCACCGGAACATTGCTCAAAATAATGTCCGTCACCGGATGACTCACGCGCTCAGCAGCATACATACTGGCAAAATAATTGATAACTAAGGCTAAAATAAAAAACGCTGCTCCGACTAATAAAGATTTACTATATGATTTATTTTCCATGTTTATTTCCACTTATTTTCAGATTCCTTACCAGATACATAATACCCTTCCAGTTGTCTACAATCAATGACTTCGGTGATTTAGCTAACTCTTTAGGCAAGACTTCAAATGAATAGCCGGAACTTATAAGCTCTTTCAAGATTATTCGTAGGCTTTCAATCGTATTTTTCCTGCTTCCGGAATTAAGCTGATCGCCGTCATGCAATAAAATCACAGCGCCTGGAAATGCTCGCTGTACAATATGCGAACTTATAAATTCTACTGAGGGCTGCCACCAATCATGCGCCATAATATCCCAATGAAACAGGGCATAGCCCGCTGCTCTAAGTTTAGTCCCAAGCCATGGCATAGTAATCCCCCAAGGTGAACGGTAAAGTTTAGTCTCCACTCCAGTATATTTTTTTATCAGTGCTTCGGTGAGCGCAATTTCTTCCATAAGCTGGCCCAATATCACTTTGACCGGGTTATGAGTGTAAGAATGAATCCCGATGGCATGGCCAGCCAGGACTATTCTTTTGGTCACTTCCGGGTATTTTTCAACATTCTTCCCAATTACAAAAAAAGTGGCCTTGGCATTGTATTCTGCAAGCAAGTCCAAAATTTGTGAAGTGTATGGTTCATTCGGCCCATCGTCGAAAGTTAAATAAATTACTTTCGTCATAAGTTATTATCGTCGATCAATACGCTTGTTTATATTAGCGGTGGTTTTATGGTAAGCGTGATTGACCGAACGCACTATCCAAGAATGACGACCTTTTATTTCGATAGTATGGATCCTGGACCCTAAGGCAGCCGCGGTACTGGTACGCGCTCCATAAAACAAGAAGACGCCGGACCAGATTGCGACTATGATTATTATCGCGGTCAGAGTACTATTTAAGGTACCCATATTCGTGGTGGCGGTTTTCTCTGTTTGCTGGCGGACGTCCGTATAAACTTGATGGTAAGGTCTTCTGAAAAGATTAATCCAAAAAAAGTTTAAAGCGTAATTAAAACCTGTGACGATCAATCCTTCGGAGTAGAATCTTCTGCCCGAGGTATATATCGGAATTTTAAAGGTAAACAACACAGGACCGATTTTGGAAATCCTTCTCCCTAGTTCCGTGTCCTCGCCATAAAAAACAATTTTATCGTTGTAACCGCCGATTTTATCCAGAGCAAATTTTTTCACGGTCAGATTGCTTCCTTGCGCGAGAACACAAACTCGAAACAATAAACGATTGAGGAAATAATTTACGTAAGCTGCGTAGTAGTATATCCGGATAAGCAAATTTGAGCCCAGGGACATATCATGATAAATCACGGGGCCACTGACAGCTACCAGCTGCGGTCGGCGCAAAAATTGATTTACGACATTGTTTATCCATCCGGGGGTGAGCATGGAATCAGCATCGAGATTGGCCACCAAATCTCCGGTGGCGGCCCGAAAACCCGCAACCCGGGCATGCGTCAAACCTTTTTTAAGTTCATCAACTACGATTACCCCTGGAAACGACAAGGCTACTTGTTTGGTGGAGTCAGTGCTGGCGTTATTAACCACGATAATCTCAACCAAGTGCGAAGCAGCCCGTGCCTCATCTAAAATAGATTGCAGGCAAGGACGAAGGAATTTTTCTTCATTATAAGCTGGAATTACAAAGCTAATTTTCATACTCTTATTATACCTTATATTTATCAAAACACTCGTTGAAGTGGGTGTTTTATATAAATCCTTATTATTCATACCGAAGAGCCTTGATCGGGTCCAAGCGGCTGGCTTTGATGGATGGCAGTGTGCCGGCCAGGAATGCCAATACGACTATACCCACCAAAATTGCCACTGAAGAAACTAGAGGAAATTCTAGAAGGTTAAAACCAACAAAATCTTTCAGAAAATTATGAGCGGCATATCGATTAACTACAGTACCCACGGCCATGCTAGCCCCAATGCCAATCAATGCTCCCCAAAACCCGATACTGGCAGCCTCCAGAGAAAAAATTCCAAATACTGTTCTAGAATTAGCGCCAAGGGCTTTCATAAGCCCAATCTCAGAAGTTCGTTCATTCACTGCCATCAGCAGGGTATTCACAATTCCAAAAGCGGCGACCAAAAGTGCTATGATTCCAAAGATATTTAAGCCCATCAATATGCCATTGATTATTTTGCTGAATGTTCCGATCCGATCTTGTATCGTTTGTGCCGTATATTTGTTTGCCAGCAATACTTGCCTTAGTGCATCCGCGTCTTTTTTTGGAAGATTTTTATCAAATTCCACAAGAAGCGATTCATAAGTCCCGGCAATGCTGCTTATCCCCGCCGTTTGATCTAGTTGGATTTGCTCCGCAAGATTAGGTGCAATATATAAAGTGGCGCTTCCCAAAATCGACTCCTGCTGGACGCCCACTATGGTAAGCGTTTTTTCAATTTGAATGTTTTTTGAATCCTTATATCCTACCGTAAGTTTTTTGCCAATTGCGTTGGAGGCTTGCGAGAAACCTAAAGGTGAAATATAGCGAATAGGAATTGTAATTTCATCATTGCTCTCGGTGTTCAGTGCGCGCCCCGAAGCCATATCTAAATTAAGACCTGCGATGTAAGACTGCGCCGCAGCCTGATACTTGTCGGAGTTTGTGGTTACATAATCTATTCGAGGGACGTAGTGGGGAGTCACTTTCACCACATTTTTTATATTCTCAATCTTTGAGATATCGCTGTTGCTTACTAAAGTAGTATTAAACATCCCAGTTTTTTGTTCTGGATCATACTTCACGACTTCGTTTGCAAGAGGGCTTGATCGAGAAGAGTTGTTTTGAACCACAAACGCATTATTAACTCCCACATTCCCCAGCTCTTTGTTGATGTAAGCATTGACCCCATTCCCCACTCCATTGGTTATGGAAATTGTAAATGTTCCGATAAACACCGCCAGGATTGTCAAAGACGTTCGAAGCTTAGAACGAACTAGATTACTCTGAGAAATTTGGATTAAATCTAAAATTTTCATGAATTTTCTCCGACAATTCTACCATCTTTAATGAGAATGGATCGGTCGCAGAGTTTGGATAAATCAGGATCATGAGTCACTATGATAAGCGTGATCCCCTTTTCTTTCTGAAGCCGAAACAAAAGTTCAATAACAATCTTGCCATTTTCCGTATCCAAATTTCCCGTAGGTTCATCCGCAAAAATTATTTGAGGATCCGTAACCAACGCTCTTGCCAAGCACAAACGTTGTTTCTGTCCACCCGACAAATTATTGGCTTTCTGGTTGATCTGAGCAGAGAGACCCACGGCCGCCAGAATTTCCTTAGCCTTTCTTTGACGTTCTTTTTTAGAAACTCCGCCAATCACCAAAGGCAGCATTACATTTTCAAGACAGGTGTTGCGGCCATTCAAAAAAAATTGCTGAAATACAAAGCCAAATTTTTGGTTACGAAGATTATCCAAATCCTTGGAAGAAAATTTAGTGGCATCGATATTATCTACTATCAAGGAACCGCTGGTGGGTCGATCCAACGTAGCCAGAATATGCATGAGAGTAGACTTCCCGCTGCCGGACTTACCAATAATAGCCACACTTTCACCTTTTTTTATCGTAAGCGAAATATCCGAAAGTGCAGGAGTATCGACTCCGTTTTCGTAAATTTTAGTAACATTTATGGTTTGCAATATATTACTCATACTAAATGAAGTTTGATTAATAATAAGCATCAGCCAGAAGCTGGATCAGTTAACTTCGTCTCCCCAGATAGTGTATTAGGATAGCAAAAAAGCCTTAAAAAGTCAAGGCTTTTCATCATTTACTGGTAGTAAAATGTCTGAATTCGCTATTGTTCCTTATCGCCTTTGCTGCGATTGTACATGGCCAACAAAACTATAAGAAATATTATGGTGCTTGCGATATATACCACAAATTCATACTGATCCGGAAAAGTATAAGCGCAGTAATGGTTACGAGTGGTGCAGTTAAGCAACAAACCTAATTCGTCTGCAAATAATCCGATGCCTATGCCGATCAGTACACTGGCAAGTCTACGGAATCGCCTACCCTCAGTCAACAACGCTGTTATCCCTCCGACCGTAATAAATAAAGTGCCGAAATAAAAATGATGAATCTGGTATCCTTCAATAAAAATAGAATGACCGTAAACTAGAGAGTAAACTCGGACTACCAAGTAAGAACCCAGAAAAAACACTAAAATAGTCAGTAATAGCTGCTTTTTAAAATCATTCAAATCTAAAATATCTTTTAATATATCACGCATATTATTTTAAATTATTTTTTGATCGCGGTTCTTGCGAATGTTCTACTACAGACAAGCTAAACGGACGTTTCAAAAAGATGGTCCAAAAATGATTGATGCTATAACGCATTCCCATTGTCAGCAGACCTTCCTCCGCGATTCGACGCCCCGAAGTGTTCATGGGTAAATCAAAAGTAAATTTCACATCACCCACTTCATGCAGTTTTCTCGCGGTGTCTGTATCCTCGCCATAAAAAGTAAATTTGGGATCAAACCCGCCAATTTTTTCCAAAGCCTCCCTTCGCACTACATAATTGCCGCCCTGAAGCATGGAGCTTGAGCGGAATATAAATCTATTGAATAAATAACTGATAAAACCTAAATAATAAAAAATCCTGATAAAAAAATTGTATGTGGTGGATAAATCATAATATATATATGGACCGCTCAATGCCACAAGCGATGGATTTTTTGAAAATTCAGTCATCACTTTATTAATCCACTCTGATGTCGGCAGAGTGTCTGCGTCGATATTGGCGATCAAATCACCAGTGGAAGCCAAAAATCCCGCTTGGCGGGCGCGTGACAATCCTTTCACAGGCTCGTCCACCACTTTTACATGCTCGAAGGATCGAGCGATAGGAGCCGTATTGTCTATGCTAGCGTTATTTACTACGATAATTTCGAAATCTTGAAACTTTTTATCTATCGCCTTAATTACGCTGATCAAACATTTCGCAATTTGTGTTTCTTCGTTATAGGCCGGGATAACAAAACTTATCTTCATAATTTTACCTTACCATAAGAATAACATATAATTAAATATATGGATAAAATCTCTTGTATAATCGCAGCATTTAATGAATACGACCGAATTGCCAAGGTCTTACAGGCAGTTCACAATCATCCCAAACTTTCAGAAGTAATCGTAGTGGATGATGGCTCGATAGATCATACCGACGAAGTGGTTAGGCAATTTCCCAACATTCGATTAATAAAACAACCGAAAAATCAAGGTAAAAGCATGGCGGTGTTTACTGGAATCAACAATGCTACAGGCAATATTATTTTTTTGCTGGATGCGGATTTGGTTGGGCTTACAGCGGAAAATATCACCGATATGGTGGATCCGGTGCTTTCCGGCCAGGCTGACATAGCGATTAGCATTCGGAAAAATAGTCCTTGGTTTGATCGAATGGTTGGGATTGATTATATTTCTGGCGAGCGGGTATTTCTTAAAAAATTAATCCAGGGTCATCTCAATGAAATTCCGAAGCTCCGGGCGTTTGGTTTGGAAGTTTTCCTCAATCGACTGATTATAAAAAATAAATATCGAATCAAAATCGTACCCATGATGAACGTCATCAGTCCGCTAAAGTACAAAAAAAGTGGATTTATGGCGGGGGTCAAAGGCGATTTTAACATGATGCGCGATATTTTCAAGACTGTATCAGTGTTGGAAGCTGGAATGCAGTATGTACGTATGACCCGGCTAAAAGTTAAATAACTTTATTTGAAAAATCGCTTCGAAAATTTTATAACCAAAAAATACAATCCAATTAAAACCACCGCGGCCCCGATCATGAAATAAGTACCCAAATTTAAATAACGATCAATCGTGGCGTACGCCTGACCGAAATAATATCCTACCAAAATCAAAATTATAGATTTAGGAACTGTTCCGATAAAATTATATAAAATAAATTTTAGGTAACTGATTCTTGCCGCTCCTGCCGCCACCAACACCACTGAACCGAAAGCTTGGGTGAATTTTCCCAGCAGCAAAGTTTTCCCTGTGTGTTTGGTGAAATGCTCATCAAGCGAAACCAATCTTTCTTCGGTAATCCCCAAAAACTTCATTACGCTGCTTTCAGCGAGGTTTCTGCTTTTAGTACCCAAAAAATAGTATAAACTGTCTCCCACCAGATCGCCTAAAACCACCACCACAAAAACCCACAACACACTCAGTTGCCCCATAGAAGCTAAAAACCCTCCCAGTACAGTCACAATCGGCCCTTCCACAATGGAGATGGGAAAAAGTACGAAATACCTATAATGGACCAGTAATTCTAAGATTTTTGTAAAGCTAAAAAACATATCTCAAGTATAACAAAAAACAACAGTCCACTAAATGGCGAATTGTTGGTGTTCAATTTTGTGTCTATTTGACTTGAGTTGAAGGGGTTTCAAGTTCCAAATGATTAGGACTTTTATTGCTGGCAGTAAGACCATGATCCAAAAATGTCCCGACAAGTTCATATTTAAGTTTGGTTTTCATATTTTCAATACCAACTCCTGTTACTGGCAGATCGTGCAGAGTTATCGGACCTGAGGATTCATCGGAAAATAAAATATAGCCTTTTTCAGTTTTGAGCAGATAGCCTCTGACACGAACCCGTTGGTTAATAAAACCCCCTGCATGCCAAGTGACTTGTCCTACGGTATGCAGTGCGGGCAGAGGAAGAGCCTCTTTCATTGGTTGTTTGGCCGGTACTATAACTGCCGGCGTCGAAGGTGGAGTTTGGATTACTGAATTTTTAGGCTTATTACAGGCAGAAGCCAGAAGCAAAACAGATGCTATCACCAAAGTTATGCGTTTCATAAATTTTTTAATTAAGGAAAAGTTTACTGCGACGATCCACTGCGGCATTGCAAGCGGGTTGATTTTTTAATTCCATAGTTGCACACATGTCAATTGCTTTTGAGAGATGGTCATAGAAAGTTAGATAATAACTGACCATACCATCAATGCAGGAGGATGTTTGCTGTTTGTTCTTCGCTCTATTGCAGATTGCCTCGACAGCTTTTGGTTGATCGATGTTATATTTCATGGCAAGACTTCCTACCCCGCGGATACATTCCGGCACCCCAACTTTTTCTGCAGTAGTGCACCACTCTAATGCTGCGGCATAATCGTTACTGTGCAAACTTAAATAATAAATCGGGGCATAAAAATAACAATACGATTTGTACCGGCTCAACTCTGTGGGACAAGGATATAAAGAATTTTTGCTGTCTAAATACACGGAAGGATGGATGACTGCGTCGGAGAGAAAATTTTCCATGAAAGCCCCTTCGTAACAGCGTCCTTGGGCCGCATTCTTATATTTATCGCAGACATCTAAT
>WNFI01411767.1_pt1 | contig 17801 bp, 18 predicted proteins | sample 5400471 | NCBI WGS metagenome assembly WNFI01 (sample SAMN13153348, study PRJNA577476) | soil metagenome | isolation source: 100 cm saprolite on Douglas fir-dominated hillslope | place: USA:California | collected 2013-09-17 | reverse complement strand
TGCGGACCGTGTCGCTGGGACGACCGCCGACCGCGTCCATCAGCCGCCGCGACACCCGTGTGCCCAGCGCGGTCGGGTCCTCGAAGCGCTGCTCGGCCCTGACCAGCATCGGCGATCCCGGCGGGTAGCGTCGCCGCGCCCACGGCGAGCCAGGACGCGCCAGGCGCAGCGCGGCGATCAGGCTCACGGGCGTCACGAACACACCGATCGCCCCGAGCATGATGCGGCCCTTCAGGAACGCCAGGCCGGCGAGTAGCAGCGAAGCGCCGATCGCCGTACTGACGGTCACCGCGGAGCCCGGATCGTCGAGTTCGAACGGACGCACGCCGATCACGACCAAGAGGCCCACGGTCGAGACGATCGCCACGGCCTCCAGCGAGGATCGTCCCTCCTCACCCCAGTAGACGTCTTCCATCCGCGTCCATAGCGCGAACTCGTCGAGCGTGAACCCTGCGCCGACCCCGAAGACGCCCGCCACGATCCCGGCCCAGGGCTCCTGCAGGTGCAGACCGATGCCGAGGAAGCCGCTGCCGAGCATCAGGAAGATGCCCCAGACGAAGTGATGCAGATGCACACCGCCGGAGGTCTCCACGCCGCCGGGCCACCAGCTGAAGCGACGCGTCATCCGCGCGCTGGTGCGGATCGCGAGGAAGGACACCAGCAGCGCTGCCAGGCATACAAAAGCCCGCTGGCGGCCGTCGTCGGCGACCACCAGGTCGTAGATATGGCCGATCGGGAACAGGCTCGCCATCCGCCCATTCACTATCGGCGTTCGCGCCCCGCCTCGCCGGGCGGCGCCCATTCGACACGCCTGCCTCGCAGCGCATCCCGCGCCGACCACGCCGCGAGCGTCTGCTCGGGCGGCTCGGCGAGGCGCTCTGAGAGTGTGCCGAGGAGTGACGCCAGCAACGTCTCGAGGTCTGCCGGCGCGGGGCCCATCGTCGCGGCGCTGCCGCGGAGCTCGGCGGGCAGGGCGTCGAGCTCGACGGCAGCGTTGAGGCCGATGCCGAGCACCGCCCAGCTTTCTTGGAGCCCGGCCAGCCGCGCCTCGACGAGGATCCCCGCGAGCTTCGCGAGGCCCGGGGGATCGAGCAGCACGATGTCGTTCGGCCACTTGATCTGAGCCAGGCCGCGACGCTCGGCGCCGGGGGCCGCGTCGACTGCCTCGCAAACCGCCACGGCCGCGGCCAGCGGCAGCAGCCGCGAGGGCGGCGAGAGCACGACCGAGAGCAGCAACGAGGTGCCCGCGGGCGCGGCTGCCGAGCCTCGCCACGGCCCTCACCGGGCGCTGACGAGCAGCTCGTCGTGGCGCTCGGCGCCAAGCAGCTCGGCGGCCGAGCCGCGATTGACGGCAAGCGCAAGCACTCCCGAACCGTCCTGATAGAGCAGCATGCCACCCGGGCGAACGTCCGCGAAGGTCCGCGCGACTGTGGCCTGATGCACCTTCCGGGTGCTCCGCACGGAGACCTCCTGTCCCGTCTCCACGCCGAGCTCTGCGAGCTGCTCGATCTGACCGTCGAGGATCACGTTGCCGAAGCTGTCGCAATGCAGCACGTGCAGCTCGAGGCCGTCCGGGGTCATCACTGCGACGGGGATCTTCAGGCCGTGCAGCTCGGCCGGGTCCAACGGCTCGCCGAGCGAGGAGAGCGCGGCCCCGTCGGCCAGCGCGGCCGCGACGGGGGCGAAGATGTCCCGGCCGTGGAAGGTGGCCGAGACGGGCTCGAGGCGCTCGTGGCTCCGCTCCACGTCGAACGCCTCCGACACTCCTCCGAGCCGTTCGCAGAGGGGCATCAGCAGGCCGTTGTCGGGGCCCACCAGAAGACGGTCCTGCTCCACCGTGCGCACCGCCACCGCCCGCCGCCCGCGGGTGCCGCTGCCACCAACCCATCGAGTGGGCCAGGTCGATCACCCGCGCCTCTGGGCAGCGCCGCGCGATCACCGCGTGGCAGACGCCGACGAACTCGTCGCCGAGGCCGTAGTCCGACAGGAACGTGATCAGCGGCCGCGTCATCTCGCCGTTTGCTGCTCCTCGCTCACCGCGGGCATCAATGCCCTCGGTCCATCGCGTTGTCCTCGAGAATCGCCCGGACTATCCCGTCCACGTCGTGGCTCGCGGCCTCCAGATGTGGCTCGAGGCCCTGCTCGCGCAGCGCCTCGCTGGTGACGGGACCGATCGAGACGAGCCGGCTGTGCGACCGGATCGCCTGCGCTCCGCCGGCGGCCTCGAGGAAGTAGCGGACCGTCGAGGAGGAGGTGAAGGTGATGTAATCGGCGGCGAGCGCCTGCTCGAGGATCCTCGGCGGGGGTGTCTCCGCCACCGTCTCATAGACATCGAGGACGTCCACCTCGGCGCCCCTCGCGGAGAGACCGTCGGGCAGGACATCGCGAGCCTGGGAGGCCCGCGCGATCAGTGCCCGCCTGACCTCCGTGCCCTCGAGCGCCTCGAGCAGCGACTCCGCCACGGCTCGCTCGCCGACCACGTCGGCACGGATGCCCCGAGCCTCGAGCGCTGTGACCGTGCCGGGACCGATCGCGGCGATGCGGGCGGCCGCGAGCGAGCGTGCGTCCCGCGGCGGCTCGGCGGCGGCGAGCCGTTCGAACAGGCCCTCGACGCCGTTGACGCTCGTCACGCAGATCAGGTCGTAGCCCGTTGGGTCAAGCGCCGGCCCCGGCAGCATCCGCACGCGAATCGCGGGCGCCTCCACGACGTTCGCTCCGAGCTCCGACAGCCGCCGGGCGAGGCCGCTGGCCTGGGCGCGGGCACGCGTCACCGCCACGGTTCGGCCGGCCAGCGGCCCGAGCTCCCGCCAGGCCAGCTCCCCGGCGAGCGCGGCCACGGCCCCGACGACGGTCACCGACGGCGCCTTGACGTCCTCGCGGCGGGCGATCTCGGCGATCGTCCCCAGCGTCCCCGTGACCGTCCGCTGGGCCGGCAGGGTTCCAGCTTCCACGACCGCCGCCGGCTCGGAGGCTTCCCTGCCGCCTTCGATCAGCCGCTCGGCGATCACGGGCAGGGCGCTGACGCCCATGTAGAAGACCAGCGTGCCCGGGAAGGCGGCGAGCGCCTGCCAGTCGATCGCCGCCTCATGGCTCTCGCCCTCGTCGTCCCCCGTTGATCGTGTGTGGCCCGTGACCAGCGCGACGGCCGTGGAGAGGCCGCGGTGGGTGACCGGAATCCCCGCATAGGCCGGCGCGGCCAGGCCCGCCGTGATGCCCGGCACCACCTCGAAGGGCACGCCCGCCGCGCGCAGCCTGAGCGCCTCCTCGCCGCCGCGCCCGAACACGAACGGATCGCCCCCCTTCAACCGCACGACGCGCTTGCCGGCTCGAGCATGCTCGAGCAGCAGCTCCTCGGTTTGCTCCTGCGGCACCGCCTCGCCGCCGCCCTCCTTGCCGACGAACACGAGCTCGGCGTCCGCCCGTGCTCCATCGAGGGCCCCGAGCCCGACCAGGCGGTCGTAGAGGATCACGTCGGCCTCTGCGATCACCTCGAGCGCCCGCGCCCCGAGCAGCCCCGGGTCGCCGGGACCCGCGCCGACGAGGAACACCCGCCCGCTCTTCGCGCCGGGCCCCTGCGCCCCCGCTCGGTGCGGGCGCTCAGCGTCCATCGCCGGCCATCTCCCGCGCGGCGCTCAGCAGATCCTCCGCGCCGACCGACCGCAGCCGCGCCGCGACGGCCGCGCCGAGGGCCTCGGGATCGCGGGCCTCGCCACAGAGCTGATCAGCCGCCCAGGCGGAGCCGTCCGGCAGACCGACCCAGGCGCGCAGCCTGAGCCCCTCGTCGGGCAGGTGCTCGGCGCGAGCGCCGAGGGGTGTGTTGCAGTCGGCGCTCAGCTCGGCGGCGAGCGCCCGCTCGGCTCGCAGGCTGCGCAACGAGGGCTCGTTGCTGATCGCCGCGGCCGCCTCGAGCGCCCGCTCGTCATCGCTTCGGCCCTGCAACGCCAGGGCTCCCTGGCCGGGAGCGGGCACGAAGCGGTCCGGGTCGAGCGAGCCGCCGGCCTCGCGCTCGCGGCCCAGGCGCACCAGGCCGGCCCGAGCCAGGACGATCGCGTCGAGCCGCTGTTCGCGGTCGGCGAGCTTCGCAAGTCGCGTGTCGACATTGCCCCGCAGTGGCACCACCTCGAGATCCTCGCGGGCGGCGCGCAGCTGTGCGACGCGGCGCAGGCTGCTCGTTCCCACCCTGGCGCCGGGCGCGAGCGCGGTCAGCTCAGCTGCTCCGCACAGCACGTCCTCGGCGGGAGCTCGGGGCGGTACCCCGAGCAGTGCAGTTCCGGCGGCCAGTTCGCCCGGCACGTCCTTTGCCGAGTGGACGGCGAGATCGATTCGTCCGTCGAGCAGTGCCTGCTCGAGCTCGGCCACCCAGCGCGACTTGTCGGCTGCCCCGGCGCCGCTGTCACCGCCGGTGAGCATCGGCACGATCTCGATCGACTCGCTCCCGCCCCACTCGCCGAGCATCTCCGCTACGAGCTCGGCCTGGGCCAGCGCCAGGGCGCTGCGCCGGGTGCCGATGCGCATCAGCTCTGGTTGCGCCTCGCGGGCGCCGCGCGGCGGCGCTCCAGGTCGTGGACCTCGGCCAGCTCGCCTGCCTGCCCGTCGGCACCGGCGCTCTCGCCGCCGTGCTCGGCCGCAGCGGGGTCCTCGCGCAGGGCGAACAGCTCGCGCACGAGCTCGAGGATGGCATGCCCGCCGGTGCCCTTCTGGTCGTCGTCGAGGCTTCGCAGCCGGATCGTCGGCTCGTGCAGCAGACGCGTCATCACGGCGCGCGCGATCGCTTCCACACGTGCGACGTCGCGGGCCGAGGCGGTGTCCCAGCGGCCGTTGTTCTCCGCCAGCACCTGCTCGACGATCGAGTTGCCGTGCTCGCGCAGCGCGGCCACCGTCGGCAGCGCGTCGAGCTGGCCGAGCCAGCGCGCGAAGCGATGGATCTCCTCCTCGACGATCTCGTGCGCCCTTGGCGCCTCCTCGGCACGCGAGCTGAGGTTGTGGGCGACCACGGCCTGCAGGTCGTCGATGTCGTAGAGCGTCACGCCCTCGAGCTCCGCGCAGGCCGGGTCGATGTCCCGTGGCACGGCGATGTCGATCAGCAGCAGCGGCCGGCCCTGGCGCTGGGACATCACGAGCTCGAGCTCCTCGCAGCCCACGATCGGATGCGGTGAGGCGGTCGAGGACAGCACGATGTCGGCCGCCAGCAGCTGCTCGGGGAGCCTCTCGAGCCCGACGACGGTGCCGCCGAAGCGCTGGGCGAGGCTGATCGCGCGGTCCGCGTGGCGGTTCGCGACGAAGATCGTGCCGGCGCCCTGCTCGGCGAGTGCCCGCGCGGTCAGCTCGCTCGTCTCGCCGGCGCCGAGGATCACGACGTGGCGTTCCTGCAGCTCGCCGAGCACGCTCAGCGCGAGGTCGACGGCGACCGATGGCACGCTGACGCGGCTCGCGCCGATGCCGGTCTCGGAGCGCACGCGCTTGCCGGTCGTGAGCGCCGCCGCGAACAGCCGGTTGGAGAGAGGGCCGGTGGCGCCGGCGCGCATCGCCGTTTCGTGGGCGCGACGTACCTGCCCTTGGACCTCGGCCTCGCCCACGATCATCGACTCGAGGCCCGCGGTCACGCGGTACAGCTGGCGAGCCGCGTCGCAGTTGCGGGGCGAGTAGATCGCCTCGGCGAGCTCCGTCGGGCGAATTCCCGCGCGGCGCGCAAGCAGGCCGAGCACGTAGGACTCGGCGGTGACAACAGACCCACCCTCGCCGCCGACGACGAGGTACACCTCGGTGCGGTTGCAGGTCGAGATCACGACCGCCTCCCGAACCTCGCCGGAGTCGGTGACGGTGCGGACGAACTCCTCGGCCTCGTTGTCGCTGAAGGCGAGCCGTTCCCGCAGCGAGACCGGCGCCGTCTTGTGCGAGATGCCGAGCGCCAGCAACTCGCTCACTGGGACCCCCCCGCTGAGGACTCGGTCTCGCCGTCGGCCTGCGTGTGGGCTGGGGCGCGGTCGAGCTCTTCCAGCAGCGCCCCGAGATCGCGCTCCGTGCGGCTCATCCGCACGGCCATGATCGCGACGTAGACGAGCACCATCGCGAACAGCACGATGTAGGCCGCGGCGACGTACTTGCCGGCCGTGTGCAGGGGCAGGGCTGGGAGCTCGGCGAGCAGCGCCATCAGCCGATCGTCCCGGGTGCCGATCCGGTGCCGAACCTGCCGCCGGCGCCGACCGTCTCGGTTTGCGGCGCGACTGGCCGCGGCGTGCCCTCGGGCAGCGCGCTGGGGGCGGCGCTGCGGCCGCGCGTGCCGGCCTCTTCGCCGGACAGGCGTCGGCGCAGCGCGCGAACCTGGGCACGGGTGTGCTTGGCGGTCAGCTCGTATTTGCAGAGCGTCGCGTAGAGCAGCGCGATCGCGAGCAGCGAGACGAGGAACGTCAAGGCCATCGGCCCGGGCAGGTTCGACGTGCTGCCCAGCACGCGGGGATGCAGGAACGCGGTGGACATCCTCACTGCGATGAAGTTCAGCGGAACGAAGGCGCCGGCGGTCACGGCGAAGACCGATGCGTAGCGCGCCTGGCGCTCGGGGTCCTCGATCGCGAAGCGAAGCGGCTGATAGGTCGCGTACAGCAGGAACACGATCAGGAAGGACACGAGCGTCGGCTCGTTCCAGACCCACCAGTGGCCCCACGAACCCTTCGCCCAAATCGAGCCGGTGATCAGCGTCGCGAGGGCGAACACGAGGGCGATGTGGATCGCGACGTAGGAGCGCACATCCCAGCGGGCGTCGCGCGTGCGCAGGTGCTGGACCGCGAGCAGCCCGCCGAGCACGAAACCGCACAGCGAGACGATCGCCAGCGGCACGTGCACGTAGAAGATCTTCTGGAGGAACCCCTGTTCGGCTTCGAGCGGCGCATAGAAGAAGACCAGCGCCAGCCCCGCGGCCATCGCGACGACTGTGGTGATGCTCAGGGCGCGCAGGCCTTTGCCGTAAACCATCTAGTCCTCCAGGAGGAAGTCGAACAGGGCGTAGGCGATCAGCCCGAAGACCAGATCATAGACCCCGAGCGTCGCCAGCCAGCGCCCGGAAGGCCCGCTGGGATGGGCGAATGCGAGCAGCGGCGCGGTGCTGCGGGCGCCGCCGATCACGATCGGTACGAACAGCGGCAGGGAGAGCAGCGGCCCGAGCAGGTCTCGCGCGCGAGTGCGGACGGCCATCGCTGCCACGAGCGTGCCGATGACTGCGACCCCGAGGTCGCCGAGGGCGAGGGTTGCGATCAGGCCGCCGAGGGCGGGGCCGACGGGCGGCCCGAGCAGCAGCAGCGAGAAGGCCGGCACCGCGACGATCTCGAGCGCCACCAGGTAGGCGAGCAGCGTCAATACCTTCGCGATCAACATCGCGCTGCGGTCCACGGGGGCGAGCAGGAAGCCGTCGAAGCCTCCCTCCTCGGCATCGGCGACGAACAGCCGGTTCACGCCGAGGATCGCTGCGAACAGCAGCGTGACCCACAGGATGCCTGCGGCGAGGTCGCCTTCGACGCTGCCGCGGTTGATCGCGAAGTGGAAGACGACGAAGGTCGTCACGGCGAACAGCGACATGCCGGGCACAGACTCGAGCGTGCGCAGCTCGACGAGCAACTCCTTGCGGAGCAGCGCACCCACCGTCCGTGCGAGGCCCACGGTCTTGGGCGCGCGTGGGATCTCCCCCGGCGGCGCAGCGACCGGGCTCTCGCCGACGGCGGCGCTCACCGGTACAGCTCCGTGATCTCCCCGGCGCCGACGGACGCGGCGTCGGCCAGCAGCGCCGGGCGGCCCGCCCGCAGCCCGAGCACCAGGTCCGCCTCCGCCAGGCCGCCTCCCGGGTCATGGCTGCACACCACCCGCGTGCGGCCGGAGGCCGCTCCGATCAACGGCAGGACGAGCTCGATCGCCGCCGGATCGAGGTTCGCGTAGGGCTCGTCGAGGAGCAGCAGCTCGGGGTCGTGGAGAACCGACCTTGCGACGGCCACGCGCTGGACCATGCCGCGCGAGAGCGTGCGCAGCGGCTCATCGGCACGCGAGGTGATCGCGACGGCGTCGAGCAGCTCGGCGATCCGCTCGGCGTCGACGCCGTGCAAGCGGGCGTGGTAGCGGAGGTTCTCGGTCGCGGTCAGCTCGCGGTAGAGCAGCGGCTCGTGGGCCAGCAACCCGATCTTGCCGCGCACCGCCCAGGCCTGGAGCGGCAGCTCGCTGCCCAGGACGCAAACGCTGCCGGCGTGGGGTCGCAGCAGCGTCGCGAGCACCCGCAACAGCGTCGTCTTGCCCGCACCGTTGGGCCCGAACACGACCAGCGTGGCGCCGGCCGGCAACGACAGGCCGATCCCGCTGAGCGCCTCGCGTTCCCCGAAGCGCCGCACGACCCCGCTCAGCTCGAGCGCGGCGGCGCTCATCTCTTCGCTCGCACGCAGTTCACCTGTGAAGCCTAAAGCCTGCCTCGAGCATCGTCGCCCGGCGAGGGGGCTAGGAGAGCGCGGGCTGGCCTGTGATAAGAGGCCCGCCCACCCCGCCCTTCGGGGTGCTCGCCCGCTGGGCCGCCGCGATCAGCTCGCGAACGGCTCCCTCCCCGGCCTGCGGGTCCTCGGCGTCGCGCAGCAACGCGATCGGGTCCGGGTCTCCGCCGACGATGCCCTCGAAGAACTCCTTGCGGTCCTGGTAGGTCGGCAGCGTGCCCTTCGCCCAGCCGCGCACCTCGTTCAGCAGCACCGCGAGCCTGGCGTAGGGCTCGCCGAACTGGCCTTCGACCTCGCGCTTGATGCGCTTCGCCAGCGCCGGCGAGGCGCCCGCCGTGGAGATCGCGATCGCGAGCGGGCCGGTGCGCACGATCGCCGGCAGGATGAAGTTGCAAAGCGGCGGCACGTCGACGACGTTGACGAGCATCGCCCGCCGCTCGGCATCGTCGTAGACCGCGATGTTGACGTCCGTGTCGTTGGTCGCCGCGATCACCATGAAGACTCCCTCGAGGTCCGCGGCGCCGCCATAGGGGCGCTGCTCCCAGCGGATCGAGCCCTCCCGGGCGTACTCCTGCAGCGCCGCCTCGGCCTCCGGCGCGATCAGCGTGACATCGCCGTCGCAGGCCAGCAGCCCCTCGACCTTCTCGAGGCCGATCTCGCCACCGCCGACGACCACGCAGCGCCTGTTCGTCAGCTTCAGGCAGGCGATGTAGAAGGGGGTGTCGAGCATCCCCTGGACGCAGCTCTGATCGCAGATCCCTCTGCGGAGCTGGCAGACGCACTCCTTTCCTGCGTAGGCCTGGGCCGGCATGCCACAAGGTTAGCCGCCCCCGGCGTCCCGCTCGGGAGGCTTCAGGGCTTCGGAACGCCGCGCCCGAAGGCCCTCGCGACAAGCCTCGCGAGGGTCACTGCGCTCGAGCGCCAGGCCCGCTCGCGGTCGGCCTCCCGCTGCGAGCGCAGCCTTGCCACGGCCCGTGCCGCAGCGGCCGTCGTCGCGTCGTAGGGGCTCCACCAGAGGCCCCGCATCGAGGCTGGATCCCAGGTGATCAGCTTCTCCTGAGCGCACGCACGGAGGCCCGCCTGGCCGAGGGTGCGCCCGAGCCCGCTGCCCGCGGCCGCCCCCCACGGTCCGCGCGAGACCGTCGGCCCCGGCAGGTGGTCGTTGAGCCAAACCATCCCTGCCCGCAGCTCGCGCGCGATGCGGGTGCCCCGGTAGCGGTCCGCCGTCCACACCGAGGCGCCGAGGCCGTACTCGCTGTCGTTGGCTCTCGCGATCGCCTCCTCCTCGGTGCTGACCGCAAAGACGCTGAGCACCGGCCCGTCGAGCGGCTCCCGGGCGATCCGCATCTCCTCGCTCACCCCGCTCAGCACCGTCGCCGAGTAGAACGCGCCGCCGGCGCTCGCGGGCGCCTCGAGCGGGCCGCCGCAGTGCATCCGCGCGCCTCGCTCCAGCGCGTCCTCGACGAGCTCCTGGACGCGCGCCAGGCGGGCGGCCGAGGACAGGGGGCCCATCTGGGTGCGCTCGTCGGCAGGGTCGCCGACGCGCACCGCCCGAGCGCCGCGCACGAGCCCGGCGAGGAACGGCTCGTAGACCTCGCGGGCGACGAACACGCGCTCGACCGACCCGCGCGCCTGGCCCGCGCCCGCGCAGCCCGCCCACAGCGCGCCCGCCACCGCGCGCGGCACGTTGGCGTCGGCGAGCACCAGCATCGCGTCCTTGCCGCCGATCTCCACCGTCACCTCCTTCTCGCGCGAGACGCAGGCTCGCGCTACCTCCCGGCCGATCGCCGGCGAGCCCGTGAAGAGGATCTTGCCGGCATCGGAGCGGGCGAGGGCGACGCCCGTTTCGGGGCCTCCGTGGATGATCTGGACGAGGCCCTCGGGAAGGCCTGCGCGGGCGAGCACGCGGCCGATCCGATCGCCGGCCAGGCAGGCCCTCGCGGCGGGCTTGAAGGCGACGCCGTTGCCTGCGAGCAGCGCGCCTGCGATCTGCCCGAGCGGCTGTGCGAACGGGGCGCTGCCCGCTCCGATCACCCCGACCACGCCGTACGGCTCGTAAGCGATGCGGCCACGCTTGGCGACCGCCAGCGAGCGGCTGACGCCGACGCGCCGGCCACCGAGCACCGACGCACCTTCCTCGGCGACCCAGCTCAGCGCGTCGATCGCAGCCAGCAGCTCGAGGGCCGCGACCTCCGCGCGGGGGCGCCCCTGCTCGGCGACCAGCAGGTCCGCGAGCTCGTCGAAGTCATCGATCACCGCTTGGGCCATGCGGCGCATGTAACGGGCGCGGTCGGCGACGCGCAGCAGGGCCCACAGCGGCTGCACCTTCGCGATCGCGGTCACGACCTCCGCCACCTGGTTGGGCGGCGTCACGGCGACGCTGCCCAGCTCCGCGCCCGTCGCCGGGTTGCGGGAGCTCAGCCGCGGCGCGGCCTCGGGGGTGACGGTCGCCATCAGCGGCGATTATCCATCGTCGCCTGCCTGCCCCTCGTCCTTCGCATCGCGACCCCGCTCCCGGCGGATCCGCTCGAGGCGCTCGGCGAGCGCGGCCTCGGCCTCGTCGGGCGCGTAGAAGCGCTCTCCCACCACCCCCTCGGGCGCGAGCTCCTGGGGGCCGACGTGTCCCGGCAGGCGGTGCGGATTCTCGTAGCCGCCGCGATCCTGGCCCGGCCTCGGTCCCGAGCGCAGCCACGTCGGCGCCGGCTGGGCGCCGTGCTCGCGGACGTGCGCCTGTGCGGCCGACAGCCCGCGGCCGGCGGCATCCGACTTCGGCGCGAGCGACAGGTAGATCGCGGCCTGGGCGAGGGCATAGCGTGCCTCCGGCAGGCCCACGTGCTCGACCGCCGCGGCCGCCGCCGTCGCCACCGACAGCGCCGCCGGGTCCGCATTGCCGATGTCCTCGGAGGCGAGGATCACCATGCGCCGCACGATGAATCGCGGGTCCTCACCGCCCTCGAGCATCACCGCGAGGTAATACAGCGAAGCGTCCGGGTCGGACCCCCGCGTCGCCTTGATCCACGCCGACGCGTAGTCGTAATGGCGGTCACCGGCTTTGTCGTAGAGCACCGCTCGGCGCTGCAGGGCGTCCTCGGCGCGTGCCAGGCCGACCTCACCCTCGCCGAGCTCCCGGGCGGTCTCGATCGCCAGCTCCAGAGCGTTGAGCGCCGTTCGCGCGTCTCCTTCGCTGCGCACCGCCAGGAAGCCGATCGCATCCTCGCCGACTGTCGCGCCCTGCGGCTGCGCCCTGCGCAGCACCTCTTCGAGCTCCTCGACACTCAGCGGTTGCAGCGCGTAGACGCGGAGCCGCGACAGCAACGCTCCGTTCACCTCGAAAGCGGGGTTCTCGGTGGTCGCTCCGATCAGCGTCACGAGTCCCTCCTCGACAGCCGGCACGCGCGCTCGATCACCGCCCGCACCTCGGCGCGGCCGGCCTGCACCGCGGACAGCTCTTCGAAGGCCGCTCCGGAGCCCGCAGCGACGATCCGGGCGAGGGTCGTCTTGCCCGACCCGGGTGGGCCGTAGAGCACCATCGAATGCGGGCGACCCTGCTCGATCGCGGTGCGCAGCGCGGAGCCCTCGGCGAGCAGATGAGCCTGTCCTACGAAGCCCTCCAGGCCCCGCGGTCGAACGCGCGCGGCCAGCGGTTGGGCCTCCTCGGTCGCTGCCGAGGATCGCGCCTCGTCATCCCCCGGATCGACGTCCGCTCCGAACAGGCTATCCATCCGTCTGAGTATGCATCCAGTGGACAGGACCGGTGTCCAGACTTCAGTTGAAGGTGGGCGCTGGAGGCCGTCGAAGGTGTAGATTCGACCTGACGCTGACGTTCGTTCACATCGCAGAGGAGAGTCAGAACTAGAAATGGCTATCGGCCCTTCGGAGGCTCTCGAGGTCTCCGAGAGCGCGGGGACGCAGCTCGATTTCCTGGATCTCGGCGGCGAAATCGCCGCCCGCTCGCCGCTACAGCTGTTCTGGCGCCGGCTGCGCTCGGACCGCGTGGCGATCGTCTCCGGTGGGTTCATCGTGTTCCTGATCGTGATCGCGTTCTTCGCCCCACTGGTCATCAAAATCCTCGGCTTGCCCGGCCCGAACGTCCAGAACCTCAACTTGACGGACTCGTTCGGATCGCCGATCGGACCGACCTCGGGCCATCCGTTCGGGGTCGACCAGCTCGGCCACGATGTGATGTCGCGGGTCATATACGGCACGCGGGTTTCGCTCGAGGTGGGGATCATCGGGACGGCTCTGTCGACGCTGATCGGCGTCTTCTTCGGTCTCGTCGCGGGCTACTACCGCGGCTGGGTCGACACGGTCATCTCGCGCATGACCGACGTCGTGCTGTCGATCCCGCTGCTGCTCCTCGGCATCGGCATCGGCGCGGCCTGCGCCGTGAAGGGATGTCTCGGCGGTGCGATCCAGCCGGGCCTGGGGGTGATCATCTTCCTGATCGTCTTCGCGACCTGGCCGTACATGGCGCGCATCGTCCGAGGATTGGTGCTGTCGCTGCGGGAGCGCGAGTTCGTCGAAGCCTCGCGCGCACTGGGAGCGTCGAACACGCGGATCATGGTCCGGGAGATCCTGCCCAACCTGACGGCGCCGATCATCGTCTTCGCGAGCCTGCAGATCCCGACCAACATCCTGATCGAGGCGGCGCTGTCGTTCCTCGGCGTCGGGATCCGCCCGCCGACGGCGAGCTGGGGCCAGATGATCGCCTCGGCGACGCCGATCTTCAACACGGCATGGTGGTACATGGTCTTCCCCGGTACGGCGCTGCTGCTTACCGTACTGGCCTTCAACCTGCTGGGGGACGGGCTTAGAGATGCCCTGAACCCGAGGGGTGCCCGATGAGGAGCACTCGATCCACAACACAGGAGGCGACTCAATGAGGTCGATTAGAACGGTCGCGGCAATCGCGGCCGTAGCCGTGCTCGCGGTGGTGCTCGCGGCGTGCGGCTCGAGCAAATCCTCGAGCTCCAGCTCGGGCGGCTCCAGCAGCGTCAACACCGGCGGGTTCCAGAGCCCCACCACGCAGTCGCTCACGGGCGGCAAAAAGGGCGGGACCCTGCAGGTGCTGGACGAAACCGACTTCGAACACATCGACCCAGGGATCGCTTACTACTCGCTGGACTACGAGGTGGTGTTCGCGACGCAGCGTCCGCTGTACTCGAACAAGCCGAACACGGCTTCCGAAGCGAGTCCCGACATGGCGTCGGGTCCGCCCGAAATCTCCTCCGACAACAAGACCATCACGGTGCACCTGCGCGAAGGCGTCAAGTTCTCGCCGCCGGTGAATCGCGAAGTCACATCGGAAGACGTCGCCTACGCGATCGAGCGAGGCGACAACGCGAACGTCGCGAACCCCTACATACACGCCTACTTCGACCCGGTCGAAGGCGTGCCGAAGGGGACCGGTGGCCCGGTCAAGGGCATCACGACGCCGGACAAGCACACGATCGTCTTCAAACTCACCGAACCGAAGGCCGGCCTGGTCGCGGCGGCGATGGTGACGCCCCTGACCGCGGCCGTTCCGAAGGAATACGCCGAAAAGTTCGACAAGCACAAGCCGTCGGACTACGGCAACTTCCAGGTCGCAACCGGGCCGTACATGTTCAAAAACGACAGCTCGGGCAAAGTGCTCTCCGTCGGTTACTTCCCGGGCAAGTCGGCGACCCTGGTGCGCAACCCCAACTGGAATGCCTCGACCGACATCCGGCCGGGCTACCTGAACGAAATCCAGATCAAGATCGGCGGCACCAACTCCGTGATCGGCAAGCAGGTGCTGGAAGGCACCAACATCGTCGAGAACGAACCGCCGGCGCAGAACAACGTCCGGCTGGCGGCCGAAAAGTACAAGAGCCAGCTGGAGATCTCGCCGGGTGCCGGGTCGCACTACATCGGCGTCAACAACGCGCACGGCCCGTTCAAGAACGAAAACCTGCGCAAGGCGTTCTGGGCGGCGCTGAACCGTGAAGCCATGGACAAGGCGCGCGGCGGCAAGCTCGTCACCGACGTGATGACGCACTTCGTCTATCCGACGATCCCCGGCTTCGAACAGGCCGGTGGGCTGGCGGGGCCGAAGTTCGACTTCAACGAACACCCCGAAGGCAGCGCGTCGGTGGCCGCCAAGTACATGAAGCTGGCGGGTTATCCGTCGGGCAAGTACACCGGCAACGAAACCCTTTCGATCGTGGGCGCCAAGGGCAACCCGGCCGAACAGGATGCCGAAATCGTCAACCAGACCTTGAAGAACCTGGGCTTCAACACGAAGTTCACGCTGGTCGAAACGGCGACGATGTACGCGAAGTACTGCAACGTGCCGAAAGAAGAGATCGACGTCTGCCCGTCGGTGGGCTGGATCGCCGACTTCGGTGACCCGCAGACGGTCCTCGACATCACGTTCAACGGCAAGTTCATCAACGCCACGGGGAACGTGAACTGGAGCCAGGCGAAAGACGCGGCGCTCGAAAAAGAAATGGCCGCCGGCGAACTGGTGGCAGGCAAAGCGGCGCGCGCGAGCGCGTGGGCGAAGATCGACGAACACATCGTCGAAAAAGCCCTCTCGATCCCGTTCGACTGGGACAAGCAGGCGAACATCGAGGGCAGCCAGGTGGCTGGCGTCGGCGACCTTTGGGACGTCGGCGAGTGGGACTACAGCTGGACCTCGCTCAAGTAGCAGGCCGGCCTCGAGCGGTGAAAGGGGCCCCGCCTTCGCGGCGGGGCCCCCAACCGCCGCCCCGCACCCGCCGCCTCGCAAGGACCGTGACCCGACCGTGACCCTCTTCGCAGACACCCCGCCGACCGACGCCGGAACGAGCCGATGACGGCCTATGTGATCCGCCGCGTGGTCTGGGGCATCGCCCTCTTGATCATCGTCTGCGCCCTGACGTTCCTGCTGTTCCGCATCATCCCCACGGGCAACCCGGCGGTGCTACGGGCGGGCCGTGACCCACAGCCGCATCTGATCAAGGAAATCGAACGGGTGCTCGGGCTCGACAAGTCCCTGCCGGTTCAGTTCTGGGACTACCTCAAGGGCGTCTTCTTCCACTTCAACTTCGGCTACAGCTACTACAGCCAGCAGTCCGTGATCAGCCTGATCGGCGAACGCCTCCCCGCGACGATCTCGCTGACGCTCGGAGCGGCAGTGGTTTGGATGGTCGCGGGACTGTCGGTGGGCATCGTCTCGGCGCTCAGGCGCCGGAGCTTCTGGGACCGCGCTTCGATGGGCAGCGCGCTCGTACTGATCTCCGCGCCCGAATTCTGGCTCGGCCTGCTCGCCCTGCTGCTGTTCTCGAGCGACATCGGCAAATTCAAGATCTTCCCCGGCGCCGGCAGCTACGTGCCCATCTCCCAGGACCCCGGGAAATGGTTCACCTCGCTGATCATGCCCTGGTTCGTGCTCGCGGCGGGCAGCGCGGCCGTGTTCGCCCGGCTGATGCGCGGCAGCATGATCGAGACGATGGACGAGGACTACATCCGCACCGCCCGCGCCAAGGGCCTGCGCGAGCGGGCCGTGGTGCGCCAGGGCGTCCGCTCCTCGATCAACCCGATCGTGACGCTGCTGGCGCTCGAAATCGGCGTGCTGCTCGGCGGCGCGGTGCTGATCGAGTACGTCTTCAACATCCCCGGTGTGGGCTTGCTCGCCTACCACTCGATCGTCCAATCGGACTTCGAGGTGATCCAGGGCACTGTGCTGCTGGCCTCGATGTTCATCATCCTCGCCAACATCGCCGCGGACATCGGCTACGCGTATCTCGATCCGAGGGTGAGGTACTCATGAGGCGTCGACGTATCCCGCCGCCGCTAGCGAAATGCACGACGGTCGGCCTGTGGGCGGAACGCGTCGCCGGTGCCGGGATCGACGACGGCCCGCTACCGAAACAAGGCCCGGCGGATCCTCCGTACGTGGGATCCCAGGGCGCGAGCGGTGCTGCTGTCATGGGAGTGAGCTATGGCTGACGCGCTACTGAGAGTCGAGGACCTGCGGGTCGAGTTCTCGAGCGAGGACGGGATCGTGCATGCCGTCGACGGCATCACCTACCAGGTGTATCCGGGCAAGACACTCGGGATCGTCGGCGAGTCCGGCTCCGGCAAGACGGTCTCCTCGCTCACCACTCTTGGCCTCACACGTCGCCAGGGCGCGAGGGTGTCGGGCCGCATCCTGTTCGAGGGCCGCGACCTGGTCGCCATGTCCGACAGCGAGCTGAGGTCGATCCGCGGCAACGAAATCGCGATGATCTTCCAGGACCCGCTGTCGTCGCTGCATCCCCTCTACAAGGTCGGCAAGCAGCTGATCGAGGCTCTTCAGGCTCACAAAGACATCGCCCGCGGTAAGGCGCGGGAGCGCGCGATCGAACTGCTCGGCCTCGTCGGCATCCCCGACCCGAAGCGCCGGGTCGACGAGTACCCCCACGAGTTCTCCGGCGGCATGCGCCAGCGCGCGATGATCGCGATGGCGCTCGCCAACGATCCGAAGCTGCTGATCGCCGACGAGCCCACCACGGCCCTCGACGTGACGGTCCAAGCCCAGATCCTCGCGCTGATGGAACGGCTCCAGCGGGAGCTCGGGATGGCGATCATCATCATCACGCACGACCTCGGCGTGGTCGCCGAGATCGCCGATGATGTCTCCGTGATGTACGCCGGGCGGATCGTCGAGACGTCCTCGGCGCAAGGCGTCTTCTCGAGCCCCGAGCACCCCTACACCTGGGGCCTCTTGAAGTCGATCCCGCGGCTGGAGAATGACCGCTCGGAGATGCTCGTGCCGATCCCCGGCACGCCGCCCTCGCTGATCAGGCCTCCGTCGGGGTGCCACTTCCATCCACGCTGCGCCTACGCCCAGCCCGACCATGCCCGCATCGATCCGAGCCTCGAGCAGGTGCCCGGCGAACCCAGCCACTTCGTGGCTTGCCTGCTCGAGCCCGAGGAGCGCAAGCGCCTGTGGGCAGAGCTCGCCGCCGGTCGCGTTCCCGAGCAGGCGCTCGCAGACGTATCGGGCGAGGGGCTCTCGTGATGGCCGACCCTGAGCTGCAACTCGCGCCGGGCGCCGGCGCCGGCGGCCCGCTCTCCAACGGGGCCGCGGGAGAGCCGCTCGTAGCGGCGCGCGACCTCGTCAAGCACTTCCCGATCACGCGAGGCGTGTTCCTGCAGCGGAAAGTCGGTGCGGTCAAGGCCGTCGACGGTGTCAGCTTCGAGGTGCAGCGCGGCGAGACGCTGGGGATCGTGGGGGAGACGGGCTGCGGGAAGAGCACCACGGCACGGCTCGTGATGCGGCTGCTCGACCCCACCTCCGGCCAGCTGACCTTCGACGGCAAAGACATCACGAAGGTCAGCGGCTCGCGGCTGAAG
>WNFI01054090.1_pt1 | contig 17809 bp, 18 predicted proteins | sample 5400471 | NCBI WGS metagenome assembly WNFI01 (sample SAMN13153348, study PRJNA577476) | soil metagenome | isolation source: 100 cm saprolite on Douglas fir-dominated hillslope | place: USA:California | collected 2013-09-17 | reverse complement strand
GAGTCACGGTGGGCCGCGGGGCGACCGAAGCCCAGGTGGTCGAGCTCGCGTTGCGCGACGAGTCGGTGCGCAAGTTCGTGGATGGCCAGGCGATCAAGAAAACCATCTTCGTGCCGGACCGGCTGGTGAACCTGGTGGTGTGACGGCGTCGCCTTCGCGCGGGGAGCGGGCCTTCAGACGACCTTCGCGATGAGGTCCCCGACCAGGTACCCCACCAGCGCCACACCCAGTCCCACCACGAACATGTCGAGCCCGCTCCGGACGCCGCCGCGCCCGGTGAAAAAGCTGCGCGCGGCGCCCACCCCAAAGTGGCAGAGCATCGCGATCGTGAACGCGATCCACGCGGCCGCCCGCCCGCTGAACACGAGGAACGGGGCCACCGGGATCAAGGCGCCGACCGCCGTGGACACGCCGGTCAGCCAACCCTCCTTGAAGGGCGTGGAGTGGGCCTCGCCAATCTTCAGCTCCTCTCGCACCTGCTCGTCGAGCGCCCGCTGGGAATCGCGCATCACCTCGGTCGCCATCTGGCGCGCGACCCCGGCCTCGATCCCTTTGGTCTGGTACACGAGGGCCAGCTCTTCCTCCTCGACCTCAGGCATGATCCGGATTTCCTCTTGCTCCATCGCGATCTCGTGCGCGTAGACCTCTTGCTCGCTCTTCGCCGCGAGATAGCCCGACGCCCCCATCGACAGCGCGTCGGCGATCATCCCGGCGAGCCCCGAGAGCAGCACGACGTGTGGCGCGACACTGGCCCCGATCACCCCCGCGACGAGGCCGAAGTTCGCGGTCAGGCCGTCGTTGAAGCCGTACACCACGTTGCGGAGGAAGCCGCCCGACCCCGTGTTGTGCCAGGGCTCCGGGGGCCGGCCGGCGAGGTGCGCCAGGGTCTCGGCGTGGGCCGCCGATTCGCGGGCGAGCTTGAGCGAGACCTCCCGCGCGTCGGCGTAGCCGGCCCGCTCGTGGAGCTCCATGTACCCCTTCACCTCCTGGCCTTCCTCGCGCAGCAACAACGGCAACAGATAGCCGGGCCCGAAGCGCCGCCCGACCCAAGCCCTGACGCGGGCTTTCACTGACGGGCGCGCCCGCGCGACCACGTGGCCGTGCTCGGCGAGCAGCTTCTCCCACATCTGGACGTGGCGTTGCTCCACGCCGGCCAGCTTGACGTAGACCTCCTTGCGCTGCAGGTCCGGCTCCTGGCCCGCGAGGGCGAGATACAGGTAGGCGGCGTCGTATTCGTCCTGCCAGTGATGGCGCCAGGTGTGCAGCGTCGCGCGGTCGAGCGGGGAGGAGGTCATGGCATGAATGATACCCGCAACATGCAGAATGGCAATCGGTTAGCCGGCTGCTCGGGGTCAGCGCACGACCGGCGAGCGGGCGCGGCGCGACGGCCGTCGGGCCTCGGGCATCATAGGTTCTTAGGAGATGACGATCTCGCTCGCCGTTCCGGCCATTCTCGTGGCCCGGGCAAAGTCAGGCGACCTGGAAGCGCTCGAGGCGCTGTACCGGGCGTTTGAGACGCCGGTCTACAACCTCGCCCTGCGGATGCTGCGTCGTCCGGAGGACGCCGAGGAGAGACGCGGGCGGGCGGCGCGGTCGGAGGGGTGCCCGCGCGGATCGACCTGGAGCGCGCCTTCGAGCGGCTGAGCGCAACGTCACGGGCGGTCGTGTGGCTGCACGACGTCGAAGGCTATACGCACGAGGAGATCGCGGAGCTCATGGGCAAGACCGTAAGCTTTTCCAAGTCGCAGCTGGCGCGGGCCCACGCCCGGTTGCGGGGGATGCTCGACGACGAAGGAGCCGTACGATGATGCACTGCACGATCGACGACCTCCTGGCCCTGCGGGCGGGCGAAGCGTCCGTCTGGGCGCGCGAGCACGCCCGCGTGTGTAGCGCGTGCGGCGCGGAGCTCGAGGCGCTGTACCAGCGCGTGGCGCGGCTCAGGGCGCTGCCGCTCCGACGGTCCGCGCGGGATCGCTGGCCGGTCGTGCGCGACGCCATCCGGGCGGGCCGGCGCCGGCGCCGCGAGCGCTGGGGCGGCTGGAGTCTCGCCGCCGCTGCGGCGGTCGCCGGGCTGGTCGTGTTTCGGCCGTTCTGGACGGGACAGGTCGCAGGCGCGGCGCTCGCCCGCGCGAAGCAGGAGTCGGCGACGCTCGAGCAGCAGCTGCGGCGATACGACCCCGAGGGCCGCGTCACGAGTGGCCGGGAGGCCGCTTTGGCGGCCGCCTTGGAGGACGGCATTGCCGTCATCGATGGCGAGCTAGCGCGCGTGGGTCCCCCGGATCCACAAGCGGGTCGCGCCGCGCTCGTCCAACTGTGGCAACAGCGGGTGGATCTCATGCAACAACTGGTGAGCGTCCGCGTGACTCGCGCTACGTACGTGGGGCTCTAGACCCCGGAGGGTATCAGACATGCAGCGGACGTTACAGGTGTTCACGGCGGTGGCGCTGGCCGCGTGGCCGATCGCACTCCTGGCGCAGGAGACGGCCGAGCCTCCGCGCGCCCCCCGCGCCCCCCGCGTCGCCCGCGCGCCGCGCGCCCCGCGCGCCTTCGCGTTCTCGATCGACGACAAGCGCGGTCGTGTCGGCGTGATCGTACGGACCGATGCGAATGCAGAGACCGACAAGATCGGCGCCAAGATTGAAGCCGTGACCCCTGGAGGGCCCGCGGACAAGGCGGGCCTCAAGGTCGGCGATGTCATCACCAAGTTCAACGGCACCGCGCTCGCCGGGGTGCCATCGGACGACGAGGACGAGTCCGGGCCGGGGAGGAAGCTGATCACGCTCGCCCGCAAGCTCGAGCCCGGGGACACGGTGCAGGTGGAGTTCCGGCGTGGCACCGAGGTGAAGAAGGCAACGCTGGTCGCGGCGGCGCTCGGCCGTTCGCCCTTCGTGATGGACATGCCGGAGCCCGGGATGATGGCCATGCCCCCGATGCCTGTCATGCCCGATATGCACTTCGACTTCTTCGAGTCGCCCTGGGGTGACCTCCGGTTGGTGAGCCTCAACCCGGATCTCGGCGAATACTTCGGCACCAAAGAGGGCGTCCTGGTCGTGAAGGCTCCGGGAGACTCGAGCCTGCCGTTGCAGAGTGGTGACGTGATCCTGGCCATCGGCGGGCGGAAGCCGGGCAGTCCCGAGCACGCGATGCGGATCCTTAGGTCCTACGACAAGGGCGAGACCGTGTCGATTGACATCATGCACAAGCAGAAGCGTCTCAGCGTCGCATGGAAAGTGCCCTCGCGCGAGGACCGCTCGGTCCGGGTCCGGCGTGAGCAGCGCGAAGAGCAGAGCGGGTGGCGGCGGCCATTGCGCCATCGCTGGCGCCTGCAGCGCGCCTGAGCGCACCTGGGGTGGAACGTAGCACGGGGGCCGCCGACATCGCGGCCCCCGTCGTTCTGGCGGCGTCTGGTGCGGTCGTTAGAACCCGCGCCGCGCCGGCAGGACCTGATCGAAGGCCGTGAACTCGAACGGTTTCGGGACGCACGGGCGGCCGGTCGACGCGAGGAAGCTGCGCACGCTGTCGTCCACCAGCTGACCGGTGGTGAAGATGACCCGCTCGGCGTACGACGGGTCGCGCGACTTGAGCTCGCCGAACAGTTGCTCCCCGGACAAGTCGGGCATCCGCATATCGATGATGACCGCGTCGAAGGCGTCCTCGCGCATCCGGGCGAGGGCTTCCTTGCCGCTGGCGGTCGTTTCCACCTCGTGGCCTTGGCCCGACAGGTAGCGTTGGAGCGCGACCCGGACGGACGCCTCATCGTCGACCACCAGCACATGCAGGCGGTCGGTCACGGGTTGCGCGGCCGGGAGGCTTTGGAACTCCCCGGTCGTCCGCGGCGTGACGACCGGCAGCTCGATCACGAACCGGGCACCCCCCTGCGGAGCGTTTTCCGCCCAGATCCGTCCCTCGTGCTCGCGCACGATGCCGAGCGAGATCGAGAGCCCGAGTCCGGTGCCGGAGCCGGTCGGCTTGGTGGTGAAGAACGGGTTGAAGATGCGTTCGAGCAGGTTCGGCGGGATGCCGGGCCCCGTGTCTTCGACCTCGAGCCGGATCAGCTCGGCCGTGCGGCGCGTGCGCACGGTGAGGCGCTGCGAATCGCGCTCGGCGCGCTCCATCGCCTGCTCGGCGTTGGTGATCAGATTCAGGAACACCTGCTGCAGCTGATGGGCGTCCGCCATCGTCTCCGGGACCTGATCGTCGTAGTCGCGCTGCACGTCGATGCCGCGCACCCGGAGCTCGTAGCCCCGCAGCTCGAGCGTGTCGTCGAGCACCTGGTTCACCGACGTGGGCGTGCGCTCGGGCTTATGCTGACGGGCGAACGTCAGGAGGTTCTGCACGATACGGGAGGCGCGGCGCGCCTCGGCGTAGATCATCTCGGCGGCCGTGCGCTGGTCGGGCGGGAAGCGCTTCTCGCTGAGCAGCAGCTGGGCGAAGGCCGAGATCCCCGCGAGCGGGTTGTTCAGCTCGTGCGCCACGCCGGAGACGAGCTGCCCAATCGCCGACATCTTCTCCGACTGGATCAGCTGCTCCTGCAGCATCTTCTGGTCGGTGACGTCGCGGATCACGCACAGCACCTCCTCGTCGAGCTGAGGCGTGGAGTAGGTGACCTGGATGGTGCGGACCTCGCCGTCCTTGCGGTAGAAGTTCGTTTCGAACAGGCCCGTCTCCCCGGCGAGCGCCTTCTGGAAGTGGGCCAGCGCCTTGGGGAGCTCGTCGTCGGGGAGCAGTGGGGCGAACCACTGGCCGAACAGCTCCTCGCGGCGGTACCCGGAGATGATCTCGGCGGCGTGGTTGAAGGTCGTGAAGCGCCCGTTGGCGTCGAAGGTGGCGATCGCGTCCGACGCCGATTCGAACAGGTTGCGGTAGCGTGCCTCGGAGCGGGCCAGGGTCTCCTGCGCCCGCTTCTGCTCCGTGACGTCGCGCAGCGTCGCCACGGTGCCGATCAGCCCGCCTTCGACCACCAGCGGCGTCGTCGACACGGCCACGATCCGCTCGTCCCCGCTCGGGGTCACGACGCGCGTCTCGTACCGCTGCTCCTCGCCCTCGCACGCGCGCCGCTCGCGGTCCGCCACGTGCTGCCGCTCGGTCGTGGCGACCACGTCGTCGATCGCCGTGCCGGGAAGGTCATCGAGGGGCCGGCCGAACAATTCGGCGGCCGCGTGGTTGGCCGTGAGGATCCGGCGGTCGAGCCCGGTCACGACCACGGCATCGGCGAGGGCGGCGACGATCTCGATCGCACTGTGGAGTGGATCGAACGCCGGGCGCTTGGAGGCGAGCTTGGCAGACGGCGCGGGGGGACGCAGTCCCCGCGTGGGCGAAGCGCGCCGGCCCTTACTCATGAGTCGTAGGAAGCCACCATGGCGTCTTTCATCAGGTCGAGGCTCTTGAGCGCCGACTCCGTCACCGCGTGCGGCGCGTCGCCGCGCTTGACGCAGTTCTTGATGATCTCGAGCGCCTGGATCGGATGCTCGTCATCGTACTTGGCGTGCTCCTCGAGCCACCACCGCCCGCGCGGCCCGATCTTCTCGTTCTTGGCCAGTCCGCGCAGCGCCTTCTCCGAGATCTTCTGCGCCACACCCTCGACCGCATAGTTCGTCGCCGACACCGCCGGGCCGAACGCCGCGCGGCGGCACATGTCGGTGAGATAGCCGTGGAACGCCGTCACCTCGGGAATCATCGGCTCGGGCACCGCGAAGCGCTCCTTCGGGACGTTAAAGCCATCGCCCATGGCGCGCCACATGGCGTCGTGCCGCTTCTCCACACGGATGTTGTCGCGGAAAAACGCCTTGCCGTCCTCCGGCGAGCGGTCAAGCAGCACCTGCAGCCACTGCGGAAAGTCGCGAATGATCGGATAGAAGGCGACCAGGAAGTTCTGGATCCTCCCGTCGACGAGCTGGTTCTCGGAGGCGTCGATGATCACCGGCGTGTCGAGGATCGCCTCCCGGCTGGGATCGAGCGCGGCATCCAAGTCGGCCACCCAGTGGGGGTGGGGGGTCACCTGCACGGCCATCGGATCTCCTTCCAGGGCGCTGAACCTCAGGGATAACAGGCTGACGCGGGCTCCAAATGTACCACCCCGGCCGCCGCGCACAAATTCATGCGGCTTTGCAACTTGTGGGATCGGTCGCAGGGAAGATGTGAGCACGATTACGCCCGGGGGTTGACGCGATATATCGTTGAGTAATATCTTCACGTTACATCGTACGGAGTCGGAAACCCATGCATCGACAGTTCGGTTGGGACGGCCTCGCCTTCGGGTTCGGCCCGCGCGGCTTCTTCTGGCGCGGCCCGCGCCAGCGCCGGCGCCACTCGTTCCAATCGGGCGACATGAAGTACCTGATCCTGAAGCTCGTGAAGGACAAGCCCCGCCACGGCTACGAAGTAATGAAGGAGCTCGAGGAGCAGTTGCAGGGGGGCTATTCCCCGTCCCCGGGCACCGTAAGCCCACCATCCCCCCGCCAAGCGCCCGGTCCACGGTCTCGCGCACGCGATCGAAGATGTCGTCCACCACGTCGCGGTGCTCCTCAAGGAACTGGCGGCCCGCGTCCGTAATCTCGTATACCTTCTTGCCCTCCACGTCCTTGCCGATCACGAGGCCTGCATCCTCGAGCGCGTCCTCGGTGAAGTGGAAGGTCTGACGGACTGAGCGGCCGGCGCTAGGCGCTGGCGCTCAGGTCTGCTTGGTGCTCGATGATCCGCCCCACCAGGCCGTAGCGCCGCGCCTCGTCGGCGGTGAGCCAGAAGTTGCGCCGCGTGTCCTCCTCGATGCGCTCCAGCGGCTGCCCGGTCTGTTGGGCGAACACGCGATTCAGTCGATCGCGCACCTTGAGGATCTCGCGCGCTTCGATTTCGATGTCGCTCGCCGAGCCGCCGGCGCCGCCCGCCGGTTGGTGGAGCAGAAAGCGGGTGTTCGGCAGGCAGTAGCGCTCCTCTCGCGGCACCGCGACGTAAATCAGCACGGCGATGCTCGCCACCCATCCCGTGCCGACCACGCGCACGCGGGGGGCGAGAAAGCGGAGCATGTCGTGAATCGTGTCGCCCGCTTCCACGTGTCCGCCCTGCGAGTTGATGAAGACCGTGATGTCGTCGCTCGACTCCGCGGCGAGGGCGAGCAGCTGCGCCATCACGCTCGCGGCCACCCGCTGGGTGATCTCGCCGCTGATGATCACCGTGCGGGCCCGGAACAGGCGCTCGGCAATCAGGTTCTGGGTTGGAGCAATCGACAGCTCGAATGGCGTCAGCTCTTGGTCCGGCATAGGGACTCCGGGATCTAGGGCCTCACGCTCGCGAACGGGCCGCCGCCGCCGCCGCGGCTACCGCACCGCGCGGCGGCGCTCAGCCAGCTCGACGAGCGCCCGCGTCACATACACGCGCGTCATCTGCTTACGCCACGACAGGTCGAAATCCGTGTTGTCCATCGGCTTCGCCGGCCGGTAGGCGGCGTCCGCGGCGGCGGCGATCGCCTCGACCGAGAGCTCGGTCGCTCGCAGCGCTGCCCCCGCTGCCGGGACTTCCTGGGGGTAGCTGGCCACGCCGCCGAGCACGATCCGCGCCTCCGCTACCCGCGCCCCCCGCCCGCCCCGCGCGCCCTGCCAGCGCACCCACGCCGCCACGCCGAGCACGGGGAAGTCGAAGGACCCGCGCCGGCGCAGCTTGTGATACACCGCATCCCAGCCGTCCGGCGCCGGCAGCCGGGCCTCCACGAGCACCTCGTCGGGCTGCTTCGTAAGGTAGTCGATCCCGTCATTCTGATAGAAGCGGCCGGCCGGCACGAGGCGCTCACCACCCGGGCCGACCAGCCGAAACTCCGCCCCCATGGCCACCATCACCGGGGCGACATCGGACGAGCTCACCGCCCAACAGCGCGGGCTCGAGGGCGCGACCCAGCAGATGTGCCCGTCCTTCTTCATGCAGAAGTCGATCGCCTTGCGCCACTCGTAACCCTGATCGTAGTAGTTGCAGCGCGTGTCGAGGCAGAGATTGCCGCCCAGGGTGCCCATGTTGCGCAGCAGGGGCGTCGATACCAGTCCGGCGGCGTCGGCCAGGGCCGGATAGCGGCGGCGCACCGCGGCGAGACCGCACACGGCGCTGAGCGTGAGGCCGGCGCCGAGCACGGCCCCCCGCGCCGCATCGCCCGTCCCGGGGCGCGCCTGGAGCTCCTCCAGCGCCGCGAGCGAAATCACCGTCTTCGGTTCCTGCTGGCGCCGCTTCATGTTCGGATAGAGATCGGTGCCGCCGGCGACATACGCCGCCTCGGAGCCCGCGTCCCGCTTCATCGCCAGCGCCTCGGCCAGCGTGCGGGGCTCGAGATAACTGAAGGCGGGCAGCCGCAGCATCAGGCGCCACTCCGGCCCACCGCCGTGGGTGCGGCCGCCTTGCCGTCTCCCCCCTCCCACGGCGGCGCCACGCGCGTCGGCTCGGGCCACGCAATGTCGGGAAAGCCCACCGGCCCAATGCGCGGTGCCTCTCCCTTCGCTTTGCGCCGGAGCGCCTTGAACACGCGTTCGGGCGTGATGGGCACCTCGTCGACCCGGACGCCCACCGCGTCATAGACCGCGTTGGCGACCGCGGGCGGGACGGGCAGGAGGGGACCCTGCCCGCACTCCTTCGCGCCGAATGGGCCGTTCGGATCGGGGTCTTCGATCACGTAGCTGACGACATCGCACATCTCGAGCGTGGTTGGGCTCTTGTACTCGAGCAGGCTCGGGATCTTGTGGACCACGTTGCGGTTCCCGCGATACGCCATCTCCTCCATCAGCGCCTCGCCCAGGCCCATGTAGACCGACCCCTCGATCTGGCCGATCACGCTCGCGGCGTTGATCGCGCGGCCCACGTCGTGCGCGATCCAGATGCGCGGCACCCGGACGACACCGGTGGCCGCATCCACGTCCACTTCCGCGATGCAGGCACTGTAGGAATAGGCCGGCGACGGGCCGACGCCGGCGCCGCGGTAGCGGCCGGCCGACGGCGGCGGCGTGTAGGAGCCGACGGTTCCCACGGTCCCCTCCGCGGCCTCCGCGAGCTGCACCGCCTCGGCGAACGTGAGGCCGTGGTCCGGGCGCGTCACGTCGAACACCCGGCCGCCGGCGAGCGCGACGCGCTCCACCGGTACGCCGAGTCGCACGGCGGCGTGGCGCGCGAGGATCGTCCGCGCCCGCTCGGCCGCCTGGATCGCGGCGTTCCCGGTCATCAGCGTGACGCGACTCGAGTAGCTGCCCAGGTCCACCGGCGTGAGATCGGTGTCGCCGGTGACGACCGCGATCTCCTGCGGGTCGAGCCCGAGCACCTCGGCGACGATCATGGCGAGGATCGAGTCCGACCCCTGCCCGATCTCGGTCGAGCCGCAGAACACGGTGACCCCGCCGCCGCGGTCGCACTTGAGCTGCACGCCCGAGTGCGGCATCGCGTTCCAGTAGATGGGCAGCCCGGCTCCGGTGATGTAGGACGAGCAGGCGAGCCCGAGCCCTTTGCCCGGGGGAAGCTTGCGGAACTTGTCCTTCCAGCCCGACCCGCGGACCACCTGGTCGATGCAGCGGCCGAGGCCCATTGAGCCGATGCGCAGCCAGTTGGCGGTCAGCGAGTGGGGCGGCACGAGGTGCTTGAGCCGGAGCTCAGCGGGATCGAGCCCCAAGCGCTCGGCGATCTTGTCGATCTGCACCTCGAGCGCGAAGCGCGGCTGCGGGGTGCCGTGGCCGCGTTTGGGCCCGCATGGCGGCTTGTTGGTGAATGCCCGAGCGCCCTGGAACTTGTAGCGCGGCACGTGATAGGTGACGGTCTGGAGCGCGCCCGTGTAATAGGTGCTCGCCACGCCGTAGGAGCCGTAGCCGCCGCCGTCGAGCAGGGAGCGGAAGTGCATCGCGGTGATCGCGCCATCCTTGGTCACGCCGGTTTTCACCCACATGAGCGTGGGGTGGCGGCCGCGGTGGCAGTAGAACACCTCCTCGCGGGTGAGCGTGATCTTCACGGGCCGCCCCGTGACGATCGCGAACTTCGCTGCCACAATCTCGTGGCTGAAGGGATCGCTCTTGCCGCCGAACCCGCCCCCGTTGGGACAGGCGATGACGCGGATGCGGGCCGGTGCCAGGGTGAGGACCTGCGCGAGCGCCCGGTGGACGTAATGCGGCGTCTGGGTCGAGGTCCACAGCGTGAGCCTGGCGTCCGGAGACCAGTCGGCGACCGCCGCGTGCTGTTCCATCGGCAGGTGCGTGCTGCCCTCGAAGAAGAACGTATCCTCCTGGATCAGATCGGCGTCTGCGAAGCCCGTGTCCACGTCGCCGAACTCGAGGTCGATGAGCTTGTGGAGATTCCCGGCATCGGCGTAGTCGTGGATCTGGGGCTCGGGGTGCGCCACGGCATCGAGGGCGTCGGGGAAGGAGCGGAGGGTCTCGTACTGGACGACGATACGCTCGAGCGCGGCGGTGGCGACCTCCTCCGAGGTGGCCGCGACGGCGGCGACCGGATCGCCCACGAATCGCGTCTTGTCGAGCGCCAGCGCGTGCTCGTCCTGGCTCACGGGGAGGATCCCGAACGGGATCGGCAGATCCCGGCCGGTGAGGACCGCCTTCACGCCCGGCAGGGCGAGCGCGCCGGTCGCGTCGATCGCCACGATCCGGGCGTGGGGGTGCGGGCTGCGCAGCAGCTTGGCGTAGAGCATGCGCGGCAGCGACAAGTCGTCCGCGAACTTGGTGGTGCCGGTCACCTTGGCCGTGGCGTCCACCTTGCGGAGCGCCTGTCCCACGACCTTCAAGCCGTCTGGTGCGCCCGGGCGCCGGGGGGCGCGCCCCCGCGCGTCAGCGCCGCCCATACAGCGCCTCCACACTCGGCGCCGCATCCTCGCCGCGCAGCCGCGCCGCCGCGAGCTCGACCGCCTCGTAGATCTTGATGTAGCCCGTGCAGCGGCAGAGGTTGCCGGCGAGGGCCGCCTTGATGTCCTCGCGCCTCGGTCTCGGATTCCCGGCGAGCAGCGCTTCGGCTGTGAGGAGAAAGGCCGGCGTACAGTAGCCGCATTGCGCGGCGCCCAGCTCGGCGAAGGCGTCCTGGAGCGGATGCAGTGTCGCGCCGCCGGCCATGCCTTCCACCGTGCGCACCCGTCGCCCCGCGCAGGCGAGCCCCAGCACCAGACAGGAGAGGACCGGCGTGCCATCGAGCACGACGGTGCAGGTGCCGCACTCGCCCAGCTCGCAGCCGTGCTTCGTGCCCGTGAGGTTCAGGTCCTCGCGCAGCCCCTCGAGCAGCGTCTTATGCGGCGCGAAGGCCACCTCGATGGGCTCGCCGTTCAACTCGAGCGCGATCTTCGCTTTGGCGGTCCCCATGGTTCGAAACGTAATCTTGATAAGCGGGCGGTGCGATGCCAGCTTTGGGCCGCCAACTCACCAGCGAGGCTACACTTGAGCGGCGATGCAAGCGGGACGCAGCTGAAACGCGGCGCCGGACCCGCGATCGTAGGGCTCGCCGTGGACGTCGCCAAGCCCCAGCCGACGCTGATGACGGACATCCCGCGACTCCGCGCCGGCGGCGTTGGCGCGCAGTTCTGGGCCGCGTACGTGCCGGTGACCACGATCCACCGCGGCGAGCACCCGGCCGTCTACGCGCTCGAGCAGATCGACCTCGTGCACCGCTTGTGCCACCAGTACCGCCGGACGCTCGCCCCGGCGACCACCGCGGCCGACGTCGAGCGGAACTTCAAGGCGGGGAAGATCTCCTGCCTGATCGGCATCGAGGGCGGACACGCCATCGAGAACTCGCTTGGCGCGCTCCGCATGTTCGCGCGACTGGGCGTGCGCTACATGACGCTCACCCACTGGGAGACGATCGACTGGGCCGACGCCGCCACCGACACCGCCAAGCACAATGGACTCACCGCGTTCGGCCGGGAGGTTGTGCGCGAGATGAACCGGGTGGGGATGCTGGTTGATCTCTCCCACGTATCCGACGCCACCATGGTGGGGGCGCTGCGGGTGTCGCGCGCACCGGTGATCTTCTCGCACTCCTCCGCACGGGTACTCTCGCACCATGTGCGTAATGTCCCCGACTCGATTCTCGCGCTGGTGAAGGCGAACGACGGACTGGTGATGGTGAACTTCAACCCCGCGTTCGTGTCGGAGCCGGTGCGCCTCTACGAGGACAGCATGCAGGTGCGCGCCCGCGCGCTGCGCGCTACCGGTGCGGACTCGGCGACCGTGGCCGACTCGGACCGGGCTTGGGCCGCGCGGGCTCCCAAGGCCACGCTGCACCAGGTCGCGGACCACATCGGCCACCTCCGCGACGTGATGGGCGTCGACCACGTGGGGATCGGCTCGGACTTCGACGGCATCACCCACGTGCCGACGGGGCTCGAGGACGTGTCGAAATTCCCCGATCTCTTGGCCGAGCTCTTGCGCCGGGGGTGGAGTGACGAGGATGTGCGCAAAGTGGCGGGGCTGAACGCGCTACGCGTGCTGCGGTCGGCGGAACGCGTCGCGGCGGAGGCGCCAGCGACACCGTGAGGGGCGCGGCCGCGGGCGGCCGCTCTCCGGGACGCGACGGGAACCGGGGCGCGACATCGCCAGCGCCCGGGGCTATCTTCTCCGCGGACCCCATGCCCACGCTCGATGCGGTCGGCCTGTGTCGCTCGTGCCGCTGGATGCGGCCGGTCACAAACCGCCGCGGCTCGACGTTCTTCCGCTGTGGCCGTGCCGACACCGACCCCCACTTCCCGCGCTACCCGGCACTGCCGGTGCTCGAATGTCCCGGGTACGAGCCGGGTGCGCCCCCAGACGCTGACGCGTCGGCCGAGGGTGCCCAGGGAGGGGGCTCCTAGGGACAGGTGCGCCCCCGGACCGGCTCGCCGCCGCCCCGAGGCGCGCTCGAGGGGTCAGCAAACCGCGCCCCGGACGGCGTGCCCTGAGGCGCGCGGGTGAGGCGCCTATTGCGTCGGCGACCCGGTTGCCTCAGTTTGGGTTTCACGCTCGCCTGACCCCACACGACGCCGAGGTTTCTCGTGGCTCAGCCGCGTCCGCTGGAGCGCGCGAAGCTGTTCTTTTTTCGCTACTTCGAGCAGACCTTCGTGCTGCTGCTCGTCCTGGCCATGGTCGCGATTCACAACCTCGTCGACCAAAAGTTTGCATTCCTGAGCTTCTACTATCTGCCGATGATTCTCGCCGGCTTCTACGGCGGTCGCCGCTTCGCCGTCATGGCGGGGGTGTTCGTCGTCGGACTCGTGTTCTACTGGCAGGAAATGAAGGGTCTGGACATGCTCCCGGGGCTCTACGGCGACGCGCTGCTCCACCTCGTGCCCTGGGCCGGTTTCCTGATTCTCACGGGGTATGTGGTGGGCGGGCTCGCCGAACAGCGGCAAGCCCGGCTCGCCGAGGTGAAGAACGCGTATCTCGCTACACTGGAGCTGCTCACCTACCACATCGAGTCCACGGAACGGAACCAGCAGGGCCACTCGAACCGTGTCTCGGGAGTGGCGGTCGCGATCGCGCACGAGCTCGGGCTCCCCGAGGACGACGCCGAGGACCTGCGGGTGGCTGCGCTGCTGCATGAGGTCGGGACGCGCGATGCGCGGTTGCTGCGGCTGCTGTCGCGCTCGGTCACGGACTCGTCGGTGACGGTCGCGCGGGCGATGCGCGGTGCGGCGGAGATCATCGGCGAATACGGGCACTATTACGAGATCGTGGGGGAGGATTGGGATATCGAAGCACTTCCCCTGCCGCTGACGGTGAAGGTACTCGCCGTGGCGGACGCGTTCGAAACACTGCAGATGGCGACGCCGGTGCGCCCCGCGTTCCCGAAATGGAGCGCCCTCGAGGAAGTGGAGAAGGGCGCGGGGAAGACGTTCGCGAAGGATGCGGTGCGCGCGTTGCGGGCGGTCGCGGATCGCCCTGAGGGCGCGGCCGCCGAGCCGGGTCTGCGGGTCGTCTAGGCGGCGGGGTACCGGCGCCCGCTCGCCACTCCGCCGGCCACACCCACCCCGAACGCCACCGCGGTCCCGACCGTGACGAGCGGGAGCGCGGCAATGGGAAGGACCACGGCGGTGGCCGCCAGCCCCGCGAGGAGCGGAGCCACGGGTTTGCGCACCGCGTCGACGTAGCGCAGCCGGCGCCGCACGAAATTCCGCGCCGCCACGAACCCACCACCCAGCGCCACCGCGCCGATCAGCAAGCCCACGATCATAGGTCTCCTTGTCGCCTGCCCCTACGGAGCTTGCACGAGCGGAGTTTCCGCCGCTAATCTCCCCCGGGAGGCCTGACGCTGGGCGCCGAGCCCGACCTGGGCCGGATGTGTCCGCGTTGCGTGAACAAATGGCGCGGGATGGAGCGACCGCCACGGCGACCGGGTAGCAAGGGGCCGGTGTTCACGCTGCAACGATTTCCACACCCGAGGAAGCGCACGAGGTGATGATGCCAAGGCTCGCCACCGCGACCGCGGCGCTGGTCGGACTGCTCGGCGGGAGCGGGTCCACCGCGCTCAGCGCCCAGGCGCTCCGCGTTCCCTACCAGACGTTCACGCTGCCGAACGGACTGCAGGTGATCCTGCACGAGGACCACTCGGTGTCCGTCGTGGCGGTGAATACCTGGTACCATGTGGGATCCGCCGACGAGGCGCCCGGCCGCACCGGGTTCGCCCACCTGTTCGAGCACATCATGTTCATGGGCTCCCAGCACGTTCCGACCGGCGCCTTCGACCGGCTGCTCGAGGCGGCCGGGGCGGACAACAACGGCTCGACCACGGAGGACCGTACCAACTACTACGAGGACGGGCCGGCCAACGCCCTGCCCCTGATGCTGTACCTCGATGCGGACCGGATGGGGTTCCTGCTACCGGAGATGACGGCGGAGAAGGTGGACATCCAGCGCGGGGTGGTCGAGAACGAGCGTCGCCAGAGCTACGAAAACCGGCCCTACGGCCTCGCCGATGAGAACATCCTGGAGCGCCTCTTCCCGCCCAAGCACCCCTACCACTGGCCCGTTATCGGGTCGATGGCCGACCTGCGCGCGGCGACGCTCGCCGACGTGCGGCACTTCTTCCAGACCTACTACGCGCCGAACAATGCGACCATCGCGATCGCGGGAGACATCACGCCGCGCGAGGCGCGCCAGGTGGTGGAACACTATTTCGGCGAGGTCCGTCGCGGACGGAGCGTGCGCCACGTGCCGCCGCCCCCGGTGCGGCTTGCGGCCAACGTATCCGCCATGATCGAGGACCGGGTGCAGCTGCCGCGCGTGTACGACGCCTGGCACACGGTGAAGGCGTTCGCGGACGGCGACGCCGCGCTCGACATCGTCGCCAACGTGCTCGCGGGCGGCCGCTCGTCGCGCCTGTACCGCCGCCTGGTGTACGAGCTGCAGATCGCCACGGACGTGGTGGCGTTTCAGGACGGGAGTCGCATCGATGGCAGATTCGAGCTGTACGCGACGGCCCGACCGGGGCACGACCTCGGGGAGCTGCAGCGCGTCATCGACGAAGAGCTGCGGCGGCTGGCGGCCACCGGGCCCACCGTGCGCGAGCTCGAGCGGGCACAGAACGGATTCGAGGCGCAATTTCTCTCCCGCATGGAACGCGTGGGCGGGTTCGGGGGCAAGGCGGACCAGTTGAACTTCTACAACTACTTCGTCGGCACGCCGGATTACTTCGAGCGGGATCTCGCCCGCTACCGCCGCGTGACGACCGCCGCCGTGCAGCGCGCGGCACGCACGTATCTCGCCGATGCCCACCGCGTGGTGCTGAGCGTGGTGCCGACAGGAAAAGTGGAGCTGGGGGTCGGGGCCGGGACGGGAGCGGGGGCGAAGCCATGAGGACCGTGCTCGGGTTGATCGCGCTCGCCGTGGTACCGACGTTCCGCCTCTCCGGCCAGGTGGACCGCACCACACCTCCGCTACTCGCCCCGCCCCCGGCGCTCAAGCTACCGGCGGTTCAGACGGCGACGTTTCCCAACGGCTTGACGCTCGCGGTCGTCGAGATGCACAAGGTGCCGGTCGTGGACGTGGTCGTGCTCGTGGACGCCGGCGCCGCGCGCGATCCCGCGGATCTTCCCGGGCTCGCGACCTTCGCAGCACTCATGCTACAACAGGGAGCGGGGACGCGCGGCGCGTTAGACGTGGCGGACGAGGCGGCGTTCCTGGGCGCCCAGCTCAACAGCGGGGCCACCTTCGACGCCGCGTCGGCATCGGTGCACGTGCCGCGCCGCCGGCTCGAGGCGGCGCTCGACCTGCTCGCGGACGTGTTGCTGCGCCCTACGTTCCCCGACTCGGAGATCACGCGGCAACGCGAGCTGCGCGCGGCGCAGCTCGTGCAGCAGCGCGACGAGCCCATGGCCGTCGCCAACGTCGCGTTCCCGGCGATCGTGTACGGCAGCGGCCATCCCTACGGGCACGCGCTGAACGGCACCGACACCGCCACCGGAGCGCTCGGGCGCGACCGGGTCACCGCCTTCTATCGCACCTGCTACCGGCCCAACGCCGCCCGCGTGCTGGTCGTGGGCGACATCACCCTGGCCGAGGCGCGCCGGCTCATCGGCGCGCGGTTCGGCGCGTGGCCCCCGGGGGAGGCGCCCGCGTTCCCGAGCGCCACGCCGCCCGCCCCCGCGGCGCGCGCCGTCTATCTGATCGACAAGCCGGGCGCGGCGCAGTCCGTGATCCGGATCGGGCATGTGGGCCCGTCGCGCTCCACCCCCGATTGGTACGCGCTCGAGGTGCTGAACACGATCCTCGGCGGCGCCTTCACCTCGCGGCTCAACCAGAATCTGCGCGAGACGCATAGCTACACCTACGGCGCGTTCTCGCAGTTCGTGCCGCGCCGCCTCACGGGCGCCTTCGTGGCCCTGGCTTCGGTGGTGACGGCGAAAACCGACAGCGCGCTCATCGAGTTTCTGAAGGAGCTGCGCCGCATCCGCGAGGAGCCGGTGCCGGCGGCGGAGCTGGCCAAGGCGAAGGCGTACCTCACCTTGGGCCTCCCGGGAGAATTCGAGACGACGGCCGGCGCGGCGGCACGGTTGCGCGAGCTCCTCGCCTTCAGCCTACCGCTCGACTACTACGATCGCTACGTCGACCACATCGCCGCCGTCACGGCAGAGGACGTGCAGCGCGTGGCCCGGCAGTACATCGACCCGGAGCATTTTGACATCGTGGTCGTGGGCGACAAGGGTCAGATCGAGGCGGGCCTCACGGCCCTGCACGAGGGCGCGATCCTGTACCGGAATCTGTGGGGTCAGGCGCTGCCGTAGGCGCTACCAGCGGATCGCCGCGCTCGCCCACGTGAAGCCCGAGCCGAACGCGGTGAGGACGAGCACGTCGCCGCGTTTGAGCCGGCCCTCGCACACCGCCTCATGCAGCGCGATCGGGATCGAAGCGGCCGTGGTGTTGCCGTACTTCTGGATGTTCGTGTAGACCTGGTCCTCGCGCAACCCGGTAGCCTTCTGCACCATCTCGAGGATGCGAAGGTTTGCCTGGTGCGGGACGAGCAGCGAGACATCCGCAGGCGTCAGGCCGTTGTGCGCCAGGGCGGTCGCGACCGACTGCGGCATCAGCATCGAGGCGTACTTGAACACCTCGCGGCCCTCCATCACGGCGCGATGCTTGCCAGCCTGGAGCAACTCCTCGCTGATGAAGGGATCGTGCGCCAGCCCCGGTGCGTCCACCCACAGCTTCTCCGCGTGGCGCCCGTCGGCGTACAGATGCGTCGAGAGCACGCCCCGTCCGTCCGCCGTGGTGGGACCGAGAATCGCCACGCCCGCCCCGTCGCCGAACAGCACCGCCGTATCGCGGCCGCGGGTCGTCTTGTCGAGACCGCGGGAGTGGACCTCCGCGCCCACCAGCAACACCCGCCG